>Ga0187893_10002078_pt1 | contig 45341 bp, 47 predicted proteins | sample MA1701074metaG_FD_139574 | JGI IMG/M metagenome (GOLD analysis project Ga0187893, IMG submission 139574) | White microbial mat communities from a basaltic lava cave in the Kipuka Kanohina Cave System on the Island of Hawaii, USA - MA170107-4 metaG ... | reverse complement strand
CGTCGAGCGGCTGGTTGCGCAGTTCGGACAGGTCGGCGACGCCCGCCTGATGCTGATGGCGGGTCTGCTGGTGGCGGACGATCTGGAGTCGCTGCGTCAGGGCGGACCCGCCGGCGCCGGCGAGCGCGACCGGCCGACACTGGCGGAAATCGACGGGCTCGCCGATGCGATCGGCGACCTTGCGTCGCGCGTCGAGGCCATTGCCGGAAAGCTTGAGGCAGCCTAGGTTTTCTGCGGACGGTTGCTGCCCGACGCGACAGACCCTCCGATCCCTGGGGCCAATATCGACCTCTCGGGAGCTGTCCCTGCCGGAACCCTGGTTTCGGTAAACGGCGCCCACCTGCGTAAGCAGGCCACAGAGGATGAATGGGCCATCGGTCAGGGCGGCGCCGCCCGCTCCGCGCCCTGCCGTCATCCGACGCCCGGAACCGGCCCGATGGCGCCGCGACGATGCGGTGCGACGCGCGTTCCCGCCACCCACGAAACAACAGGACGGATCGCTTGCGCATGGCCACAGTGTCCGAACGTGGCGAGTCGAATTCCATGAAGGCCGCGCTGCGCCACGACATGGCGGAGCGCCGCCGCCGCGCGTCCGCCGCGGCGGCGCCGAGCGCGCCGTCGCAGGCGCGCGATCGTTTCCTCGCCTCGATCCCGCTGCGGGCCGGCGCCATCGTCTCCGCCTTCTGGCCGCTGCCCGACGAGTTCGACACAAGGCCGCTGATGCGCGCGCTATACGATGCCGGCCATCCGATCGGCCTGCCGGTGGTGCAGAGGCGCGGCCTGCCGCTCAAGTTCCGGCTCTGGACGCCGGAGACGAAGCTGGTGCGCGGCAACTTCGATGTCGAGATCCCCGGGGACGAGTGCGCCGAATGCCGGCCGGAGATTCTCGTGGTGCCGTTGCTCGCCTTCGATCGCCGGGGCTATCGGCTCGGCTATGGCGGCGGCTTCTACGACCGGACGCTGGCGACGCTGCGCGACACCGGCCGGACCCTGGCCGTCGGCTGGGCCTATGCCGGCCAGGAGATCGACGCGGTGCCGCACGACGAAACGGATGCGCAACTCGACTGGATCGTGACGGAGAGGGAGGCAATCCCGATCGCGCGCTGAGCGCGGCCGGGGCGGACACCATGCGCATCCTGTTCCTCGGCGACCTCGTCGGACGGTCGGGCCGCGATGCGGCGATCGAGCAGCTGCCGAAACTGCGCGACGAACTCGGCATCGATCTCGCGATCGTCAACGGCGAGAACGCCGCCGGCGGCTTCGGCATTACCGAGAAGATCTGCAGCGAGCTCTATGCCGCCGGCACCGACGTCGTAACGACCGGCAATCACGTTTGGGATCAGCGCGAGACCGTCAGCTTCATCGGCAACGATCCGAAACTTCTGCGGCCGCTGAACTTTCCCGCCGGCACGCCCGGCCAGGGCGCCGGCGTCTACAAGACGCGCGCCGGCAAGAAGGTGCTGGTCGTGAACCTGATGGGGCGGCTCTTCATGGAACCGCTCGACGATCCGTTCGCGGCCGCCGTCGCGGCGCTGGCGAGCCATACGCTCGGCGGCAGCGTCGATGCCATCGTCGTCGATTTTCACGCCGAGGCGACCAGCGAGAAGATGGCTTTCGCGCACATGCTCGACGGCAGGGTCTCGATGGTAATCGGCACCCACACGCATGTGCCGACCGCCGACCAGCAGATCCTGCCGGGCGGCACGGCCTACATGTCGGACGCCGGCATGTGCGGAGACTATGACTCCGTGATCGGCATGGAGAAGCCGGTGCCGATCGCGCGCTTCACCCGCAAACTGCCGACTGACCGGCTGGCGCCGGCAAACGGGCCGGCGACCGTGTGCGGCGTGTTCCTCGAGACCGACGACAAGAGCGGGCTCGCGAGGCGGATCGAACCGGTACGCGTGGCCGGGCGTCTCGCACCCGCGATGCCGGCGATCGATCGGTAACGGAAAAAGAGTCCGGCGGCGCCTCAGCCGTCGCGGCGAACCAGCAGCGCACGACCGATCGCGGTTTCGAGCCGCCGCGTGCGCGCGCTGACATCGTCGGCGACGCGGGCGACCCGCATGCCGGCGGTCGGCGCATCGGCTGCGGCGATGCGGGCGGCGGCATCGAGCGCCTTGAGGGCGGCATCGGTGGCCAGACTGTCGACGGCCTCGGCCAGCGTGTCGAGACCGCCGATCGGAACCGCGTTGGCGGGTGCGGGGGCCGAGCCGTTCCGTGTCGAGCTGGGTTTGCGCATCGCTGGTCCCCTCGTGCCATCGTCGGGTCCGTGTCACCGCCGCGACCGATCGACCGGAGCGCGACATCCCCTTGGGTTTGCGGGGATTTCCTGTTAGAAGGCGCCGCATTATCGCCATAAAAGCGGACTACCAGTCCGCGATGGCGCCTTCTGAACCCACCAGATTTGGTATATTACTCGAAAACGCCCTCAGTATCTAGGGTGGAGAACGATGGCGGGCCATTCCCAGTTCAAGAACATCATGTATCGGAAGGGCGCGCAGGATGCGAAGCGCGCCAAGGTGTTCACGAAACTCATTCGCGAACTCACCGTTGCCGCGCGCGTCAGCCCGCTGCCCGAGAACAATCCGCGCCTGAAGGCGGCGATGGTCGCGGCGCGCGATGCCAACATGCCGAAGGACACGATGGAGCGCGCGATCAAGCGCGGCGCCGGCGGCGACGATCAGACGAACTACGAAGAGGTACGTTACGAGGGTTTCGGACCCGGCGGCGTTTCGATCATCGTCGAGGCGCTGACCGATAACCGCAACCGTACGGCCTCGGAGATAAGGCGCGCCTTCTCGAAGCAGGGCGGCGCGCTCGGCGAGACCAACAGCGTCGCCTACAATTTCGAACGTCGCGGCATCGTGCGTTATGCGGCGTCGGCCGCGTCGGCCGAGGCGATGTTCGAGGTCGCGCTCGATGCCGGCGCCGACGACGTCGACAGCGATGCCGACGGGCACGAGATCGTTTCGGCGCCGGAGAATTTCGCGCAGGTGCGCGATGCGCTGCACGACCGGTTCGGCGCGCCGACCGAGGCGCGCCTCGCCTGGCGGCCGACGAACTCGATTCCGGTCGACGATGGCGGACAGGCCGAAAACCTGATCAGGCTGCTCGACCAGCTCGAAGACAATGACGACGTGCAGAGCGTCGCGGCCAATTTCGAGATCGCCGACGATCTCATGAACCGTCTGACGGCCTAGTCGTCGGGCGCCGACCGGGAACGGTTTTGCCCATGCGTCTCATCGGACTCGATCCCGGGCTTCGACACACCGGCTGGGGCATCATCGAGGTGCGCGGCAACCGGCTGATCCATCTTGCCGACGGCCGCATCGATGTGCCGGATTCGCTGTCGATGGCGGAGCGTCTCGTGACGCTGCACGACGCGCTCGAAGCAGTGCTGCTGCGCCACCGGCCGGACGAGGCGGCGGTCGAGGAAACCTTCGTCAACAAGAACGCTTCGAGCACGCTGAAGCTCGGGCTGGCGCGCGGCGTCGCCATGCTGGTGCCGGCGCGCGTCGGGATTCCCGTTGCCGAATATCCCGCCAACGTGGTGAAGAAATCCGTGGTCGGCGCGGGTCATGCCGGCAAGCAGCAGGTCGAAATGATGGTGCGCGTGCTGCTGCCGGGCTGTCTCGCCGAAACGCCCGATGCGGCCGACGCGCTGGCGGTTGCCGTTTGCCATGCCCATCACGCGTCCACCCGCCGGCAATGGTCGGGCGCAACGCAGAAATCGACCGCGCGGGTGCGGGCATGATCGGCAAGCTGACGGGCACGCTCGAAGACGTGTCGGGCGACAGCGCGATCCTCGATGTCGGCGGCGTCGGCTACACGGTCTTCGCCTCGTCGCGCACGCTCGGGCGCCTCGCGCAGGCCAACGCTCCCGTCAGCCTGTTCGTCGAGACGCATGTGCGCGAAGACCATATCCATCTCTACGGTTTCCTCGAGCGCGTCGAGCGCGACTGGTTCCGGTTGCTGACGACGGTGCAGGGCGTCGGCGCACGTACCGCGCTCGCGATCCTCGGCGCGCTCTCGCCGACGGAACTCGCAACCGCGATCGCGGCCCAGGACAAGGCCGCGGTCGGGCGCGCCAACGGCGTCGGCCCGAAACTCGCGACGCGCATCGTCTCCGAGCTGAAGGAGAAGGCCGGCACGATCGGGTTCGATCCCGCGGCGAAACTCGGGGCGGGCGACGCGGCACCCGCAGCCGAGAACGCCGCCTTCGCCGATGCGATTTCGGCGCTGGTCAATCTCGGCTATCGCCGCAGCGAAGCCTATAGCGCGATCGCGCGCGCGGCCGGCTCGCTCGGTGCGAAGGCCAAGACCGATGCGCTGATCCGCGCCGGGCTGAAGGAACTCAGCGCCGCATGAGCGAGGATCGCATGGTGACGCGCGAACGGCGCAGCGACGACGGCGGCGAAGCGGGCATTCGCCCGTCGACGCTTGCCGAGTTCGTCGGCCAGGAGCAGTTGCGCCGCAATCTCGCGGTCTTCATCGAGGCGGCGCGCGAACGCGGCGAACCGCTCGATCATGTGCTGTTCCACGGGCCGCCCGGTCTCGGCAAGACGACGCTGGCGCAGATCGTCGCGCGCGAGCTCGGCGTCGGCTTCCGCGCCACCTCGGGCCCCGTCATTGCGCGCGCCGGCGATCTCGCCGCGATCCTCACCAATTTGCAGGCGCGCGACGTCCTGTTCATCGACGAAATCCACCGGCTCAACCCGGCGGTCGAGGAAATCCTCTACCCCGCGATGGAGGATCGCCAGCTCGACCTCGTGATCGGCGAGGGGCCGGCGGCGCGCTCGGTGCGGATCGACCTGCAGCCCTTCACGCTGGTCGGCGCGACGACGCGATCCGGCCTCATCACCACGCCGCTGCGCGAACGGTTCGGCATTCCGCTGCGGCTCGATTTCTATTCGGTCGAAGAGCTCGAGCGCATCGTGCGGCGCGGCGCCGGCCTGCTCGGCCTTGCGCTCGGCGACGACGGCGCGCGCGAGATCGCGACCCGCGCACGCGGCACGCCGCGCGTCGCCGGCCGCCTGCTGCGGCGGGTGCGCGACTTCGCCTCGGTCGACGGTGCCGGGAAGGTCGATGCGCGCATCGCCGACCGCGCGCTCACCGAGCTCGATGTCGACAAGAGCGGTCTCGACACGATGGACCGCCGCTATCTCGCCTGCATCGCAGAAAATTATGGCGGCGGGCCGGTCGGCGTTGAAACGCTCGCGGCTGCGCTCTCTGAAGAACGCGATGCGATCGAAGAGGTGATCGAGCCGTTCCTGCTGCAGCGCGGGCTGATCCAGCGTACGCCGCGCGGCCGCATGCTGACGGCGCTCGGTTTCCGGCATCTTGGCTTGGCCGTCCCGCGCGCGACCGCCCAATTCGAACTGATCCAGAATGCCGCGGAGAACGGCGATGGCTGAGCCCGTCCGCGCCATGACCGACGCGCGGCCCGGGCCGCCGCACCGCTGCGACATCCGCGTCTATTTCGAGGACACCGATGCCGGCGGCGTCGTCTACCACGCGGCCTATCTGCGTTTTGCCGAGCGCGCACGCACCGAGATGATGCGCGAATTCGGCAAGTCGCATGCCGAGATGATCGCCGAAACCGGCACGATCTTCACCGTGCGGCGCTGCAGCATCGAGTTCCTGCGGCCCGCCCGTCTCGACGACCTGATCCGCATCGAAACCTCGATCGCGGACATCGGCGCGGCGACGATGGATGTCGAACAGAACTTCCTGCGCGACGGCGAGCGGATCGCGCATCTCGAGGTGCAGCTCGCCTGCATGAACGGCAACGGCCGCGCCACCAGAATCCCTGCCATCGTCCGCGACGCGCTCGACGAGCGTCGGCGTCGCACCCGCAACACAAGCTAAGAAACCGGGAGTCGAAACCGACCCATGGAGACAACAGTCGACGCAACCACGCTTGCCGGCAGCTTGCCGCCGCCGGACCTGACCGTTTGGGGCCTGTTCCTGCAGGCCGACCTGATCGTCAAGATCGTGATCCTGATGCTCGTCCTGGCATCGATCTGGACCTGGGCGATCATCTTCGACAAGGTTGTGCGCCTGCGGAAGGTGCGCGCGCAGGCGCGCCAGTTCGAGGAATCCTTCTGGTCCGGCGGTTCGCTGGAGGAGCTGTTCGACCGCATCTCGAACCGGCCGCCTGATCCCATGTCGGCGATCTTCGTCGCGGCCATGCGCGAATGGCGCCGGGCGGCGGCCCGCGGCCTGCTGCAGAGCGACCAGCTGCGCGCGGGTTTGCAGGCGCGCATCGAACGCGTGATGGACATCACGCTCGGCCGCGAGATGGAGCAGCTCGAGCGCCACCTGATCTATCTCGCCTCGGTCGGATCGGCCGCGCCCTTCGTCGGCCTGTTCGGCACGGTCTGGGGCATCATGAACTCGTTCGCCTCGATCGCCGCCGCCAAGAACACGACGCTGGCGGTGGTCGCGCCGGGCATCGCGGAGGCGCTGTTCGCAACTGCGCTCGGTCTCGTCGCCGCGATCCCCGCCGTGGTCGCCTACAACAAGCTGTCGGGCGATATCGGGCGCTACGCGCAGCGGCTCGAAGCCTTCGCGGGCGAGTTCGGCGCGATCCTGTCGCGTCAACTCGAGGAGAAGCGCTGAGATGGCGGTTTCTCTCAGCAGCGGCAGCGGGGTGCGCGGCCGGCATCGCCGGAGCAGCTATCGCCCGATGAGCGACATCAACGTGACGCCGATGGTCGACGTCATGCTGGTGCTGCTGATCATCTTCATGGTGACGGCGCCGCTCCTGACGGTCGGCATCCCGGTCGACCTGCCGAAAACCGAGGCGACGGTAATGACCGAGGAAATCGAGCCGCTGGTCATCACGGTCGATGCCGAAGGCAGGATTTTCCTGCAGGAAACCGAGCTCGAGCCCGACATATTGGTGCCACGATTGCAGGCCATTACGGCGAACAAGCTCGACACGCGGATCTTCGTTCGCGGCGACAAGACGATCGCCTACGGCACCGTGATCGAAGTGATGGGGCGGATCCATGCGGCCGGTTTCACCCAGGTCGCGCTGATCGTCGAGCTGCCCGACGTCGCACCGCCGGCAGGCGGCACGGGCGGGGCGACCGAGACAACGGAAGGCGGCAACTGATCCCATGCGGCGTTCGGCGATCGTCTTTTCGACGCTGATGCACATCGCCTTTTTCGCGCTGGCCTATTACGGCCTGCCGGACTGGTGGGAATCCGTCGTGATCGAAACGCCGATCCCGGTGCAGATGGTCGCGAATATTTCCGACGTGACATCGCCGCAACCGGCGGAACTGGACTTCGATGCGCCGCCGCCGCCGAAAGAGCTCGTGGAACAACCGCCGGCGCCGACGCCGCCGCCGGCACCGCAGCCGGTCGAGCAGATACCCGCGCCCGATCCGGAACCCGTTCCGGAACCGGAACCCGAAGAAACGGTTGAAGAGGAGCCCGAGCCGGAACCCGATCCGGCGCCGGAAGAAACGCAGATTGTCGAGCAGCCGCCGGCCAAGCCCGAGCCGCCGGAGGACGTGCCGGAACGTCAGGAAGAGCCGGAGGACACCACTTTCACGGACCTGCTGCGCGATCTCGAGAACATTGCCGAGACGCAGACGGCACAGGTCGAACCGACGCAAACGCAAACGCTGACGCCGCCGACGAGCAGTTCGAGTACCAACCTTTCAATCAACGCACAGGATGCGATGCGGCGGAAGGTAGAAAGTTGCTGGAATTTCGATGCCGGTGCGCGCGGCGCAGGGGAGCTGTTGGTCGAATTGAAGCTATGGCTCAATCCGGATGGGTCGGTCGTTCAGGTAGAGGTCGCCGATACCGGTCGAATGGGTTCCGACGACTACTACCGGTCGGCGGCCGAGAGCGCCAGGCGTGCGGTCCTGCGCTGTGCGCCTTACTTCGATGTTCTTGGGAAAGAGCCTTATGACGAATGGAAGTATTGGACCCTCCGCTTCGACCCGGCCATCGCCAACCGTTGACGGCCGACACAAAGTTGCCCGAGTTTGAGCCTATAGGGGGATTCGGGCCGAATTCGTCGTTCGGCCCGCGTCGCTCGACGCGTTCGACCGGCACGCTCGGGGTGCCGCAGACCGAGAGGGAGGACCGCCGTGTTCCGTCGTGTGATCACAGCCTCTGCTGCCGCAATCCTGATTCTGCTCGCATCTGCGGGTTCGCTTCCGGCCGAACCGGTTATCGACCTCACCAATCCGACGCTGCGGCCGATGCCGATTGCCATCACGGATTTCTACGGCGCGTCGCCGTCGGATACGACGGTGGGCGCCGATATCGCGCGCGTGGTGGCGGCCGACCTGGAGCGTTCCGGCCTGTTCGCGCCGATCGATTCCCGCGCTTTCATCCAGACCGCCGAATCGCTGCGGGCGCAGCCGCGTTTCGGCGACTGGCGCGTTATCAATGCCGAGGCGCTGGTGACGGGCACGACGGCGACCGAACAGGACGGCCGCCTCAGGATCGAGTTCCGCCTGTGGGACGTGTTCGGCGAAACGCAGATGACGGGGCTCGCCTATTTCTCGACGCCGGAGAACTGGCGGCGCATCGCGCACATCATCGCCGACGCGATCTACAAGCGCATCACCGGCGAAGACGGGTATTTCGATTCCCGCATCGTCTACATCTCGGAATCGGGTCCGCAGGATCGCCGCATCAAGCGGCTCGCGATCATGGACCAGGACGGCGAGAACCATCGCTTCCTGACCGACGGCAGCAACCTCGTTCTGACGCCGCGCTTCTCGCCGTCGACGCAGGAGATCACCTATCTCTCCTATTTCAACGACCGGCCGCGGGTCTACCTGTTCAACATCGAGACCGGCCAGCAGGAAGTGCTCGGCGATTTTCCGGGCATGACGTTCGCACCGCGCTTCGCGCCCGACGGCAACTCGGTGATCATGAGCCTCGCGAAGAGCGGCAACTCCGACATTTTCGCGATGGATTTGCGGACGCGGCGGGTGACCCAGCTTACCAACCACCCGTCGATCGACACCTCGCCCTGCTATTCGCCGGACGGCAGCCAGATCGTGTTCAACTCCGACCGCGGCGGCTCGCAGCAGATCTACACGATGAACGCCGACGGTTCGAACGTGCAGCGGATCAGCTTCGGCAAGGGGCGCTACGCGACGCCGGTCTGGTCGCCGCGCGGCGACCTGATCGCCTTTACCCGCATCGATCAGGGCAAGTTCTATGTCGGGGTCATGCGGCCCGACGGCTCGGGCGAGCGGCTCCTGACCGAGGGCTGGCTGGTCGAAGGTCCCACCTGGGCGCCGAACGGGCGGGTCCTGGCTTTCTTCCGCCAGACCCCGGGGGCCAACGGAACGGTTCGGGTCTACTCGATCGACCTGACCGGCTACAACGAGCGCGAGCTGATCACGCCGATGGACGCCTCGGATCCGGCCTGGTCGCCGCTGATCCCGTAAACGGGGGCCTCCGCCGACTTCGTTTGATTTTGCAGCCTTTCTGACGGAAAATTGTTGAAGGGTCGGGGGTCGATTCATATAGTCCGCCGCGGTTTACCGATTCCGGCGGTCTTTAGGGGGTTCCGGTCCCGGCCCCAGGGCGCCCCGACGAAGCGCAGGACACGCAGATCGCACGACCGGCAGTATCTTAACGTTCCTTGGGTCGAGAGAGGTTCCAACCATGAAGTTCAAAATTCTTGCTGCCGCTGCCGCACTTCTGCTGGCGGCCGGCTGCCAATCCGACGAGAACATCGAGCCGGCGACGACTGCCGGCACCGGCACCGGCATCGAAACCGCGCCGGAGATTGCGGTCATCGAGACGGCCGCGCCGGGCTCGCTCGAAGATTTCGTGGCGAATGTCGGCGACCGGGTTTTCTTCGGCTTCGACCGTTACGACCTGACGCCCGAAGCGCAGGCTCTGCTCCAGGCACAGGTCGCCTGGCTGCAGACCTATCCGCGGTATCAGGTCGTGATCGAAGGTCATACCGACGAGCGCGGTACGCGCGAGTATAACCTCGCGCTCGGCGAGCGTCGCGCGAATGCGGCCGCCAACTACATGGTGGCGCTCGGCCTCGATCCGAACCGCATCGTGCAGGTCATCAGCTACGGCAAGGAACGGCCGGCGGTGCTCGGTTCCGACGAGATCGCCTGGGCGCAGAACCGTCGTGCGGTGACGGTGCCTCAGTAGCCCGCGCTGCCGTCGACCATGCTGCGACAGACGCCCGCCGGCATGCCGGCGGGCGTCTGCGTTTGGCCGGTTCGAGGAGCGGCGGACGCGGCCACATTTTCGCCCGCTTGCGGCGCGAGTCTGGAAGCCGGTGCGATCCCGGCCCGATGACGGACCGGCGGGGCGGGAACCGGGGCGGAAAGGAACGACGATCATGACGGCGAGATTCCAGACGCTGGTCGGCGCGGCCGTGGTGGCGTTTCTGGCCATGGCGACGCCCGTGGCGGCCCAGGACATTCAGGCGCTGCAGGACCAGATCCAGCGCCTGCAGCGCGAGCTTTCCGATCTCGAGCGCTATGTCTATGCCGGCACCGGCGGCGACGCCGCGGCGCTGCCGTCGGGCAACGTGGCCGCCGCGCAGGAGGTGCGGCTGCAGCAGCTCGAGAGCGAGCTCGGCCGCCTGACCGGCCGGCTCGAGGAGCTTTCCTTTCGCATCGAGCAGATCTCCCAGCAGCTCGAACGCATGAACGCCGATATCGATTTTCGCCTGAGCCAGCTCGAACGGGGCACGGGCGCAACGGGCGCGCCGACGACGATGTCGAACGCGGGCACCGACCCGACCGCGACCGCGCCCGCGACGACGGGCGGCGCCGCGCCGCCGCCGGGTTCGAGCGGCACGCTCGGCACCATATCGCAGGCCGATCTCGAAGCGCAGCTTGCCGCACAGCCCGATGTCGATCCGACGGCGACGGGCGCGGGCGCGCCGGCGGCGACCAGCGCGGGGACCGCCACCGCGTCGGTCATCGCGCCCTACGACCTGCCGGGTGCCACGCCCGGAGAACAGTACGAATATGCGTTCGGTCTGCTGCGCCAGGCCGACTACGGCGAGGCCGAGCTCGCGCTGCGCACCTTCCTCGACCTGCATCCCGACGACCTGCTGGCCGGAAATGCGCAGTACTGGCTCGGCGAGACCTACTATGTCCGCGCCAACTACCAGCAGGCCGCGGTGACCTTCGCCGAGGGCTACCGGAAATATCCGAACAGCGGCAAGGCGCCGGACAATCTGCTGAAGCTCGCCATGTCGCTCGGCGAGCTCGGCAAGAACCAGGAGGCCTGCGTGGCGCTCGGGCAGCTGCGCAAGGAATTCCCCAATGCGCCGGCGAACATCCAGGACCGCGCCGCGCGCGAGCGCGAACGCTACGGCTGCTGACATCCGGGCCGCCGCGATCGACGTCGATTCCGGCGGCACGGTTTCCGGCGGCGCGACGGTCGAGGCGCGAGCGTCGAAAGCCGGCCTCGCGCGCGTGAACCGCGGCTTTGCCGACGCCATGATCGCGGCGGGCCCGTTCGAACCGCATCCTTTACTGGCGCTGGCGGTTTCGGGCGGCAGCGACAGCATGGCGCTGGCCTTGCTCTCGCGCGACTGGGTGCGCCGGCGCAAGGGGCGTGCCATCGCGCTGATCGTCGATCACGGGCTGCGGGCCGACGCGGCCGCCGAGGCGCGGCTCGTGGGGCGCCGGCTCGACGCGCTCGGGCTGCCGCATCGCATCCTGCGCTGGACCGGCGCCAAGCCCGCGAGCGGCATCCAGGCCGCGGCCCGCGCCGCGCGCTACGCGCTGCTCGCCGGCTGGTGCCGGCGCAACGGCGCGCTCCATCTGCTGACCGCGCACCAGTGCGACGACCAGGCCGAGACGGTCGCGATGCGGATCGCGCATCGCAGCGGCGAAGCGGGCCTCGCCGCGATGTCGTTGGTCGCGGCGCGCGACGGCGTGCGGCTCGTGCGGCCGTTGCTGGCGCTGTACCGGCGCGAGCTGCGCGCTTTCGTCGCGGCGTACGGCGTCGCCTGGGTCGACGATCCGTCGAACGAAGACGATCGCTTCGAGCGGATTCGGGTGCGGCGCGCCCTGAAAGCTGCCGACACGAAGAGGATGCTCAGGCGTGCCGCGACCGCGGGCGCCGCTCGAGAGACCCGCGACGATGCCGTTGCCGACCTGCTCGCGCGCATGCGGCCGATGCCGGAAGGCTGGCTCGCGCTGCCGCCTGAACTGTTTGCGGATGCGGCGCTGCCGGTCGCGCGCGATGCGCTGCGGCGGTGCCTGCTCTGTATCGGCGGCGACGAGCACGCACCGCGCGGCGAACGGCTCGACCGGCTGCTCGCCGCGCTGAGGGAGCCCGGCGGTTTCCGCGGCCGAACGCTGGGCGGCTGCAGGATCGTCGGATGGCGGGGCTCGCTGCTGATCTGCCGGGAACCGGCGGCGATCGAACCGGCGGTGCGCATCGCGCGCGGCGGGCCCTTGCGCTGGGACCGGCGCTTCGAGCTGCGCTTCGGCGACGCCGGAATCGCCGGTTACACGATCCGCCCGCTCGGGACGCTCGATACCGTAGCCGGGCCGCTGCGTCGGGCGCGGCGGGCGGCCGGCCTGCCCGGGGCGGTTTCGGCGGGTCTGCCGGCGCTCTGCGACCGGACGGGGCGCCCGGTCGCGGTCCCGGCGCTCGGCTGGCACCGAAGCGGCCGCGCGGCCGCGATGCGGGCCCGCTGGCAGCCCCGGAGCGCGCTGGCGCCGGCCCGTTTTTTGTCCATGGGGGAGAGTTGTTTTAACCGCATGGCGGATTATTTAGAGTAACACCAATCTCTTGCCGGCGCCCCGGTCGGCCCGCATCGTTGCGGCCGTCGGGGTGCGGCCTTCGGGAAGGACCGGACGGACGTGAACGTGACCAAGAATTTCATGCTCTGGATCATCATCGCGCTGGTGCTGATCGCGCTGTTCAACGTCTTCGACGGCGGCGCCGGGCGCGGGAACCAGGCCGAGCTGGACTATTCGGAATTCCTGGCGCGGGTCGAATCCGGCGAAGTCTCGAACGTCACGATCCAGGGCAGCAACATTTCCGGTCACACGACCGACGGCCAGGCCTTCGTCACCTACGCGCCCGACGATCCGGAACTGGTCTCGAAACTCGAGGCCCGCGGCGTCGCCATCAAGGCCGCGCCGATCGAATCCGAGAACGTGCTGCTGTCCATCCTGGTTTCCTGGTTCCCGATGCTGCTGCTGATCGGCGTCTGGATCTTCTTCATGCGCCAGATGCAGATGGGCGGCGGCAAGGCCATGGGGTTCGGCAAGTCGCGCGCACGCCTGCTGACCGAAAAGGTCGGCCGGGTGACCTTCGCCGACGTCGCCGGCATCGAGGAGGCCAAGGCCGAACTGCAGGAAGTCGTCGAATTCCTCAAGGACCCGCAGAAGTTCCAGCGGCTCGGCGGCAAGATCCCGAAAGGCTGCCTGCTGGTCGGCCCGCCCGGCACCGGCAAGACGCTGCTCGCACGCGCCATCGCCGGCGAGGCGAACGTGCCATTCTTCACGATCTCGGGTTCCGATTTCGTCGAGATGTTCGTCGGCGTCGGCGCCAGCCGCGTGCGCGACATGTTCGAGCAGGGCAAGAAGAACGCGCCCTGCATCATCTTCATCGACGAGATCGATGCGGTCGGCCGCCATCGCGGCGCCGGCCTCGGCGGCGGCAACGACGAGCGCGAACAGACGCTCAACCAGCTGCTGGTCGAGATGGACGGCTTCGAGGCGAACGAAGGCGTCATCCTGATCGCCGCCACCAACCGTCCCGACGTGCTCGATCCGGCGCTGCTGCGCCCCGGTCGTTTCGACCGCCAGGTCGTGGTGCCGAACCCGGACGTCTCCGGTCGCGAGCAGATCCTGAAGGTTCACATGCGCAAGGTGCCGCTGGCGCCGGATGTCGATGCGCGCGTCATTGCGCGCGGCACGTCCGGCTTCTCGGGTGCCGACCTCGCGAACCTCGTGAACGAGGCGGCCCTGCTGGCCGCCCGGCGCAACAAACGCGTCGTCACCATGGCAGAATTCGAAGCGGCCAAGGACAAGGTGCTGATGGGCACCGAGCGCCGTTCGATGGTCATGACCGACGAAGAGAAGCGTCTGACCGCCTATCACGAGGCGGGCCACACGCTGGTAAACCTCAACGTGCCGGGCAACGACCCGCTGCACAAGGTCACCATCATCCCGCGCGGACGCGCACTGGGCGTGACCTTCATGCTGCCCGAAAAGGACCGCTACGGCTTCAAGAAGAGCGAGCTGCTGGCGGTCCTCGCAACGATGTACGGCGGCCGCATCGCCGAAGAAATCATCTTCGGGCCCGAGCACATCACGACCGGCGCCGGCAACGACATCCAGCAGGCGACGAACATCGCGCGCCGTATGGTCACCGAATGGGGCATGTCCGACAAACTCGGTGCGATTCGCTACAACGACAACCAGGACGAAGTGTTCCTGGGTCATTCGATCGCGCGCACGCAAAGCGTCTCCGGGGCAACCGCGAAGCTGATCGACGAAGAAGTGAAGCGGATCTGCGAGGAGTCCGAGGCGCTGGCACGCAAGGTCTTGACCGAGCATCTCGACGAGCTGCATGCGCTGGCCAGGGCGTTGCTCGAGTACGAGACGCTGAGCGCCGATGAAGTCAGGGCGCTGCTGCGCGGCGAGGATATTCGCCGCGAGGACGAAACCGGCGGCGCCGGCGCGACGACCAGGAAGCCGCGGGCGTCGGTCCCGACGACCGACGGCGCCGACAAGCCGGGCCGCAAGCGTCCGCCGACGCTCGAGCCGGAACCGCAGCCCGGCGCCTGACCGCGCCGGCGCGGCCGGGGCGGGGTCGCCATGGCAACGACGACGAATTTTGCAGCAACGGGCGCGACGGCCGGGACCGGAGCGCCCGTTTCGTTTGCCGGTGTCGCGCTCGCCGAACCCGCGGTGATGGGAATTCTCAACGTCACGCCGGACAGTTTCTCCGATGGCGGCAATCTGCCGGATGCGGCATCGGCGATCGCGACGGGCCTCGCGATGCGCGAAGCGGGCGCGGTCTTTCTCGATGTCGGCGGCGAATCCACCCGGCCCGGCTCGGAGCCGGTGCCGGTCGCCGAGGAGCTGCGCCGCGTCGTGCCGGTCGTACGCGGCCTTGCGGCAGCGGGCGCGATCGTGTCGATCGACACGCGCCATGCCGCCGTCATGCACGCGGCGATCGAGGCCGGCGCCCGGATCGTCAACGACGTGACGGCGCTCGGCGGCGATCCCGAGAGCCTTGCCGCCGTGGCCGACAGCGACGTGTCGGTCGTGCTGATGCACATGCAGGGCGATCCGAAGACCATGCAGCGCGACCCGCGCTACGACGACGTCGTGCGCGAGGTGCGCGACTTTCTCGCGGCACGCATTGCCGCCTGCGAGGCGGCCGGCATCGCGCGGCATCGCATCGCGGTCGATCCGGGCATCGGCTTCGGCAAGACGCTCGCGCACAATCTCGGGCTGCTGCACGGGCTCGACGCCTTGCGCGCGCTCGGCTGCCCGATCCTGATCGGCGTCTCGCGCAAGAGCTTCATCGCGCATTCGGCAGGCAGCGCACCCCCGAAGCAGCGCCTCGGCGGCTCGCTGGCGGCGGCGCTGGCCTCGGTCGAGCGCGGCGCCCGCATCGTCCGGGCGCACGACGTGGCCGAGACGGCACAGGCGCTCCGGATCTGGAACGCCATCGCCGGCGCACGCGGCTAAGGCGGCCGGTTCCACGATCCTGGCCGGATTCGGTCCCGAAACCGCCCTGCCTGTCGTCGCAGGATCGGGGCGGCTAAAATGCGGCCCGGGGAGATCGACTGAGATGACACGCCGCCTGTTCGGCACCGACGGGATCAGGGGTACCGCCAATCGCGAGCCGGTCACGGCGACGACCGCGCTGCGGCTGGCGATGGCGGCGGGCGCCCATTTCATGCGCGGCGATCACCGGCATCGCGTCGCGATCGGCAAGGACACGCGCCTCTCCGGCTACATGCTGGAGCCGGCGCTGACCGCCGGATTCGTCGCGATGGGCATGGATGCGATCCTGCTCAGCCCGCTGCCGACGCCGGCGGTTGCGATGCTGACGCGCTCGCTGCGGGCCGATCTCGGCGTGATGATCTCGGCCTCGCACAACCCGTTCGAGGATAACGGCATCAAGCTGTTCGGGCCCGACGGCTACAAGCTTTCCGACGAGGTCGAGGCCGCAATCGAGGCGCGCATGGATGCGGCGGGTTCGACCGAACTCGCCGAACCGGCGGCGCTCGGCCGCGCGCAACGGCTCGAGGATGCGCCGGGCCGCTATACCGAGTACGTCAAGAACAGCTTTCCCAAGGACGTCAGCCTCGAAGGGCTCAAGATCGTCGTCGACTGCGCGCACGGCGCCGCTTACAAGGTCGCGCCGACGGTGCTGTGGGAATTGGGTGCGGATGTCGTTGCCATGGGCGTTTCGCCCGACGGTTTCAACATCAACCGCGATTGCGGGACAACGTCGACCGGGGCGCTGGCGCGCCGCGTGGTGGCGGAGCGCGCCGACCTGGGCATCGCGCTCGACGGCGACGCCGATCGCGTGATCCTGATCGACGAAAAGGGTCAGCATATCGACGGAGACCAGATTCTGGCGGTCGTCGCCGGCGCCTGGGCCAAGGCCGGCCGTATTCGCGGCGGCCGGATCGTGGCGACAGTCATGTCCAATCTCGGGCTCGAGCGCCATCTCGCCGGTCTCGGCCTCGCGCTCGACCGCGTCGCCGTCGGCGATCGTTACGTCGTCGAGCGGATGCGCGACGGCGGTTTCAATCTCGGCGGCGAACAATCGGGCCATATCGTGTTCGGCGACTACGGCACGACCGGGGACGGTCTGATGGCGGCGCTGCAGGTGCTCGCGGTGACGGTGCCGATGCGCCAGCCGGCCAGCGTCGCCTGCCGGCGTTTCGTCGCGATGCCGCAGCGTCTCGAAAGCGTGCGGATCGACGGCGGCGACGTGCTCAGGAAGGATTCCGTCCGCGACGCGATCCGCGCCGGGGAGGCGCGCCTCTCCGGCAAGGGTCGCCTGCTTGTGCGCAAATCGGGCACCGAACCGGTCGTGCGCGTCATGGTCGAAGGCGAAGACGAGGCGCTGGTCGGCGATGTGCTGGCGAGCGTTGCGGCGTCGATCCGCGCCGCCGGCAAGGCCGCGTGACGCTGCGATGGCGACCGTAACCCCGCTCCGGCCGGGCGGCGGAACCGCCCCGTCGCAGCCGGTCATCCGGCCGGCCGACGGACCCGCCGACATCGAAACCGTGCGGGCGCTCTTCCTCGAATACGCCGCCGGCCTGGGCTTCAGCCTCTGCTTCCAGGATTTCGATGCGGAGCTTGCCGGCCTGCCGGGCGACTACGCGCCGCCGGCCGGCGGTCTCTGGCTGGCCGAGCGCAACGGCGCCGCGCTCGGCTGCGTCGGGCTGCGGCCGATGGAGGAACCGGATATCTGCGAGATCAAGCGGCTCTATCTGCGGCCGGTCGCGCGCGGGCTCGGCCTCGGCCGCGTGCTGGCGGAAACCGCGATCGCGGCGGCGCGCGGTCAACGCTACAGCGCCATGCGACTCGATACGGTCGATTCGATGGCGACGGCCCAGTCGCTCTATCGCGCGCTCGGATTCCGCGAGCGGCCGCCTTACGGCAGCCACCGCCATCCGATGCTGCGCTATTTCGAACTGGCGCTTGCGGCCCCGAGCCGGTAGGTATTTCGCGGGCCGATCCAGGGACAAACCGACCGCCGCCATGACCTTTCCGAAGGAAGACGCGCTGCTGCCCGAAGGCTTCCGCGACCTGCTGCCGCCGGATGCGGGCGCCGAGGCCGCCGTGGTCGAACGGCTGATGCAGTCGTTCGAGCGGCACGGTTACGCGCGCGTCAAGCCGCCGCTGATGGAATTCGAAACCAGCCTGCTGGCCGGCGCCGGCGCCGCCATGTCGGTGCACACGTTCCGCCTGATGGATCCGGTCTCGCAGCGCATGATGGGCCTGCGGGCCGACATGACGCCGCAGGTCGCGCGCATTGCGGCGGCGCGCCTTGCCGATGCGCCGCGGCCCCTGCGGCTCTCCTATGCCGGCCAGGTCTTGCGCGCGCGCGGCAGCAATCTTCAGGCAAGCCGGCAGCTCGGCCAGGTCGGCGCCGAGCTGATCGGCGCGGACGGCGCCGCCGCGGATGCGGAGGCGGTGCTGGTTGCGACCGATGCGCTCGCCGCGCTCGGCATCGGCGGCCTCTCTGTCGATCTCAACATTCCGACGCTCGCCGGCGCGATCGGCCAGGCGCGCGGCCTGCCGCGCGATCGCATCGCGGCGCTGGTGGCGGCGCTCGACCGGCGCGACGCGGTCGAGTGTCGCCGGCTCGCGGGTGCGAATGACGGGCTGATCGATGCGCTGCTCGATGTGCCGGGTGCGGCCGACGCCGCCCTGCCCAAGCTGCGCGCACTCGACCTGCCGGACGCGGCCGCAGCGGCGCGCGACGAGCTGCTGGGCGTCGTTGCCGCGCTCCGCAAGGAGGCGCCCGACCTGTCGCTCACGATCGATCCGCTGGAACATCGCGGGTTCGAGTATCACACCGGCGTCGGGTTCAGCCTCTTTGCGCCGGCGGCGCGCGGCGAGCTCGGTCGCGGCGGCCGCTATCTCAGCTCCGCGGGCGATCACGCGACGGGGTTCAGCCTCTATCTCGAAACGGTGCTGCAGGCGGTACCGGCGGCAGCCCCGGCGCGCCGCATCTATCTCGCCTTCGGCACGCCGCGTGCGCATGGCGCCGCACTCCGGAACGAGGGCTGGGTGACCGTCGCGGGCCTGGTGCCGGTCGCCGACAACGGAGCCGAAGCGAAGCGTCTCGGCTGCGGCTTCCTGCTCGACGGCGACAAGCCGCGCGCGGTCTGAGGGAAGGAGCGGGGCGGAGCGCATGGCGAATGTGGCGGTCATCGGCGCCCAGTGGGGCGACGAGGGGAAGGGCAAGATCGTCGACTGGCTGTCCGAGCGTGCCGACGTGGTTGTGCGTTTCCAGGGCGGCCACAATGCCGGCCATACGCTGGTCGTCGGCAACCAGACCTACAAGCTGAGCCTGCTGCCCTCCGGCGTGGTGCGGCCCGGCAAGCTCGCGATCATCGGCAACGGCGTGGTGGTCGATCCCTGGGCGCTGCTCAAGGAAATCGAAACCGTGCGCGGGCAGGGCGTTGCGATCACGCCCGAGAATCTGATGCTGGCCGACAATGCGGCGCTGATCCTGCCGCTGCACAGCCGGCTCGACAAACTGCGCGAAGAACAGCGCGGGCCCGACAAGATCGGCACCACCGGCCGCGGCATCGGTCCGGCCTACGAGGACAAGGTCGCGCGTCGCGCGGTGCGGGTCTGCGATCTCGCCGATCCCGCCGCGCTCGAAACCCGCATCGAGGCCCTGCTGGCGCATCACAACGCGCTGCTCAAGGGCATGGGCGCCGAGCCGGTCGACGGGCGCGCGCTGCGCGAGGAACTGCTCGCGACCGCGCCGAAGATCCTGCCCTATGCGAAGAACGCCTGGGCGCATCTCGCGGAGATGCGCCGCAGCGGGCAGCGCATCCTGTTCGAGGGCGCGCAGGGCATCATGCTCGACATCGATCACGGCACTTATCCCTACGTCACCTCGTCGAACACGGTCTCGGGCCAGGCGGCGGCGGGTTCCGGCCTCGGGCCCGGCGCCGTGCACTACGTGCTGGGCATCACCAAGGCCTATACGACGCGCGTCGGCAGCGGACCGTTTCCGACCGAGCTTCACGACGAAACCGGCAACCGGCTCGGCGAACGGGGCCGCGAGTTCGGAACGGTGACCGGCCGCAAGCGTCGCTGCGGCTGGTTCGACGCGGTCATGGTGCGGCAGGCCGCGATGATCGGCGGCATCGATGGTATCGCGCTGACCAAGCTCGACGTGCTCGACGGGTTCGAGACGCTCAAGGTTTGCGTCGGCTACCGGCTCGATGGCGAAACGCTCGACCATCTGCCGGCCGGCATCGCGCGGCAGGCGGCGGTTGAGCCGGTCTACGAAATCTTCGAAGGCTGGCAGGGATCGACGCACGGCGCGCGGAGCTGGGCGCAGCTTCCGGCCACCGCGATCAAGTATATCCGCCGCATCGAGGAGCTGATCGAGGTGCCGGTCGCGATGCTGTCGACCAGCCCCGAGCGCGACGACACGATCCTGGTGACCGATCCGTTCGCGGATTGAGCAGCCCTTCGGCAATGCCGCAAATCGAAAGGGCCGACGCTCGCGCGCCGGCCCTTTGTCGTATCCAATCGGGCGGGATCAGACCGTGAGGTTCTGTTCCGTCGCCATGTTGCGGATCGCCTTCTGGAGTTTCTCGAAAGCCCGCACCTCGATCTGGCGGACGCGTTCGCGGCTGATGCCGTAAACGTGGCTCAGATCCTCGAGCGTGCTGGGCTCGTCCTTGAGACGCCGCTCGGTCAGGATGTGGCGCTCGCGCGGGTTCAGATTCTTCATCGCGCGGCCGAGCAGCGCGCTGCGCTGCTCGATCTCCTGGCGGTCGGCCAGGACGGTTTCCTGGTCCTCGTTGTCGTCCTCGAGCCAGTCCATCCACTCGCCCTCGCCGTCCATGCGGATCGGCGCGTTGAGCGAATGATCCGGCGCCGCCAGGCGACGGTTCATCTCGATGACGTCCTGTTCGGGCACCTGCAGTTCGGTCGCGATCTTGGTGACGTTCTCGGGCGACAGGTCGCCTTCCTCGAGCGCCTGGATGCGACCCTTGATGCGCCGCAGGTTGAAGAACAGCTTCTTCTGCGCCGCGGTCGTGCCCATCTTCACCAGCGACCAGGAATGCAGGATGTATTCCTGGATGGCGGCACGGATCCACCACATGGCATAGGTCGCGAGGCGGAAACCGCGCTCCGGATCGAAGCGCTTGACCGCCTGCATCATGCCGACATTGCCCTCGGAAATGAGTTCCGAAACCGGCAGCCCGTAGCCGCGATAGCCCATGGCGATCTTGGCGACGAGGCGCAGGTGGCTGGTGACCAGCTGATGCGCCGCATCGGTATCGCCGTGTTCGCGCCAGCGCCGGGCCAGCATGTATTCCTGCTCCGGCTCCAGCATCGGGAATTTCCGGATCTCCGCGAGGTAGCGCGACAGACCGCCTTCGGAGGCAAGCACGGGAAGCGTCTTGGTCGTGGTGGCCATTTCGATCCCTTCGTTTCCGAGACCCGCACCGGCCGCCGGACGGCGGAGACGGTGGGTCGTCCGACCGGATTGCGCCGGTCGGCCATCAATAGACGCCCCGATGGAGCGAGATTGTGGCGGAGTTTACGTCCCCAGATTAAACAGATTCCAAAATGGTGATCAACCCGCCAAAATCAAGCGGGTCGGGCGCATCCCAAGCCATTGATTTTCCAGTGATTGGATGCCGGAACCCGAGCCTTGCGGCGTGCAGGGCCTGGCGCCCGAATTCGGTCACCGTTTCCCGCGTTTTCGGTGACATTTTTTGGCGGCGCGCGCGGCTGGCCGTTCCGTAGATCGGGTCGCCGATGACCGGGTGCCCGATCGAGGCCAGATGGACGCGGATCTGATGCGTCCGCCCGGTCGCGAGCCGGCACTCGACCAGCGCCGCCGCCGTCCCGAACGAACGGATCGCGCGGTACGTCGTCAGGGCCGGCTTGCCGCCGGAGCGGCGGACCGCCATGCGCTTGCGGTCGACCGGATGGCGGCCGATGGCGCCCTCGATCGTGCCGCTCCTGGGATGCGGCACGCCCCAGACCAGCGCCCGATAGACCCGGTCGATATCGTGTTTCGCAAACGCCTCCGTCAGCGCGCGGTGCGCGGCGTCGGATTTGGCGGCGACCAGCAGGCCCGACGTGTCCTTGTCGAGCCGGTGCACGATGCCGGGTCGCCGGACGCCGCCGATGCCCGAGAGCGACGTGCCGCAATGCGCGATCAGCGCATTGACCAGTGTGCGATCGGGATTGCCCGGCGCCGGATGCACCACCAGCCCCGCCGGCTTGTCGATCACGATCAGATGCTCGTCCTCGTAGACGACCTTGAGCGGCAGCGCCTGCGCTTCCGGTTCGGCCGCGCGCGCGGGCGGAATGGCAAGCTCGTAGCGTTCGCCCGGTTTGACCCGGTAGGAGGGGTCCACTATCGTCCGCGCGCCGCAGCGGACGCGGCCTTCCTCGATCAGCGCCTTGATGCGGCTGCGCGAGAGACCGGCGGCGCCGGCGGCAAGCACACGGTCGAGCCGCTGGCCGGCATCCGCATCGGTTGCATCGACCGTCACGGTCGCCCCGACCGGGGCCGGATTTCCCGAAGGCGCATTCATGGCCGCGAACTTGGACCCGAAGACGCAGGCGCTCAAGCTGGTCGTGATCGTGCTCGGCGTGCTGATCGTCGCCGCGCTGATCGTGGTCGTGGTGACGATCTATGACCGGGCCAGCGACATGGCGGCGCGGCCGACGGATTTCGGCACGCAGTCGCTCGGCCTCGACCCGGTCTGCGAGGTCGCGGAGGTGACGGCGGGCGACGGGCGCATCTATCTGCGCATGGCTCCGACGGCGGGCTGCCCGGTCGTGCTGATCCTCGATGCGCAGAGCGGCGAACCGGTGGGGAGGCTGGAGCGGTGAATTTCGCATCCGACAACGTGACCGGCGCCGCGCCGGCGATCATGGAAGCGCTGATGCGCGCCAGCACCGCCGGGCCTGCCATGCCCTACGGCAACGACGAATGGACGCGGCGCGTCACCGACCGGCTCAAGGAGATTTTCGAACGCGACCTGGCGGCGTTTCCGGTGGCGACCGGCACGGCGGCAAACGCGCTCGCACTCAGCGTCGTGCTGCCGCCCTACGGTGCCGTCTTTTGCCACGAACTCGCGCATATCCAGGTCGACGAATGCGGCGCGCCGGAACTCTATAGCGGCGGCGCCAAGCTGATCGCGCTCGACGGCGCCGACGGCAAGATCGCCGCATCCGCCCTCGCGCACCGGCTCGAGGATGGCTGGATCGGCAACGTGCACAATCCGCAGCCGCGGGTCGTGTCGATCACGCAGATCACCGAGACCGGCGGGCTCTATACGCAGGACGAGATCGGCGCGATCGCCGAGGTTGCGCACCGCCAGCGCCTCAAGCTCCACATGGACGGAGCGCGCTTCGCCAACGCCGTCGTCGCCAGCAACGCCAGGCCGGCGGACATCACCTGGCGCGCCGGAGTCGACATGCTTTCCTTCGGCGCGACCAAGAACGGCGCCTTCGCCGCCGAGGTGGTGGTGTTCTTCGATCCCGAGCTGGCGCGCGACTTCGCCTTCCGGCGCAAGCGCGGCGGTCACCTGTTCTCGAAAATGCGCTTCGTCAGCGCGCAGCTCGATGCCTATCTGACCGACGAGCTCTGGCTTGCGAATGCGCGCCATGCCAACGCGATGATGCGGCGGATCAAGGACGGTCTCGCGAACGTTCCCGGCGTGACGTTCGAGGGCAACGCGCCGGGGAATCTCACCTTCGCGCGGCTGCCGCTGCCGACGATCGACGCGCTGAAGCAGGCGGGGTTCGTCTTCTACGACGAAGGCGGCGGGCGGATCCGCCTCGTCACCGCCTTCAACACCGACCCCGCCGATGTCGACCGTTTCGTTGCGACGGCGAAGGCGCAGGCGGCCTAGCCGAGCCCCGGCACGACGCAGCGTCCCGCAGGCTTGATCGCGCGCTGCCGTTCGACTACATCAGGGGCCTTCGGCCTCGGGCCCTCACGGCCCCACAGCGTCCCCTTCGTCTAGTGGCCTAGGACGTCGCCCTCTCACGGCGATAACAGGGGTTCAAATCCCCTAGGGGACGCCAAATTTTTCCGGCTGACGGATATCGATCCCGCTTCCGGCATGAAACCGCGGCCGGTGGGACGCGTTCCAAACGCGTCCCTGCGATCCGTCCGGGAGAAACAGCATGGCCGTCACCTACATCATTCGCTTCGACGTGAAGCCGGCGCAGCGCCAGCGCTTTCATTCGCTGCTGAACGGCGTGCTGGATGCGATGCGACACGAACCCATGTTCCATGAGGCCGTGCTGCACGCGCATCCGGAGTTACCGGACGTGTTCCTGCTCTACGAGACCTGGGAAGACCATGAAGACGTGCTCAACGTGCAGGCGAAGCGACCCTATCGCGAGGCCTGGCATACGGCGCTGGACGAAATCCTCGCGACGCCGCGCGAAATCTCGATGTGGATACCGACGCGCGCCGATCGCAGCCCCGACCAGATCGGCGGGCGATAGCAGGACTGTCCCTCGTCAGCCGGCCAGATCATCATCGTCATCGCCGGCGGGCTCGAACGAAGCCGACCAATGCTGCAGCAACGCGTCGTCGACGACCAGGCGCCGGTCGCGCGCAAGCTGTCGGCAGAGCACGCGCACGGATGTGCGCGCCGCTCGGGAATCCGGAACGGCAAACCCATCGGGCAGGTCGCCCGCCGCCAGCGCCTGCAGGGCACGGCGCTTGACCTCGCATTGTTCGGCGGCGCCCCACTGCCAGAACAACTGCTGAAACGCATCGTGCAGCGCGGGTTCGAATTCGCAATCCTCGCCGAGCGCCGACATGGTCGGATTGCCGGGATACATCATCGCGCACGGCACCAGCCCGTCCTCGATCGGAACGTTGGCCGAGAAAAGCCGCCCGCTCGCCATCAGCTTGGGCAGCACATGCGTGTGCGGGCCGATCGGCGGGACGCCCTGCGCCGCCGGATCCGCAATCGGCTGATAGACTTCGACGCGCCCGATCTTCGACAGCGCGACGCGGTGCGGGTTCCGCGCATGTATCGGCGCCATCGCCGGATTGTTCGGATCGAGGAACGAGCGGCCCGACCCGGCGCGCAGCGCTTCGACGAGTTCGGGATCGACGGTCCGGACGCAGAAATCGATGCAGCGCTGGCTGTCGTTCGCCGCGCAGACGCCGATGTCGAACAGGATGGCGTCGCGGTCCTGCGGCCGCAGCGCCTCGCGATCGGGGCCGAGCTCGGTGATGCCGGTGCGGCCGCCCATCGTCGCGTCGGCCAGCGGCAGGCAGAGCGCGACACCGTGCGTCCAGCGGTGCCGCTTGGCGCTCAGCGATTCGTACGCCACCGGCACGATTCCGGCGAGCCGGTCGAACCGGATGCCGCCACGCGACGTCACGCAGGCCAGCGATTGCCCGTCTGTCGATGCGGGTACCGGTTCGTCGGGATGATGATGGAACTCCGCGATCGCGCCGAAGCTGCCGATGCTCCAGCCGGTGCCGTGCGTTCGCAGATGCTCGCGAAGAATGTCGGAAAGTTCCAAGGGCCCGGGCTCCGGCAGGCTCTCTGCATACGGCGGTGATTGCAGTATAGCCCCCGAAGAATGGCGGGTGGTCAATTCCCATCAAAGAAGGAAACGGGTTGCAACGACGTGGCGCCGGTGATTGCTACAATCCCAGCGCCTTCAGCGCGCTGGCGCGGATCGTCTGTTTCACCTTGGCGTAACCCTGCCACGGGTCGGGCTTCTTCAGCTCGCTGGCGGCCATGCCGATCCGGAAATGGTCGGCGCTGCCGATCTTGCGAAGCTGCTGCCAGGTGACCGGCCAGGCCAGCGGCGCGCCGGGATGCTTCCGCAGCGAGTAGGGCGCAATCGCGGTCGCCGTTTTGTCGTTGCGGAAATAGTCGATGAAGACGCGGCCCTTTCGTTTTGCCTTTCGCATCGTGGCGACAAAACGGTCGGGCTCGTCGGCGACCATCCGCTCGGCGACCGCCCTGGCGAACGCCTTCACCGTCGCCCAGTCGTGCCGGCGCTGGATCGGCGCCACGACATGGATGCCCTTGCCGCCGGTGACCAGCGCGAAACTCTCGAGTCGCAGCGCCTCCAGCACGTCCCTCATACGCAGCGCCGCCTCGCGCACCGCAGCGAAATCGACCGATGGATCGGAGTCGAAATCGAACACGATGCGGTCGGGATGCTCGATATCGTCGACGGGTGCGCCCCAGATGTGAATCTCGAGCACACCAAGTTGCGCGGTGCCAAGCAGCCCGTCCTTGCCGTCGATGTAGATATAGGCCTTGGCTTCGACGGTCGATTTTTTCTGGCGGTCCTGCTCGTGGAAGCCGGGCGGCATGCCCCTGCTCGCATGCCGCTGGTAGAAGCACGAACCGCTGTTGCCGTCCGGGCAGCGCACCAGCGTCAGCAACCGGTCCTTCACGAACGGCAGCATGCGATCCGCGACCAGGCCGAGATAATTCGCGAGATCGCGCTTGGCGATGCCCTGTTCGGGATAGAGGATCTTGTCGGGATGGGTGAGCCGCAAACCGTCCGGCAGATCGTCGGACGTCGATGCGGTTCGTTTCGCGGCGGCACGTTTCGACCGCGGGGCACTCTTCGCAGGATTTGCGGGCAGGGAGGCTTTTCGTTTCGCACGCTGCGTCGCTGTTCTTCTTGCCATGCGTCGGCTCGCGCCATCGTCCATGAGGTACCCGACGTCGAACCCGTCGGCGATCGGCGGGTTCCTGCCCATTCAATCGTTTTTCGCGGGGCTTGTCGCGCGAGCGATTGGCCCGAAACCGCCGCGTCGCGCCCGATCCGGCCATGATCTAGTGTTGCGGCTCTTTCGCCGGGGAGAGCCGCCATGCGCAGGCCGCAGACCGTCAGGGCGCTCGAGGAGCTGGGGCGGGTGCGTCTGTCGCCCAACTTCTTCATGCGCGAGTTCCTGCATTCCGAGATTGCCGTCATGAGCGGCATTCCGAACCAGCCGGACGATCCCGATCTTGCAATCGCCGCCGGCCGCCGGCTCTGCGAAATGCTGCTCGAGCCCTTGCAGGCGACGTTCGGAAGGATCGGGTTGCGCTCGGGTTTTCGCAACTGTGCCGTCAACGAATACGGCAATCGCCACGGTTACAACTGCGCGCGCAACGAGGCGGACTATGCAGGACATATCTGGGACCGGCGCGACAAGGACGGACACATGGGCGCCACCGCCTGCATCGTCGTGCCCTGGTTTATCGACCGCCATCCCGTTTCGGAGTGGCGGCGGCTCGCCTGGTGGGTCCACGATCATCTGCCCTATTCGCACCTGCAATTCTTTCCGAAGCTCTGCGCCTTCAACATCACCTGGAACGAACGCCCGGTCCGGCGCATCGACAGTTTCATCGCACCGAAGGGTTGCTTGACGAAGCTGGGACTGCCGAACCATGGCGGGGACCACAGCAGACATTATCGAGGGTTTCCGGACCTGCAGACTTTCGTCTCGCCTGACACGGACGGCCAGTCGCGAGAGCGGAACCGCGCGCGGGACAGCGTGTTGCGATGACAGGACGGTTCTGTGGAGAGAGACCATGCCCGCAAAATCCAAAGCCCAGCAAAAGGCGGCCGGGGCCGCACTGGCGGCCAAGCGCGGCGAAGCCCGCAAGTCGCAGCTCAAGGGCGCATCCCGCGACATGTACGATTCCATGTCCGAGCGCCAGCTCAAGGAGTTTGCGGAGGCCAAGCGCAAAGACCTGCCGGCGAGGAAGCGCAAGGCCGCGCGATAGAGGAGGCAACGGCGGCGGGCTGACCGGCCGCGACGGATTGTGGCAGTATCGCTTGCCGGCCACGGTCGGCACGCGTTCCATCCGTCGGGAGGTAGCTTTGAAAGCCGCCGTACTGCGAGAAATCGGGCAACCGCTCTCGATCGAGGAAGTGGCCGTTTCCAATCCCAAGGCGCACGAGGTGCTGATACGCACCGCCGCCGTCGGCGTCTGCCACAGCGACCTGCATTACATTGAGGGCCTCTACGCCTGCCCGAAACCGACGGTGCTGGGCCACGAGTCGGCGGGCGTCGTCGAAAAGGTCGGCGCCGAGGTGAGCTACGTGAAGCCCGGCGATCATGTGATCACCTGTCTCTCGGTGTTCTGCGGTCATTGCGAATACTGCACGACCGGCCGGCCCTACAGCTGTCAGAACCCGGAGACCGGGCGCGACCAGGGCGACGAACCGCGGCTGGCGCAGAGCGGCAAGGTCATGCACCAGTTCTACAATCTCTCGTCATTCGCCGAACGCATGCTGATCCACGAGCATGCGCTGGTGAAGATCCGCAAGGACATGCCGCTCGATCGCGCGGCCCTGATCGGCTGCGCCGTGACGACGGGCTTCGGCGCCGTTATCAACACGGCCAAGGTCGATGTCGGCGCGACGGTCGCGGTCATCGGCTGCGGCGGCGTCGGCCTGTCGGCGATCAACGGCGCGGCGATCGCCGGCGCGGGCCGCATCATCGCGGTCGATATCAAGGGCTCGAAGCTGAACCTCGCAAAGCATTTCGGCGCGACCGACGTGATCGATGCCAGCCGGACGGATCCGGTCGAAGCGGTGCGCGAGATGACCGGCGGCGGCGTCGAGTATTCGTTCGAGGCGCTCGGCCTCAAGAAGACCTCGGAGCAGGCCTTCAATATGCTGCGCGCCTCGGGCGTCGCCACCATCATCGGCATGGTGCCGGAAGGTCAGATGCTCGAGATCAGCGGCGCCGATCTGCTGAGCGACAAGGTACTGCGCGGGTCGAACATGGGCTCCAACCATTTCCGCGTCGACATGCCGCGCTTCGTCGACTTCTATCTCGCGGGAAGGCTCAAGCTCGATGACATGATCTCGCGCCGCATCGGGATCGAGCAGATCAACGAGGCGTTTGCGGAAATGAAGCGGGGCGAGGTGGCGCGCAGCGTGATCGTGTTCGATCACTGACGGCCGGTGCCGGCAATCGCCTTGAGCGCCGCCGGAATCGCCGAAAACTCATCGACGACGGCGTCGGGCGTCACGCCAAGAGTTTCGCTGATCCCGTAGCCGTAGCGCGCGTGGATGACGGGAACGCCGGCCGCCTGCGCCGCCAGCAGATCGTTGTCGCCGTCGCCGATCATCACCGCGCCCGCCGGCCGCGCCGCAAGCCGGTCCAGCGCGGTGAGGACATGCTTCGCGTCCGGTTTCCTCGCATGCGCGGAGTCGCCGCCAACCACGGCATCGAAGTAGCGCGAGAGGCCGAGCGCCTCGAGCACGGCGACGACCGGCCTGTCGGCCTTGTTGGTGCAGACCGCCATGCGATGCCCCGCCTGCTGCAGGCGTTCGAGCGTCTCGCTGACGCCGGGATAGGGCCGCGTATGGACCGCCACGGCGTTCCCGTAATGCGCCAGGTAACGCGCGACGAACTCCGGCAGCTCGTCGCGCACGGCGCGGCCGGCATGCGCAAAGACCCGCTCCACCAGCGCAGCGGCGCCGTCGCCGACCATCGTCGTCATATCCGCGAGCGAGATCGGCGCGCGGCCTTCCTCGGCAAGAAGCCTGAGCAGGGCCTGATGCAGGTCGGGCGCGCTGTCGATCAGCGTGCCGTCGAGATCGAAGACAAGGGCTTGGCTCATCGGCGGCCGGATGGCGGGAAACGATCGGCGCTCAGCGCGCGGATGCTGCGGGCGCGGCGAGCAGGAAGCAGCGCGCCGTCTGGCCGCCCGTGAACGGCAGCCAGTCCGGCATGGATTCGAAACAACGATCGAGCCGCCGGCTGCATCGGCCCGCATAGGGGCAACCGGCGGAACGTCGGTCGTCGCGCTCGCGCGGCGCCGCGACGCGTGTCGCCGCCAGATCCGCATCCGGTTCCAGGACCGCCGCGATGAGAGCCTGCGTATAGGGATGCGCCGGGGTCCGACAGACCTGCTGTGCGGGTCCCATCTCCACGAGCATGCCGCGATAGAGCACGGCAATCCGGTCGGCGAGCGCCTGCACGACCGCGAGATCGTGCGAGACGAGGATGCAGGCCGTACCGCGGGTCCGGCCCAGCTCGCGGATGAGCTGCAGGATCGAGGCCTGAACCGACACGTCGAGCGCGGAAGTCACCTCGTCGCACAGCACGATGTCGGGTTCGGCGGCGTAAGCACGCGCGATCGCGACGCGCTGCCGTTCGCCGCCGGACAGCTGCGCCGGGTAGCGGTCGAGATAGCTGTCGTCGAGCCGCACATCGCGCAGCGCCGCGCTGGTGCGCTCGGCGAGCCGGCGGCGATCGAGATCGAAGTAGAGCTTGAGCGGCTGCGCGAGTATCTCGCGCACGGTCTGCCGCGGATTGAGCGAGGCGTCCGGATTCTGGAACACGAGCTGGATCGCGCGCAGCACCGAGCGGTCGCGCTCGGCCGCGGGTCGGTCGAGCGATTGCGATTCGCGATATCGAATGTCGCCGCCGAGCAGCGGCCAGAGACCGGCGATGCAGCGCAGGATCGTCGACTTGCCGCTGCCCGATTCGCCGACCAGGCCGAGTATCTCGCCGGAGCGCAGCGCCAGCGAGACGCGATCGACGGCGCGCACGGCATCCGGCCGGTGGCCGCCGAACAATCCGCTGCGCTCGTAGGTCACCTCGAGCTCGTCGATCGCAAGCAGCGCGGCTGCGGCTTCGTCGACCCGGTGTCGGCTGCCCTGCGATGCCGGCGAAGTCAGCGGGCCGGCGTCGGGGAAATGGCAGGCGACGCTGGCGTCCGACGCATGCTCGCGCAGCGCCGGCATGTCGCGCCGGCAGACCGGCTGCGCCTTCGGACAGCGCGGCGCGAACCGGCAGCCGGGCGGCGCCTCGCCCGGCGCCGGCGGTCGGCCGGGAATCGACGACGGGATGGCGCCGACGGTCAGGCGCGGAATCGACGCGATCAAGCCGCGCGCGTAGGGATGCGCCGGGCTGCGCAGCAGGTCCGCGGCCGGCGCCATCTCGATCGCCTGGCCCGCATACATGACCATCATGCGATCGCTCAGCCGTCCAATCACGCCGAGATCGTGGCTGACGCACACCATCGCGACGCCGGTGCGCTCGCGCAGTTCGCCGAGCAGGTCGAGAATGCCGAGTTGCGTCGTGACGTCGAGACCGGTCGTCGGCTCGTCGAGCAGCAACAGGGTCGGTTCGGCCGCGAGCGCCATGGCGATCGCCACGCGCTGCAACTGGCCGCCGGAGAGCTCGTGCGGATAGCGGGCGGCCAGCGCCGCCGGTGTCGGCAGATGCACGGCATCGAGCAGTTCGAGGATGCGTTCGCGACGTGCGGTCGCCCCGAGATCGCTGTGAAGCTGCAGCGCTTCGTCGATCTGATCCGCAACGCGCAGCGTCGGGGTCAGAGCGAGACCGGCATTCTGCGGAATCAGCGCGAGCCTGCCGCCGCGGATACGTTCGAGCTGCTGCTCGCTCGCGTCGAACAGCGACAGTCCGTCGAACCGGCAGGCGCCGGCACGACGCTGCAGACCCGATCGCGTAACCCCCATCAGCGCCAGCAGCAGGGTGCTCTTGCCGCAGCCCGATTCGCCGGCGATGCCGAGCGTTGCGCCGGGATCGAGAATGAAACTCACGTCGTCGACGATGAGCGCGCCGTTCCGCCCGGCGGTGCCGATCGACAGTTTGTCAACGCTAAGCAGGGGTGCCGCTGTCATCGGCCGGGCGCCTGCCGGGTACGATCGACGCCGAGTACCTTGGCGAAGGCGTCGGCGGCGAGGTTGGTGCCAATGACGAGCGAGCTGAGCGCCAGCATTGGCCAGACCACGGTCCAGGGTGCGACCGCCATCAGCCCGCGCGAATCCGAGATCATCAGGCCCCAGTCCGGCGTCGGCGGCGTGACGCCGAAGCCGAGGAAGGAGAGCGAACTGAAGCCGAGGATGATCCACGACCATTGCATCGCGGCTTCGACCGCAAGACTGTCGCGGACGTTGGGCAATAGCTCATTGAGCACGATCGTGCGCCTGCGTTCGCCGCGCGCCTGGGCCGCGAGCACGAAATCGCGCGCCACGAAATCGTGTGCCGCGCCGCGGGCGATGCGGACGACCGCCAGCCCGTATGAAAAACCCAGAACGGGGATCAGCACGGAACTGCTCGTGCCGAGTGCCGTCACGAATATCATCACCGTCAGCACCCACGGCACCGACAGCAACGCATCGACGATGCGCATCACGATCTCGTCCAGCCGGCCGCCCACGAGAGCGAGGAAGATGCCGAGCACGCCGCCCCACACCATGGCGATGATGGTGGACAGCGTGCTGATGACGATCGCCTCGCGGCCGCCGAGCACCGTGCGGGTGAAAACATCGCGGCCTAACTTATCGGCACCGAACCAGTGCTCCGCCGACGGCGGCGCCATGATCGATTCGACACTTTGCTGGGCGTAGTCGTAGGGCACGAAGAGCGGACCGAGCAGCGCCATCAGCAGATGGAAGACCACGATGGCGAGGCCGATCGCGCCGGACGGTTTCGCCAAGACTGCCCGCAGGACGCCCATGTGACGAACCGCGCGCGTGGGCACCGGCGCTTCCGGGGCGGCAACGGGCGGTGTCGGGGAAGCGATATCCGTCATGGCTGCCTCATGTCCGGAAGGTCCGCAGTTTGGGATTGAGCAGCAGCGCCAGCAGATCGGCGAGCAGGTTGGTCAGGATATAGATGCTGCCGAGGATGAGGGCGATGGCCTGGATCAGCGGCAGATCGCGGTCGGCGACGGCATCGACGGCGAGGCGGCCGAGACCGGGATAGTTGAAGACGGTTTCGATGACCACGACGCCGCCGAGCAGCCAGGCGATGGTGAGGCCGATCACGTTGATCGCCGGCAGCAGCGAGTTCGGCAGCACGTGGCGCCACACGATGCGGCGGAACGGCACGCCCTTGAGGCGCGCCATCAGGACGAAATCGCTTTCGAGCGTATCGATCACGCTCGAGCGCACCATGCGCAAAATGTGCGCCACCATGATGAGCATCAGCGTGACCGTCGGCAGGACGGTGTTGGCGACCAGGTCGAGAATCGGGGCCTTGTAGCTCACGGTCACGACGCCGGTGGTCCAGCCGAGCGTGATGCTGAAGACCAGGATCAGGACCGTGGCCGAAACGAATTCGGGGATGGTCATCGCGAACAGCGCCGTCGACGAGAGCACGATGTCGACCGGCCGGTCGCGTCGCAGACCGGCGATCACGCCGAGGAACAGCGCCAGCGGAATCCCGAACAAGGTGGCCGTCGCCGAGAGAATCAGCGTGTTGCGCAACCGCCAGCCGACGACGTCCTCGATCGGCTTGTTGCGGTTCATCGAATTGCCGAGATCGCCCTGGACCATGCCGGCGGCCCATTCGCCGAACCGTTCGAGGGCGGGGCGGTCGAGGCCGCGTTCGATGCGGCAGTTTTCGAGAATCTGGCCCTTGGCGTCGCGACCGAGAAAGGCCGTGCAGGCATCGCCGGGCATCAGCTCGACGGTGACGAAAACGATGACGCAGATCAGCACCAGCGTGACGAGAGCCGATCCGAGGCGCTGCAGGACTAACCGGATCAAGGGCGGCTCCCGTGCAGTCGGGGCGAAGGGAGAGGGGAGGCGGCGGGGCCGCCCGCCGCCTCCGACCGCCAGTCTACTCCGATTCCTTTGCGACGAGGTGCCAGCGGATATAGTCCTCCGGCACCGGTGGCAGGCCGCTGATGCTCCTGTTCAGAACCCGGGCGCCGTTGTCGAAATAGCCGATGAACGTGCCGCCCTCCTCGAACAGAAGCTGCTGGGCTTGGCCGTAATAGCCCTTCGATTCGTCGAAATCGAGCGAGCTGCGCGCCTTGTCGAGCAGCGCGTCGAACTCGGGGTTGCTGTAGTAGGTTTCGTTCCAGGAGCTGGTCGACCGGAAGGCTTCGTTCAGTATCTGGTCGGCCGGGCGCTGGCTCCACGACGTCATGGAAACGGTTTCGACCATCCAGACGTCTTCCCAATAGCCGTCCGCCGGCGCGACCACGACATTGGCGGTGATGCCCGCGGCGGCCACCTGCTGCTGGTAGACCTCGGCATACTGCGTCATCCCCGGTTCGAGATCGCTCGTATAAAGATCGAACTCGATGCCGTCGGGATAGCCCGCATCGGCGAGCAACTGCCGTGCCTCCTCGACATTCGGGGCGCAATCGATCTCGGCCCGGTAGGGATCGCCCGGCATCACCGGATGATCGCAGGTCACGACGCCGTTGCCGTCGCCGACCATCAGGTCGATCATCGCGTCGCGATCGACCGCGACCCGGACGGCCTTGCGCACGCGCGGATCGTCGAAGGGCGGCGTGTCGGTGCGGAAGATGATGCCGAACCAGTCGCCGGTCGGGAAATTCTGCACGACGAACTCGTCGTTGCCTTCGAACAGCAGGAGCTGGTCGCGGCTGACCGTCGACATGTCGAGCTGGCCGGCGAGCAGCGCCTGGGTGCGCGCCTCGGTATCCGGAATGGCGATCAGCTCGATTCGATCGAGCTTCGGGCGCCCTTCCCAGTAATCCTCGTTGGCGACCAGCACCGTCGTGCCTTCCGGATCGTAGGTTTCCATCCTGAACGGACCGGTTCCGATCGCGTCCGTTCCGATCGTGTCGCCCGTTCCCTCGGGAATCATGCGGACGCGGTAGTCCATCAGCAGAACGACCAGACCCGCATGGGGCGTCGAGAGCACGATCTTCGCCGTCAGCGGGTCGACGACTTCGACATGGTCGATCATGCCGAGCACGGAAGCGACCGGCGATTCGAGCGCCGGGTCGTTGATGCGCTCGAGCGTGTACTTGACGTCGTTCGCGTCGAATTCGGATCTGTCATGGAAGCGCACGCCGTCCTGCAGCGTGAGCGTCCACTCGGTGGCGTTCTCGTTGGCGGTCCAGCTCGTCGCCAGTTCGGGCGCGGGCTCGCCGTTGTCGTCCTGCCGGATCAGGCGGCTGTAGATCAGGTCGTTCGCCTGATAGAAGCGGTTGGGCGAAATCGGATCGAGGCTCGGCGACGAGCCGTCGCCGAGGTCGTAGTCCCGGTAGAGGACGCTTTCGGCACGCGCGTCGATCGGCGCGGCGGCAAAGGCCGCGAACGCCAGGGCGACGGCGAGAAGCAGACGAATCGATTTCATTGGACGCCTCCCGAACTTTTTGCGGTCGTCTGGGTCTGATTGATTGATCAATCAGAGAACGATATGCTACCCCGGACATCCGAAACGCCGCAAGACCCGAGCCGTGACGTATTTGTTGCGGAATCGCGCGGATCGGGCCGCAGAACGGGGGTTACCGAAGGTGCGTCCGAAGGACGACGATCTGAAACTCAGGCGCCGCCGCCAGATCATCGACGCCACGATCGAGGCAATCTACCGGCGCGGCATTGCCGATCTGCGTCTGGCCGATGTCGCGCGCGCGGCCGGCGTCAGCTACGGCGTGGTGAGCTTCTATTTCAAGAGCAAGGATGCGCTGCTGCTCGCGACGATGAACGATGTCGCGCTGGAATACGCGAATGCGCTGCATGAGGCGGCCAATGCGCCGGCGGCGACGCCGATGGCGCGGCTGCTGGCGGTGCTCGACGTCAATTTCGACGCCCGGATCGCGGAGCCGCGCAAGACCGCGGTGTGGGTTGCGATCTGGGGCCAGAGCCAGGTTTCGCCGGCCTTCCGCAAGCGCTGCTGCGAGTTGCAGGACGACTATGTCCGGCTGACCGAACCGATCTGCCGCGCCATCGTAACGACGGGCGGACACGCGATCGTCGACGCCCGCGAGATCGCCCGCGTGCTGTGCGTGCTGATGTCCGGGTTCGATGTCGAGAATCATCTGCGCGGCAAGCGCTACACGGTCGCGGACGCCAGGCGCACCTGCCACGCGCTGCTGGCCGGCATTTTTCCGCGCGAGTTCGCGACCGCCGCGACGAAACGCCCGGCGCCGCGGAAGGTCGCCGCATCGCGGCGTGTCGGGGCGGCGCGCGTTCCGGCCGTACGCCCGCGCGCCGTGCCTTGACCGATCGAACGGGGGTTTTCATGAAAGTCGTCACCTACAACATCCAGTGGGGCAAAGGGCTCGACGAGAAGGTCGACCTCGATCGCATCGCGCGCACGATCGCGGATTGCGATGTCATCGCGCTGCAGGAGGTCGAGCGGCACTGGCGGAACATGCCGCATACCGACCAGGTGGCGCGCCTGAACGAGCTGCTGCCGAAGCACTGGTCGGTCTTCGGGATTGCCGTCGATGTGGGCGTCCGCAAGCCGCTCGCCAACGGCCATGCGGACAACACGCGCCGCCAATACGGCAACCTGGTCATGACGCGCTGGCCGATCTCTTCGACGCGGACCTTTCCGCTGCCGAACGTGCCGGTGCACGGCCACATCATGGACCAGTCCATGGTGATCGAAGCCGTGGTCGAACATCCGACCCGGCCGTTTCGCGTCTACAGCACGCATCTCAACTACGTCTCTCGCCGCCAGCGCATCGGCCAGTGCGAGAAGCTGGTGCAAATCGTGCGCGATGCGCCCGTCGAAGGCGGGCCGGCGGCCGGTCTGGGGGTCGATCCGGAGGTCTTCGGCGCCGACTGGATGGCGCTGTCGCGCGACGAGATACCGACCATCCCGCTGCCGGCGATCCTGCTGGGCGATTTCAACATGCATGTCGGATCGCCGGAATACGACGTGCTCGCGGGACCGATCGATCCCTGCTACGGGCGGCTGATTGAGACCGGCCTGTTTGCCGACGCCCTGACGGTCGCCGGCATGCCGGAGGAGGAAGGCTGGACCCATCCGGGCGAGGATCGCTACGGCAAGAAGCGCATCGACCATATCTTCGTGACGCCCGATCTGGTGGGGAATGTGCGCCGCGGCTGGATCGACTATGATGCAGACGGATCCGATCATCTGCCGGTCTTCGTCGAGATGGATCTCGACTGACCGGAACGCCGTCGCGCCCGGAGGCCGACCATGCCGTCACTGCAATCGCCCGATTCCCATCCGTTCGGCCGCGGAGGCCGGTTCTGGCGCGGCAACATGCATACGCACTCGACCAACTCGGACGGCGTTCATCCGCCGGAGAAGGTCTGCGCCGCCTATCGCGAGGCCGGCTACGGGTTCCTCGTCCTTTCCGACCATTTCATGGACGATTACAGGTACCCGGTGACCGACACGCGGCCCTATCGCACGAAGGGCTTCACGACCATCCTGGGCGCCGAGCTGCACGCGCCGAAGACCGAGCTCGGCGAGCTCTGGCACATCAAGGCGGTTGGGCTGCCGCCCGATTTCGAACCGAACCGCCCCGGCGAAACCGGTCCCGAGGTCGGCCGGCGCGCTTTTGAGGCCGGTGCCTTCATCGGCATCGTGCATCCCTCCTGGTACGGGCTGACCCGCGACGACGCGCGGGCGGTGCCCTATGCGCATGCGGTCGAGATCTACAATCACGGCAGCGCGGTCGAGGTCGATCGCGGGCACGACTGGCCCTATCTCGATGCGCTGCTGAACGACGGGCTGCATCTGACGGGCTATGCCAGCGACGATGCGCACCACCTGACGCACGATTTCCTCGGCGGCTGGGTCATGGTGCAGGCCGACGAACTCGATCCCGACGCGCTGCTCGCCTCGCTCAAGGCCGGCCGCTACTACTCGAGTCAGGGTCCCGAAATTTGCGACATTGCGGTCGACGGCGACGAGGTGGCGGTGCGCAGCTCGCCGGCGAGCGCGATTTCCGTCGTGGGACGGGGCTCGAAATCGCAGTCGGAGATCGGCGACGGTATCGAAACCGCGCGGCTGCGCATCAAGCGCTTCGCCGGCTCCTGGTTCCGCGTCACGGTGATCGACAAGAATGGCAAGAAGGCCTGGTCGAACCCGATCTGGTTGACCTGACACCTACGACAAACCGATCTATCGCACACCGTCGACCAAATCCGAGAACCCGGGTGACCGATCATGGCGGCAACCGACACGAATGAAGAAGCGGCACGGGTCGCGCCGACGGCCGAGCCTGCCGCCAGCGAGCCCGCGCCGGCCGAACCGCCGAAGCCCGAGCGCCGGCGCGATCCGGTGCGGCGCATCACGCTGGCGTTTCTCGTCGCCGCGATCGTGATCTACGGCTACACGCTGATCGCCGACCGTTTCACGCCCTATTCGTCGCAGGCGCGCGTGCAGGCCTACCTGGTGCGGATCATGCCGCAGGTCTCCGGCAACGTGGTCGAGATCGGCGTCGGGACCAACCAGCTCGTCGAGGCCGGCAGCCTGCTGTTCCAGATCGATCCGAGCGAGTATCAGATCGCCGTCGATCAGGCGATCGCGCAGCTCGAGTCCGCCGGCCAGTCGGTCGGCGCTTCGACGGCCGGCGTGGTGGCGGCGCAGGCGAATCTGGCGCGCGCCGTTGCCGAACTCGCCAATGTCCGCGAGCAGACCGGGCGTATCTTCCAGCTCGTGGAAAAGGGCATTTATGCCCAGGCCCGCGGCGACCAGGCGACGGCGGCGCTCGACACCAGCCAGGCGGCGGTCCGCCAGGCCGAAGCGCAACTCGAAGAGGCGCGCGCGGCACTCGGCCCGCAGGGCGCCGACAATCCCGCGATCCGCGAGGCGGCGGCCCGGCTGCAGACCGCGGAACTCAACCTGGCTCGCACAACCGTTGAAGCGCCCTCTGATGGCGCGGTGACGGCGCTGCAACTGACGCTCGGCCAGTATGTCAGCCCGCAGGTCGCGGCGATGACGTACATCGATACGCGGGAAGTCTGGATCGACGTCCAGTTTCGCGAGAACAGCCTCGAGCATGTCGAGCCCGGCGACGAGGTGGCGGTCGTGTTCGACATTCTTCCCGGACAGATCTTCACCGCTCACGTAACAAGCGTCGGTTTCGGTGTCGCATCGGGGTCGACCGACACACAGACCGGTCTGCCCGTTGTCGACAGGCAGGTCGGCTGGCTGCGCGATCCGCAGCGCCTGCCGATCCGGGTCGAGTTCGCGCCCGACGAGCGCCCGCGCGTGCTGCGGTTCGGCTCGCAGGCCTCGGTGATGGTCTATGCCGGCGACAACGCGATCCTGAACGGGCTCGGCCGCATCTGGATGTGGCTGGAGTCGAAGCTGACCTATCTCCGATAGCTCGATGAACGCGGTAACGGTACGGACTGGCGACACTGCCGTTGAGCCGGATCGCGTGCACCGGCATGCGATCTTCCGGATGGGGTTCGGCGTCGCGGGCTGCCTGATCGTCGGGGACGGGCTCGGCTGGACCTTGCCGTTTCTCGCGCCGATCCTCGCGCTGACATTGTTGGCGAACACAAACCGGTCGCCGCGCCCGCTGCAGGGCTTTGCGATCTTCCTGGTCATCGTAATCTCGACGATCGTCGTCAGCGCCGTCGCGAACCTGCTGGCCGACAATCCGGTGGCGTTCTCGCTGATCGTCAGCCTGATGATTTTTCTCAGCTTCGTCGCGCACTGGCAAGGCGCGCCGCCCATCGTCACGCTGCTGACGCAGCTCGCGGTGATCTCGGTTCCGCTCTTTGCGATCGTATCGCCTGAAGCCGCGACGGCTTTCTCGTACCTGCTGTGGGAAGGCGCGTTCGTTGCGGTCATCGTGGTCTGGATCGCATTTGCGCTGTTCCCGATTCCCGGTGACCGGCAGGCGGCACCGCCGCGGGCGCGGCTCGACCGCGCTGCCGCCATGCGCCGCGCCGCGGCCGACACGCTGGTGCTGCTGCCGATGCTGATCTGGCACTGGGCGCATGTGCCCGACAATGTCTCCTTCTACACGCTGTTCGTCGCGATCCTGCTGCTGCGCGAACAGACGGAAACCCAGCGCGACCAGGTCGCCGATCTCCATGTCCGGGCGGCGCTGCTGGGCGGGCTGGTGGCGGTGGCGGTCTCGCTCGTCGTCATCAGCAACGACACGTTCCTGCTGTTCGCCGCGGTCGTCATGGCGGCGTGCCTGTGGTTTGCGGCAGAGGTCTGCAAGGGCGGCTGGCACGGTGCCGTCATGCTGATGGCATTCACGACCTTCCTGATCGTCTTCGGGCTGGGTCTCTCCGAATTCGTGTCGACAGCGGACTATCTGACGACGCGCCTCGGCCGCCTGTTCTTCGCGATCCTCTACGTCGTCGCGGCCATGTCGCTGGTTGGCGGTCTCGGGCGACCATCCAAGTCGTCGTAGCTCCAGAGATCGCGGTTTCGAGGAGAGGGCTGGCGTCGCGCTATTGCGTCAGCGCCTTGTCGATCAACCCGAGATCGACGAGACCCAGGATCATCAGCTGGATCGCGAGCGCGGTCAGCAGCAGACCTGCAACCTTCTCGACGATCTTCAGCGTTGCCGGACCGAGCGCCTTGATGATGCGATCGGCGGCCAGCAGGCAGATCAGGTTGAACACCATGATGCCGATGACGATCAGGCCAATGGCGACGACCTGCATCGTCGTCGTCGTTGCCGCGGTGAGTGCCGTGATGGCAACAAGACCCTGCGGCGTCGCCATCATCGGCATCGCCAGCGGGTAGATCGCAACGTCGATCGTGATGGCGCGCGGCGCGCCGTCCTCGTTGCCGTGCCCGCCGCCCATTACCATGCCGATGGCAAACAGCATCAGGATGATGCCGCCGGCGATCTTCAGGGCGGGCAGCGAGATGTGCAGGATCTTGAGGATGAACTCGCCGGCCACCACGAACAGCAGGGCGACGATGGTGGTAACCATCACGGTCCGGAAGGCGATCTTGCGACGGAGCGCCGCGTCAGCGCCGCCGGTCAGCGTCGCATAGACGATCAGCGCCTTGAGCGGCCCGATCGTAATCAAAAGAATGACGATGACATCGGCGAAACCGATCGGCATGAAACCCTCCCCCGCGGCCCTCGCTCGGCATTCCGATCGAGGTTCATCCGTGAATCGCCGACTCCGGTGGCGGATTCAGCCGGTAGGATCGGCACGGCGCGTTCGTGGCGTCAAGCCGCGACCGCTCGCGGGTCGGCAAGCGACCGGCAATGTCGTATGCTGACGACCATGTTCCCGACCTTGCGCGGCAGCTTCGCTGTTCTGTCGATCGCAGCGCTGCTGCTGCCGTCGGGCGGCTCTCGCGCCGAGGATGTTGCCGATCCGCCGTCGCCGGCGGCGACCGCCGAAACGGTTTGCACCGCCGCCGCCGCCATCGTGTCCGACGACCCCGCCGCTCTCCTCGAACTCTGCCGGCCGCAGGCCGAAGCGGGCGACCCGCAAGCCCAGTACGCGCTCGGCGTCGCGCACTATGTCGGCGTCGGTGCGCCGCTCGACTATGTCGAGGCCGCGCGCTGGTACGGCATGGCGGCGGAACAGGGCTACGTCGAGGCGCAGGTGCGGTTGGGCGCGATGTTCCTGATGGGTCGCGGCGTGACGCGCGACTTCGCGCAGGCGGCCGATTGGTATCGCGCCGCGGCCGAGCAGGGCGACGTCGAGGCGCAGAACGCGCTCGACGGTCTCTATCTCACCGGCACCGGCGTGGCCCAGGACGCCCGCGAGGCGGCGCGCTGGTATCGGCTGGCGGCCGAGCAGGGCGATCCCGAAGCGCAGTATTTCATGGGTGCGCTTTATCACGACGGCAATGGCGTCGCGCAGGATTACGAGCAGGCGTGGCGCTGGTTCCGGCTGTCGGCCGATCAGGGCGATCTCGAGGCGCGTTTCATGCTCGGGCGGCTCTACGAAGACGGCAACGGCGTAGCGGCGAGCGCCGCCAAGGCCGCGCGCTGGTATCGCGATGCGGCCGGGCAGGGTCATGGGCGGGCGCAGGCGGCGCTCGGTGCCCTGTTGACGCAGGATCGCGACGACCTCGAAGCCGACCGGGCCGAGGCCTATCTCTGGCTCAGCCTCGCATCGGCGCAGGGAATCGAGGAAGCGATGGCCGAACGGGAAGCCCTGCTGCTGGCGATGACGCCGGCGGAGCTGGCGGCCGGCGAAGCGCGGCTGGCGGCGTGGCTCGGGGTCGACGAGTAGGATGACGCGCGATGCCGTGCCGTGCCCGCCATTCGCTCCATCGCCCGTAGCGCCGGGTCGGCGATGGGCCGGAGACCATGGGGCATCGGGAGCACCCCCGGGATTTTCCCCGATGCCCGGTTTCGCCTTTCGTCGTTCGAGCAGTTCGCTCGTGCCTCCCCCTGTCTACCGTTCGCCGGACAACGGGCTCCGGCGGGCCCGCTCGAAGACGCCACGGCGCGGAGCCTGCTGGAGCGGGCGACGCAGACCGGCGACGAAGCTGCAACCTCGGCGTCCGTCGGCGTCGAGCAATACGACGCCGAACGCGGCTGAGCGCCGTTGCGGACCACGACGGGCGGCGTCAACGAGCGTGGCGAAGCGTTGACGGTCGCGATCGGGGCGACGGCGCCAGCGCCGCCGCCGCGGCTCGTCATTGCCGCGACCGACACCGGACGCCCCTCCTTCCGCAACGTTCGCAACGAAGAGCGTCTCGCCGTCGTCTACCGGTCGGACGGCGGATCGGCCGAAATGCGCGATACCGCCCGGGACATGCAGAAGGGTGGCGTCGGCTGGTATGCCGACCCGTTCGCACATGTCGATACCGGTCGGATGCGGGGCAGGAACTTCCGATCGTTTTCCGAAAGCCCGTCGACGGCGCGCATTCTCAGGCCTGGCGGCCCGAGGCGGCGCTGATCTCGTCGGCGGCCCGCTTGACGGCGGCGCCCAGCTCCCGAACCCGCCGGTCGGGAACCCGCGCGGCCGGGGCGGAGATCGAGAGGGCGGCAACCGGCACGCCGCCGGCGCCGAAAATCGCCGCCGCCACGCAGCGCAGGCCGATCGCATGCTCGGCATCGTCGATGGCGTATCCCTGGCTGCGCACCAGGCGCAGGTCGTTCTCGAGCGCGGCGCGGTCGGTGATCGTACGCTCGGTGAATTTCGGTAGGCCGCGCCGCGTCACGATGGCGTCGACCGCGGGGCCGGGCATGTGCGCGAGCAGCGCCTTGCCGACGGCCGAGGAGTGCATCGGCACGCGGCTGCCCGGGCGCGAAAAGGCCCGCATGATCTGTTCGCACTCGACCTGCGAGAGATAGAGAGCCTCGCCGTCGATCGCGACCGCGAGGTTCACGGTTTCTTTCGCCTCCTGCATGAGCCGCCGCATCACGGGACCCGCGACGTCGACGACGTTGCGATCGCGCAGGAATGCGCTGCCGATGGCAAAGGCATCGGCGCCCACGAACCAGCGGCCGTGCCCGTCATCCCGCGCCAGCCCTTCCTGGCGAAGCGTCATGAGCAGCCGATGGGTCGTCGACGGCGCGAGGCCGACCTGCCGGGCCAGCGCATTGAGCGCGATGCCGCCGCGCGTCTCGGCGACCGCGCGCAGGATCCCGATCGCCCGCGCGAGCGACTGGACGCGGCCGGCGCCCGAGCCGCGACGCGTGCCTGAGATTTTTCCGGACGGGCGGTTGGCCATGGCCGGGCGGCGCCTTGCGGTTTCCACGATGCGGTACTTGCCCAAATACGCTGCCGGTTCAAGGCCATATTTGCGACAGGAAGGCCGGATGCGGCGACGATTCCGGCCGCACTCTGCGACCGAATATCGCATAGTGGAAATAAATTCCACGATACAGAATGACCTGCGATATTGCCGTCGATGGGGAGGCAGCCATGCCGGGTCGGAGATTTCTCGCCATTCCGGGGCCGACGAATGTGCCGGAGCGGGTACGCCAGGCCATGGCCATTCCGATGGAGGACCAGCGGGCGCCCGACCTCCCGGCCTTCACGCTGCCGCTGTTCGAGGACCTCAGGCGCGTCTTCAAGACGCGCGACGGCAACGTCCTGATTTTCCCCGCCTCGGGTACCGGCGGCTGGGAAGCCGCCATCGCGAACACGCTCTCGCCCGGCGACCGGGTGCTGGCGGCGCGGTTCGGACAGTTCAGCGGCCTGTGGGTCGAGATGTGCCGTCGTCACGGGCTCGAGGTGGATGCGATCGATTGCGAATGGGGCACCGGCATTCCGCTCGAGCAGCTGGCGGCGCGGCTCGCCGCGGACCGTGCGCACCGCATCAAGGCGGTGCTGGCCTGCCATAACGAAACCGCGACCGGCGTCACCAGCGACATCGCCGGCGTGCGGGCTGCGCTCGATGCCGCGCGACATCCGGCGCTGCTTATGGTCGACGGCGTGAGTTCGATCGCCTCGATCGATTTCCGCATGGACGAATGGGCGGTCGACGTGGCGGTCTCGGGTTCGCAGAAGGGCTTCATGCTCCCGACGGGCCTCGCCATCGTGGCGGTCAGCCCGAAGGCGCTCGACGCAGCCAAATCGGCGATGTTGCCGCGCGGCTTCTTCGATTTCGAACCGATGCTGCGCGCCAACCGGGACGGGTACTTTCCCTATACGCCGCCGCTTACGCTGATCCGCGGCCTGCGCGCGTCGGTGGACCTGCTGCTCGAGGAAGGTCTCGACAATGTGTTCCGCCGGCACCGCCGCTTCGCCGACGCGGTCCGCGCAGCGGTCGCGGCCTGGGGTTTGCGGCTCTGCGCGAAGGCGCCGGAATGGCACTCCGACACGGTGAGCGCGATCGTCGTGCCGGACGGGTCCGACGCCGCCGCGGTCGTGCGCCTCGCCTACGAACGCTACGACCTGTCGCTTGGCGTCGGTCTGTCGCAGCTCGCCGGCAAAGTGTTTCGGATCGGCCATCTCGGCGACCTCAATGCGCTGATGGTGCTGGCGTCGGTCGCCGGCGCCGAAATGGCGATGCGCGACGCCGGCATCGCGATCGACGCCGGCAGCGGCGTCGCGGCGGCACAGGAGCTGTTGCGCGGCGGTTCCGTTCGCGATGCGACGGGCGCCCGTGCCGCGGCCTGATTCGGCGTCGCTGCCTCAGGCCGGCGCGCGGTTTCGGGTCGCCGGATAGGTCCGAGCCGCCAGCCGGCCGGACAGAAACCAGATCGGCAGCACGGCGAGTACGGCGAAGTAGCCGTCGATCGCGTAGTGCCAGGCGAGATGCACCGACCCGATCAGGATCAGCAGGAAATAGCCGAACAGCAGCGCGCCGAGGATCGGCGAGGCACGTCGGCCGACCAGAAAGAACAGGAACGCCATGGCGACGTGCATGCTCGGCATTGCGGAGATGCCGCCCCCGAGCCTGAGCTCGTCGGCGTTGAGAAACTGCCAGAGCCTCTCCTGCGCCGCCAGCGCCCACACGCTGCGCTGGCGATCGACGTCGTGCAGGTAGGCCATCAGGGGCGCGAACGGATCGCTGCCGTCGACGACGCGTCCGTAGTAGCAGGGGCCGGCCGACGAAAAGACGATCGCGGCGATGCAGCCGAGCAGGATCCACGTCAGCAGCAGCGCATAGAAGAACTGCAACCGCAGATGCCTGTCGCGCAGGCTGAACGCCTGCCAGATCCAGACCAGCGCCAGGACGAAGAACCAGACGTTGTAGACCCAGTTCACGGACCAGGTGACGACGGGATATCCCAGCACGGGCTGCAGCAGTTCCCAGGGCGCGTAGCCGAAATGCAGGGCGGCGTCCCAGCGGGCAAAGGTCTCGTCCCAGGCGAAGGGGTTGATCCGCCAGAGCAGCGATTTGAAGAGCGTGAACGTGCCGGCGAAGACCGGCATGAAGAGCAGGACGGGCAGCGCAAAGGCGATGCGCTCGCCGGTCGCGAAGCGGTTCCCGATCTCGCGCAGCAGCATCGACAAAGGCCGCTTCGGACGTTCGATCAGGATGATTTGGGCGCCGCGCGCGGCGAGGATTAGTGCGAT
>Ga0187893_10002077_pt1 | contig 45351 bp, 34 predicted proteins | sample MA1701074metaG_FD_139574 | JGI IMG/M metagenome (GOLD analysis project Ga0187893, IMG submission 139574) | White microbial mat communities from a basaltic lava cave in the Kipuka Kanohina Cave System on the Island of Hawaii, USA - MA170107-4 metaG ... | reverse complement strand
GTTTCCTGGAACGACGACCCCGACTCCTTGATGGACTTGCTTGCCTCCATGTGGCAAAGCCTCAAGGATTGAATTTCATTTGACACCTCTTCTGCACTCCTAACAGTTCGGGCCGGTCTCGCAAGACCGTAGCAGTTCCAGAGAAGTATAGGAAGCATCAGGATTTGCGGGATGCTCTCGATTCGAGAACGACGGGAATGCCGATTACGATCTGTTCCGGATTCATTTGAACGGTTCATTTGACTGGTTTAGAATTGCTGGTGGTTCCGGGGTGACCCCAGCCGTTTAGAGAGGGTGCGGCATCGATGGCAACAGCGAGACAAGAACTTGCTTCGGAGACCCCCCCCCATGTAAATGCCACAGAACAAGTGCCAGACTGCCTCGTTTGGGACCTGGGGCCGCGCGAGTACCTCCCAAGTTTGGAGCTGCAGCGTAACGTCGTACAGAAACGAAAGAGTAGCGAAGTACCCGATTGCCTTTTATTTGTTGAGTATCCGCACACCATCACCTTGGGGCGTGGGGGAAAGGCCGAGCATCTGTTGGCCGCCCCTTCGGAGCTGAAGAGCAGATCGGTCACCTATTGTGAAACGGACCGTGGGGGCGACATCACCTATCACGGGCCCGGCCAGATGATCGCCTACCCCGTTCTCGACTTGAAGAACCTCCACCGCGACATCGACTGGTATCTAAGAAGCCTGGAGGAGTGCACCATCGACACTCTGGTTGACTTTGGCGTGTGCTCTGAAAGAGTTTCCGGGGCTACGGGAGTCTGGGTAGGCGACGAAAAGATTGCCGCAATTGGGATTCGAACCAGCCAATGGGTGACCTCCCACGGTATTGCCTTGAATGTCCATACCGATCTGGACTACTTCGACTTGATTGTGCCCTGTGGCCTTCGGTCACGAGGAGTTACTTCTTTATCAAGAATTCAAGGGAGCCGGGCCCCTAGGCTGCACGAGGTGCAGTCTCGTTTTATCCTCCACTTTGGACGGATCTTCGACCGATCCATGCACGAGACCGCCCCAGTGTTGGATTGAGTGCCTCAAGCATTAGAGTTCTCATTTTTAGGTTTGAAGCAGCAGGATTCTCGCAAGGAGCTGACCGTCCATGGAGCTCAATCAGCAGACGCTGCTCGACATGCTCTACTACATGAAGCTGACGCGCGAGATTGAGACGCGTATCGAGCGAAAGCTGTACCGGCAGGGAAAGATCGTTGGGGGTGTTTATGTCGGACGCGGTCAGGAAGCCATCGCGGTGGGTTCTGCCATTCAACTTGAGAAGGACGACTGTATCTGCCCATCGCATCGCGACATGGGAGCATTTCTGATTCGCGGAATCACGCCTCGAGAGATTTTTGCCCAGTACATGGGGCGCCGGACCGGTGTAACCAAAGGCAAAGAAGCCAACATGCACATGGGCGACATGCGCCGGGGCGTTATTGCTTTCGTCAGCATGCTCGCCGACACCATTCCGGTGGCCGCCGGCATTGCCATGACGTACAAAATGCGGAGGCAGAACAACGTGGTGCTCTGTTATTTTGGCGACGGCGCCACCAGCCGGGGAGATTGGCACGAGGGTTTGAATCTGGCCTCTGTGCAGAAGGCCCCGGTTGTGTATATCTGCAACAACAACTACTACGCCTATTCGACGCCGCTGGAAAAACAGATGGCGGTCAAGGACATCGCCGTTCGTGGCGCGGCCTATGCGATGCCCGGCATTATCGTCGACGGCAATGACGCGATTGAGGTGTTCAAGGCCACTCAAGAGGCCATCCGGCTGGCGAGGCAAGGCGGCGGCCCCAGCCTCCTCGAATGCAAAACGTTCCGCATGACGGGGCATTCGGCGCATGACGACGTCAAGTATGTTCCAAAGGAGCTCTTCGCAGAGTGGGAAAAGAAGGATCCAATCCTTAAGCTGGAGTCCTCGTTGCTCCGGCAGAGAGTGGTGTCGGAAGATGCTGTCAAGAAGCTGGCGGCCCGCATCACGCGAGAGGTGGACGAGGGCCTGGCAATGGCAGAAAACGATCCTTTCCCAGCTCAGGCCGAGACACTAGAGGGCGTCTACGCGGACCAGAACGTCGAAGCTCCGCTGGCATTTGCCAATTCCTTTTTTTCCCAGGAGCGATAGGAGAACGCTGTGGCCGCTGTTACTTACCTGGAGGCAATCCGCCAGGGCATTTGGGAGGAAATGGAACGAGACTCCAGCGTCTTTGTTCTGGGTGAAGACGTGGGCGTCTACGGCGGCGCTTTCAAGTTGACGGAAGGTATGCTGGAGCGCTTTGGCGAAGACCGTGTGGTCGATACGCCGATTTCCGAATCGGCCATTGTCGGAGCTGCCATTGGCGCTGCCTTAATGGGCATGCGGCCGATTGCGGAAATGCAGTTTGCCGATTTCATCTCCTGCGCCTTTGACCAGATCACGAATTTCGCAGCCAAGTGCCGCTATCGCTGGGGAGCGGGGGTTCCGCTCGTGATCCGCGGCCCGTCCGGAGGCGGCATCCACGGCGGCCCCTACCATTCCCAGAATCCTGAGATGCACTATGTTCACACGCCTGGCTTGAAGGTAGTGGCCCCCTCTACCGTATACGACGCAAAGGGCTTGATCAAGTCGGCGATCCGGGATGAAGATCCGGTCGTCTATTTTGAACACAAATTCCTGTATCGTCGGCTGAAGGAAGAGCTCCCGGAGGGAGACTGGACCGTCCCGATAGGCAAAGCCGATATCAAGCGCACGGGCTCTGACATCTCCGTGATCACCTACGGCGCCATGGTCCATCTGGCGTTGGAGGCTGCCGCGACCCTCGCTAACGATGGAATCGAGCTGGAGGTCGTCGATTTGCGAACGCTCGTACCCCTGGATAAGGAACGCGTTCTCGACTCCGTCAAGAAAACCAGCAAGGTGATTCTCCTGCACGAAGACGTTCGAACGGGTGGGATGGCGGGAGAATTGGCGGCGATCATCGCAGAGGAAGCGTTCGAATACCTGGATGGCCCGATTATGCGGATTACCGCACCCGACACACCGGTTCCCTATAGCCCGCCGCTGGAAGAATTCTTCCTGCCCAAAACATCAGACATCATTCGGGTCGCCAGACAGTTGGCTGCCTATTAGTCCGAACCCTTACAGGAGCGTTGCATGCCGTCCAATGTGATCATGCCTCAGATGGGCGAGAGCATTTTCGAAGGCACCCTCACCAAGTGGTTAAAGAAGGTTGGCGAGCCGGTGAAGCGTGACGAGCCTCTGTTTGAGATTTCCACCGACAAGGTGGATTCAGAGATTCCCGCTCCGGCTTCGGGAGTGCTTTCAGAAATCCGGGTGAACGAGGGAGAAACCGTTCAGATCAACACGGTGGTTGGCGTGATTGCCGAGGAGGGAGCTGCTGCCAGTCCCGCGCCAGCGAAGGTGGAAATGGAGGACGCTCCAAAGCCGCAGGCGGTCCAGCCTGCACCGCAAGAGCCTGAGTTGACACCTGAGCCGGAACCCGCGGCTGCAGCATCGCGAAGCGTGCGCTCTTCACCCCTGGTCAAGCGCATCGCACGTGAAGAGGACGTGGATCTGGGCCAGTTGGAGGGCACCGGGCTCGGCGGCCGTATTACGAAGAAAGACATCCTGTCGCATTTGTCGGGCCGGCAGGGCAGCGACGTCCCACCGTCCGCCGCTCCAGCGCCACGGATGCCGGGCACCGAGCGAAGCCCCGCAGGCTCCAGCGAAGTGGTGCCCATGTCAGCCATGCGGAAGAGCATTGCCGAGCATATGCTTGCCAGCCGGCGCACATCGGCACATGTGACCACGGTTTTCGAAGTTGACCTCACGCGCATCGTGAACATCAAGAACCAGCATGCGCAGGAGTTCTTGGAGCGTGAAGGCGGCAAATTGTCATACATGCCTTTCTTCATCAAGACCGTTGCGGGCGCGTTGAAGGAATTTCCGGTCGTTAACGCTTCGATTTCCGGAACAGACATCATCTACAAGAAGGACGTGAACATCGGCGTAGCTGTGGCGCTCGATTGGGGTCTCATCGTTCCCGTGGTCAAGAATGCCGATGAGAAGAGTTTTCTGGGAATCGCCAAAACAGCCTCCAGTTTGGCTGAACGGGCACGACAGAAGAAGCTGGCTCCCGAGGATGTCCAGGGCGGTACCTTCACCATTTCGAATCCAGGCGTGTTCGGGAGCTTACTGGGAACACCCATTATCAACCAGCCGCAAGTGGCCATCCTTTGCATTGGCGCCATCACCAAGCGACCGGTGGTCATCAACGACGCGATCGCGATCCGTTCCATGGCCTATTTGACGCTCACCTTTGACCACCGGCTGATCGACGGCGCCGTCGCCGACCATTTCATGTCCAGCCTCAAGAATAAGCTGGAACAGTGGGACGAACCGTTGTTCTGATTGAGATTGCCGAATGATGACATACTTCGGCTCCCCTCTCTCCATGTATGGCCCGGAGAATGGTGGACGGGAGAGGAGTTGGGTGTGAGGGCGCGATCGGACATTTAGAGTGTCACTACAATTAGGGAGATGGGCCTTTCTGATGAGTTGCAAATGAACAAAAAGACAACAACCGCTTCAGAACAAATCGCGAGCATGGTGGAAAACATCCTGGTGGAGCTGGGAGAGAATCCCGGTCGAGAAGGTTTGCGGCGCACGCCGGAGCGCGTTGACGCGAGCTTGAGATTTCTGACGCGCGGATATCATCTCGACATCGACAAGATCATCAACGGGGCCGTCTTTAACGCGGAGTATGATGAGATGGTGATCGTGAAGGACATTGAAGTGTACAGCCTTTGCGAGCACCACATGCTGCCGTTCTATGGCAAGTGCCACATCGCCTATCTGCCGCAGGCCAAGATCATCGGCCTCAGCAAGTTGCCACGGATCGTCGACGTTTTTGCGCGCCGCTTGCAGGTTCAGGAAAGGTTGACGACACAAGTCGCTTCAGCTCTTGAGAAGTGTCTCGAACCCAAAGGAGTCGGCGTGGTGGTGGAGGCCTATCACCTTTGCATGATGATGCGAGGTGTCCAGAAGCAGAACAGCAGCACCATTACGAGCTGCATGCTGGGCCGCTTCAAGAGCGACAGCAAAACACGCAGTGAGTTTCTGGACTTCATCAAGTAAAGCTCTCCAGCCACCGAAAGCCTTCGCGGCGAGAAGGTGTGTCATGCAAAAAAGCCGCAAGTCTGTTGCCTACTCTTCATCCCAACCTGGATCCGTCGTGAAGAAGACACACGCACAACAACTGGAGGAACTGAGAGCGGCACTTAAAGAGAAGGAAGCGCTTTGTGCGAAGACACAGGCCGAATTCGAAAATTATCGGAAGCGCACCGCCAAAGATGGAAACGTCGAGGCCAGGGTACTGATCCGCGAGCTGCTATTGGATCTGGTGGCCGTGCAAGACAGTTTTGATCGGGCCTTCCAATCTGAGGCATTGAAAGCCGAACCTCAGGTCTACCAAGGCATGCGTTCCATCCAGCGGCAAATCCACCAACTATTGGAGCAGCGTGGCGTGCTGACGTTCGAAAGCGTGGGCCAGCCTTTTAGCCCCTCCTTGCACGAAGCCGTTGATACAGAACCCAGTCACGAATATCCAGAAGCAACCATCTCCCGCGAAATTGAAAAAGGCTATCTCTGGGAAGGCAAGGTGCTCCGTGCTGCTAAAGTCGTGGTTACCAAAGCCCTGCCGTTCGTTCGCGTGGACGAAAGAGTTTAGCAAGAGGATTCCTTGGGAAAGGGCACAACTGTAGAACCGGAATCTTGCCTGTGAGTTTGATGGCTACATGTAAATCCCTCTTTGGAAGGGGATGAAGGCTTGAGAAGCCTTTGCCGCAGCGCCGGGGTCGGTTCTTCCTGGCCCCCCACTCCGAAGCCTTCGGCTTCGGCCCTCCCAGGAGGGGATCAATTCACTTAGCTTGTTGTCTTAGAGAGCTGCTCCCCTCATGGTCTTTGGAGGTGTCAGGCTGGAAGCCTGACGTACTCTGGTTCCGGTCTCTAAGAGAACTGTCTTGACTCTTGCTGGATGGATCAAACACATGGAAAACGACACCCGTTGTAACCATCATGTCAGCCGCGTTGCACGACTCGCGTTTCTCTACGGGCTATTGGCCATCTCGATCGGCAGCGATACTGGTTTTTGTGCCGATCGAGCGACGATACCGTCCACAACCCTGAACGTTGCCGGGCTGGCAAAACCTGCCGAGATCCTCATTGACCGCTGGGGTGTACCTCATATTTACGCAAAGTCTGAAAGGGATGCCTTCTTTGTGCAAGGCTTCAACGCGGCGCGCGATCGGCTTTTCCAGATCGACCTGTGGCGGCGTCGAGGGCTAGGGCAATTGGCCGAAGTCTTTGGTCCGGCTTATGTCGAGCAAGACAAGGCTGCGCGCCTCTTTCTATATCGAGGCGACCTGGACAAAGAATGGAGGAGCTACAGCTCCAAAGGGACAACCGAGGCCCACGGCATCGTGACGGCCTTCGTTCAAGGCATCAATGCCTACATTGAATGGCTGGCCAGCCACCCGGAACAGATGCCGTTTGAGTTCAAGCATCTGGGCTACTCACCTGCCAAATGGACGGCCGAGGACGTGGTGAGGATTCGTTCTCACGGCCTTCACCGCAATCTTCAAAGCGAAGTCGATCGGGCCAATACGGCCTGCACGGCTGGTCTGAAGGCAGACGAAATTCGCATTCCTTTGCAGCCAGCCTGGGAAACGCAGGTTCCAGCTGGTCTCGATCCCTGTCTGCCTAAGGATGTATTGAAGACCTTCCTTCTTGCCACTCAGGCCGTCACCGTCACGAAGGAGTCGCTCATGACCAGCGACGCCGAGACAACACGAATTGCCACAATCGACAGGACAGATGAAGAACTCGAAGGTAGCAATAACTGGGTGGTGTCCCCGAATCGGTCGGCTACTGGAAGAGCCATCATGGCGAATGACCCGCACCGCGCCTACTCTGCTCCGAGCCTGCGTTACATCACGCACCTCAACGCACCCGGTCTGAATGTGATTGGTGGTGGAGAACCGGCACTGCCGGGGATTTCTATCGGACACAATGGCACCATCGCTTTTGGTATAACGATCTTTCCCATCGATCAGCAGGACTTCTACGTTTACGAACTCAATCCCGCCCACCCGAACGAATACCGTTACAAGTCAGCCTGGGAACCGTTCAAAGTCGTCCGTGAGGAGATCAAAATCAAGAACGGCCAGGCCGTCGCTGCCGACCTGCTCTTCACGCGCCATGGGCCGGTGATTTTTCTAGAGAAGGATGATCGAAAGTCAGGAGGTCGAGCTTTTGCAGTGCGTTCGGTCTGGCTGGAACCTGGCACGTTGTCATATTTCAACGCCATCGACTCGATGCGGGCACACACGTTGGAACAGTTCAGGCATTCGATGCAGAAGTGGGGGGCGCCACCGTTGAATCATGTTTACGCCGACGTGAAGGGAAACATTGCCTGGCTGCCCCGAGGGCTGACGCCTAAGCGCCCTAATTGGGACGGACTGCTACCCGTTCCTGGCGATGGTCGTTACGAATGGGCAGGATTCTTGAATGGTGAGGAACTGCCTTCAGTTCAGAACCCAGCGCAAGGCTGGTTCGCGACAGCCAACAGCATGAACCTGCCGCCCGACTATCCCTACCGGGAACGCAAGCCTGGCTTTGAATGGGCGAACCCATCGCGCTTCAACCGAATCAGCGAAGTGTTGTCTGGCCTTCCGAAGATTTCGCTCGACCAGGTTCAAGAGCTGCAGAACGACATCCTCTCGATCCCGGCTCGCCGGATTATTACTTTGCTGGCTGGGCTGTCGGCAGCCGACGCCAAGACCCAAACCGCTCTCGACTTGTTGCGAGGCTGGGACTATCGGGAGCTGGCAGAATCGGCTCCGGCTGCTCTCTTTGAGGTCTGGCAGAGCCGCCACCTGAGGAAAGCATTTGCCGAAGCGGTGTTGCCGAAGGCGGCCAGTGAACTTCCTTCCGGCTCCGACATGCGTGTGCTGCTGGACGCGTTGGAGAATCCCTCAGCGCACTTTGGCGCCAACGCGGTGCAGCGGCGCAACGACCTCCTACTGACCACGCTCAAAGCAGCGTTTGTCGAGGTGGAGAAACTGCAGGGGAGCGATCCGAAAGCGTGGCAATGGGGCATGCTGCACCACAACTTCAATGAGCATCCTTTCTCCAAAATCGTGGATGAGTCGATGCGCGCGAAACTCGACGTCGGTCCCATTGCGAAGCACGGCAGTGAGTTTACGCCCAACCAATCCGCTTATCGTGTCACGGATTTCCGGCAAACTGGAGGTTCGTCCTTCCGAATCGTCGTTGACGTGGGTAATTGGGACAACTCGCGAGCGATGAACCATCCCGGACAGTCTGGAGATGTCCAGAACCCACACTATCGGGATCTCGCACCGCTATGGCGGCGCGGCGAATATTTTCCGCTGCGCTATTCACGCAAGGCTGTCGAGCAAGAGACAGAACACGTCATCCGCCTGGTACCTGCAGGCAAGTCGCAGTAGATGTCTCGTGACTCTGGGAGCGCGGGCGTCCCGCCCGCATTTGGTTGTGGAAGACTAAGGCCTTGGCTTCGGGTCACACTTCTGCAAGCGAGACTCCCGCGCCCGCGTCTTCCTGTGTCTTGTTCTCGGAGATTCACGCATTGCTGAACATCCGGCTCTCAGTGTTGCTTTTGGGGCTTTCACTGTCCAACGTCGGTTGCCGCACAAGGGTAACGCAGCCGCCGTTTTCACCGCAGGAGGCGTTGGCAACATTCCGCCTTCCGGAGGGATTCCGGATTGAACTGGTGGCAGCCGAGCCCGACGTAGCCGACCCGGTTGCGATAGCCTTCGACTCTCAGGGACGGCTCTACGCGGTCGAGATGCTCGACTATCCGGACGATCGGGAACCGGAGGGACGAATCCGCCTGCTCGAAGACCGCGACGGGGAAGGCCGCTTCGAAACCAGCTTCGTTTTTGCCGACGGATTTCATTTTCCAACAGGCGTCATGCCTTGGAAGGATGGGATCCTGGTTGCTGCAGCACCGGACATTTTCTACCTGGTCGATACCGACGGTGACCATCGCGCCGACAAGCGGCAGGTGCTCCTCTCCGGATTCAACCCGTTCAACCCGCAACTGCGCGTCAACGGACTCCTGTACGGGATGGATAATTGGATCTACGGCGCCTATCCCAAGTATGGGCCTTCAAGGCGGAATCCTGAACAGTTCGGCAAACCCGGCAGCCCGCTTCACTTCCCAGATCACGCGGAAGTCCCACCAGTGGACATTGCGCAGTTGGGCACCGATTTTCGTTTTCGACCCGATCAGCTCAAGATCGAGCCCGCAGCCGGGAATTCCCAGTATGGCAATACGCTGAACGAGCGCCAGCACCGCTTTGGGCTGTGGAACAACAACCACATCCGTCACATGGTCATCGAGAACAAGTACCTGGAGCGCAATCCCTACCAGACCGTCTCCTCGGCAATGCAGTTTTCGTCGGACCACGAGAACCAATCGATCGTCTACCCGATCACCGAGCGTCCAATCTACATCCACGAATCGCAGGTCGGAATGTTCACTTCGGCCTGCGGCAACACTACTTACGCGGGCGGCAATTTTCCGGCGCCGTACGACCATTCTTACTTCGTCTGCGAGCCGGTCCATAACCTGGTGCACAGCGACCTGCTGACTCCTCGGGGCGCCACTTACGTCGCGCAGCGATCCGTGGATAAGGCTGAGTTCCTGGCATCGACCGACAGCTGGTTCAAACCCGTATTCACGACGGTTGGACCTGACGGCGCGCTCTATGTGGTGGACTACTATCGCAAGTACGTCGAACATCCCGACTACGTACCAGAAGGCATGGAAGGGCAGTTCGACCTCCGCGCGGGTGCCAGGCAGGGCCGCATTTACCGCGTCCTGCACAACAGCAGCAAACCGGTGCCTAAACCGCGTTTAAGGGATGCCGGTGCCGCTGAGCTGGTCAGCCAACTGTCGAATCCGAATCTGTGGTGGCGCACGACGGCGCAAAGGCTGCTGGTCGAGCGTCAGGAGATGTCCGTCGTGCCGCAGCTGGAGGTGCTGGCTCAGCAGTCGGCTGCGCCGCAAGGTCGGACACACGCGCTGTGGACGCTTGAAGGGCTGGGCCGGCTGAAAGCCGAACTGGTCCTTGCGGCCCTGGAGGACTCGAGTCCAATGGTTCGCGAACAGGCCGTGCGTCTCTCCGAGCAGGTCGTCACGCAGTTGCACAAAAATGTTCGTCCCCCCTTGGACAAGGGGGGACTTCAGGGGGGTTTGCACGGTAACCCCACACCGAACCCTCCCCTTAACCACCTCCTTGTGCAAGGAGGGGGAACGACCTCCACAAAAATCCGTCAGAAGCTCCTCGGAATGGCAGCAGATGCCGACGACCGGGTGCTCTTCCAATTGCTCTGTACGCTGGGCACAAACGTCGATGAGCCAGCCTTCGCCGTGTTGACCAAAATCGCGCTCGCTCACATCGAAGACTCGTGGTTCCAGATTGCAGCGTTGTCGGCGGCTCCTGTCACCGGCGGAATGTGGTTTCGAGCGATCGATCGTGAGCCTGGTTTCCTGTCCAGCCACTCCAAGGGGAAAGAAGACTTCCTGAAGCGCGCCGCCTCTATCGTTGGCGCCAAGCAGGACAATCACGAGATGGCGGCCTCGCTGGTTAGCGTCAACCGTGCGACCGGTGCCGACTGGTGGCGAGTAGCGACGCTGTCGGGTCTGGCCGAAGGCATACAGCGCGGCAGCCACCGTCAAATCACATTGTCACCGGCAGCCCAGGCGGCACTCTCCGGGCTACTCAACGCTTCCCCTGCAGTGGTGTCGGCCACGCTCGATGTCATCGAGCAGACGACTCTATCCGGCCTGCCGCACTTGCAGGCTGCGATCCAACGCTCGGTTGCGGTTGCCCGTAGTGAATCGACTCCCCTGGGGGTTCGCGTCAACGCCGTCCGGCTGCTGGGACTGGATCGTTCGAATAGCTCCGTCGCCTTGCTCAACCAGCTCCTGGTGCCACAACAGCCTACCGAGATCCAGCAGGCAGCGGCCAGGTCACTACTGGCGGGCAAGGACGTAAGCGCGCCTCGGCTCCTGATCGACAAGTGGAAAGATTTTCCTGTACCGGTCAGCGAAGCTGTCTGGAACGCATTCCTGCGAAACATGGAGTATTCACACCAATTGCTGGATGCCATCGAAGCCGGTAAGCTTCCACCGTTCAGCTTCAACGTTGCCCGTGTCAATCAACTGTTGCGTCATAGCGACGAAGGCATTCGCAAGCGGGCCAAAACGTTGTTTGCCGAAGTGGCCAGCGATCGACAGAAGGTCATCGCCGGCTACCACGATGCAGCCAGCCGTCGCGGAGACGTTGCCCGCGGCAAGGAAGTTTTTCGCAGGGTCTGCAGCGGCTGCCACCGCATCGGCGACCTGGGGTCGGAAGTTGGGCCCGATCTTGTCAATCTGGGTGGACGCCTGACCAAAGGCAATGTGCTGACTCAGATCCTTGATCCCAATGCCAGCATCGCTCCAGGTTACGAAGAGTACCTGATCGAAACGACAGATGGCCGCACCATCACCGGCATCCTGGCTGAGGACAGCGCCACGTCCGTCACGTTGCGCCGCAAGGAAGGACACCAGGACACGGTGCTGCGCAGCAACATCAGCCACATGCGCACAAGCACCGTTTCAGCCATGCCCGAAGGACACGAGCGTGAGATCAATACGCAACAGATGTCTGATCTGCTCGAGTATCTCCAGGGTCTGGGATCAACGCAGGCCCAGCAGTCCGGAAGGTAGCGGCGCAACCCCTCTGAATCCATTCCCAAAACGAGAAGTTCGACTCCGGAGGAAATGCCAATGAATCGTCGCGCTTTTTTGAAGGCCATTGGAACCGGATCCGCTGGCGTTTTCGCTGCCCTGTCCCACGCCCAGCAGGCTCGTTATGACATCCTCATCAAGAATGGTGAGATACGCGACCCGGGTCGCGCCCTTCGGAATCGTTCTGACGTGGCGATCCTGGACGGCAAGATCGCTGCCATCGAAACCAGCATCCCAGCCGATCGGGCACTCGACGTCATCGATGCGAAAGGACTCTACGTCACTCCCGGCCTCATCGATCTCCACACCCACTGTTTTTGGGGCGGAAGCGGCATCGGGATAGAAACCGATCCCATTGCGGCTCGATCGGGGGCCACCACCTGGGTTGACGCCGGGAGTTTTGGATATGACCAGGTGGACGGGTTCCGGCGCCTCACCGTGGTTCGCTCGCAGGCAAGAATCTTTGGCTACATCTATCTGTACCCAAGCAGCCGTAACCCGGACATCGATCCAGTGAAATACGTTCGGGGCGTGATGCGCCAGACGGGGGAAGCGGCCCAGGCAAATCGCGACATCATCCTGGGGATCAAGTTCCAGGCGGGTTCAAATATGAACGGCAAGTACAGCCTGGAGTTTCTGAAGATTGCCCGGGAACTGTGCGACCGGTTCAAGCTTCCGCTGATGACGCACATCAGTTTTGCTCCACCTGAAACTCCAGAAGTGATGGAACTGATGCGTCCGGGCGACGTAGTGACGCATTGTTACAACGGACACTCGCTGGGCATTGTGGACCAGGAGGGCAAAATCAAACCCGGGGTACAGGAAGCCCGGGCGCGCGGGGTGTTGTTTGATGTGGGCCACGGGCTGGGAAGCTTCAACTTCCCGGCAGCTCGCAAGGCTATGCAGGCGGGGTTCTTACCGGATACTATCTCGACGGATATCTACACCCTCAACCTCAATGGTCCTGTCTATGATCTGCCGACCACCATGTCGAAGTTGCTGCACCTTGGCATGAGCTTTGACGAGGTGCTGAAGCGTACCACCACCAACCCTGCGAAGGTGATCAACCGGATTCAAGGTCTCGGGAGCATTGAGGTCGGCGCGCCTGCTGACCTGGCACTACTGGCCATCGAAGACGGAGAGTTTCAGCTCATCGACTCCCAGAAGAACACCGTTACCGCCAAACAACGCATCGCCAGTCGCTTGACCATCTGCCGCGGCAAGCGACTGCTTGCGCCACCGTAGCAACCCTCTGGGGAAAGATCTGTTTCACCAAGTGTAGTGAGCCGTGTACCGGATCACCGCTTCTCCGTTGGCGGCAATCGTGGGCCGAAACTCGATGGTGCGCGCATCAATATTTCGGTGTTCCATTGAACCGGTCGGGATCGTCCATTGAAGCCAGCGGTACAGATGTTCCACCACGCGAACTTCAACACGTTCCTTCTTGTGGTTCCGCACCTTCATCTCGAACGATTCATCCAGCCAGTGGTTGTTACTGTCGAGCTTGAAGCTGGTCTGGCGGCGTTCCCCCACAATGTCAAACGCGTTGCCGGTATACAGGCGAACGGTTTCGTCTTTCGGGGTATGGTCGATCTGATCCTCGCCGATAAATTCGTTTCGTCCGTCCAGATCGCGCCTGTAGAGCTTCACTTTGCCCTTGGGAAGCGGCATGCCCAAATGACCTTTCTCCGAGTTCTGGAATTCGAGCATCACCCATACCTTGGGATTTGAAATCGTTCCATACTCAGGCTGGTTGCGGATGCTCGAGTAATCCCAGCCGCGGTAGCGCTGATCGAGCTTGAATCCATCGTAAACATACACCCGGCTGGCAGGAACATTGGCCGCACGGACGAACTCAACCTGTTTGATTTCCCGATCCAGCACCGTCGTTGGCCGCGCTAGCGTGTACAGGTGGTACTCCTCAAACGTGCGCTCGGTGACAGCCGGGCCTCCGGCTGCTGCATCTCTCGCCATGCCGCCAACAGCCTGGAGTCTTTCCATCTCCGGAGTGGCACGGGCCACGTCCCCGGCCATGAGCTTTACATTCGCGTTGTCGAAGTCTTTGCCGCTCACGTTTTCAAGTGTTACCCAGCCCACAATGTCAAACGTGTCTCCCTTCTCCGGTGCCACGGCATTGTAGTTGGCTTCCCACCGCATTCCACCGGTCAGGTAGGAAAACTCAACCTCGTGCTTGCCGGCGGAGTCGGCCCACAATTTCCACAACAGCGTCGGCTTCAGAAAACTCCTCGGGTCAAGCGCGTCAAAGATCGGTTTGCCTGGAAGACCGAATTGGATCTTGCCATCGACTTCCACAATCGGTTGTCCGCCGCCTTGCGGGCTGGCATACATCATCTGGCTGTACTGATACTGCTGGCCGTAACGCTGAAAGGCAGACGTGTGAGGGATGTATCCGCTCCTCAGAATCTTTCCCTTGACGATCTTTTTCTCGCCACTGGTTGGCAACGTGATTTCAAAATCGATCATCCTCCCCTCCGACTTGCGCAACAGCAAGCCTTCGCTCAGAGGATCGCTCTCGTAGTTTTGCTCAAGAATCTTGATCAAGTCGGGTTGGCGAAGGTGGCGCAGCACCACCGACTCAGGCTCAAGGTGAGCTGTGATGTCGGTCATGCGGACTTCGTTCTCGCCTTTCTTTAACTCCAGAACTCGGTTCTCCTTCACCGTGGCGAAATTCTGGTTGTAGACGGTGACCTGCGTCTGTGCGCTTACCGTGCCAACTGCAAGGAACAGGATTCCAATCAGTGATTTCATAGGTTGCTCCTAAAATTCCCCCTTAAGAGAGGAGAAGGCGCAACGATGACGGTCGTGGAGCCTTCTGGAGGTTGTTTGCCGGCCTACTCGGCCCACGCCGGACAAACCCCGCGCCTAAGGGGCGCTGCCCACTTTGTTAAGTGGGAATCACAAGTCGTCTTGCTGCACCATGACCAATGGACGGAAGCACAACCAATACTTGCAGGAATCAATGTCGATTTCTTATTCTCTTTCGGCTAGCGATGAGTTGAACTGCAATTATGTAAGACGCCGATTCGGAGCTGGAAGTTGGCGGGAGGGCAGCGCCGGTTTGGAAACCAAAGCCGAGTTCACCTTGACCTCGATGAACTGGATTCACTTGGGCGGTGGTGCTTTCTGAGGGGAAGGAGCTCTGTTCACCAAATCTTCGAGCGATCGTTTGCGATTGATGGACTCCTCGATCATGTTCCGCAAAGATTCCGCGGAGGCTTTATACCCATCTTGGGTATCAGCTGTAAGCAAAGGCTCCAGTGCCGCTCGCGCCTCAGCTAACTTCTTGGAATAAAAGAGCAGACCTGCCAGAGCGAGCCGATACTCCGGCTTGGCGGGCTCCAATCTTATGGCAACCGCGGCGTGGGGTATGCCTTCTTCAAAGCCACGACCCAGCATGAGGTTCAGATGAGCCAGGGAATGGTGCGCCGCCGCGAAGTTCGGTCTCAACTGAACTGCAATCTCCAACTCGCGTCGAGCGAAATCGGCCAGGGTTGCGTTGTCGGTTTCCCTGCTCAATTCCTGCAGTAACATTTCGGCGTGATAGTAATGCGATAGTGGGTTCTTCGAGCCGTATTGGTTCGCTTGTTTGAAATAATCGACCGCCTCGCCTCGACGATTCTGACGCATGCGCAGCCAACCCAATCCTTCATAGGCCAACGGCAACCGCGGATCGAGCGTCATGGCCTTGTTGAACCAATCCTCCGCTTCAGTTTCTCTCAGGGACCGATAAAGCAAATCGCCGATATAGGCCTGCACCTCTGGCAAAGAGGGCTGCGTTGTCGAAGTCTTCTGGGCATCCCAAGGCTCTTCGAGGTCGACTTGCATCGCGGAAAAGGCAAATTTGCGACCGGTTTGTTTCAGCTCTGCGTCTAAGGTGGCGGCATCGATTTGAAACGCCTTGAGCAATGCTTGCTGCGGGTCGTTTGCGCTCGAAAGCAGACGGTTAAAGTCTGCTGCTCCAACCACGCGCTTGGCACCACTTCTGATGAGCAGTTTGTGAACCAGCAGCCAGGACGTCGCGAAGAAGGAGCCGCTCTTGGTACCTTCATCATAGGAAAGAGCGTTCCGGTCGACACTAAAAAGTTCGGCAAGCGGCAATGGGGGATGCGCCCGCAAGTACGCTAAGTGTCTTTCTGGGGCCTGGCCGAGGCGGACTTTGTTGGTTCCGAACTCCGCAGTGGACAAGAACTCAGCCAGTCCCTCTCTCCACCACGCGGGCCACTCTGTGAGCGGACCGGAGAGAAGATGAACATACAAATGGAAAGCGACTTCGGAGGTCTGTCGTGTGCCGGCGTCAAGGTGGAGGACGAGCGTCTCACGATCCAGATCTCTATGGAAGAAGCCGGACGACTGGAGAGGCTTGCCCTCCTTCAGGGGCAGGAACGGTTGGAGATCTCGATCTCCTTCGAAAAGATAAACCCGCAATGCCGGGCCCCCGACTCTGGAAATACCCAGCGTCTTCAGGAACAGCTGATGGAAAAGGGCAAGCCGTCGCGCCATTTCCTCGGCTGCATCTTCCGACACCGCTCCCACCACTTCGAGGTCAGGGCTGGAGAAATAGTTCCATCGGGTCGCCGCTTCAGCTGGAGATGGCGAGAATGTCAGGAAACAGGCGGCAATGAACCAGCGAGGGATTGCAGAACGCATAAGACCAGTCCGTGCTCCACTGGCGGGGAATCCGGTCAGAATCTTGCAGGCTCCGTCTGTTCGGCTGAGAAGGTACCAGTCGAGAGTCTTGCTCGGGGAGTGACGAACAACCTCACAGTCATTCACTTTTCCGTCACCACCAGGCACGTGCTCAGGAACGGTGCTGGACCCGGTCTGAATGAGGCCAACGACTCAACTGGCTTCGTGCCCGCCCGCCTGCAAGGCTAACCGCCACGTGCCCGCTCCTCAAGTGCTTGTTCAATTTTGCGTACCCACGCGAGGTTTTCTCCTCGCTTGGCACGGGCTTCGCGGATCAAACGCAGAGTGCGAGCCGTGGTTTCGGGTTCCCAATCTTCCCGCACTACCGCCAGCGCCTGGGCTGCGGCCGAGACGGCCTTTGATTCTTCCTTTGCCAGAACAGCAAGTTCGAGGATCGTCGCGTAGTCCCAGTAGTCGGGCTTGCCAGTGGCTATGCGGCGGTTAACGGCATAGGCCACGACAGGCAGCAACTGTAACCGGGCCGGATCGGGTGGATCCTTCAGTTCCATCAGAGTCACCGCGTTAATCCCTGGAAAAGCGTCCCGCCAATCGGCTTCAAAGCCCTGGCGGTAAGCATTAATGGCCTTCTGAAGACATTCGCTGGCAAGGCGTTTGTCACCAGCGTTGACTCCGGCCTCCCATCGATCCTTGTACACTCGCCCTAAGATTGCGCAGGTCTCGCTGGTTGGCCCCTGACGTTCGAGTAGCGCTTTCAAGACACTCTCCGCCTCTGTACCTTGGCCGGCTCGATTCAGGGCCAGCGCCAATTGCTCTTGAACCATAATCGTTTGAGCGAGAAGAAGCGGCATCTTCCCGGCCAAAGCAATCATCTCCGACCAACCCCTCACGGCGCGATAGGAAAGCAAAAGGTCGATCACAACGGCCGACTCCTGCATCTGAATTGGCTCGAATGATTTTTCCAGCTCGCGCAAGGCTTCAATACCCGATTGACGTGCGACAGCAAGCCTCTTCTTCAGTTCTGATGAATAGCGAACACGCTCCCGGAAAACATCCGTTTTGGTGTGCGCAATTCCCTGGAACTCCTCCAGTAGATCAACAATCGGCCGATTCGAAAGCGGATTCTCCTTGTGCGTCCGATAAGCTTCTTCAAGGCTCCGGGTTAGGGTTGCCCGGGCGGTCGCGATATCAGTTGGAGTTCCATCAGCGTCCAGCGAATAAGCGATAGCGCCAAGGGTTCGTTGATCCGGGGTCCTTTCATCGCAACACACCGTCGCCGTGGTGCCGGGACGTTTGGCATTTCTTACGCCAAGCTCGTGGTAGAGATTGGCGTTTGCCAAAGTGAGGTCTGCCACGGCAAAGGGGCAGAGTGTGAATTGCTCGAACAGGGGCTTGAGATTGTTGCTTTCCGAAAAATCCTGCGCTGCCCGGAATGGCAGCAGGCCGGCGCCTTCAACAGCCGCAGCAATGAGGTCGCGATAGACGAGGTCAAAGTTTACCGGCACACCGGCGGGGCCGGGCTTCGTTCCGCTTGGCAACAACACGAAACAGAGTGGGCGACTCATCAGGCGTTCTCCGGCTGGAGATGCAGGGGAAAGCGGGACCAGTATCGCATTTTTGGCGGGCTCCAGAACGGGATTCTGCTGCGAGAACCTCCTGGCGTTTGCGCGAAACGCTGCTTCACCTCTGCATCACGGTTGCGGCAACCAGATTGTCCTGGTCCACGGCTGTTTCCATGGCGCTCAGGAACTCCGGGATGGCTGCGATGACGCGGTTCCAGTTGGGTATCAGGGGGGCTCCCAAAGGATCGTCCAGAAAGCTCTTCCGTGCCAGATCGATGCCTTTGCTGAAAGTGGCCACTGCGATTTCCTCGAGGTGCCGGTCAAAGGTAAGACCGTTAATGAGTGCATCGGCGTGATAGCGCTTCAGCGTGTCTTCCGCGGTTCTCACATAGCGAACCAGCAATGAACTGAAGACGCCATTGTCCAGTACGATTCCCTCGGCGGCCAGAGTGCGGAAGAGGATCTTCACGATTTCGATTGTCATTTTGAGTAGTCCGCTGTCGGGATCGTCGGGTGAAAGCGGCTGATGCTTGTGTTCATAGTTGTCGCAAATATCAACCTGGCAAATGCGCTTGATCGCACAGTTCCGATAGATCTCAGCCAGCATCCCCACTTCCAGGCCCCAATCGGGAGGAATGCGGTTGGCTCGCGCCAAGTCGACTTTCATGGCAAACTCGCCGGCCAATGGATATCGAAAACTGTCCAGATATAGCAGGAACGGAATGTGGCCCAAAATGCTCATCAAAGACCGGATGAGCGGAGACATCAGCAATCGCGTCACGCGGCCGTGCATGCGGTCGGTGAGGCGCGCGTAGAACCCCTTGCAGAATTCGAAATCAATGCTTGGATTGGCGATTGGATAACACAGGCGCGCGAGCATTTCCCGGTCGTAGTTCAAGATATCGCAGTCGTGAACCGCAATGATGTCGCTCTGCTGGCTCGCCAAAACATAACCATAGGCCATCCAGCATCCCCGGCCTTTGCCTGCCGGTCCAATCCGCAGATCGCTTGCCTCCAGCATCTCATACAGGGCTGACAAGCGCGGTCCATCGTTCCAGATCACCCGGACGTTCTGTGGCAACACGGCCAGGAATTCTCTGGCCTGTCGGAACTGACTGGCGTCGGCACGATCCAGGCTCAACACAATCTGGTGGAGGAACTTCACGCGGGTCAGCTCCCGAATGATGTTGTGCATGGCGTCCGACTCGAACTCCGAGTAGAGCGCCGGCAAGACGAGAGCAATGGGTCTCTGGCGGCCAAACCTTTCCAGATCCTTCTCGATCTTGCTTCCATCGCTGGAACCCAGCCTGTGTAACGTCGCCACAACTCCTGTCTGGTGGAAATCAGACATGGTGTCTGCCTCCTTTCGTTTCCAAAGACATTCAGGCTTTTGCGGTGAGGGTTTAGTCGTCCTGCAGGGCTGCAGTGAGACGGGAAGGATGGACCATCACGCTCCCCTTGTAGTCGATGAGGCCGCGCTTCCGGAAGGAATTCATGAAATAGGTGATCCGCGAACGAGTGGTCCCGACCATCGATGCTAGAGTGTCGTGGGAGATCCTGGGAAGGGTGACCGGCGCGGTCTGCTCGGCTCCAATCTGGGCAAGTTTTAGCAAGACACGCGCCAGCCGAGTCTCACTGGGCTCCAGAATCTGGGCGCACAGGTCCTTCTGAAGTTCGATGTTGCGGCTCGAAAGATGAGCAAGGGCAACTTCGAAGAGCTCAGGCTGCTCCCGAAGCACCTTGAACCAGCTGTCCCTGTCGATTCGGATCAACTGGGAAGGCTCCATCGCTGTAGCTGTTCCTAGACGTCGCTCTTGAGAACTTAGGCACCCAAGTCCGACCAAGTCGGTTTCGGTAAAAACAGAAAGTGTCGCTTCCTTGCCCGACTGTGACACAACGGCGACCTTCACTCGGCCCGCCTGAATATAGAAAAGCGCATCAGCTAGATCCCCTTGCGAGTAGACAACCTCATTTCTTCGAAAATTCAGCACATTTCGTGCGGTTATGAACTTCGAGATCGCAGTTTGAAGTGGTGACTCGGTTCTTTGAAGACTCAGAGACATACTCATCCTCCTTGTATTTCGCTTTAGTTCCAGGAGAAATGGACCAGAGGGGTTGAAACGAACCTGCTCAGGGCGTTGAGGCTTCAGAATCGATGGGAGAGTTAGCAACGAGGTCTCCAAATTCGAGGGCAAAACTCTAAGTCTCATTGAGCAAATAGGATTTAGTATGCAGAATCACGCCTCCGTCAGCAGAACTTGAGCGTGGAGGTGAATAACCGCGAAACTTTTTCGCGTTCGGAGCAGATTTTCCCATCCGGACAGAGAAAGGGCCCCTGCTTAGTCAATAACCCGTCATTCAGAGCAAAATTGAACTGAAATCCAAGACGAAAAGGAGTGACTCTTGTGGCCGGAGATTGTGAAAGACATCCTTTCAATTGACTGGAGGTGTGGTATAGGACTCATTACCGAGGATCCGAGGCCGCGCATAGCTGATTCGATTCTCAGCAACGCCGATTTGGTGAGGCCTCATTCACGTACAGAGGCCGGAACAACCATCGCCTCGGGGCGTCAATCTCTAACCCTGCAAAGTCGGTGTCTCGTGTACCGCAGCGTGCACGCTGGACACAATGTGGTGAACATAGTCCCTTTACGTAGCATTGACTCCTTCTGCATTCGAACATTCCAAGTTCGGGCAGTCCTTGCAGCAGCCATCGTTTTGTTGCTGGTGTCAGCGGCCACCGGAGTGTGGTGGTATGCCGTACCGGCAGCAAAAGGCGCCCTGATGCCGAATTATGAAATGAGTCTGAACGTTTCAGACCTCTACATCACAGCAGCCCTCCTGACAGCGGCAATGGCTCTACTGTTCGGGTACTTGGTCTTTCGCAGAACCGAGCTTGTCGTCCACACGATTTCAGGCAAGAACTCGATTCAGCTTCCTCTTTCTCGCCGGATCGCTGGTTCCGTAGAAGCCTTCGTGGCGGATGTTGAGGCGCAGATTGAAAACCCAACCTGAGGGTCCGATGTCAGCAGATCGCTTGTGATACCGTCCAGCATGAGCTCTACACGGCAAAGACAAGGCGCTGCTCTGTGCCCGCCTGAATCGTCTCGGGAGCTGGTGGTTCATGGTTCGGGAACCCATCCGGCGGAAATGCAACTCCGTCCTTAAGAATCGAAATGCTAAACAAAGCATTGGTCGGAATCCCCACCAGGTCTGGTTCGAAGGCTCGAGCTGCCTCAGCAAACATGAGCGATCCGAGCGGCAACAGTGCATCGTCGACGGCAAAGTTTCGCAACTTCTCGTGAAACGCCTCCGTCACTTTCTGCCCGAAGCGAGCCAGTTGCTTGCGTGCCTCTGCCTGCTCTCGAGCTGCGCCCATCGCAATGCGACTCTTGGCTTTGGCAATCGCAATGCCAGCAGCGCGGACCTGTTCGACGAGCAGAGCTTCCACCGAAAACAGAAACGGTAATAGCCCGCTGGCTTCGGCCATGCCAATCACCGAACTGGCATCCCGGTCTTCGTAGAAATCTGCGATCTTCAGATCACCGCTTTCCCGCAATCGAGCTCGGGCCGCTCGCAACTTGGGCACCAGGCGATTGATGGTCTCAGGCGCCCGCAAGACCGCCGCACGCAGGTTGACCACAGCCCCATCGTCCGGCCAGTTGAAATAGAGGCTATCTCCAGAGCTGAACTGCATCGGTGCAAACTCGACACGCCCGTCCGCCGCCAGACGGGCGCCGGTATTGGGAACGATCGACGAGAACGCCAGCACTGCCGGTGTGGCGCCTTGAATGTTCTTGAAGCGTCGCACATCAGCAAAGAAAAAATACGACAAGAGCTCCTTGAAGCGCGCTTGAACCCACAGCGACATATTGTGGTAGGCAGCGGCATCCTCGCGTTCAGGGGCGTTAAGCCAGGCCAGAACGAACTTGGGAGGCAAAGCCGTGTCGAGGGAAATCAACCCATTGCCTATCCGTCCACGCCGATCACCGAACACTTCGTCGAGCCACTGCGCGTAGGTGCCACTGGACGAAGTCTCCGCCGCAAATTTTCCAGGCATCAGTTTGAGCAGCACCGGTCCGTAGTGATGCTCCAGGTCGGCGCGCGTCAGATCTTGCACAGCGCGGTCCAGAGCATAGACGTACGCGGCAGATTCCGTTGAGTGAACATCAAGAGCGTCGTGCGAAACGGCACCCAGAGTCATCCCAATCGTCAGGCAACTCTTGCTCTCGTGGCGAACCTCCACTTCATCTTTCGCCTTCAAGTCATACAGGAGGACTTCACCCGGACCTGAGGAAACCTTCTTCAGCCCTGCTAGCGCCTCATTGACATGAGTCCGTTTGCGCTCGAAGAAGGGCAGGCTGAGTGTGATCCCTGTCTGCCTGCGAACGCCGTGTGTCAACGAGCCTTCATTGAGCCGGACCGCCGGATTGTCTGTCAGTGTGAGCAGTTCATCGAACCTGCCGTTTAGAGTCAGTCCCAAAGCCTCTTTCGCGGCGTCTGACTGGATGCCGAAGTCGAACACCGCGTCAATGAGGGCAGTGGTCGTGGTGGTCGTTTCATAGGCCGCCGTCAACTGAAACTCGTACTTCTGGCGAAGAGCTTTGACAGCCTTGGCGTACATCTCCTGGCGAAGTCCGCTGAGTCGATGAATCTGGTCACGCAGTTCACGGAGCTTTGTCAGGTCCAGTCTTTCTTCAAGAAAATCCTCAAGCCTCGCCGCAAGCCAGGGGTCGAGGCTGGTGAGATCCGCTGAGTTGATTGCTGCCTCGATCTGTCCCAGGTTCAAGCGCTGATTGACGACACTCTGCAGGCGCTTCAAGATACCTTCCAGGAGCGATTGATTTAGAAGATCGGCTATCTGGAGTGAACGGCGAAGGATCTCGGCTTGGCCAGCACGGTTGTCGAGCGCAGAGAGAAGGCCGTGGGTTGCAATCGACTCCAGAACCTTGCCCTCAGGAGAGGCGGCGAATCCGGTTCGCCCCAGCACGTCGAAAAGGGTTTGCCGCAGACCCGCAGTGTCCTGGTTAGCTAGGCGACTCGTGACATCAACAATGCGACGGAGCGCTGCGGGTTGGTTTAGATAAGACCAGAGCAGAGCTGCGGTTTGTTCGGGAAGCTGGTTCCAAGCTTCGAAGAGCCGCTGCAAACGACGTTTCCCTTCCGTGAACAGCTCGTCGGCGCTGACGCCGGTGATCTCCTGCAAGAGCTTCCTTGCCTCTTCCGTCGCCAGCCCAACCAGCGGACCGAAGAGAGGCCGAGCCGGATCCGTCCATTGATCGACTCTCTGCAGTTGCTTGAGAATTTTCCTGCCATCCGTTCCCAGAGCTCCAGCGATTAACTCGTCGATGTTGCCCGGCAGGAGGCCAGTCTCGGGAGAGACGGTGACACGGCTGTTAAAACCCGCGGACCAACCGCGCATCTTGAGCCGGAAGAGCCTCACGCGGATCTGCTCGGCATCCGATTCCCGGCTGACCACGATGACATATTTGCCCGAGGTGTCGAATCCTAACGTCACCGCCATCCCGGCCTGAAGCCTTAGCCCGATGTCTCCTTTGAGTTCTCCCAGTGACGTTTCCCGAATCCAGTTCAGATCGTAGCCAAAAGTCGCGCTGGCCTTGAACCCAATTCGCCCGTCAACTTCAGCCAGCAAAGTGGTCCCCGGTGCCACATCAGAGATCTCTGAGATCTGCGACGGCATGCGCCAACTGCCAATCAGTTGCGCAATGGCGTCTCTCGCAGGTGTTGACTTGGGCAGCTCTCTCACGACACCAAACACACCGGCCCGACCCGCATTGACGCTGAAATTCAGGCCAGCCGATGGAGCCAGGGCGATCGAGCCGGCACCGTTGGCGTTCAAAGAGTATCCCCAGCGCAGCACAAGGTAACTGTCTGTGGCGCTGTTGAATTGCAGCGCGGGTTCAATCTGATCAGCCAGGTCCACGTCCCGCAGTATCTGTTCGGTGACTCTCGCGGGGCCGGCCAACAGGGCCAGGCGGCTATGGGCCGTAGCATCAAAAGTCACGTTGCCCTTCGCAGTGCGAAACCGCGTCTCAGTGGCGGCCGTCAAAGCCAGCTGGCCACTTCCCAGGATGATGTCACGGTCTGGCAACGGCTTGTTGTCTACCAGCCGGTCTAAAAGATCCAAATCGTTGGCTGCATCCAGAGTCACTGCGACATTGGCGTTGTTGTCCAGGACATCCCGATTCAGTGAGAAAGAGAATCGGTTCGACGTTGCGGGAGTTGGTACGTTCATGGCGAACCTCCCTGTGCTGTTGGGTCTGTGCTGACAATATCACATGGGTCTACGCGAGAGACAGCCCCATTCTGGCCTCCGCAAGGACTCGTACGACTGGGGAGCCTGCCGTCAAACAAAGCGGGACAATGGAGGAGTGCTACGAGGAGAATTCGGGAGGGCGAGGCTCCTGCCGAGCCGTCGTTTGCCCGCGGGAAGGGGAAGAGTCTCAGCAGCAAACCTGCACATGGTCGGCTTGGATTCGAGTCGGGTAACAGTTCACGCGAGCTGCTGCATTCATGGCCATTTCCCCGCTCCGGACATCGAACTTCCAACCATGCCATGGACAAGTGACGATGCAGCCCTCCAGCTCTCCCTCGCCAAGAGGACCGCCCCGGTGGAGACAAGTATCGTCGATAGCATAAAACGCTCCATCCACGTTGAAGAGCGCAACCTTCTTCTCTCCGAGATCGATAGTCTTGCCCCGGCCGGCTGGAATGTCATCGGTTTTAGCTGCGAATACAAACTCGGCCATGTCAGCCCCTTTGGGCGATTTGCGAACATCGGTTGTAATCCGCTGCTCGCTGGGTTGTGTCACAAGAGGTTGGTGACGCTGGAAGCTCCGGATCTAGCTTTATCGCGAGCGCTTCTTCCGCTTGCGGCTGCGCTTCAGTTCGACCCCAACGGCGCCGACTCTTGAGCTAAACGGGTTCAGTTTTCTGATTCTTAGTTTGACGCTCTCGACTGGATACTGGTCGAAGATTTTGTCGCAGATCTGCTGTCCAATCTGTTCCAGCAAGATGAATGAATTCTGGGAGCAGTGGGCTTCAAGCAAGCGAAATATAGCGGCGTAGTCAACCGTGTGTTGCAGGTCACCTGAACGGCCCGCCGCTTTCAAGTCCGACTCAACCACGAGGTCCAAGCCGCAAAGTTGAGGTTCACTTCGTTCTTCCTCCGTGGTCCCCACACGGATATCGAAGCGAATGCCTTCAAGCAGAATCTTGTCCATGAGGAAGGCCTGCGGATGAACTGCGAAATGACGAACGCTTACTTGGAGGATGGCTGGCCAGGGGATCCCGGGCCAATGAGCGGTTGCCGCTTCCGGATCGGATAGTCTTTGCGCAGCGGATGACCTTCGAATTCTTCGTACATGAGAATCCGCTTCAGGTTGGGATGCCCGCGGAACTTCACGCCGAACATGTCCCAAACTTCGCGCTCATACCAATCGGCTCCGGGCCACAACGATACAATGGAATCCACCTGAGGGCTCTTGCCCCCCAGCTGCGTCTTGATGCGCACGCGTTGCTTCTTGGACAGAGAAAAGAAGTGATAGACCACCTCAAACCGGTGCGCAGCGCCCAGGTTCAGGCAATCGACAGCCGTCAAGTCCATCAGGAAGTCATAGTCGAGATCCGGATCGTTCTTGAGGCAAGTTGCCACAGGAACGATCGCGTCAGGCTGGATGATCGCGGTGTCGTCCCCGCGAAACGAGTGTGTTTCCAGAATTTTTTCAGCAAACTTTTCCCGCAACCGACTCAGTGTCAGGCTATCTTCGGCCATGGACTCAAAATTCCTGTCGTGAGTGCTGGATTCGTTCCTGCAGTTTCATCAATCCGTCCAAAACGGTTTCCGGACGCGGCGGGCAGCCTGGAATGTAGATATCAACCGGAATGATGGTATCGATGCCCTGGACGGTGGCGTAGTTGTCGTAAAAGCCGCCGGTGCAGGTGCAGACACCGAAAGCGACCACCCACTTCGGCTCGCACATCTGGTCGTAAATGGTTTTCAAGACCGGTGCCATCTTGTGGTTGATGGTTCCGACCACAAACAGGACATCGGCCTGACGCGGTGAAAAACGCGGAAAGCCTGCCCCGAAACGATCAATGTCGTAATGAGAAGAAGCCGTGGCCATGTATTCCATGCCGCAGCAAGCCGTCACGAAAGGGTACTGGAACAGGGAATACTTTCGGGCCCACCCGATGGCCTTTTCGAGCTGTGAAGTGATGAATCCTTGAGAAAACATGAGAGCCCTCTGAAATCTTGAGCGTCGAACGAGCCGGCTGGCCGTGCTTGCCTGACCGACGCAGACCCGAGATAGTACCACGGCCGCCACACGTTGGCAAAAAACCGGAAATGCTCGCGGTATAGAGCTCCGTGGTCCCGACTCTCGAAATCTCGTTTGACGGGGTTTTTTCCATTGGCTACACTTCTAGATTGCTTTAGCTTCGTCCTCGATCTCCTAGGGTGCTGGAGGCTGATTGAAGGTAAGGATCGCAATTCTTGTTTTGATTCACGCGCTAGGCGCAGCCAGTTGGATTCAGGCGCAGTCTGACTACCTGAAGGAGGCCGAGACCAAAGCTCGCGATTTGCTCAAGAAAGCGGTCGAGGCGATGGGCGGTGAAGCCTACTTGAAAATCAAGGATGTCCAGCGAACAGGCAAGTTCTACCAGTTCAGCAAAGACGACCTGCGTGGCGCCGTACCTTTTCAGTCGTTCGACAAGTTTCCTCTGAAGCAACGCTTTGAGATGGGAAAGAAGGGTGAAATCACTAACATCAACGACGGAGACGATGGTTGGAAGGTCGAGTATAAGGTGGTGAAAAACCAGTCTCCAGAGGAGATGACCCTCTATAAAGCAGGAGTGAAACACAGCTTGGAGAACATCCTGCGTGAACGGATCGACGAAGAAGGCATGAAGTTTCGCTATCTCGGGAAGAGCCGCATGGATCTGGGAGAGGTCGAGTGTGTTCAGCTCATTGACAAGGACAACGACCGTGTCAAAATCTGCCTGAACGCATCGAACTTCCTGCCGGCAAAGATGGAATTCAAGTCGCCCGGCTTCGGCAAGCGCTGGCCGACTGACGACGAGCGCATATTCTACAACTACCACGAAGTGCAAAACGTCCAGATCCCTTTCAGCACGGTGCGCCTCTCCAACGGCTACAAATCCTCTGAGTTTCACCTTTCGGAGGTGAAACTCAATCAGGGACTGCCCGACGCCCTCTTTACTCCAAACTACAAACAGAAGTAACTCCCCATTGGAGCGAGCATGATTCGCAGTACGACTGTCATTTGTGTACGCAAAGACGGAAAGGTGGCCCTGGCCGGAGACGGACAGGTGACCCTCGGGGAAACTGTCATCAAACAAGGCGCGCGCAAGATTCGCCGTTTGTACAACGGACAGATTCTGGCAGGCTTTGCCGGTTCCACCGCAGACGCGTTTGCATTGTTTTCGCGGTTTGAAACCAAACTGGAAGAGTTTCGCGGCAACCTGCCGCGAGCCGCTGTGGAGCTTGCCAAGGACTGGCGCACGGACCGTGCGTTGCGGCATTTGCAAGCGCTCCTGATCGTAGCCAACGGGGAAAACTCATTTCTGCTGAGCGGGAATGGCGATCTGATCGAGCCGGACGATGGCATTGCTTCCATTGGCTCGGGTGGACCGTTCGCGCTCGCTGCAGCGAAGGCGTTGATGAAGCATTCCAGCCTGTCGGCCCGTCAGATTGCCGAGGAGGCCATGTTGATTGCAGGCAATATTTGCATCTTTACAAACCTGTCGATCACCGTCGAGGAGTTGTAGCTCGTGAAGCCGTGCCGACAGACACGGCACCGGCACGAATCAACCGAACAGAAGTCCAAGTCCTATGGGAGAGCAAAGAGGGGATATGGTGATTTACTTACCCGGAGCCGTCGAAGGAGAAGAGGTTCCCTTGGATGAACTGACACCGAGACAAATTGTGGCGGAACTGGACAAACATGTCGTTGGCCAGAAGGCTGCCAAGAGAGCAGTTGCAATTGCACTACGAAATCGCATTCGCCGCCAAAAGTTGCCGCCTGAGATGGCGGAAGAGATCATGCCGAAGAACATCATCATGATCGGTGCTACCGGTGTGGGCAAAACCGAGATCGCGCGACGGCTTTCCAAGTTGTCGAACTCGCCATTTCTGAAAGTCGAAGCCTCGAAGTTCACCGAAGTCGGTTACGTCGGGCGCGACGTGGAATCGATGATCCGAGACCTGGTTGAAATTGCCATCGACATGGTGAGGGAAGAGAAGCTCGACGATGTAGCCGACAAGGCGGAGCAGAACACCGAAGAGCGCATTCTGGATTTGTTGCTGCCACCGAACCCGGCAGCCAGCAAGGGCTCCGGTTCGCCGGAGGAAATCGACAAGGCCCACGAAACCTTCCAGAAAACGCGCGAGAAACTGCGCCAGCAGTTACGAGATGGGAAATTGGACGAACGCTCCGTGGAAGTAGACGTGCGTGAGCGGAACTTCCCTTCTTTCGAAATCATTTCCAATACGGGCGTCGAAGAGATGGACATCAATGTAAAGGACATGCTGCCCGGACTCTTCGGCCAGAAAACCAAGAAGCGGAAGATGAAGATCTCCGAAGCGATCGAATATTTAGTTCAGGAAGAGGAACAGAAGTTGATCGACATGGACCAGGTGACCCGCATTGCCATTGAGCGCGTCGAGCAGAACGGCATCATCTTTCTGGACGAAATTGACAAGATTGCGGGACGTGAAAGCGGCCACGGTCCGGACGTCAGCCGCGAGGGCGTGCAGCGCGATATTCTGCCTATCGTGGAAGGAACCACGGTAAACACGCGCTATGGCATGGTGGGCACCGATCATATTCTGTTCATTGCCGCCGGCGCTTTCCATGTGAGCAAGCCTTCCGACCTTATCCCTGAGCTGCAGGGACGGTTCCCGATTCGCGTTGAATTGGAGTCACTCACCATCGAGGATTTCGTCCGCATCTTGAGAGAGCCCAAGAACGCTTTGGTGAAGCAGTACGTTGGCTTGATGGAGACGGAAGGAATCAAGTTATCTTTCACAGATGATGCAGTAATGGAAATAGCCAAGTTCGCTGCCCTGGTCAACGAGAGAACGGAGAATATTGGCGCTCGCCGCCTTCACACCATCATGGAGCGGTTGCTGGACGAGATTTCCTTCGAAGGGCCGGATCTGAAGGAGAAGACTCAGGCGATCGACGCGACCTACGTCAAACAAATGCTGGAGGCGATCGTGAAAGATCAGGACTTGAGCCGGTATATCTTGTAGGAGGGCAGAACCTGCCACGTAATGCGAGGTACTCCCGATGTTTCAAATGAAGGTCAGCTACTCTGCAGTGATCAAGCAGTCTGGTTCCTGGTGGATCGGATGGATTGAGGAAGTCCCTGGCGTCAACTGTCAGGAACCAACCAAGCAGGAATTGATCGAAACCCTCAAAGTGACACTGCAAGAGGCCTTGGGGTTCAATCGCCGAGAAGCGCGGGAAGCAGCGGGCAGGATTTTGAAGAAGCGTCAATCGCCGTATGAAACGCGAAGAGCTTCTTCGGCGTCTCCGAAGCAACGGCTGCATGCTACTTCGTGAAGATGCAAAGCACTCGTGGTGGCACCATGCCGCTCAAAACAAAAGACAACTTAGCTCGCAAGATCTGCAGGGATCTGGGAGTGCCCAAGGTCAAGTAGAGTCTTTTGGTTTCAGCCAACCCTTAGCCTCAAGCCAGAACGGAAGGTACGGCCCACCATCCGATTGAACACCACGCTCAGAGTCTTCTTCCTTCTAACCTTCATCTCTTCTTCGTCGCTGCTCATTGGATGCGGCAATGTGGGTGCGCCGCTTCCGCCTCTGATCCAGATTCCCGTTCCTGTGTCCGACCTGGCGATTCAGCAATTTGGGAAGTCTGCTCAGTTGAGCTGGACACTGCCGAAGCTGAATACTGACGGCTCGGCGGCAACCACTGTAGCGACCGTTGAGATCTATCGGCTATCAACCGACCGCAATCAATCAGCTCCCGATCCCAAGTTGTTCGCGCAATCGGCTCAGCTGTGGAAAGCGATTCCCAAACAGGTTTTGGCGACCTACCCGGAAGGGGCAAAGCTATCGTTTGAGGACACCTTCGAAGAATTTGCTGGAAACGAAGTTTACCAGCGTTCTCTCCACTACGCTCTGAAAGTCGTGAACAACAAGAAACAGAAGGCGGGATCCTCCAACGTCGTTTCTCTGAGCGTCATTCCACTGCCGACCTCCCCGGTGAACTTGAATGCCATTTCGCTGGGAGAGCAACATATTGAGGTTGGATGGGACATTCCTACGGCGAACATCGACGGGAGTCCAGTGAACCCGCCCCCGCAATTCAACGTATATCGTCGGCCCGATTTCCAGGCACCCGAGACCCGCTTGAACCAAATCCTCGTGAAAGAAGGTCGCTTCAAAGACGAGTCAATCGAATTGGGGAAAACCTATGTCTACTCGGTCCGCCCTGTCGTCGAGACCCCATCCGGCGCCGTTGAAGGTGAAGACAGCGTACCTCTCGAGGTCGCCAATCCCGATACCTATCCACCAAAATCTCCTGCTGAAGTGACGGCCATCGCCAGCGCAGAGGGAATCAGCCTCGTCTGGGTGCCCAATACTGACGCCGACTTGGCCGGGTACTGGGTCTACCGCAGCGGACAGGACAAGAAGTTCCAGCGCTTGCAGGATCAGCTTCTGTTGACGGCGTCGATCATCGACAAATCTGTCCAGAAAGGGCAGACTTACTTTTACCGCGTGAAGGCTGTGGATCTTAAAGGAAACGAGAGCGAGTTCTCGGAAGAAGTGAGCGATACGGTGGAATAGATCTAACTTTTTGTGCGGCTTCCTCTGAGATTTACGCCGAAATACCGCAGGCTCCCGGTAAAACGAAAGCCTGCGCCACAGGACTAAGCATGCCGAAAGAAGGCCACGAAACGAATCCGCTGCTGCAAAGACTCGACGATCTCAGCCGGGAGGCCGAGGCTGGTGGCGGCCCGGAACGCCAAGCCCGGCAGCGATCTGCTGGTAAGCTAACGGCCCGGGAGCGGATTGAGTTTCTGCTCGACGACGATTCCTTTGAGGAACTCGACAAGTTTGTGACGCATCGCTGCCAGGACTTCGGGATGCAGGAGCAGCAGTTTCCCGGTGATGGCGTCATCTCCGGTTACGGGCGCATCGAAGGGCGGCTGGTCTATGTCTTTGCCCAGGACTTCACCGTTTTCGGCGGCTCGCTCTCGGAGACCAATGCACAGAAGATCTGCAAGGTCATGGATCTGGCCATGAAGATGGGCGCGCCAGTAATCGGCTTGAACGATTCAGGGGGAGCGCGCATTCAGGAAGGCGTGGTGTCCTTGGCCGGTTACGCAGACATCTTTCTCCGCAATACCCTGGCGTCCGGGGTTGTCCCGCAAATCTCGGCCATTATGGGGCCCTGTGCCGGCGGAGCGGTTTACTCTCCGGCCATCACGGATTTCGTCGTCATGGTGCGTAACAGCAGCTACATGTTCATCACTGGGCCCGATGTCATCAAGACCGTGACGCACGAAGAGGTCAGCAAAGAGGAGTTGGGCGGCGCACTGACGCACAACCGGCAGAGCGGCGTCGCTCATTTTGCGACGAGCACGGACCGCGAGTGTCTGAGCTTGATCCGTGAGCTCTTGTCCTTCTTGCCTTCCAACAACCTGGACTCGCCGCCGCGCCGTGAGTCCCAGGACTCCGCGGACAGGGTCGATCCGGCACTGGACGGCGTCGTGCCGATCGAGGCCAACAAGCCGTACGACATCAAATCCATCGTTCACAGCGTGGCCGACGATCATCACTTCTTTGAAGTTCACTCACACTTCGCCCAGAACATCGTCGTTGGATTCGCCCGTCTTGCGGGCCGTCCCGCTGGCATCGTGGCCAATCAACCCGCCGTACTCGCCGGGTGCCTCGACATCGATGCCTCCGTGAAGGCGGCGCGGTTTGTCCGCTTCTGCGATGCATTCAATATCCCTCTCATCACGTTCGAAGACGTGCCGGGTTTTCTTCCCGGAACGGCGCAGGAGTTTGGCGGCATCATCCGCCATGGCGCGAAATTGCTGTATGCCTTCGCGGAGGCGACCGTCCCCAAGATCACCGTGATCACGCGCAAGTCGTATGGCGGCGCTTACTGCGTCATGGCGTCAAAGCACATTCGCACCGACATGAACTTTGCCTATCCGACGGCTGAAATCGCCGTCATGGGTCCGGAGGGAGCCGTCAGCATCGTTTACCGCAAAGAGTTGTCGGAAGCAGCAGACGTCGCAGAGGAACGTTCGCGTCGCGTCCAGGAGTTCAAGGACCGCTTTGCCAACCCCTATCTGGCGGCCGAGCGCGGCTACATCGACGAGGTCATTCAGCCGCGCGATACCCGAAGAAAATTGATCGCCGCTTTGACGATGCTGGATACCAAGCGGGATAAGAACCCGCCTAAGAAGCACGGGAACATCCCGTTGTGAGATGGCTCGAGTTGCATGAAACATAGACAGGATCTCGCACGTCGAGGTTCATCGTTCGTCATTCCGGCCAAGCGCAGCGGGAGCCGGAATCCAGGTCGGCCGTTGAATGGAGACGCGGTTTGGATTTCCCCTGTGCGGAATGACGAAGAATGATTAAGAAGGAGTAGGACAACAGCTAGCTGGAAGCCCAAGACTCTCTCTAACATCTCCTTAACTATGAAGCATCATTCCTCCCCATTCGCGTCTATTCGTGTTCATTTGCGGTTCGTCTTCATGCTGGGTCTCGGGGCGATGGCTTGGGGGCAGGGTATTTCTTCGGATAACCCCACGCACACTTTCGACTCCAAACAGATCCAGATTTCCCTGAATCCGGATTTAGACATCGTCTACCACACCCTGGCGCATTTTGCGGTGCCCGGAGATCCGTCGAACCTTCATTCCAAGGCCTACGTTGAGGAAATCCACCAAGCCAAGAAGGACTTGGAGGTTGGACAAACGAAACTCGATCAATCTCGGGCAGCGCTGGAGCAGGGCTATCGGAAGCTGCCTGGACTGCGTTTTCTCAACCTCGCGCCCTTTATGGCAGATGACTATGCTTCCTTCAAACAGGCGCTGGCGATGATCGACTTCAACTTTCGCAACGAAGCCGAGGATTCGCGCGAAACCTATGAGCAACGCAAGGCTCGCGAGGCCCTGGCGCCGCTCCTGTTTGGGAACACTCGACGATTGATTCCATTGTTCAAGAATCGTTTTCCGGAACCTGCCGAGCACGAGTTCCTGAAGCAGTTTGCCGAGTGCATGGATGACGAGCGCGACCATTTCTACAAGCCCTATCGCGAAGCTCGAACCGAAGTCGACCAGGCGAGCCTGGAAAGATTCGAACAACTCTGGAAGTCCGAAGGCTCCAAGATCCTCGGACCGTGGGCCAGCAGGTCGGGTGTCAACGTCTTCAACATTTATCTTTGCCCGGTCATGAAGCGCAATGGGCGGGGTGTTCCGGTGAATCAGGAACAGCGGGTCCTCTTTCATGTTGTTGCGCCACTGCCGGAAACAAAAGCGGAGTCCATCCAGTCACTATTTGTTGTGTTGCATGAAACCACCCACCGTCTGACCGATCGGTTGGTGGATTCAGCCGCAACGATTCCTGCGGGCCAGAAGGTTGTGGCGCGCGAAAACGCGGCTTTCTTTGCCGATCATGTGTTCCTGAAGGCCCGGCACCCGCAGCATCATGAAACCTACCTGAAGTTCTTCCTGAGTCTGGATCAGTCCAATTTGCCGGGTGCTGCCGTCGAGAAGGAGTTCCTCAAGAGCTATCCGCTGGAAGCGTCGTTGCAAAGCGCTCTCGAGCAGCTTGTCAAATCACTTCACTAGAATGTTTCGAAAGATCCTCATCGCCAACCGAGGGGAGATTGCTGTTCGCATCATTCGTGCTGCCAGGGAAATGGGCATCGCCACGGTGGCGGTCTATTCCGAATGCGACCGGGCCGCGCTGCACGTCCGCAAGGCCGACGAAGCCTATCTGCTGGGACCTTCGCCTTCGCAAGAGAGCTACCTCAACATGGACAAGATGATTGCCACGGCCCGCACGAGCCACGCCGAGGCGATTCATCCTGGGTATGGGTTTCTGTCCGAGAATCCTGAGTTCGCGCGGCGCTGTGCCAGGGCGGGGGTGGGGTTTATTGGCCCATCGGCGACTGCGATGGAACAGGTTGGAGGCAAGATCGCTGCGCGACAGACCGCTCTAAGGGCAAGCATCCCAGTCGTGCCGGGGACTCAAGGAAGCATACAGAGTTTGGATGAGGCCTTGAAGGTGGCAGCGGACGTTGGTTTTCCCGTAATGATCAAGGCCGCTGCCGGCGGCGGCGGCAAAGGAATGCGGCGAGTTGAGGGATCGGAGCAACTGCCTTCCGCCCTTCGAGATGCCCAGTCGGAGGCTGCCGCAGCCTTCGGCGATTCAGCGGTTTATCTTGAAAAATTGATTGTCGAACCCAGACACATTGAATTTCAGATTCTCGCCGACGGCCAGGGCAACACCATCCATCTGGGCGAACGCGAGTGCTCCATCCAGCGGCGGCACCAGAAAGTGATTGAAGAATGCCCTTCTCCCATGATGACCTCCGGACTGCGCGAAACCATGGGAGCTGCTGCAATCAGAATTGCCGAAGCCTGTGGCTATGAAAACGCTGGCACCGTGGAATTCCTAGTGGATGCCGAACGGGAGTTCTATTTCCTGGAAATGAACACCCGCCTTCAGGTTGAGCACCCGGTGACAGAATTGGTAACCGGTATTGACCTGGTTAAAGAACAGTTGCGCATTGCTGCAGGAGAGAAGCTCAGCTTGCGCCAGGAAGAGGTCCAGTGGCGCGGTGCTGCTCTGGAGTGCCGCATTTACGCCGAAGATCCTGCCAACAACTTCTTTCCTTCGCCGGGAAAGATTTCGCTGCTGAGAACCCCTTCCGGGCCGGGTGTTCGTGACGACTCTGGAATCTATGAAGGGTGGACCGTGCCGGTATTCTACGATCCGTTGCTTTCGAAACTCGTAAGCTGGGGGAAAGATCGCTCTGAAGCCATCGCGCGCATGCAGCGGGCGCTCGGGGAGTATCAGGTCGCCGGCATCAAGACGAATCTCTCTTTCTTCCGGGCGATACTTTCCCATGATCAGTTTCAGAAGGGCGAGCTGAACACAGGTTTTATCGACAAGCACTACGCTCCGGAATCATCGATACCATATGCAGACCTTCGGGATGTGGCCACGGTTGCGGCAGCCCTTTACGCAAGCCTTGAAGGCGCGCCTGCAGAATCTGGAGGAGCTGCCGAAAGCGCCTGGAAGCAAGCTGGACGCATCGGGGCTTTGAATAGAAGGCAAGACTGAACTGCGTGCCGGGCGCGGGCAAACTCACCCTTGAGAACAAAGCGTCATTTCGAGACCTTGATCGACCAGCAGTGGGTGGCGGTGTCCCTCGAAGGATCAACCGAAGGTTATACCCTGCGGCTGCCCCACCGATCTCTGAAGGTGGACACTGTCATCCTGGCTGAAGGCAGCTATTCGCTTTTGCTTGAGGGGAGCTCGTTTGACGTTACAGTTCAGCGCTCGCCGACTCACTACTCGGTGACAGTGAACGGCGTTCCATTCGAGGTAGCCCTTCGCGATCCCAAACAACTGCGGCATCAGACCGGAGCGGGCGAGGATTCCGCAGGTCCTGCGTCGGTCGCGTCACCCATGCCAGGGAGACTGGTCAAGCTGCTGGTGGCAGAAGGTGACTCGGTCAAAGCAGGTCAAGGTGTGGCGGTGGTTGAAGCCATGAAAATGCAGAACGAACTCAAGGCTCCGAAGTCTGGGACGGTGGAGAAGCTTTGTGTTGTCGAAGGACAGGCTGTGAACGCGGGAGAGGGTTTATTGACGATTTTGTGAGAAGAATTGAGTCATTGAAACCATTGATTCACTGACGATTGATACCAATGACGCAATCGTCAATGAATGAATCACTGGCGGGTGATTCTCTCCACGTTGTCCATGTACGGCCTGAGTGCCTCGGGGATCACCACACTTCCGTCGGCCTGTTGATAGTTTTCTACAATCGCAACCCAGGTGCGCCCGACAGCGAGGCCCGAGCCATTGAGCGTGTGAACGAACTCCACCTTTGCTTTCGGGTCTGGGCGAAAGCGGATGTTCGCCCGGCGGGCCTGGAAGTCTTCGAAGTTGCTGCAGGATGAGATCTCGCGATACGCATTCTGTCCCGGCAGCCATACCTCGAGATCGTAGGTCTTGGCCGACGAGAAACCGAGGTCGCCGGTGCAAAGAGATACGGTCCGATAGGACAAGCCCAGGCGTTTAAGGATTTCCTCGGCATTGCTCGTCAACTTCTCCAGCTCGTCGTGGGAGGTCTCCGGTCTGACGAACTTCACCAGTTCCACTTTGTTGAACTGGTGCTGACGAATCAGCCCGCGCGTATCCTTGCCGTAAGACCCAGCCTCACTGCGGAAGCACGGGGTGTAGGCAGTCATGTTAATCGGCAGCTGAGAACCATCCAGGATCTCCCCAGCATAAATGTTGGTTACTGGAACTTCCGCCGTTGGAATTAACCAGTAGTCGGTGTTTTCCACTTTGAACAGGTCTGCACCAAACTTTGGCAGCTGGCCGGTGCCCTGCATGCTTGCAGAATTGACCATAAGCGGCGGAATGACTTCAACGTACTTGTGTTCCCGCGTATGTACATCCAGCATGAAGTTGATGAGCGCTCGTTCCAACCGCGCGCCCAGACCCGTATAAAGACTGAAACGGGCGCCGGCAATCTTCGACGCGCGGTCGAAGTCCAGAATCCCTAAAGCCGGCCCCAGTTCCCAGTGGGACTTCGGCTCGAAATCACATTTTGGCTTTTCCCCGACAACACGGACCTCAACGTTGGCTGCGGCATCAGCGCCAGAAGGGACCGAGGTGTGGGGAATGTTCGGAATCGTCAACTGCAAAGCCCGCAGCTTCTCATCGCACTCCTTCAGAGCCTCGTCCAAAGTTTTGATGCGCGCTGAAACATCCTTCATCTCGGCAATCCTGGCTGACGCATCTCCCTTCTGCTTCTTGAGCGCGGTAATCTCGTCGTTTGTCTTGTTGCGCAAGTGCTTGAGGTTCTCCGTCTCGACAATCAGCTTGCGCCGTTCTGTGTCGAGTTGTTCAAACTCGTCGAGGGCGACCGAAGCGCCCCGTTCCTGCATCTTCTGGCGGACAAGGCTGAGGTTCTGGCGGATGAAAGTCAGGTCGAGCATCGAGCTCCTTGGCTAATGAAATCAAGCGTAAATGCCACGTTCCCGGATCGTAAAGGCAACGCGGTCGATGGCGAGCATGTAAGCCGCAATACGCATGTTGACGCTGTGGCGGTCGGCGTAGGAAGCCACGGTGTCAAAACTGTTCACCATGATTTCTTCAAGCCGTTCATTCACTGTTTTTAGATTCCAGAAGTAACCCTGGCGGTCCTGCACCCATTCAAAATAAGACACGGTGACGCCGCCGGCATTCGCCAGGATGTCGGGAATGATGAAGACTCTCTTGTCGAAGAGGATTTCGTCTGCTTGAGCCGTAGTCGGACCATTCGCGCCCTCGCACAGGACATGCGCCTGAATGCGGTCGGCATTCTCGTGGGTGATCTGGTTTTCGGTGGCAGCCGGAAGCAGGATATCGCAGGGCTGCACGAGCAGGTCGTCGCCTGAAATGGGCTCGGCGTCGGGGAAACCTACCACTGTCTTGGCTTCCAGAACATGGGCCATCAGCTTGGTGATATTGATTCCCAGCGTGTTGATGATGCCGCCATGAACATCGGAAACTCCGATCACGCTGTATCCTGCACCGTAGAGAATGTGAGCCGCCATGGAACCTACGTTGCCGAACCCTTGAATGATCACCCGCGTGTTCTCACGCTTCATGCCCATACGGGAAATGGCGCGATCGCAGACGATCTTGCAACCTCTCCCCGTGGCCTCGCGCCTGCCAACCGATCCACCCAGGTCCAGGGGCTTTCCGGTGACACAACCCGTCACGGTGTGACGGGCATGCATTGAATACGTGTCCATGATCCACGCCATCACCTTTTCGTCGGTGTTGACGTCGGGCGCCGGAACATCTCGATCAGGACCGAGAACGTCCATCAGCGAAGCGGTGTAACGCCGGGTGAGCTTCTCGAGTTCCGCGTTACTGAGGGCTTTGGGATCGCAAATGATGCCGCCTTTGGCGCCGCCAAACGGAAGGTTGACCACCGCGCATTTCCAGGTCATCCAGGCTGCCAGCGCGCGAACTTCATCCAAAGTCACGTCGGGTGCGTAGCGGATACCTCCTTTGGCCGGGCCTCGCGCCAGGCTGTGCTGAACACGATAGCCTTTGAAAACCTTCAAGGAACCGTTGTCCATCATGACGGGAATCGCCACACCGATCTCGCGATCAGGAGTCAGCATCACCTGGTACAGCCCGTCATCGAGCCTCAGCTTTTCAGCCGCGATGTTGAAGCGCTGCACCATTTCCTCAAACGGATTGGGTTCATCGTGCAATTCGACCTTCCCCATCAGAAACTCCTGTTTGGAAGAGTGGCTGTAGCGACCGAGAGTATAGAGGAGGCTGGAAATGGGAAGCAAGCTGGCATTGAGGTTGTGAATCGAGGTCGGCGTCGATCTATCCGGCCGTCACTTCAGACCTCAGCTCGCGGCTCGGGAGTAATTCGAAATTGGCAGGATCGCTCAGGATTCGTGACACGAGAAGAGTATGTAAGGCATGCCCGGCTTTGCTGGCAACGATACGGCCGATGAAGGGGCGGCCAATGAGGGAAAGATCTCCAATATTGTCCAGAATCTTGTGGCGGACGAACTCATCTTTGAACCGCAGAATGTCGTTCAAAATACCCGTCTTTGTTAAAACAATGGCGTTGTCCATCGATCCGCCGCGCACCAGACCGTTCTTCTTCAGTTCTTCAACCTCATGCAGGAACCCAAAAGTTCTGGCCGGTGCGATCTCCCGCGCAAAGGTCTCAGGCGAAGCATCAAATTCGTAGGTCTGTTTTCCAATCATCGGGTGCGGGAAATCAATCGAGTAGCTGATCTGAAAACTGGGCGCTGGATAAATCGAAATCGTCTTCCCTCGCTCTTCGAGGTGAAGTTCCTTGCGGATGACGAGATAGGTGCGGAAGGCTTTCTGCTTCTCGAGCCCCACCCGCTGAATCTCGCTGACGAATTCCAACGCACTTCCATCCAGGATAGGAACTTCCAGATTGTCGACTTCAACAATCGCATTGTCCACGCCAAAGATGTAGAGGGAAGAAAGCAGGTGCTCGATGGTCGAGATCAGGACGCCCTGCCGCATCAGGGTTGTCGCGTAGGCTACGTGGGCAACGTTTTTCACCGTAGCTTCGATGGGAAAATTTTCCAGATCAACGCGGTGGAAGACGACGCCATGACCTGCAGGAGCGGGCCGGATCTTAAGGTTGACGGAAGCGCCGGTGTGAAGACCGACTCCGGAAAACGAGATAGGTGCTGCCAGCGTATGTTGGTGTTCCAGGAAAGTCACCCTCGACAAGGCCTTCAGAATACTCATTTCTAAAGCAAGCCATCCTCCAGAAAACGAGACCCCAGCGAATCTGTGCTCTTATGAACAGGTTAACCCGCGCAGACTCGTGAGCTACACCGCCCGAACTGTCTCAGATTCACACCGATTCAGGCCGGTTGTGTTGTAGAAATGCTTCACTGACATTCGAGCTGGCTATTTGGACCCGGTCCAGACCGAAATTGCCAAGTCCCAAAGTGACCCGCTACGCACCAGGTCCTCTGGCTTGGATTGCGTGCCACAAGTCTGATATACCTTCACGTTGACCGTAAACGAACTCACCCCGTGAGGTTCCACATGCCAAGCCGCCAGGTCAGTCGCCGGCTTTTTAAGAGCGCGCTGATTTCAGCCCTGTGGTGGTCGCTGCTCGCGAGCGGTCACGCCGCCGCACGAAGGGTCACACTCAACGGACTGGAGATCGGCATCGACGAGAACAATGGGGGCATCGTCTCGCTTCGCTACCCGCAGGTGGGCCAGATTCTCGCCACCGAACCCGAAGCTGCCGGGTTCCTGGATCTTGCCTTTCCTCTCGCCGGCTACGTACCCATGCGACTGGCAACCCGTTTTTCTCGTGCCCTTATCGAGGAAAGTGCGCAGCGGCTGACGATTACCTGGCCGGAACTCTCGCCCAGCCGCACCCATGTCGGTCTGCCATCGGGTTCGGCCTGGGCACGCGTCACGCTTACGGCAGCACCGGACGGTCGGTCTGTGCTCCTGCGCTGCCGGATCGAGAACAAATTCCAGCAGCTTCTCCCTCAGATTCTCTTTCCCGATTTCTTTGGCCTGCGCGCGCTCGGCGTGCCGCAAGCCACCAAGCTGACAATGGCGCGGGGCTCGGTGACGCCGTTCACGCAGAGCCGCGAGAGCCGCCACCACACGGCCTTCTGGCCGGTCGACTCCGGCTGGCACCTCTACGAGGCCACGGCCTATTCCTACGGCCCCAATGTGATGAATTGGCTGGACTATGGAAGCCTCCGTGGCGGGTTCAGTCTGTTTCAGAAGAAATGGCGCGACCGCGACTACCGCCGTCCCGACATTCTCACCTACGTCAGCGAGAGCCAACCCGACAGGGTCCGCCTTGCCTGCTGGCAGCCTGGCCGGATCGGGCCGGGGGAAACCTGGGAAAGTCCGGAGTATGTTCTCACGCCGCACGAAGGCGGTTGGGCCAAGGGTATTGAGACCTACCGCGCCTACGTGCGAGAGGTGAACCCTCCGCACGAGATTCCCAAACGCGTGCGCGAGGGACTGGGTTATCTCTCCATCTGGATGTCCGACGCCTACGAAACCGTGCCGGAGCTTGCCGCCATGCGGTACAAGGACCTGCCGCGCATCGCACGCGATGCCAGGGAACACGGGCTCGACGAAATGGCAGTGTGGCGCTGGTGCCATCACCTCGAGATGCCGATTCCACACCGGAAAGTGCTCGGCACGGCAGATGAGTGGGTGCAGGCGGTGAAAGATTGCCGCGCGATGGACGTCAACATCGCCGCCGCTCTCGGCATCCACCTGATGCACCACACGCAGCTCGCCCGCTATGGAGTAGCGTATACCGCCCGCAACGCGTGGAACTTTCATCGGGATCTCATCCCCAACTTCAATCCAGCCTACCTGAAGGGGTTGCCGCTCGATCACGCCGGGCAGACCGTGCCGCCGTCGAACCCAACGTGGCAGGAAGACGTCTACAAGTCGCTCGTGGAATGGATCGATCGTGGAATCACTTCGTTCACCTGGGATGTCTACGGTGGCGGCGGACCGGATGGTGCCTTGTCTTCACGCTACGAGGACAACGTCGCGCTTAACGAGGTGACGAAGCGGTTTCGGGCCCATGCGCGCAAGGTGGATCCCCAATCAACCTTCAATGCGGAGACCAACTCGATCAGCGGCCTGGAATGGGACGGCGAGGTGCTCGACTACACCTGGAACTGGATCACTGACCAGTTCAAGGAAGGGCACCTGACCACAACCACCTACGTGGAATACATCGAGGCTGCGCCGATCTTGAACGTGCTGCGCAGCCCGCGGGTGAATTACAACATCGAGTCTTCGCCGCTGGCGGTCAAGAAGGGCTTTGCTGACGGCGCCTATCTCAACTTCCTGCTGCGCAAACCCGATGGCGAAAACGGCAGCGCCATCCTCAGCGAGAAGCCGGCGCTCTCGCCCGTGGTGAAGCAGATGGCGGCCCGGCGTAAACAGTTTCTGCCGTTCTTCACCGACGGTGTGCCGCTGGCAGACTGCATTCTGGCAGAGCCGAATCCGCTGTTCGTCCGGAGCCACGTCCACAACAACCGCGCGTTCATTGTGGTACTGAACGACGGGAGCAGCCCGCGCGCCGTCGATCTCCGCCTGAACCTGACGTTGTGGCTGATGGGCGAGGCGCAACGCGTGACCCGCTATGACAGCGACGGCCGCCTCACAAGCGAGAAACGCATCTCGGTGAAGAAAGGCCAGGCGTCCCACCTGAAGGGACTCGAGCTAAAGCCGGGCGAGATGGAGTTCATCGTCATCGGGGGATAGCAATTCTGGAGCGCGTGCGTCTCGCCCGTCTTCCCGCTTGAGTGAAGGCAGCGCCGCAGGCGCGGGTTGTTGCAGAACAAACGGTATGGACGCGGTACTCCGCGTCCATGTTGTGTTTGCTGTTGGCGGACGCGCAGCAGCACGTCCCTACCTTCTGATTCATGCGCAGCATGCCATGCCGAATGACGGAACCGTATGAATGGGTACATTAAGGAAAGTTGGCTAAGGACCCTGAATTCTCAGCCAAACAAGCCAGCGCGCCATTCAAGACAGACCCGTCTGCCACTGAACCGTTTCATTCTGCTCCTTTGCTGCCTGGCTGCGCTGGCGGGTGTACCGCTGGTGTCCGGCCAAAACACCCGCCCCAATTTCATCATCATCCTGGCCGATGACTTGGGCTACGGCGATCTGAGCAGCTTTGGCCACCCTGCCATCAAAACACCCCATCTCGATCGCCTGGCGGCGCAAGGGCTGAAGCTCACAAACTGCTACGCCGGGATGCCCGTCTGTTCGCCATCGCGCGCCGCGTTGATGACAGGGCGGGTGCCGCAGCGCGAAGGCATCAGCGAATGGATTCCCGAAAACTCGCCGGTACATCTGAAGCGCGAAGCCGTCACCATCGCCCGACTGCTCAAGGGCGCCGGCTATGCAACTGCGATGACAGGCAAGTGGCACCTGAGCGCCACACTCGATGGATCGCAGCCGACTCCCGGTCATCATGGCTTCGATCATTGGTTTGCCACGCAGAACAACGCCCTGCCATCGCATGAAAATCCGAACAACTTCGTCCGCAACGGCAAGCCAGCGGGCCCGCTGCCGGGTTATTCCTCCACACTGATCGTCAACGAAGCGATCGCGTGGCTGGGCCGCCGCAAAGCCACCCAGGCCTACTTTCTCTACGTTGCCTTTCATGCGCCGCACGAAAAAGTCGCGACGGCAGATGCGTTCGTCAAACAGTATGCCGGCGTGGCGCGCAACGCCGATGAGGCGCAGTACTTCGGCAACGTAGCGCAACTGGATCACGAAGTCGGTCGTCTGCTCAATGCGCTTGACTCGTCTGGCCGAGCCAAAGACACGTTTATCTTTTTCTCCAGCGACAACGGCCCTGAAACCTTGATGCGGTATGCCGGTGCAAACCGCTCGTACGGCTCGCCGGGTGAAAACCGCGGCATGAAACTGCATCTCTACGAAGGCGGCATTCGCGTGCCCGGCATCATCCGCTATCCAGGCGCCGTCAAACCAGGCAGCACCAGCGATGAGCCGGTGCGCAACAGCGACCTGTTGCCGACGCTGTGCGATCTGGCCGGCGTCAAACTACCTTCCGGTCGCTCAGTTGACGGCGTCAGCCTGCGTCCTTTGTTGCAAGGGCAGCCGCTCCAACGCAGCGCACCGCTCTACTGGCAGTATGACCATGCCGTCACTGCTTCAGACAACAACCTGCCAACGCCTAAAGTCGCCCTGCGCGCGGGTGATTGGAAGCTGCTGGCTTACGCGGACTTTGCAAAATACGAGCTCTACAATCTGAAGACCGATCCGGAGGAACAACGCGACCTGACTGCCCGTGAGCCTCAGCGCGTGCAAACTATGGCCGGGCAAATGCAGCAACAGTATCGCGAAATCAATGGGCCGCGCGGGCCGCAGGCTCAAAGTCCCGAGAGTCTGCGAGTCAACCTCGTCTCGATCGTCACCGACGATCAGGCACTCTGGTCCATTGGGGCGTACGGCAACCCCCAATCGATCACGCCGAACATGGACCGCTTGGCGCGCGAGGGCGTCAAGTTCAATAATGCCTTTGTCACGACGCCGGTCTGTTCACCCAGCCGTGTAGCGTTCTTGACCGGCCTGTATGGTTCGCAGGTCGGCATCACCGATTTCCTCTCAGCGGATGAGAACGCGTCAGGCATGGGATTGCCCGCCTCGGCAGTAACCTGGCCGACGGTCTTGCAGCAGAACGGCTATCGCACGGCGCTCTTTGGCAAATACCATCTTGGCACGCAGCCGGAATTTCATCCGACCAAACGAGGCTTTGACTACTTCATGGGCACGCAGACCGGCGCATTTGCCCCGATGAATCCGCGGCTTGAAGTCAACGGGCAGATGAGCGAACTGAAGGGCGCCAGCTCCGACGTCGTGATGGACGACGCCGTTCGTTGGATCGAAGCCAACCGGGACAAGCCGTTCGCGGCCTTAATCCACTTCCGCGAACCACACTTGCCTTATACGCCCGTGCTGGAAGAGGACGCGCGACTCTTTAGAAACCTCAACCCGACAATCCCGGATGTGAAAGGGCTGGACCGGGAACAGGTGAAGCAGTTCTACCGGGAATACTACGCCGCGATTCACGCCGTGGACCGGAACCTTGGCAAACTGCTGGCGCTGCTCGAACGATTGAAGCTGGACCGCCGCACCATCGTCATGTTTCAGAGCGACCACGGCTACAACATCGGACACCACGGCATTCACACCAAGGGCAACGGCGATGTCATCTTCGGCGGCGTGCAGGGCCCGCGACGCCCGAACATGTGGGATACCTCGTTGCGCATCCCGCTCCTCATCCGCTGGCCGGGAACGCTGCGGGCCGGATCGGAGGTCAACCAGACAGTCCTCAACCTGGACATGCTCCCGTCGGTGCTGGGCCTGCTCAACCTCAAACTGCCGGCGGAGGTTCGGCACAACGGCCAGGATTTCACGCCGCTCCTGTTCGGCTTGCGTGACACCCACTGGCGAACGGAAATATTCGGGCAGTACGATCTGCACAACTCCGGCCTTGCCTATATGCGCATGTTGCGAACCGACGAATGGAAGCTGGTACGGCATTACCGCGCCAATGGCCTGGATGAACTCTACGACTTGAAGAAGGATCCAGATGAGCTGACCAACCTTTACCGGGAACCCAAGCACGCAGACGTCCGCGCGCGCCTGCAACAGCGGTTGGACGAACGCATGAAGGCGATTCGCGATCCGATGGTTGAGGAGAACCAATAGTCCCAGGCGGCACTCCCCCTTCGGTTGGTCGGATCACATAATCCGGTAGGGACGCGGAGCTCTGCGTCCGTGTTGGGATCTGGCGTAACGGACGCGCAGCAGCGCGTCCCTACGTGCGCCTGAAAGCGTGTTTGATCGGAGAGGTGCAAGTCCTCTTCAGGTATACGCTCTCCGGCCTGTAACCAACTGTAACTGCGTCGCAGCAATGCGG
>Ga0187893_10002076_pt1 | contig 45384 bp, 32 predicted proteins | sample MA1701074metaG_FD_139574 | JGI IMG/M metagenome (GOLD analysis project Ga0187893, IMG submission 139574) | White microbial mat communities from a basaltic lava cave in the Kipuka Kanohina Cave System on the Island of Hawaii, USA - MA170107-4 metaG ... | reverse complement strand
TCGAGCTGAGCGTCGAACGTGAGCGGGTCATCGTCGATGCGGGCGTGGGAACGTACACGCGTGGCCACGAACGTGCCTATTGCCGGAGCACGCGAGCGCACAACACGGTCACCATCGGAGATCCACGTCGAGACCAGCACGAGCTGTGGGCCAGCCATCGGGTGGGGAGCCGCGCTCACACCGAGCTGGTGGCGGCGAGCCCCCACGAGCTCGTCGGTGTCGTGCAAGGTTGGAGATCATCACATGCGCACCGACGTGCGATCGAATGGAATGAACACGGCCTGCGCATCCGCGACGAGGTGTTGCCGTTCTCGAGCGCGACCGCGAGGCTGTATTTTCCTCACGATACTGAGCTGCGACTATCGGAAACCGGTGCGAACATTCATACGGTTGGCGGCCACGTGCTCGAGCTTCGCTCGAATGCGGTTGGACCGCTCCGAAACATCGAAGCACCCGGCTGGACGGCAATCGGCACGAAGGCACCTCGCGTCGGGATTGAGCTTGACGTGCCCCAACCCGGCCTGATCACGGATATCGCCGTTCGTTGAGCACGTATGCGCATCGCATACTTTACTCACTATTTTCCGCCGGAAACCAACGCCCCGGCTGCTCGCGTGTATGAACAGGCCCGTGCTCTCGTGCGACGTGGCCATCAGGTGCACGTCGTCACTGGACAGCCAAATCACCCGCGAGGCCTGGTCTACGATGGGTACCGCGCCCTGTCTTACCGTGAAGAAGTGCTGGATGAAATCATCGTGCACCGTTGTCCGATGTATCCGGCCGCCAACCGCGGTGTCGTGCGGCGTTCGGCGGCATTCTTGGCGTTGCCCGCGAGTCAGCTCGTGCTTGCGCCATGGTGCGTCCCCGACATCGATCTCGTGTTGGCGACGTCTCCACAGATCCTCACGGGTGTCGCAGGGGTGGGCTTCGCCCGAATGCGACGTGTGCCGTTCTTTCTCGAGGTACGCGATCTCTGGCCGGAATCGATCGTCGCTGTGGGTGCTCTGCCTGCTACCCACCCGGTCGTGCGCGCACTCGAACGGCTCGAGCACCATTTGTACAACGCCGCGCGCGGTGTCGTGGTGACCGCAGAATCGTTCATTCGCCACCTCGAGCACCACGGCGTCGCCCGGAGCAACGTCGCGCTCGTGCCCAATGGTGTCGACACGCGCTTGTTCTCGCCAGAGCGCGCCCCTGCTGCGATTCGTGAACGCTTGGGCATACCGGCCAACGCATTCGTGGTGCTGTTTTGCGGGGTCATCGGTTTGGCACACGACGTGGGGCTATTGGCACGAGCGATCGCACGTATGCGATCCGACGAGGTCGAACGCGACAACGACATGCCGGTTCACGCCGTCATCGTTGGGGATGGCGCCGATCGACACAATGTAGCGAGCGAGATTCATGGGCTTCACGTCGAAGATCGTGTCCATTTGCTCGAACCAGTGCCGAGAGACCACGTTCCTGGTTTGTTGGCGGCCGCCGACGCCAGCATCGTCCTGCTGCGCGACCATGCCACGTTTCGCGGCGTGTTGCCGTCCAAGATGTTCGAGGCCATGGCGATGCGACGACCGATCGTGCTGGGCGTCGAAGGTGAAGCAAAAGCATTGGTCGAACGTGCTGGAGCTGGGTTGCCATTTCGCCCCGGAGATGCCGGCGATCTCGTTCGTTGTATACGTTGCCTCGTGCAAATCGGTGCTGCTGCACGTGAACGGTTGGGACAAAATGGAGCTGCATACGTTGCCGAGCATCACGATCGCGACAAGCTCGGACACACCTTGGAGCGATTCCTGATCACGCGCTGCCATACGGCGCCTTGACTGAGATCGACCCCGAGCCCACGCTCGTAGCCAAGGGATCCGGTCAAGGCAAGACATGCATAGGAGGAGTGGTGCTGGCACGCAAATACCCATCGGAAGTAACCGCACAAACAGGCCAGGGGCTGCTGGAAGCGTACCGAGACGTTCGTGCGCGTACTGAAGCGCTATGTGGTCCGCTCACGGCCGAGGACCAACAACTCCAGTCGATGGCCGAGGCGAGCCCGACAAAGTGGCATCTCGCCCACACGACCTGGTTTTTCGAGACGTTCGTGTTGGCCAAGACACGCGGGTACGTTCCGATCGAGGCGGGCTGGCACGAGCTGTTCAATTCGTATTACGAGACGCTGGGGCGACCCTTGCCAAGAAACCTGCGAGCGTTGCTGTCTCGGCCGTCGTTGGAGGACGTGATGCGATGGCGGGCCCATGTCGACGACGCCATACGACGCTTGCTGGAGACTACGCCCGCTGACCTTGTGCTGGTACGGATTCTGCACCTGGGGATCCACCACGAGTGGCAACATCAAGAGCTCATCTTGACGGACATCAAACACGCGTTTTCACACAATCCACTGCGGCCGTTCTATCGGCCTGACATCGCGGCCAATGGTCCTCCTCGTGATTTCAACGCAGTACGTACGAGCATGTGGTCATACTCGGGTGGCCGCGCGACCGTAGGGCACGATGGCAACGGATTTTCGTTCGACAACGAGCGACCGCGCCACGATGTATTGCTGCGGCCGTTCTCGCTCGCTTCTCGCCTAGTTACATGCGGCGAGTACCTCGAGTTCATGAATGTCGACGGATACCGACGTCCCGAGTTCTGGCTCGCCGACGGGTGGACCGCCGTCATGGAGCTCAGCTGGCAAGCACCGCTTTATTGGCTCTCGGACGGCGTCCACTGGTGGATATACACGCTAGGTGGTTGGCGAGAGCTCGATGAAAGCGAGCCCGTTTGTCACGTGAGCTATTACGAGGCAGATGCGTACGCTCGCTGGTGTGGTGCTCGGCTTCCGACTGAGCACGAATGGGAGCTCGTCGCCGGTACGCTCGAGATCGAAGGCAATTTCGTGGAATCGCGGCGGCTCCATCCTGCGAGCGTGAGCGACCAGCGCCAACCCGTCCGGCAGATGTTCGGTGATGCATGGGAATGGACTGCGAGTCCTTATGTTCCGTATCCGGGATTTCGCGCAGAACCCGTTCCGCTGGGCGAATACAACGGCAAATTCATGTGTGGCCACATGGTGTTGCGTGGGGGGTCGTGTCTCTCGCCCCGCGCTCATGTTCGTGCGACGTACCGCAATTTTTTCCCTCCGCACACGCGCTGGCAAATGACCGGCATTCGACTGGCGAGGGACGTATGACTCACGGAGCACAAGCACGAACGGGCCGGAGCGATGCGCCTCTCGTAGAGCGCTTTCTCACCGATGTATTCGCTGGATTGGCCCGCATGCCGAAGTCCATTCCGAGCAAGTACCTCTATGACGAACGCGGTATGCAGCTCTACGAACGCATTTGTGCGCTTGAGGAATATTATCCCGCCCGCACCGAGGCGGCAATTCTGCAGGACCATGCCCGCGAGATCTCGGCAGCGATCGGCCCCCAAAGCCACATCATCGAATACGGCAGTGGAAATGGCCAAAAGACATGGTTGCTGCTCGATGCACTCGAGTGCCCGGTAGCTTACGTACCAGTGGACGTCGCCGTCATTCCGCTGCTCGAAGCTTCTTCCGCCATTGCGCGTGGATATCCGAGCATCGATGTACATCCGGTGCATGCCGATTTCACCAAGCCTCTGCAACTGCCGGCGCTGCGAGTGCGACCCAGACGCAAGGTCGTGTTCTTCCCCGGCTCGACAATCGGCAATTGTACCGCGCTCGAGGCTGCGGTGTTGCTGCAACGTGCGGCCAACTTAGTCGGAAAGGGCGGAGGAATGCTGATCGGCATCGATCTCGACAAAGCCCCACGTATGTTGGAACGAGCCTACGACGACAGCGCTGGCGTTACGAGAGCGTTCAACCTGAATCTGCTGGAACGCATCAATCGAGAGCTTGGAGGAACGTTCAGGCCGAACACGTTCGGTTACCGTGCACGGTACGACCCCACGTTTCGTCGCATCGAAGCCCACCTCGTAAGTCGTGTGGCGCAACGAGTGCGTGTGGGAGCTCGGACGTTCTCGTTCACGGCGGGTGAACCGCTCTTGACCGAGTACGCTCACAAGTACACCATCGCGAGCTTCACGGAGCTCGTCCGAGTGGCAGGAATGGCGCTTTGCAGCTATTGGACCGATCCCAAACGACTGTTCGCTGTTTGCCACCTGGTCGTGCCATGATGGGCGCGTCCAACACATGCCCACGACTGAAAGTGTCCTGCTCGTATACGACGAGCGCATGACTTTACACGTACCAGGTTTCGGTCATCCCGAACGACCGGATCGATTGCGCGCGATCCGGAACGAGCTCGAGCGTTCCCACATTTCTAGCGCTAAATTCGCCGAGCCGCACATCCCTTCACGCGAGGCGATCGAGCGCATCCACCATCCTGCGTACGTCGATTTCATCGAATCGGCCAGAGGCAAGACCGTTCAACTCGATCCGGACACGGCTACGTCGCCGGACAGCGTCGCTGCAGCCCACCTGGCCGTGGGTGCCGGTCTCGATGCCGTGTATGCGCTCGAACAGGGCGACGTTCGGCGTGCGTTCGCACTGGTCCGACCGCCAGGACATCATGCCGAGGCACACCGTGCCATGGGATTTTGCATTTTCAACAACATTGCAATTGCTGCGGAGCACGCAACACGAGCACTGGGTAGCAAACGTGTACTCATTGTCGACTGGGATGTCCATCACTGCAATGGTACTCAGCAAGCGTTCTACCAGCGCAGCGATGTGCTGGTATTCAGCACACATCAGTTTCCCCGTTATCCGGGAACCGGGGCACTCGAAGAGCTCGGCGACAAGGCAGGCATCGGCTACAACGTCAACGTGCCGCTCCCTCCGGGCATGCGCAACGGAGACTATCTGGCAGTATTCCGGCGCATCCTAGCGCCAATCGCCGAGCGCTATCAACCCGACTTGGTGCTGGTCTCTGCTGGATTCGACGCGCATTGTGACGACCCGATCGGAGGCATGAAACTCGACGAGGAAGGTTTCGCCAATCTATGTGCGGTCGTGCGTGAAATCGCCGAACGCCACGCGCGAGGCAAGTTGGCTCTATTTCTCGAGGGTGGCTATGATCTCGAAGCGTTGGCTCGCAGCGCCCGCGCATGCGTGCAGGTGCTCGCGAATGCCATCCCACCGCCGCCCGAACCGGTGACACGGCTCGGCGAAGCTGCAATCGAACGCACGCGTCACGTGCTGCACAAGTATTGGCCGATTTGACTGCTGTCGCGGGTTACGGGTCCACATAGCGGCGGGACCATTCTTCCAGAACGATCAGAGACCACAGGCGCAGCGCGTGATCGCGAACTCCGTGGTCGTGTTCCTGCCGCAATCGAGCCACGGCCGCGGGCCGAACCACACCGCGACGTTCGACAATGTCTGGATGCAGATACTCATCGACCAACTTCGCGCCTTTGAGCCACGTTCCTACCGGTGGATTGAATCCGAGTTTGCTACGTCGCAATACCAGCGCCGGTAGCTTGCCCCTCATGATCTTCCGAAGAATGCGCTTGGACGCCAACATGTTGACACGGTGACGTGCAGGGACACGCATGAGCAAGCGTATCAGGCGGGCGTCGCAAAATGGCACGCGAAGCTCGAGTCCATGCGCCATGCTCATTCGATCTGCCAGACGAAGTATGTTTTCCGGCAAAAATCCATGGAGGTCGGCGTATGTGGCCCGTGCGACCACGTCACCTCGCTGTGGTCTGGTGAATGCGTCTATGACCCACTGGCGACGACCCGCTTTGCGCACGGCCTCGCGTCGTTCCGAGGTCAGCAAGTCGTCCCGCGTCGCCTCGCTGTTATAGCCAACCCAGCGAGCGTAGCGCCCGGCGGCCGGTAGTGAGAGACCATCCAGAAACTCTCGTGTCCACCGTACGTAGTTGCGGGCAACCGACCGTTCCTCGTTGGGCACGAGCTTGCTCGCGAGCTTGGAAACGAATGTGGGAACGTGCTGCGCTCGTTGCGAAAGCAGCATGCCGAGGTACCGTGGGTAGCCACCAAACAGTTCATCACCGCCATCTCCTGCGAGCGCCACTGTCACGGAACGACGAGCGAAGCGCGACAATTCTGCGCTCAACACGGCGGTAGGATTTCCGAATGGCTCGTCGAACGCTCGCACCGTCGGTCCCAACGCTTGGAGTATGTCGGGCGAGACTTCCAGCTCGTGATGACGCGTGCCAAAGTGCTCGGCAACCACGCGTGCCATCGGTCGCTCCTCGTAAGAACGACCTTCGGGACCGTAGCCCACGCAAAACGTCTCGACCGGACCATGGCCCCGTTCTGACAAAACCGCGACGATGGTCGAAGAATCCAATCCCCCGGACAGGAACGTTCCGAGCGGCACGTCACTGACCGTATGTGAACAAATCGCACGTTCGAGCTCAGGTGCAACGGTTTCGGCCCAAGCTTCGAGACTACGAGTTACGTCCGGTTCGGGAACCGCGTCCCAATATTGGGTGATCTCGACTTGACCATCGTGCCAAACGATCCGATGCCCCGGGTCCACCTGCATAATGCCTGCAAACATCGAAAGGGGGGAGGGGACGTACAAGAGATCCAGATAGGCATCCAGCGCTGTATCGTCGAGCCTGCGATCGACTCGCGGCCATTCGAGCAGGGCCTTGGGCTCCGAAGCAAACACGAGCTGGCCAGCATACTGGGCATAATAAAGCGGCTTGATGCCTACGGGATCACGTACGAGCAGCAGCCGTCGTCGTCGCGTGTCCCAGATCGCAAACGCAAACATGCCCTCGAGCTCGTGCACCAGCTCATCGCCCCAGCGCCGATAAGCCGCGAGCAGCACCTCAGTGTCCGATCGCGTACGGAATCGCAATCCATCGTGCTCCAACCGATGACGAAGCTCGCGAAAATTGTAAATTTCGCCGTTGTAGCTGATCACGAGGTGGTCGTCCTCGCTCGTCATCGGTTGCGCGCCACCCGAAACGTCGATGACCGCCAATCGTCGATGACCCAGCCCGACGTCGTGTCCGAACCACAAACCATGTCCGTCGGGGCCGCGATGCCGCAGTGCCGCCGTCATACGAGCAAGCAACGTCTCGTCGCGCATGCCGACCATGCCCGTGATCCCGCACATGTCGAGCGAGCGTGCGCGAGCGGCCGCACACTGGCAAGCACGATTTGGCAGCGCAGGCGAGGAAAACTGCGATAGTATTTCGTGCGCAACACGCTTTCGCATGCTCACGTGCTTGATCACCGTGATCGCATTGGTATTGACCACGGTGCTGCCGGTCTACCCAGATGGGATCACAGTGCCGATCGCGTTGTTTCTGGCAGTGGTTGCGATCGGAGCAGGACTCGGTGTGTTCACACGCGCGGCACGTCGGGATCTCACCCTGCTATCGCCATGGGTTCCAGCGGTGTTGCTGGCAACTCTCGTAGGCGCACTTCATGGTCACGATAGCCGGCAGGCCATGGAAGATGCCTTGCCCTACGTGCTTTTCATGCTTGGATTGATTGCCGGCCGCGGCCTTCGTTATCCACGGTTGGTGTTGCACATCGCGCTTTTGGTGTGTCTCATCGATAGTGTTGTATCCATTCTAAAAATGCCGAGCTTCCATTGGGGGGTGCGCTCGACATACACCTACCACAAGATCACGGCAGGACTTCCCATCATCGGATTGTTCCTCGTGACGTTCTTACGTCGCACGAATACGAGCCATGCAGCCCGCTGGGTATGGGGGCAACTATGGTTCGTGATTTGTGTGACTTGTTTGGGGGCGGGTGTTTTGTTCACGGTGAGTCGCGGAATGCTGCTCGCGTGCGTATTGTCGGTGACGAGTAACAGCTACGTTCGACGTCCTTCACGCAGCGTGCTGATATTGCTCGTTGTCATCGTTGTGGCGATCGTCTACGCTTCCACGTTCCAACAACTGGGACACGAGTATTTTCGCTTCGGACAATCGGGTACGGTCGACGGTCGTGTTCGAGAGGTGGAGCACGCGTGGCTGGTGTTCGTCGAATATCCGTTCTTCGGTGACGGTCTAGGAGCCGCGTTCGAAATCGACGGACGCTACAATTCATACGTCCACAACACGATCGCTTATCATCTATGGAAGTTCGGACTGGTCGGCTCGCTCCTTCTGAGTTTACCGTTGCTTGCATTGGCTCGCGACCTGCGGAGGTCGTCGCTCGAGCTTCGCGCACTTGCCATCGCGGGCGCAGTGGGAGTGCTTGCCTATCAGGTGACCTGTGCCGCTTATAAAACCTACTATCTCGTCTGGATCATTGGGATTGTCGTGGGCGCCACGCGTACCTGCTTGGACGTGCTATCTCTACGTGAGCGAAATCGTCCCCATGAAACTCGGCACCGCTTGCATGGTCATGAAAGCAACACGAAATGAAATCGATGGTTGATGTGTCGCAGCCATGGACACTTAGCATGAGCGAGCGAGCAGCTGGAAACATGCCGAAGGAAGCCGTCCGAAACTATTGGCAACGCGAGCCGTGCGGCGTCCGTGGTGTTGGAGAAAAGGATCGTCGGACATTTTTCCGCCATCTCGAGCGACAGCGCTATCAAATAGATGCTCACATTCCTGGCTTCGCTCAATTCGAGCGTGGACGTGGTAAAGACGTGCTGGAAATCGGTGTTGGAGCGGGAACCGATTTCGTCAATTGGCTTCGCCATGGTGCCAACGCCGTGGGTGTAGACCTGACGACCGCGGCTGTCGAGCTGACCAAAGAGCGCTTGGAATTGGAGGGCTTGGCAGCCCAAGTACTCGTCGCAGACGCTGAAAAATTGCCATTTGCCGACGAAAGTTTCGACATCGTCTATTCGTATGGCGTACTTCATCACAGTCCAGACACGCGCAAAGCCGTCGACGAAGTCTATCGTGTTCTCAGACCGAATGGGGTCGCACTGCTCATGGTCTATCACGTCCCTTCTTGGACGGGTTTTCTTCTGTGGGGACTTCGGTGCATCACCGACGGGGAGTTCTTCGAGAGTCCGCGCCAGGCGATCTTTGCCCAGCTGGAAAGTCCAGGAACCAAGGCCTACACGCTGCCGGAGGCGAGCGCATTGGTATCGAAGTTCTCCAATGTGGAGCTCCGTACGGTATTGCTTGCGGGTGACCTCTTGCAGATGCAGCCGAGCGCCAAATACGATGATCCACTATATCGGTTCATTTGGCGTTTGTACCCCCGCGATATCATCCGACGCCTCGGGACAAAACTAGGGTTGGGACTGTTGATTTCCGCTCGCAAGGCAAATCTGGCACATGATCACGACCGAGCTGTGTTGAACGAGGACATCAGGCCGGAGCCGGCGATGATTGCGGAGCACGACTCCGCAGCGAACTCACTGTCGATCCAGCCGCTAGCGGTCATCGTATTGACACTCGACGAAGAGTGGAACCTTCAGAAGGCCATGGCCTCCGTGCCGGCGGGGATCCCAGTGATCGTCATCGATTCCGGTTCTACGGATCGCACGAAGGCGATTGCGCGTGATTTGGGAGCCGAGCTGCACGAGCATGCGTTCGAAGACTATGCCAGTCAGCGCAATTTCGCGCTGCAAATGACGAGAGACCGCTTTCGTTGGGTATTCTTTCTCGACGCAGACGAGGAGATTACCGAAGAGCTATGGCAGGACGTCGTCGCGACGATCGCTCGGGACGACGTCGACGGGGCCTACGTCGGTCTGACGCTTCGCATGCTCGGTCGCGAGCTACGGCACGGCGGGGTAGGTCACTACCAAGGTCTACGGCTCATGCGTCCGGACAAAGCCAAGTTCGTACGCGGCATCAACGAGCGCGTCGATGACAGCGAGTTACGGACAGTCCGGTTGTATTCCAAGATCCTCCACTACGATCTCAAACCGATCACGCAGTGGTTCATGAAACATGTTCGCTATGCCGAGCGGGAAGCGAATGCTTATCTGGTCGGCAGGAACGAACGACGGGGCCTGCAGGGGTTCAAGCTGAGCACCAAGGGTTCGCGCATGATTGGGATTCGCTGGGCTTACGACAAGCTTCCGCTGTTCATTCGTCCATTTTTTCAGTTCGGCCGCGCGCTCGTGTGGCAAAGCGGCTGGAAGGATGGCCTCGCGGGGCTGATGTTCGCCGGCATGCAGTCGCTTTGGTATCCGATGATCATCGACTTGCTCATCTTCGAAGCGAGATTGCGCCGGCTGACCGGCGGAAGCGCACCCGACGAGCAGCAATCGAACGAGCGGATACGTTGACAACGGCTCGCGCGCCTGGAGCTGTCCCGATTCGGAACGAAACAACCTGGGCCGGGTTGCGAATCCGCCCGATCACCCATATCTCGTGGTGAAGCCGGTTGTGGTGTGCCCGTACGCATTCCCATACGATCAGCCACTTGCTCGACCGTAACGACAGATGCGAGTCCGGTCCCGTGCGATTTCATCGCCGGTGGGTCATTGGACTGGTGCGAAAGCTCGGCCTCGTCGACCGCAGCAACTTTCCGTTCGCCAGCTTCGATCGCATCGGGGAGATCGATGCCCTACGCGCCGCCATCTTGCCGCGCGTGAGCCATCGACGGGTCATATTCTGTATCAACCCCGGTCGTTGTGGCTCTGCGTATTTGGCCAACCTACTCGCGACGGTGCCACACGCTCGTTCTCATCACGAGCCTCGTCCTGCCATGAACGGAAAGTACCTCGCACTGATCGATGCAGCGCCGCTGTCCGAGTCGCGCGCACGTCGGTCGATCAAGTGCTTGGCCGTGGCCGCAGATTTACTGCTCCATCCCCGTGCTCCGTTTTATTCGGAAACCAATCACATGTTCATCAAGACGTTTTGCGATGTCGTCGTCGACGATTTTCGAGACGTTGATGTCATTGTTCTGCGACGCGATCCCGCGGCCGTGCTCAAGAGCATGATCGAATTGATGTGGTTTTCCAATGCATCGAACACGTGGCAAGCGTGGGCATCCGTTCCCGGCGGTGCAAACTCGGCGTCGCTGCCCGTCGCGCACGAGCGCGAGCTCGATCAGTTCGATCGCGCCATATCTTACCTCGTGGATATCGAGGCGCGAACGTCTCGCTTCATCGCCACCCACCCCCGTGTTTCGTGTCAATCGTTTCAACTCGAGGAAATCACCACACCACGAGGCGCTCGCGCCATGTTCGAGGCGCTCGCGCTTCCGTGGTCCGATCAAGCCGAACGTCAATCTCGCCAGGTGGTCAACGCCCGCTCCGACATCAAGGCCTACTACGGCAACATCACGAGTCTCGAGACCTGCCGGGCACGCATCCACGACTACGTCCAACGTGCGCTAACCCTGGGCATCGACATACCACCAACGCTTTCCTCCGGGCTTACGGGGCCAGTGCCGTAGTGCTGCGTTCCGCCTCGGCGTCCGACCGCCTGGCCGCCCTGCGCCTGGGCTTGACGTCCCCGTCGAGCTCGCGCATCCTCCCGGTCCCAATCGTGGTGCCCGGGTGACTGGGTGCTTCGGATGGTGGAGGGGTGGTAGTTAAGTTGGTTATAACGCCGGCCTGTCACGCCGGAGGTCACGGGTTCGAGTCCCGTCCGCCCCGCCCTACCAAGCCCCGAAACGGGGCTTTTGATTTTTGCTGCGTTTGTGGGGACGGCGTGTGCTCCCGGGCTCGCCTGTGGGGCGCCATGGAGCCGACGGACGTCACGATCGAGATTCTCAAAGGCATTCAGTCGACGCTGGTAGGGCTGCGGGCGGACACAAACGCTCGGTTCGAATGGGATCGAGCAGTGCGGCGAGCCGCGATAATCCTGGCTCAGATCGCGTCTGGCTCGGCTCCGGATCCTTTCGAGCAGCCGACGACGAGCACGTCTCGATCGTCGCAATTCCGTCAGGTGGTGCACGGTTTGACTCACCCGGTTGTTGACGGCGACGAAGCTCCCTTGCGCTCCGAGTGCGTCTTCGACCGCACGAGCGACCAGTTGGGTGGTGTGTAGCAGCGGACCAAGCTCGTCCTCCGGGACGTCCAGCAAGGTCATTCGGTGCGTACGAGGAACCACCAGGCAGTGGCCGGGGAACAGCGGCTCGCTGTTTCTGGCACGCACGAGCTTGCTCTCGTCAGTGATCCTCCAAGAGCGATTCTCACGCACGGCCAACGAGACTATCGCGACAGCGCGTCGAACACCAGGTCCGCCAACGGCGGAAGGCGATCAGAAAACATCCGTACAGCCGACACCAACCGTCACGGCTCACATGATCGCCGCCAAGGACAAGAGGACTGCCAGCTTCGGCCCGTTTATCGACGCCATCGCCAGCCGAGTCGCGGCTGACGGTTGTCCCATCATGGTCGTTGATTCCGCCGCTCGATTGGTGAACCACATTGGACCCCCCACGTTGTTCGGTGTGCTGCTCGTGTTATGCGGCTGCGGCAAAGACGTCAAGGTCGGCGAACAATGGGGCACGAACCCCGCGACAACCAGTGCGTCTTCGGACACCGAGACACCTGGCACGGGCAGTGACGGCGCACAGGGGTCCAGCTCAGAGGGTGTTGGAACCCAAGGGTCGAGCGTCAGTGACTCTCGGGGAGATTCTGGAGCGGCGAGCGATGATGGTCCTGCAACCGAGGGGGAAGACAGCCATGGCGGGCTGAAGTTCGACATCGAGAAAAACGAAGGTGGCGGTCTACCAGGCTGCGGTGCGTTACAGGGCGACGTCGAGGAATGCATGAACCGTGCTCCCCCAGACAGCTTCGAACCCGAAATCCAATGGATCTACGAAGCCTTCGACAGCGTCGTGACACCCATGGTGGCCAATCTGACCGACGACAATGGCGATGGCGTAATCGACATCGATGACATTCCTGACGTCGTGATCGTCGGTGCTGATACCGAAGCGATCCACGTGCTCGACGGGGCGACGGGCGCACTGCATTTCCAGATCGGCTCGATCGCTTGGTGGCTCACCCCGTCGCTGGGGGATATCGATAGCGACGGTGTTCCCGAGATTGTCACCGGAAAGGGTGATTGTTGCTCGGGGGCGGTTTTGTTGGCGTACGAGCACGACGGCACGCCGAAATGGACCAGCCAGGGCACGTTCGGGAGCGTGTTCACGGCCACGGCCTTGGCGGATCTGGACAACGACGGAGATGTCGAGATTCTTGCGGGTGACAGTGTCTACGACCATCTCGGTAACAAGCTGTGGGGCGCATGGGGATATGGCAGCGCCATCACGACATCGACCGCCGTCGACCTCGATGGTGATGGAGACCTCGAGATCACGTTCGGAGACCGTGCATTTCATCACGATGGCGCGCTGTATTATCAACATCCCTCGATTGTACCCGGGCTCAGTATCTTTCCTCAAATCGGTAACTTCGACGATGACGACGATCCCGAGATCGTCGTCGGTCACAGTGCGGGAATCACCATGCTGGAGCACGATGGGACCGAGAAGCTTTCGGTGGCTGCCGTCGATGGCAATCGCGTGTTTGCTGGCACCGTGCACGACTTCGATGGCGACTGCGTGTCCGAGTTTGCGACCTGCTCCGGAACACAATATACGGTCTACAAATCCGATCTCAGCGTGTTTTGGTCCGCAACCGTCAGAGACGCCAGCGGTGATGCTTCGAGCACCGCGTTCGACTTTCTGGGCGACGGCATCTCGGAGGCGATCTACGCCGACGAAACGTACATGTGGGTATATAACGGCAACGATGGAAACGTATTTTTTCAGACTGGACGGGGAAGTGGAACCGTCATCGAGTATCCCACCGTGGCAGATGTCGACAATGACGGTTCGGCCGAGATCATCGTCGTGTCTGATCGTGCACCCTCGCCATCGATTCAAGTGATTCGAGACAAACAAGACCGTTGGATCCAGGCGCGCCGGATTTGGAACCAGCACACCTATCACGTGACCAACGTGGAGGAAGACGGGACGATTCCCCAGTTCGAAACGCCAAACTGGAAGACGCTCAACACGTTCCGCACCAACGCACAGATCGAAAGCGGCGGCATTTGCCGTCCCCCGGTACCCGAGGGTTGACGCACGCTGTTGCTCTACGCGGGTGCAGCGCCCAATACCAGCGACAACAAGTGTCCGAACTCGTCGTCGGTCACGTGGTCGAAGGCCGTGGTGGTGTTGACCCGATGTACGATGACGGCGTCGAGCGAGGGAATCACGACAACGAAGTGACCCTGAATGCCTCGCGCCGAGTAGGTGCCTTCGGGAACATCGACCCCTGGAAAATGAACTCCGTCCACCGCAATCCACCACATATAGCCGTATCCCCCTGCGGGAAGGCCGGTTTCGAACGAAAACGCCTCGGCATACGACATCGTGCTATCCGCGACCCACTGTGGCGAAAGCATCTGCTGGCCATCCCACATACCGTCCTGTAAAAACAGCTGACCGAACGACGCCAGATCTCGGGTAGAAATCACGAATGGGTAGCTGGGATGGCTCGAATCCGGCCCCGGTTGGTAGGTTTGGTCGAACGCGGAGTAGTCCAGCATGTTCAAGGGCTTCGCGATTTTTTCGTCGAAATCCAGGTAGATGTCGGAACCCGAGGCTTGCTGGTAGATCGTTCCTAGCGCGTTGAAATCCCAATTGTTGTAATACCAGTAGGTTCCTGGTGGATAACTACCGCGATCTGGTCGAAGCTGCCGCTGAACGTCCGTCTCGGCGTTGGCAGGCAAGTAGACGCCGGACTTGCTCTCGAGCAGGTCGCCCACGGTCGCCTGTTTCTCCTCCGCGGTGAGTGGGTGCACACTGTCGTCGATGCCGAGCTGTTGGAGCGTGCTCGAAAGCGTGAGCTTGCCTTCGGCGACCAGCATCCCGATCAAAGCACTGAGCAACGACTTACGGATGGAGTGACTGTAATATTCGAAACTGACGTCTCCCCACGAAGCAAGTACATGACCGTCGACGACGAGCATGAACGCAGCGGTATCGATGCTTTCGGAATATATCCGGGCTTCTTCGAGCGCCTCGAGCGACCACTCACGCGCCTGCGATCCCGTGGTGTCGGCCGTGTCCGCGTCGATCCCCGAATCCGACGTTCCCGTCGTGCTCGTGCTCGTGCCATCGCCCAGGTCTCCGCCGAGACCCACGTCTGGGCGCGGCATCGTGTCGATACCCGTGCTTTCGTCCCCATCCGTGTCCAACCCATCATCTTGCGCTTCGGTCGTGCTCGCACCCGTACTGCCGCCCACGCTCGTGCCGAACCCGGAGTCCGAGCTTGGCGTTTTCTCGCTACCCGGAGCGACGCAACCACCGATTGCGGACACGAAGACGAGCGCGAGTGGTCGCGATGACTGCATTGGTGCGGATCGATGACTGTCCTCGAATGCCATAGACGACCACCGATGGGTCCGTCAAGACGTGGTCCGTCGAGACGTGGTCCGTCGAGATGGCGGTGGTGGCGGCGAGGTTGATGACGCGGCGAGGTTGATGACCAGGATGACCAGAAAGAACTTTCTGGCTCGCCAGGACCCAAAAAATCCTTGCCGATATTCGATGGTTTTGAGGCACTAGGTAGCCAACGAATCCGCCATGACGAGACCGGGCTCCCACTGCCGTCGCGCTGGATCCTTGGCTTGCATGCTGGCGTTTGCCAGTGCCTGCCAAACGACCGATCGGCAAAACGCGGACAGTGAGGAGACCGGCACGTCCGACGGTGACGAAGACACGAGTGGTTCTCGAGGTGATTCGGATGGCGGTCACACGCACGATTGCACGCAGCAGACGTTTGCGAGCACCTGGGAAGCGATTCAAGTTGCCATCTTCGAGCAACACGGTTGCACGAGCGCGGTTTGCCACGGCAGTGCGGATGGCCAGGGTGGCCTCGACCTGCGAGCGGAAGTCGCATTCGACAACTTGATCAACGTTCCAGCGACTGCGCCGCTCACCAAGCCGCTCGACCGCGTGTTCCCGGGCGAGCAAAAGATGAGCCTGCTGTATCTCAAACTGGCCGCGGCGACACTCGGCGAACCGCTGCCGGCAGGCGCCGGAGATCCGATGCCGAGTGGACTGCCTGCGATCTCACCGGAGCAACTCGAAGCGGTGCGCCTGTGGATCCGCGGCGGTGCACCCGAGAGCGGCATCGTGGCCGGCACGGCCGAGCAGCTCGGGTGCGGGCCGCAAGGGGGCGATCCTCTCAAAGTGCCGCCCCTCGAACCTCCCCCACATGGCGAAGGTGTGCAGCTTTACGCTCCACCACGGCCGCTCCCGGCCATGAGTGAGGGCGAGGTCTGCTTCGTGACCTACTACGATTTCACGACGGATCCGGGCACAGTTCCGGATTGGGCGCAAAAGCCATGCCCCGATGAGATGGGTGGCAGTGGCCGCATGTGTCTTTTGTACCATGACGAGCTGCTCGTTCAGGATCCTCAGTCTCACCACAGCATCATCCAAACGTACGTCGGACAAGCCCTGCCCAACGATCCCGGTTGGGGCGAGTGGCATTGCTTGGGTGGCGAGCACGATGGAAGCACTTGTGACCCTGCCAAGATCGGCGTGCCTGCAGAACAGGGCAGCGCAAACTGTGGCCCGCGAAGCGGATGTGCGACCAGGCCAGCGCCCGGCGTGGCATGCATTGGCATCGGTCCGCCCGATTTCAATGCCACGACCACGCCGTCGTTCTCTGGATCGCAATCACCGGTCGTTCGCGAAGTGTTTCCCGACGGCGTGTATTTTCCATTGCCCGTCAAGGGATACGTCGTATGGAATACCCACGCCTTCAACGTCACCGACGAAGATTCCGACCTCGAGCAGTATGTCAATTTGTACTTCGCAGGTCCGGAGCACCAAAAATACCCGCTCGTTCAGCTCACGGATGATACCGACATCTTCGTGGTCGACGTGCCACCATTCGAGCAACGCGAGTACTGTCGCTCGTACACGCTGCCGCAGACGGCTCGTTTGACCCGTCTCAGCTCTCACGTACACAAGCGCGGCATCTTGTTTCGCACGTGGGAGCCACCGAACGATCCCGGATGCGTACCACTGACCGGTTGTGCATCGAATCCAGCGCCGCCGATCTACGTGAGCACGAAATACGACGACGTGGTCGAGCTGTTTTTCGATCCACCTTGGGCATTCGACTCGGCAGACGCCGCAACTCGCACCCTGAAATATTGCGGCACGTTCGACAATGGCGCGCAAGACCCCACCCGCGTGAAACGACAATCGACCTCTCCTTCGCCACCTGCACCGTATGCTCCCGGCGGCCCGTGCACAGACCTCGAAACCCGCTGTATCGGTGGACCGAAGCACAACCAGTCGTGTTACGGGAACGATGCAGCGTGTGAATCGTCGCCCGGTGCTGGCGACGGAGACTGCGACGCATGCCCACTTCGCGGCGGTGTTACGACCGAAGACGAAATGTTCATTTTCGCGGGCTCGTATTATCTAAAAACTGAATGAAACTGCTCAATTCTTCATGGGGCAATTGCACGTTCCATCGATCCATCGCTCACGTCGGCCGGATACGTAGGGCTGTGTTGGCACGCCCACTGCACGTTTTTCGGAATCGTGCATCGAAATCGCGCGTGCATCGTGATGTTTTCATGTCTGGCTGCTTGCCGAGAACCAAATCCATCGTTCTCGCCGGAGCAAGAGCGCGGGAATTCGAACGAAAACAGTGACCAAGAGACAAGCTCCTCTAGCTCGAGTGGTACAGCGGAGCATCCAAGCGACGGTACGTGGGGCACCGAAGGTTCTGGCGAGGCGGAATCCACCACCGTGGGCGGCTTGCCTTCTGGCTGTGCCTCCGGCTCCGGTTCTGGCTCCACGACGACCGGTTCGGGACACTCCAGTGAACGCGACACATCCACGACTCGAAGCGGCGACGACACCAGCGACGGTGAAGGCGACCCCGAAGAAACCGAGGAGAGCAGCCATAGTGACAGCCATGACGGCTACGGAACACTCGAGGAGGACGGCGGTCAAACAGACACTGGCGACGAGCCTTCAAAATGCAAGGGCGACGAGATCAAATGCAACGGCACATGCATCCATACCGAACGCAACGTCGAGCACTGCGGGGGATGCGATCGAGCGTGCACGCCGGACGAGATCTGCGTGGAGTCGAGCTGCGTGCTGGACTGTGGGCCCGGTTCGCTCGCCTGCGGAATCACGTGCGTCGAGCCCGACATCAACCCGCTGCACTGCGGGAGCTGCGGCCATGCGTGTGCTCCGGGCGAGCTGTGTTTCGAGGGTGCGTGCATTCTTTCGTGTCCGGGCGGTACCATTCCATGCAGTTCGTCGTGCATCGACGTGAGCTCCAACGAGCAGCATTGCGGGACATGCACCACGACCTGTTCCGTCGAACAGACGTGCATCTCTGGGCAATGCGTGCTCGAATGTGGTCCGGGGCTGACGGTATGCAATGACACGTGCGTGGCCACGGCCTCGGATGAAGCGCATTGTGGTGGCTGTTATCAGCCGTGCGGAAGCATGGAAGTATGCACGAGCGGCACGTGCAGCTCGACGTGTGTCTTGCCGTTTCTCACGTGCGGGATCGACTGCATCGATCCCCGCAGCGACGAGGCGAACTGCGGCGGTTGCAATCAACCGTGCCCGTCCGGTTCTGTTTGCACGGCCAGCCAGTGTGAGTGCATGGGTGGGCTCGACCTCTGCGATGGTCAATGCATCGATACGATGACGAGTGGCGAGCATTGTGGTGCGTGCGGTCAACGGTGCGCCGGCCAATGTCTCAATGGCTCGTGCATCGTATGCAGCGGGACCGAGATCGTTTGCGACGGTGGCTGTGTCGACGTCAGCAACGACCCCGACTACTGCGGCAACTGCGAAACCCATTGCGAAGGGGATCAGGACTGCGAGGCAGGCACATGTATTTCCGATTGACGGAGGCGGCCAGACTATCCATCGAGTGACCACTCGAACGGGACTTCGGGCGTTGCCAGCATGCCCTTCATGAACAACATACGCGCAGTCACGACATGAAAACCGCGAATGAGGGGCTTTACCCGCTCGGTGCCCTCGGCGAGGGCAAGCATTCTGCACGCTGCCTCGAGCGTACACAGTCCACCCCCTACGGTCGTCTTGCGCACGCTCCACCGCGACGGCGCGCCGGATGGGAGCGCAACACACGAAAGATCCCGCACGACATCGACACGCCTCGACATGCGACTGCTCTGATGCCAGGTGGCATCGAGCAGCACGAAGGCTTGCCGCCTCCCTGAGCGGGGCCGTGCCAGCGAGTGCGTGAGCACCTGCGCGTCGGCACGCGGAAATAGCACCAGATAGTCGGTGTCCGGGCGCCGAAGCGGGCTCGCATCGAATGGCTCGTCGCGCATGCCCCACGATGTCACACAGCAGCCATCGACCATGTGCACGAGCAATCGTCCGGTGTTGGTCGGCTTGTTGCGTTCGCCGATGTGCTGAACCACGACGATATCGGTGTCGAAACGAACACGCGGCAGCAGCTCACATGCACACAATTCGAGATGCAAGCCGCACACCGAACACCGCGGAAGAGTCATGGAACGGTTGCTCATGAGGAAGCGTCACGTCAGATCGGCCAGTGCTGCGGTCACTTGGGACCGCAGCTCCGGCGGGAATACTGCTCGGTGGTGCACGAACGATTCGCGCGATAGGCCTCGCAACAATGGCGATGCATCGAGCAAGTGCTGTACGCGACCCGATCCACGCAGTACGACAAGCGCATCGTCGTCGGTGTAAGCGTCCACTTCGACACGGTCGACCGCCACGAGGTACGAAGGCGTCATGCCAGCTTCGCGCAGAATCGTCATCAGACGCGAGTGCGCCTGCTCGCTCGACGCGTCTGGTCGAAGCACGACCGTCTTGAGCAGCCTACGATCGCGAAGGCGGCCGGCCAAACTGCGCAAGATCGCGTCGTCATGATCGGCCCATTGTGCAAGTGCGACATCGAGCGCTGGATCGTCGAGGGCGAGGTAGTCGCTGGTCGAAACGGCATCGCCACGAAGCGTTGCAGCCAGCGCCGGCGGCGTATTCGGCGGAGGGACGAGCTCAGTGAGACGCCGAAAAATCGCGCGAAACAGCACCTCAGCGGCCCGCAACGCCTTGTGAAGATACACCTGCCGGTACATGTAGAGCCGCGCGAGAAAAAATTGTTCGACCGCCGTGAGCCCTTTTTCACCATCCACCGCAAGTACTGTGGTTGTCGAACCGACGGGACGATAGAGACGAAGTGAGGCCAATAGCCAGTCGAGATCGAGGAGCCCATAGCGAACGCCAGTCATGTGACTGTCGCGCATCAGATAATCGCATCGGTCGACGTCGAACGTTCCGGATACTGCGCGTGCCAGGTGTGCAATCGGAGACTGGCCGTGAATCAATCGTTCGACACGATTGGGCATGCTGGCGTCGAACTCGGCCAGCGTGCGATGGACATCGGTATCGGGGTCGAGCAGGATCCTCGACGTCCAGTTTTCGTGTGGCAAGGCATGAGGAACGATCGCTTCGAATGTGTGACTGTAGGGACCATGCCCAACGTCGTGGAGCAGCGCTGCCGCGAGCGCGACTCGTTCGGTGTCCTCGTCGATGCGATCTCGTTCGTCGAGCTCGTGGGCCAACGTGCGTACACGCGCGAGATACCGCTTCATGACGTGCGCAGCCCCGACGGCATGGGCGAAACGAGAATGTTCTCCGCCGGGGAATACCAGCGGAGCCAGTCCGAGCGCACGGATCCTTCGTAGTCGCTGCACTTCACGGCTCTCGAGTAGCCGCACGACAATCCGTTCAGTGCCTGGACCGAACGAGATCAAACCGTGCACGGGATCGCGAAGGATCACGCGGAGAGTTTAGCAGGCGCGCGAACACTCTCCCGTCCCGCCTTACGAGGCCCTGACGAGGTGCAATCACTCCGGCGGCGTCCATGAAACGACGTATGCCGAACGCGGCAAAATGACGTAGTCTGTCCCCGCCATGGCACCGCTTCGCCAGTGGATCGAGCGCGCGCGGGAGGCTGCACTGACACACGTGCCCGAGCCCATGCTTCAACGCGGTCGGCTGTTGCGCGATCGTGTCCTCGCTCATGTTCCGCCAGACGTCAAGACCAGCGTGCAAGCTTGGCTCGCTGGAGAGGCCGATCATGTGTCCGCCACGGGCTCGAACACGCCCACGCCGATGACCCCCACGGTCGGCGACGACGGAGCTCGTGTGGTCGCGTTCACGCATCCCGAGGACGAGAGCACCATGCGGTTGCGCGAGATCTTTCGCAGTGAGGGCGCCGTCATGCGCGTCATGGATCTCCACCAGGATCCCAAAACGGCGCGTCAATTGGCCGGTGACACCGGTCAGATGGTACCTCCCTACGTGTACATCGACGGTCGATTTTGGGGTGACGAGGGTGAGATCACGAGTCTGCACGTCGATGGCGATCTCACGAAGATCCTCGCGCGCGATCTCGATCGATTGAGCGAATCGGCGCTACGGCTAGGTCGCATTCGCAAATCGTTCGACGACGCAATCACGGTCGAGAACGTTGTTTCTCGGCTCAAACAGGGACACATCTTGAGCGTGGGCGACCTCGATTGTTGGTACGAGGTCGATCGCGACGGCAATCCACGGCTGTTCTACGAAGGCACCCCGCGGGCAGCGGAACAGGTCGAGCACGTGGCACGCGACATCGTGCGGAGAGTCGACGCTCGAGAGGTCGAGGTACGTTGGATGCTGGAACCTGTAATTCACGTCGGCTGAGTCCTGCCCGACGAGACCGTGGGTCCTGCATCCTCCCCGGCGTCGTTCCCGGAGCCATGACGTCCGGGCCGAGCAGCCCGTGGCTCCATTTTGTGCCGGCCCGGCACGTTGTTCGCGCGTGGTATTCTCGGCGCGCCATTCGAAAGCCGCACCTCGATGTACAACTGCCCTCGATGCGGGTTCGCGATCGATCCTTCGCGAGCTCCGCTGCCCACGCGCTGCCCCCGATGCGGTGAGCAGACGCATGATGACGCACGAGCGAGCGCTCGCCCTCCGGTCGCGCCGCCTCCTCCGTTCGTCCCTCCGCCGGCGACCACCAATCCACCACCGTTCCCATTCAGTGGCAATTCGGTCCCACCGCCGCCGGAGTTCGCCGATCTTCCACCGGTCCCCAAGTCAGGAACTGGAACCCGCCCGCCTTCGCCAACCATCTTCGGCATGCCAGCGATCAGCATGGACGAGCTGGCCGGTAACGCCTTGGATTCGAGTGCGCTCGAGCTCGACACATCTGGGCCGGCGATCCAACTCGACGTTCGCAAGCCCGCGCCACCGGTATTGCCATCGGCACAGACTCCACCAGCACCAGCAGCACGGACACCAACTCCACCACCGGCACCAACTCCACCACCGGCATCCGCACGGGCATCTGCTCCGGCACCAACTCCACCGCCGGCATCCGCACGGGCATCTGCTCCGGCACCAACTCCACCGCCGGCACCCGCACGGGCATCTGCTCCAGCGGCGCCTAAACCCAAGCCTTCTGTCCATCGGCAAGACGACCGAACACCGAGCAAGTCGGCGGTCGAACACAGCTCGAGCGCGCCCACAGATCTCGATCTTCTCGCGCCAGTGGAGCTGGATCTTCTCGCGCCAGTGGGTGCTCTCGATCTTCCGATGCCGTCCCTGAACGCAGATCTGCCGATGCCTGCGGATCGTCCGGAGCTTCCGGTTCCTACACACAGCTTGCCGATCCCTGTCGGTCCTTCGTCGCAGGCTGCCTCGCAAAGACCGCTTGCACCTGCGATAGAAGCTCCGACTGCCATGCGCGACGTCACGGTGATGCTCAAGGGTGGGAGTCCACCACCTCGAGCCATGCGCAGCGGTTCCAAAGTGCTGGGGTTCAGCGCTGCAGCTTTGTTGGGCGTGGGTGCTTTGCTAAGTGGCCTCTATGTGTTCGGTACGTTCGATGAGCTCGAAGGAACGAAACAAAGGCTCGTATCGACGACGGTGAGCAAGCCCGAAACAGCGCGTGATGCCGCCGTACCAACCGCCGAGCGCTCGACGCAGGTCCTCACGCTGTTCGAGAACGACATCGCCAAGGACTACGCAAAGGCCATGACGCTCGCTGAGCAAGAGGGTGATCGCCTGGGCCAAGCAGAGGCGGCATTGCTGTTTCATCTCAGATATGGGCCGGATCCTGTGCTGGTCGGCCAAGCGCTCGGGCTTCTCGAGCCCTTCGCATCCAATCCCGCCGAGACGGTCCGCCGCGTCGTCGGTCTACACGCGTTGGCGTCGGGAGACCTCGCTCTCGCCGAACAGTCCTTTGCGGGCGAATCCACGCGGGCCCGGCTTTATCGCAGTTTGTTGCACCTGGAACGACACGATTGGACGCACGCAGCGAGCGAGGCACGGGCGGTGCTCGAGCACTCACCTGGTGAGGCCATGGCGCGAGAAATCGTTTTGACGGCCGGGCTCGAGCTTGCGGAGCCGGATGTGCTCGAGCAGGTGCGTGCGGCCACGAAAGCTTTCCCCGATCATCCTCGTGTTCAGCAACTGGTCATCAAGGCGCTGATTGCCACCGGAGCGCTAGCCGAGGCCAATACCGAGGCTGCGAAACTACAAGACGTCAGCGAAGCGGGTCCGGAACATCGTGCACACATCCCGCTCACGAAAGCTCACATCGCTAGCCTCCGGGGCGAACGAGCCCTTGCGCTCACTCTGGCCGACGAGGCGCTCACCCTCGCCCCCACTGTTTTGTCTGTCAAACTCGCACGCATCCGCGTGCTCCTCGATCAACGCGATCATGCGCGAGCACGAACTTCATTGGATGAATTGATCGCGCAGCAGCCGATGCCGACCGATGCAGTGTGGCTCGCGGTCGAGCTTGCCGTCGCCACTGGTCAAGGCGAGCAAGCGCTCACGCTGCTTTCCATGCTTCCCGAGCAAGCACAAGGTGATGCGCGGCGGGCCTTTTTCGAAGGTGAAGTGCATGCCATGCGTGGCGACGTCGACAAGGCCCGGGCTGCCTACGACCGGGCACGCCAACAGGATCCCACGTACGAACACGCCTCCGAGTCGGAAGCACGATTGTTGGCCAAGTATAACCGTATGCCCGAGGCATTGGCGCTGCTCGACCAGCGCATCTCGCAAGCCTCCGCAGGAGATCCTGCCGCGAAAAAGCGCGCTGCCTCGATGTCGTTGGTTCGGGCAGAGCTGCTTGCACGAGCCGGACAGCTCCAAGACGCTCTCACTACGCTCGAGGCAGCATTGCAGCTCGAATCGACCAACACCGATGCGCTGCTGCTACGAGGCAAGCTGCGCAGCAGCTCCGACCAGATCGAGGCCGGTCGCCAGGATCTGCTCGAGCTGCAGGCTCGGACGGGGGGATATCCCGGGCTTGCCGCTCCGCTCGCCCGCATCTATTTACGTGAGCAAAAATTGTCCGAGCTCGAACAGCTGCTCGGAACAAAGCTCGACGATGCCAACGCCTCGGACGAGATGGTATTGATGAGCGCGCAGCTTCGGCTCGCGCAGAACAAGCCGTCGATCGCGAAGAGCCTCGTCGAAGCCATCATCGCGCGCAATCCAGGTGATTGGGAAGCTCACTTCGTCAAAGCTCGAGCGCTTTTTGCAGAGGGTGATTCGGCAGCGGCGTTTGTCGAAATGCAACTAGCCAAGCCGAGCACGCCGAGTGCGGAGGTCGAATTGTGGACCGGCAAGATTCTCGAGCAGGATGGCCGAAGCAACGAGGCTCTGTCCCACTACGCCAAGGCAAAGCAGCTGGATCCCAAATTGCTCGAAGCCGCATATCGTCATGGACGCCTGCTGGCCTACGCGGGAGCAGCCAAACAAGCCGTTTCGGAGCTGTCCGCCGTGGTCGCCGTCACGACCGCGTTTCCCGGTGCTTACTTGGCGCTCGGGCTCGCGCAACGGGATCTCGGCCGCGCAAGCGAGGCGATCCGCAGCTTCGATCGTGCTGCCGCGCTCGACCCCAAGCTCGGCGCTGCGTTCTACTGGTCGGGCAGAATGCACGACGATCGCAACGAACACGCTCAAACGATACGTGAGACCACGAAAGCGCTCGAAGTCGCAAACGAAAGCGAGCCATGGATTCCACAGGCCTATCGTACGTTGGGCCGCGCGCACAAAGAGCTCGGTCACAAAGCCGAAGCTCGCGCCGCATTTCGTCGTTATCTCACTGTCGCGCCCAACAATGCCGCCGGCCGAAGTGAAGTACAACGCCTGCTGCGCGACCTCTGAAGTCCACGACCCGATAACACCGCCGTCGCCGCACCTGGCGCTTTACCTCGAACACACGCTCGCGCATACTTCGTTCGCGTGGGGGAGTGGCCGAGTGGTCGATGGCGGCGGACTTGAAATCCGTTGTGGGGGCAACTCCACCGGGGGTTCGAATCCCTCCTCCCCCGCCCGATTGTTTCTGTCGTTTGAGCAAACCACGGCCATGAAGCATCGCAATCCGCAGGCCAAACAGATGGCCGACGAATCGATGTTGCGCAACTTGGCAGCACAGGCAGCTGCGATCTGGCCGCAGGAACAACACCTGTTCGAGCGTTACGAGCTGTCTGGGTCGGCGCGTATCGCCGACATCGGATGCGGCAGCGGCGAAATCACGTCGCGCCTCGCATCTCTCTATCCGCAAGCCGAGCTGGTTGGCGTCGACATCCTCGAAAGCTGGCTGGAGCACGCGCGCCGGCAGCATGCCGGGCTGGCACCCCGCCTGCGCTTCGAGCAGGGTGATGCGTTCGAGCTTGCCTTTTCCGCCGAGCAATTCGATCTGGTCGTCTGTCGGCACCTGACGCAATCGGTCCCGGAGGCACACAAAGTGCTGGCCGAGCTACACCGTATTTGTCGGGGTGGCGGCTGGGTGCACGTGTTGAGCGAAGATTACGGCATGATTCACGTGCCTTCGGGCAAGCTCGATCTGGATCGGCTGTGGCATGGAGCAACGATTCCATACGCGCGTGCAACCGGCACGGATGCACGCATTGGACGGCGCACGTGGACGCTCATGCGACGGCTCGGGTTCGAAGCTTTGCGCGTCGATTATGTCGTGGTCGATACGATTCGCGTGGCACGTGAGACCTTTGCGGCGATCATTGCGGCTTGGCGCGACGGCTACACCGAAGCCTTGGCGACGCATTCGACCCTCACCACCGACGAAGTGCGAACGTTGTTCGATCATGTTGTCGACACGATCCTCGACCCAGAGCAGTACGCCGTGTGGCACATTCCGATCATCAGCGGTAGGAAACATGCCTCTCGAGAACCGGGCCGGGGCTCGCTCATGGATGATGTCGGCGGAGCCAACGATCAGCCTCGACCAAATCTTGGTGCTCGTCCTTGCCGTTTGCAGCGAACGCTTCACGAGCCCGAGAAACGAGATCGTGACCACGTCGAAGGTCGCGACCCGACTCCCACAAAGCGCGGCCCAACGCGAAACGAGTTTCGGCCAGCTCCTTCGGACGGCTATTTTTCCCCAGCGACTCCAGCAAGGACAACGCCCTTTCCAACGATTGCGGGGCCGTGTCGGCGTTCCCAGCGTCCAAATTCGTGGCTCCCAAGCCCAGCAGAGCATGGGCCAATAACAGCTTGTGAGTGCCCTTCTCCAAGCTCGCAACCGCTTTTTCGAGCTCGGATCGGGCCTCGTCGTAGCTTCCCTGACGCCTGTACAAGTCCCCCACGAAAATGCGCGTGAACGCGATTTGCGTATGGTTGGGGTCGTTCGAAAGAAATTTCACGAAGCCAGCCAAAGCTTGCTCGAGGTGCTCCTCGGCAGATCCGTAGCGTCCCTCCCGCAAGAACACTCGACCTCGATGGAGCGAGACCTGGGCGAACAAGACTGCGCCAACGGGGTTGTCGTTGCCGATGGAGGCCTCGATGATGGCCCACGCGCGCTGCAGCTCGACATGGGCTTTCGCGTACTCTCCCTGCCGCAGGGAGTTTCGGCCCAGCTCCACCAAAGCGTTTGCAAGCTCGGGGTGTTGGGCACCCAGCGTTCCTTCGAGGACCTCGACCGAGCGCTCCAGGTAAGATTGCGCCTCGTCGTACTCGCCCAATCTTCTCGAGGCCTGTCCGATCAGCAAAAGCGCTGAACCCAAGCGACTATCCTCTCGCTCGCGCTTTTCTAGCACGGCGACACTTCGGAGCCCGAGCTCGAGCGCACGCACGTAATCTCCCTCGATGCGAAACGCGTGACCAAGGTTGCCCAAGAGCTCGGCTTCCAGCAAAGGATCCCCGCCGAGGCGATCGATGGCGGCCTGTGCATGCATGCCCCATATCTCGCCCTCTTCCCGCCGTTGCTGGATATAGCCGATGCTGTTCACGAGCACAACGCTGGCTCGAGCACGCACGTCATCCATCTTGCTCACATCCGCGGCCAGCATGGCTTGTCGAGCCGCTGCTTCGGCGGTGCGATCGTATGCGTCATTTTGAAGTCGACTCAGCTGCAGCCAAGATTCGGCCTCCAGAGGCCCGTATTTCAGGTCCTTGGCGGTGTCGAGAATGGGCCGGATCTTGCCCAAGCCCTCCTGGACCTTCCCGGAAGCCCCAAGCGCGTTGACCTCCGCCAACTGCTCCCACGACTCGTCCACACGCGTTCGCACGTTCGGGTCTTCGGGCGGCGGTACCTGGGCTTGCAATCGTTCTGCATCCGCACAACCGGTCAGCGAAGTCAATCCATCGGTCGCTTCCACAGCCCGTTCGACGATCTTGGCATCGGCGCGCGAGAACGTTTTCATGAGCGCGTCCAAATCCCACAATCGTCGCTGCAAACATCTCATCCTCAGGTCCATCAAGCTTTCCGACTGTTCCTTGCGCACCCTCGTTGCCTCGCACGTATCCCGATGCATGCCGAGCCATGCGGTCGTGTACGCATCCACGAGCTTCTCCACGCGCATCCAGGTGTCCTCGGCATAGCTCACGCCCACGGCCGAAAAGGCGGCCTTGGTGTGTTGCTTGAGCTCTCCGCTCCAGACCGATTCCATCTGAGCAGGACCCCCCGAGCACATCTGGGCTTGTTCAGCCTTCCATTGTGCCCAAGCCGTGCCCCCAGCCAAGACCACTGCCGCGGCACCGGAGGCCATGGCAATCCACTGCCACTTCTTTCGCGAGTCTCTGGACAACGCCGCCAGCAAAAGCTCCATCGACGCAAATCGATCGTCTGGACGCAACGATAGGCCGCGCAGCAAGAGCTTGCGGATCCATCCAGGAACACGACGATCAGCCGCGGGCGTGGCCACCTGACCGCTTTCGCACGCTCGCAGCATTTCGTCCCGACGACTGGGGAACGGGCGCGGACCGTACAGGCACTCGTAAAGGGCCGCACAGAAGCTGAATTGGTCGGCGCGCGCATCTATTTCGGTGAAGTCGACGTGCTGCTCGGGCGCCATGTAGGCAGGCGTGCCCATGAGGATACCGGACATCGTGAGCTCGGCATCGAGCCCGCCGAGACCATGATCGACATCAGCAGGCACCGCCTGTATGGACTTGTCCTTTTCGGACACACTGCGCACCAGGCCGAAGTCCATGACGCGGATCTGGCCATCGTGGCCGATCATCACATTGTGGGGTTTGAAATCACGGTGGATGAGACCGGCTGCATGCGCGGCAGCCAACCCCCTCCCCGCCGCGAGAAAAACGTTCACAATCTCGCGCCAGCTTCGCTGCTGTCTGGTCGCCCACTCACGCAACGTGCCCCCCTCGATGTACTCCACGGCCATGAAAATTCCACCGTCGTACGAGCCCGCATCGTACACGGGCAACACGTTGGAATGTGAGAGCTTGGCCATGGCCTGAGCTTCCCGCAGCATGCGAGCGCGAGCTTCCGAATTGTTCGAAGCCGTGTCGGTGCCGGTCGTTGTGCTCAACAGCTTGAGAGCGACTTGGCGCTCGAGCTCGGGGTCGAACGCCAGATAAACGACTCCCATGCCGCCGCGTCCCAGCGTGCGCAGTACGACATAACGATTTACTGTGGTGCCCGGCTCGAGCTCTGCGGCCCGCGGCAACGCCACGTCGGTCAAACGGCATGTGTCGTACCCGAGGGAATCGTCATCGTCCACGAAGTGAGCGGCAGAAGTGTCACTGCGCCGTAGTCTGGATTTTGTGTCCGTTACAGCCACGTGAATGTGTTCGCCACATCGATATCGACGAACGCGGGCGCTCCTTGAGCCATCCCACATGGTGTGGATTGCTCCCACCCGTGGAACGTGGAGCTCAACGTGGTGGCGGAAAAGCGGGGTTGGGATTCTCGAGGCGTTCACTCGGAAGCTGCGCGTCGGGATGGTCCTCGGGAGTCGTGCCTGCGCCTCGCCACCGCCCACGTTCGTCGGGATCTTGCGAGGTAGGATTCGAGCCCTCCATTGCGCGGCGCGTGGCAGCGGATGGCGGGGCCACGGAGCCATCAGGGGCCTGACCACCCGGGATGGGCGCTACGCTCGTGGGGTTTTCCGCGGGTTGTTGGCTCGCGTCGGCTGGCGGTGTCCCAGCGGCTGGCGGCGGCGTCATAGCGGAAGGCTGATCCGCCGGCGCAGACGCAGCCGGTTGCGAAGCCGCTGTGTCCGACTGGACGTTCATGTTGGGCATGTTGGGCGCGATCGTAGCCGGAAGGCTCTGGACATGTTCGGAAATCCCGTCTGGTCGAGACTGTGGCGGAGGGAGTTGGCGTTTCATTGGATCGGTCTCGCGCCCGCAGCTGCACACCAACATTACAGCGACACTCCACGCTCGAACGTTGTTGCTTCGATTGCTCCGCATGTCCCGACTCTCCTCCGGGCGCCGCTCGGGACGCGTGTCCACGAACACGTCCGACATCGTAAGAATACTCCCGAATCCGATCGAAACCAGGTTCATCACACCGCGACACACCGCGACACACCGCGACATTGCGGTGGTTCCGCGATCGAGCTTGGCGCATCACCAAGATGCCACGATGGACGTGAAGCGCTGCGAGCTCGTGTCCGCGGCGCCGCAGCCGTTCACAGGCATGACAACGCCGAATCGTCGACAGTCCACGAGAGGTTCTGGGCCGTGCATATGTGTGCGAAGTCGTAGGCGCAAGCGTAGTTGCAGTTCGAGGTGGTGGTATCGACGAGGCAATGGGAAGTCGGGTTGGCACCGTCCGACCACCTCAACGTGATGTTCATGTAGAAGAATGCTCCACCTTCGTTGCGTGTGAATCGAAGCTCGTCGCTACCGTCGCCGTGCCAGATCATCGCAACTTGGTCCGCCGTGAACGATCGTTCACCCGTGTATATCGTGCACGCGTCTGCGTCACACAGGAGGTCGATTGCCGAGCCGAGCAGTGCGTCGTTCAGATAGAACTCGAAAATCGTACCGGTCATGGCCGGTGCACATCCCCAATCGCAGTTGCGATTCCACCAGCTGAACCAGATCTCCGGGGGGCCGCACGTCACACTGGTGTCGGAGGTTGCGCCGCCGGTTCCCTCGCTGCTCGGGCTCATCGTCGTACCTGTATCGTCTTGTGTTTCGTTCGTGGAGCCTTCTGGTGAGCTGGTGGGTGCAGTCCCTGTGGTCGATTCTGCCGAGGTTTCACTCGTACTGAGTGTCGAGCCTGTCTCGTCGCTCGTGCTCGCTTGTCCGCTACTACCGCCTGTATCACCGATCGTGCTACCCGTGGCTTCGCCGAACGACTCGGAGGCGGTGTCGGCCGAACCCGTAGTGCCCGCGTCCATCGCGACGCATTGGTCCAAGCGACATTCGAGACCAAGATCGCAAGTTCCACCGGCCGTGCACGAGCATCCCTCCGATCCCACCTCGCACGAGGATCCGTCGTTTTGACCAGCGACGTCTTTGAAACAACCAGGCAGGCTCACGCCGACGGTCAGCCCGAACACGAGTATGCGGCACATTGGTAAAACTCTACCCTGCTTCGCCCGCCGTGAGAATAGAACAGTGAGAACGGTGATCGCTGCCGTGCTGGATCACGATTGGTGCAGCATGGATGGCATTGAGCGCTCGTAGATGACCATACAAAGGTGGTGATTGGTCCATCAGCGGCCTCACGAGAAACCGATGCGGTACGCCAGGTGCCAGATGAAAATAATTGTCGGTTGGCAGATACCCCGGTGCATCCACCGACACGGACTGTGCAAAGTTCGCCGCTGCGGCGGTCACGAGGTACGATCCGTCGCCCGTGAGAGTGGCGCTCGCCACCAGTCCAACATCCGCACGGTCGTCGGCGCACAACCCCGATGGTAAATAAAATGCCCGCAGGCTTGGCGGCGTCGGCTCGACGGCCCCCGATTCGAGGCGGGCCGTGACAACCGTGTGGATCGGTGGGCCGAAACGATAGGCATGATTGATGTCGATGAACCGCCCGATGAGCTCGTCCACGCTCCATTTCGCCTGTCGACGGGCCGCGAGCTCGACGTTGTGTTTACTTCGTTCGACGATCTTGCCATCGTTTCGATAGAGCTCGACCACCAGCGTTCCAGCAACCGATGCCGAGGTTTCGTTGCATCCATAGATCGACAAGCCATCGACACCCTCGTCGACGAACCAAAGCGCCACGCTTGCCCACGCACGTTTGAGGTACCAATAGGACGCCTTGGGCAAGCCCGTCGACGTGAGAATGCCCCAACCGGCACCCTCCCACGGATCGCGATACAACCATACCAACGCGCCCGAACAGGGGTCGTCGTGACGGCGCCAGATTTGTTGTACATGGGCCATCACCTCGCGTATCGCAACCCGACAACATGCAAAGTATCTCTGGGGGTCCTGATATCGCAGCCGACGGCACTCTCGTTTGAACAGGAGCTCGACGTAGTGATCGGTGACGTCGCCGAAATCCCACCCGACCCCCGGATCTCGTGGTACGCGCTCTCGATAGCGGGGATGGTGCACGGCGAGTCCGACAGCGCCAAGCAAGCGTTGCAGGCTCGAATCATCCGGCACCTGTGAAAACGCAAGGCACTCCGACGCGAAGCGCACATTGGCGAGGCGAACGTCCTCGAGCGGACGCAGGTATGCGCCCACGCCGTAATAGTGGCTCGGTCCCGCGCGCACGTGAAATGGCATGGCGCCCCCCTTTGGCGTCGAGCTCACGTACGGTACTTCGGAACACAACTCGCGACAGACCGCGGGCAATACCGTCTCGAACAATGGGTTGTCCCAAGAATCCCGTGGCAGCCCCATCATCGCGGCCTGCTGCAAGATCTCGCTTCCGCCACACAATACGGCCAAGCAGGGTCTGTTGGCCAATCGCTCGACCATTTGTCTGGCCTCGATCTCGCAACTTTCCACGAATCCCTCGGTTTCGACAGGGTAGTCCATGTTGGCGAACATGAAATCTTGCCAAACGAGAATGCCGAGCTGATCGCAAAGGTCGTAAAAGTCGTCGCTTTCGTACACCATCGTACCACCGACACGAATCATGTTGATTCCGCAGTCGCGTGCACGCTCGAGCGTTTCACGATAGCTGTCACCATCGACGTGGAGCCGGGTGATGTCGAGGGGACACCAGCAAGCGCCGCGACAGAACAGCCGTTCGCCATTGACTCGAAAGGCGAAGTCGGCATGGTCCCCTGCGAGCTCCAAACGTCGAAATCCCACGCGACCGAGCGATACCGTCGCGTGGTGACCGCCAAGATCGAACACGACGTCGACCGGATAAACGGCAGGCTCGCCGTGGGTATGAGGCCACCACGCCTCGATATCCTTGCACGCGAACGAACCGCTCAGTCGATATCCTCCTGCGGATATGCGTTCGCACGCGAGTGAACCTCGCGAAACGTTGCCCACCCGCATTTGTGCACCAGCCAAAGCTCGATCTACCAAGATTTCGCATGTCATGGACACACGAAGCTCACCCTGTCCATCCACGAAGCTCGCTGCCACGAGCGCTTGCTCGACCGCAAGCCAGCGTTGCACCACGAGATGCACCGGACGCCATGTGCCGACAGGACGAATGGCAGGACACCATCCCGGCATGTAGCCGAGCAACGTAGTTCGCACGAAACGAAGGTGCTTTTCCGATACCAGACGCGTCGGCCAACGACCTCTCGATCGGTGCACATGAAGCCAAGGCTCGAGTGCAGCAAAGCGAATGAACAGCTCGTGCTCGCCCGCTCCGTAGCCCGTGATATCGAGCGCATGCGAGATGAACATGTTGTCGCTGTGCAAAATATGGCTACCGTCGAGCCACACGTCAGCCAAGGTTGCAAGCCCGTCCAGACACAGCACGGCCCGTCCACGTTCGCGTTCGCAATCACGAAATCGCAGGTGATACCAGTAATCCCAGGCATCACACGAGCCGGTGGCAACATTCCAGTCGCTGTTGGACGCAACGGTGCCCGGTACTCGAGCTTCGCTCCAACCATGACCCTGCGCACGTAGCAATGCGCCCGGATCACAAAATGCCGATGGCGAGCTACGAAGCATTCGCCAACCATCGTTCAAGGATCGTTCGAATTGGTCGGTGATGCTGCGAACGTTCGGACTCAAACGAACATGAGTCGCACGCACGGGATCCCTCATCATCCGGCGAATGCCTGTTCGACGCGTGCCATGCCCTCGTCCCAACGCGTTGCCATGTCGTCGAATGTCGCCCGCAAATCCGGCGCTCGTCTGCTGTTGACTACACGCGCGAGCTTGAGCACAAGCGCCTTCGCAGAATCCGAGATGCTCTGAAAGCAATGCGCCGCCATACTGATAGAGTCGTTCGAATCACTCAGCCAACGAAGATAGTCTGCCGTGATCTCTGCGCTCGCACCTAGCTGTCGGACCACGGCAAACGTGTATCCATCATAGGCAGCGCCCTGACACATCAAAAGCTCTACATGCGAGGCAAATGCATGACCGTATGCCAGCATTGGATTCGAGCTGGGACGGCGTGACAAGTGCTGTCTGGCGAGCTCGAGCGAGAGTGCCCGCAACGTCGTGGCATCGCGGGCTCGAACGCCATCGAATTTCACAATCTCGGCGAACGGCGGCAGCCATCCGTCTCTGGCCTCGCGAGTCAGTCCGAATACACCGTCGAAATCCCCATCCGAGAGCGAAAACAAGCCGGCGTTGTGAAAATAGATCATGCGCTTGGCATCGGCATCCATATGCACGATGCCAATGGTCGTCTTGGCATGGCTCACTCGATAGTTGATGCCCTCGGTATCGGGTAAAAACACCGCGTCGACTTCCACGAGCGGCATTCTGCCGCGCTGGACTTGTGTCATACAGTGCTGAACCAGGGGCTGCCAAAGCGTCATCTCTTCGACACGAATGCCATAAAGCCTGTCTAGGTCCCCGTGCGATGGCTTGAAGAACGTCCAATGATCGCCCTCGAAGTCGCTCGCCAGCGTACAACCAAGACAGGCCAACGGCTGCAGTCCACAAGCGTGCAAGATTTCGATCCATAGATCGACGTAGCAATTGGTTTCACGAAAATTACGAGCAACCGCATGAAGCGAATGTGGAATGTAGCTCCTTGGAGTGACTTGCACGATGGCTGCGAGCGTATTCATGGGTCGTGAGCTTTTTGATGGGCGATGTGAGCGGGCACGCCGAGCACCATCGACGCCTCGGGCACATCGCTAGTGACGAGCGAGTTCGCACCAATTACGGCGTCGTCACCAACATGTACTCCTCCCACGATGCACGCGCCTGGCCCCACTTCGACGCGGTTACCGATGATCGGCTTTTCGAACTCGTTGCGCCGTAATAGTCCAATCGTTGCGGTATTGCGAACGACCACGTCGTCTCCAATCTCGCGTGATCCGATGTGCACACATCCGTGATGTTCGATGCGAAAGCGTCGACCGATCTTGGCGTTGTATGGAAGGTCGATCCCCCACAATGCGACCACCAGGTGATGGGCCGCGTGATACAAGGCGGTGAACGAAGCACGCAAACCCTTCGGCAGGTCCATTCGCCAGTTGCCAAATCGATGGACAGCAAGCGCCCAAAATCCCGGCTCGAGCCACCGGCTTCCGTTGGTTTGGAAATCTTCGCGTAGTAAACCTACCAGGCTGATGCCCTTCGGGTTCTCATTGTGGTCGCCACGACGCATGCCGAAACGACGCTCCACCGGTTCGTGGCCGAGTGTGCTGGCATGCGTTTGCACGGTCATAGTGGAACAATTCGAGCCGGCACACCGAGTACCTTGGCTCTTGCAGGAACGTCTTTGAGCACGACCGAGTTCGCTCCTACGACCGCGCCTCGACCGACAGTGACCTGGCCCAGAATGCACGCACCGGAGCCGATGTCGACCGCGTCCTCGATGACCGGCCGAGCCTGAGACGATCTCGCCAACCCGTCCGAGCGTTCGGGCCCCAAGGTGGTGGCGTGCCGAATATGAACGTCGTCACCGATGGAACGCGCGGCGAGTAGCATGGCACCGCTGTGCCATAGTCTGACTCGCCGTCCCAATCGAACGGAGCACGGAATGTGGATGCCCCATATCCAATCCACGGCAGTAGCCAAAAGCTTGCTCGCGGTCTCCAGAGGTGTGCGAAGTGTCGCGATACGAACCGCCCCACTACGAACGTGAAGACGATGCACGATGACCGCCCATAAGCCAGGCTCGGTGAATTTTCGCTCGTAGGTGTCGATATCCTCCCAAACAAGCTCCGACAACGGCATGTGTTCAGGGCGACGACGGTCGTTGTGTGCTCCTGTGGGATCGAAGTGCTCGGGACCCACGGGTTTGGATCCATGGGCCACAGTCGACGGAGAAAGTTTCTGCGTACATATAATCCGACGCACACCATGGATGACGAAGTCGACCAGAACGTGCTTGTGCGTGTGTCGAGGACGCCTCAATATCATCCCCTTCAGCCTCCCCAACATCGAACTGGCCGCAAACGCGGCGTCCGTCACGGCCGTGTAGAGTCTGCCATGGTGCTTCAAGAAGTAGCGATGACGCGAATGGAACCAATACGCGGGGAGACGGCGAGAAATGTCTGCTAGACCCGTGGAAGCCGAGCCGCGATGCGATACACCGGCATTGGCTACGAACGCGGTTTTCCAACCAGCCCGCCGCGCGCGTCTACAGAAATCGATTTCTTCGAAGTAGAGAAAGAAACCTTCGTCGAATAGCCCAGCGTCTTCGAACACCTCACGACGAATGAGCATGAACGTGCCCGGGATCCAATCAGCTTCGGTGCTGTGCTGGGCCGGCGGAAGTGCCACGATGTGCTTGCGCAACAACCGTGATACCAGCCCCAACTCGGCACCCCGTTCCAGCTCGCTCCATATCGTCGGAAAGCGAAACCTCGCCCCCTGCGTGGTTCCATCGGCATCATGAACGTTGCCGCCTGCCACCCCAAACTCGGCATTGTCGCGCAAAAACGTCAGCAAGCGAGCAATACCCCCGACATCGGGTACGGCATCCGAATTCAATACGTAGACCACATCTGGGGGACGAACTTGTGCAAGTGCGTGCTCGACCGCTACGTTGATGCCATAGCCATAGCCGCCGTTTGTCTGCGATTCGAGCACGGCTACGCGCTGGCCCCAGCCATGCGCCGCAGCAGCAACACGCAACCGCTCTACCGATCCGTCTCCGGACGCGTTATCGACCACGAATATGCAAAACTCGGTGATTTCGTGTGTGCTCTCGAGCTCGTGAAGGAGCGAAACCACCGTGTCCACCGTCATGGCGGGTGTGCGATAGTTGACGATGCATGCTGCCAACAGCATGCTCAAAAACTGGTCGCACGACGGGATGTTGTCAAGCGCGCGGCCGTTTCGTTACATCTGGCATTTCGACACGTCGACCGGCTTGCGCCCAGCAACGTGACATCGGTGCTGTCCACCATGCGTCAATATCCGTGCGATTGTCAGCTTGGCATGCGTTCGGAAGCTCGGATGACATTTTGTTCACGATCGGGTGTGGCCAATAGGACAGACATGCTTGGCCTATTGGAGGTTCGCGCAGCTATATTCTGGGCACAGACTTTGCTACTGGTGCTCTGAACGCATGCAAGTGATCGACACATTGCTCGAGCTGGCGCGCTCGATGGATGCCGACGTCCTGGTGCTCGCCGATGGCGAGGTACCCAGTCTCGAGAAGGGCGGTCGGTCCCAGCCGTTGTCGATGCCCCGCATGGACCACGAGCTCATCGAAAGCATTCTCGTATCAGTCACGGATCAACAGGGACGGCAGGTTCTTCGTGAGCGCGGACGCTTCGAAACCACCTACACGAGCGCGGAAACCACGTTCTTCGTTCAAATCACGCAATCAGAAACGGTGCAGCGACTCGTGTTTCGTCGGCGCGACGCACAGACTTCGCGAACAGCGGGTCGGGAATTGGCGGGGCCGACGTCTGGACCACGGCGCGTTGCTACCTCGGACGAGCCACCGGTGCGGCCCCTGCATAGTCCGTCTGCGTTCGACGAAGTGCTCGCGTGGGCGCACGCGCATGATGCTTCGGACATCGTGCTGTCTGGCGACAGCACGTTCGTGAGAACTGGTCGTGAATTTCGCCACATGAACGACGTCGTGAACGCCTCGGACGAAGTCGATGCACTACTTCGTGACGCCGATCCGGACACCCGTGCGGAGTTCGAACGCACCGGGAGTGTCGATTTCGCATACCAACGACCAATGAATGCCGGCTCACGACGCTATCGCGTCAATGTATTTCGCCATGCCAACGGATTGGGAGCGGTACTTCGGCCAATCAAGCAGCAGCGTCCCACGCTCGACGCGCTCAACCTCAGCGAAGACCTCTACAAGCTCGGCTCTTACCAATCTGGGCTGGTGCTCGTGACGGGTCCCGCCGGGTCCGGAAAGTCCACCACGCTGGCAGCAATCGTCGACTACTTGAATCGCAATACTGGCAAACACATCATTACGCTCGAAGATCCAATCGAGTATGTTTACGAACGTGATCGTGCTCTCGTTCATCAGCGTGAGATAGGAGTACACGTGCAAAATTTTCCATCGGGCTTGCGGGCGGCGCTGCGAGAAGCTCCGGATGTCATCTTGCTGGGAGAGATGCGAGATCCCGAGACGATCGCCACGGCACTCGTGGCCGCGGAAACCGGACATCTCGTGCTTGCTACACTGCATGCATCTAGTGCAACCAGGGCCGTCGAGCGCATCGTCGGCGTGTTTCCTGGAGATCAACAGGGCTATGTTCGTACTCAACTTTCGGGTGTGCTTCGAGCCGCGCTTGCGCAATGGTTGCTTCCATCGCCTCGGCATGCTGGCCGCGTACCGGCTTGCGAGCTGCTCGTGGTCAATACCGCGGTGGCGGCCAAGATCCGTGAGGGGCGTGTTCACCAGCTCCAGACAGAGATCGAAAAGGGCAAGCTCGAAGGCATGATATCGCTCGAGCAATCGTTGGCAGAGCTCGTTCGTCGCGGGGCCATCAGCCGCACAACCGCGACGGAGATGACCCATGAACGCAACCTGCTGCGTGCACAGCCAACCTGACACGAGCGCCACCGTAAAGTATGATTTTGCAAGCCTAAGTCTGATAGGCTGGTGTCGCATGGCGACCTGGAACAACTCGGGAGCGGACCGAGAGGCTCACTCCCCAACATCACGATTCGGCCGAGTGCTCGACTTGCTTTGGCCATTGGCGGCGCTTGGGATTTTGGCCTGGAGCGCCTTCGATACCATGACCGTTATCGATCCCGGAGAAGTCGCCGTGCGCGTCAACAACATCACAGGGCATCAAGATGCCGTTACACGACCAGGACTCGTGATGCAGCTTCCGTTCGGCATCCACTCCGTGTACGTGATCGACGCCAGCCCCCAAGCGTTCTCGATGGCAGGTACGCAGGACGTCGACGACCTGCACGTTCGCGAGCTCACGGTACGAGCGAGCGACGGCTCCAATTTTCAGTTCAAGGACACGACGGTGATCTTCCAGGTCATCGGCGACCAAACGGTCGATGCGGTGCGTGACGCGGGCGTAGACACAGGTTTTCGTCAATGGATGCGACCCTATGCACGCTCGCTGCTGCGTGACGAATTCGGACGAGAATCGACCATCAGTGTGTCCGATCCGAGTAATTTCGGCGAGGCGACGGAGCGTGCACGTCTACGAATGAACGAAAACCTGGCCCACCACGGCGTCACGGTGACGCGCATCGTCACGCCGAGGCCGACCTTCAACGAGACGTACGAAGGGCTGATCGAATCACGCAACGAGGCTGAAAATCAGCTTTCTGTAATTCGTTCCGAGTTGGAGCGCGCGGCCACCGAACGAGAGCGTACGCTGGCGGAAGTAGACAGGGATCGCAACAAGGACATCCAAGTGAAGCGTGCCGAGCTCGAGTCGGCACTTGCCACCGCGGTGGCCGAACAGTCGCATGCCAAGCGGGAATCCGACACCTACGCGATTGAGACCGTAGCACGTGGGCAAGCGGATTTGAGCGCGGCACAGCGCCAAGCACTCGAGCTGCGAGGCCAACTGGAAGCAGACTATCGTGCGAAACAGGCCGAGATCTCGGCGTTTCGCTCTCAGCCAGTCGAGCGCGTGATGGAACGGCTCGGCGAACGTCTCAAGGGCGTGACCATCGAGATCCAGCCGTGGAGTAACGATGCGGCGCCATCTCGGATTCAAGTCGAAAACACGGGTGCGACGCGATGAACGGGTTCGTCCGGTTGTGCCGAATGTTCGTGCTCGCTGCCGTCGCGTTTTGGTTCGTGTCGAACATATTGGTAGCGACGGTCGGGCCGGGTGACGTCGGCGTGAGGCAAAGCAACCTGACTGGCGTGTTGGAGCGAGATTTAGAGCCTGGATGGCACTTCAGGATCGCGGGACTACACAAGCTGATCGTATTGCCGGCAAAGTTTTTCTTTCTGGACTACACCGCCGACGAGCGCAACTCCCAAGGTCCACTTCAGATTCGAACCCGCGACAACAACACCGTGCTGCTCGACGTATCCGTACCGTATCGCATTCGCGTCGACGAAGCCTTCGAGTTGGTCAAGGGTGGCAATCATGTGCTCGATGGGAACGACCGGTTTCGATTTCAGCGCCTGGCTCAGGATTCTACCGTCAGTGTGCTGCGGGAGCAGCTTGCCCAGCTGACGAGTCGCGAGTTCTACACCACCGAGCGAAGATTGGAAGTCTCCGAGCGAACCCTGACGGCGCTCAATGAGTCGCTTGCCTCGCTTCATCTCGAGGCCGAGGCCGTGCTCATTCGAGCCGTGTCGTTTCGGCCGGAATACGAAAACCAGCTGCAACAGATCCAGCTCAACGAACAAAACAAGCTGCTCGATCGCGCGCGCGAGAAGGTCGCAAACGAACAGCAGAACTTGGACAACTACGTGCAGGGCACCAAGGCGCTAGCGTCTACGCGAGAGCAGGAGTGGGTCAAGCGGCTTGCCGACCTCGACCGAGCTTACCAGGTCGGTTTTGTCGGGGCCGTCGGAGACGTTGCACCTGGGGCAGCGAGGCGGGCCCTGGCTGCACTTACACCCGATGCACGCACAGCACTCGAGAACGACGCCGCCAAGGTGCTCGGTTCCCACCTCGCGAACGAGATGAACGATGCGTATCTGCTCGGCATCAAAGCCGTTCAGGCGGAAACGCTGGAGTACAAGCGACGCGTCACGAGCGAAGCCGATGCCGTGTCTGCCCGTTTGAGCTCAGAGGGGGCTGCCCTGGTGGCGCGCGTGCGAGGAGACTACGACGCTCGGCTGAACAGTTTGCTCAACTCGCGTGCTGGGCGGGCCTACGTGGCCTGGAAAAGCGCGGGCAACGTATCCTTTGCGGAGCGGCTATGGTTCCATAGCGGCGAAGGCATTCCCGCGGTTCTTCGGCTTCACGAATTCGCGAGCCAGTTCATGGGCCGTTAGCCCCTGTTAGCCCCAATGTGGTCTCAACGTCTCAACTGCGTCCTTTGGGGAGTTCTTGGCACAAGCCAAGTGCCTCCGTGCCCAGGCCTATTGTTGCATTAATACTTATTCTGCACGTTCGTCGATCGAAATTCGTATGTCGCCACACCCAACGATTGCTCCAACGACTGCTCACGATGGACGTGCTCAGGTATGGTGACGACGCCTTTCGCGAACGTCACGTCCTTCGTTAGATCCCTCCACGTCCCGTCGACACGTAGACCATAGACACGGCTTGGCCCGTCGACAAGAAATTGCCCACTCACATCCGTCTCGCAGCGCATCGCGCCGTCCATGTCCGTGCACGACAGATTCGTGGCAGCATCGTCCATTTCGGCCACCACGACGTCGACTGCAGTTGACCTGACCAAGGTCACGCCTGAAGCACGCCAATACGATTCGCGAGGATTCGTACTCGCATATCGCAGGGGTCCCGAAAATTCGAGACTCCCCACTTCGACGGTTTGCACACCCGACGGCTCCACGTCGGCGAATATCTGCCGCCCGTCTCCAAACGAAACATTCACGCGAGTTCCGTCGATACCCACAGTTACATCCTGTACGTTCTGCATGACGTCGATGTCGCGAAGCAGTCCCTGATTTACCATCCATGCGCTGACGAGGCATGCTTCTTTGTCCAAGGGTTCGGCCGTCGAAAGGGACGGGAACAAGCTATCCTCCCACACGCTGTTCAGCGAACGGTCGTCTTCCAGGCCTTCCTGCAAGGAGACTCGAGAAAACCCATGAAGACCGGCGAACACAACGGTACCCCAAGACGTTCTCCCATAGATCCAATGTCTCCCGTTCGAAGATCGCTGATTCCACTCCACGTCGCCCGGCACCGGAAAGCCACCCTCGAACACGTGAGCAGCCTCGGCTCCAGGAGTGACACAGGACACCCGCAATATATCGCCGCCTTCCGCCATCGTTGCGGTCGCCACCCTGTGGCTCACCCCAGGGGACTGTACGGAGGGAACATCGTACACGACCTGAGCGAAACCAACGGACGCGCTCGACGCAATCGGTGCCGAACGGCCCGCCGAAAAGCTGAGGTCGGCCGACACAGTTACCGCCGAGTCATACGGTCGAGCGCTTCCAGGTTCACCGACATCGAAAGGAAAGCGAGACGAATACATGAGCTTCTTGTATTTGGAGTAGTATTTTTCATCTTCGCTGCTCAATCCCGCGTTCAGTAGAGTGACGGCTCCGTCATCGTAGTGGTGAACAAGCGTGAATCCAAGCGCGGGCAACGCGTGATCGAATGAACCGATGTCTGCCGGAAGTGGTTCCTCGACCTGCATCCAAAAAGGATCATTCGACGGTAGCGACAGAACTTTCAGCGCGCGCGTCACGTAATACTGCGATCCAGGGCGAATATAGTTCTCCAAAACACGCGGGTCTTCACCGATAAAGCCTCTCGTGACCACGTTTCCGTCGTCGAGCATGTAGTCTACCGAGCGCAGATCATGCCCCAAATGAAATGACAAGTTTCCCGACACAATGCGCCGCGAAAGCCCAGCACTCAACGTAGAGTATCCCGCTAGATATGCATCGACCACCGGCGAAACAACCGCAGAGCGATAGGCAATGGATCGCCCGAACATGACCGGCGCTCCCCCACTGGAAAAGAAATACGGAAAGTGAAACAAGAATGCACCCAACCGAGTTTCCAGTCGGCTGCGTCGAACGGGATCACTGTCCCCCAAATGCTGCATCCACAAGATCGACCCCGGGTGAACCACGAACGCGTTGTAATAATCGACCCGTCCTTTATATGCATCGTAGTAGAAGCCGTCACTCAGGTACTCGGAGTCAATGCCGTCGAGCTGTAGACCAAACGCGACCGCATCGACCCGAAATCCAAGCACTTCTCGCGCGGTATTCCGTGCCACTTGAAACAGTCGCCAATTGGCAGATAGCTGGTCATTCGCAGGTGCAAGCCAGGTCATGATCTGAGCTTGCTCATGTTCGTTGAGCATTTCCCATATTCTAGCTCGCGTATCGAGAAGAAACTCTGCGACGAGCGCTGCTTCGACCGTTCGTTGGTCCCAGCCTTGGACAATGTCCCCCCAGTATTCCGGGTGTTCCGGATCTGTGCCATGCAGTAGTGCCTCGGTAGCTAACGATTCAATATCGACGACGGTTCCCCGCAGGTCGACCAGGGCGGGATTTTCAAGGTTCGCCAGCCAGGCCCCGAGCGCTGGCAACATGCGGGTTACGCCCTCCATGCCGGCCGGGAGCTCACCGGACCCGTCATACAGGGTGCGCGCACCGCCGACCGAGAGGTTCCCGATGAATCCATCGAGGAGCCGCGTGAACAGCACCAGGTAGTGTGAACGGGTCCAACCGGTATAGGGCGATACCTCGTAATCATTCTCTGCATCGAGTGGGAGCCGAGGGACATGGATGCTGCGCGTCTCGCAAGAGAACGACACGAAGGCCATGAAAAGCAGCACCAGCGTGTGGCTGCGGTTCTGTGACATCAGCTGACATGGTATCGCCAAACACGGGGGGGCGTGAAAAGTGAGTTCGAGCGGCCCTACAGCTGCTGGAACAGGGCTATTATGTTTTCGCCTCGTCAGAAGAATTTGTGGGTCGTTCGAGGCTCGGGAAGTCCACCCAGCGTGTGATAGAGTGCGATCTACGTGGCTTTGAACGTGCGTAGTCCGAACGCTCTTCTCGTGATCACTTTGAGCTTGTTGTTGATGCCCTCGACGGCAGCGGAAGAAATGAGCCCGCGGGCTCGAAACCAGTTGAGGATCAGAGCTTGATGGTTGCGCAGAGTCCGAGCGAACTTCTTGACCGGCTCGATCTTCGAGCGCATCGCACGGAAGGTCCAGTCCTTGATGAACGTATCCGCACCAGCGGGCGACACCTCGTCCCACAGGAGCTGCAGGTCCTCTTTGAGCAGATAGGCCCGCGCCGTTCGGAGGTTGTAGCAAAGGAGGTCGGCCAGCTCGACACGCTGTCCATCGGTGAGATTCTCGGGCCGTTTCAGCAAGCACCACCGGCTGTTTTTGAACACGGGCTGGAACCCGTCGCGTTTCATCCGTCGCACCTCGTCCGCCCGGACCTCGTCGATGGCCTTGTTCAGCTTCGCAACGATGTGGAAGCGGTCGAGCACATGGACCGCCTGCTTCGCTCGCCGAGCCAGGACGTCGAGGTACGGCTTCCACATGTCGCTGCATACGAACCGAAGCCACCGTGCTCGCAGACCAAACTCGTTGAAGAATGCATCGAGGCACTCTGTCGTACGGTCGAGCCCGACCCACAACAGACGACGGCAATGCTCGTCGATCTGGTAGACGGCCGTCGAGGTACTTGTGCCCGCGATGCCAGAGCACCTCGTCGATGCCGATCGCCCGAATTCCTGTGAGGTCGCGGTGCTGCAGGCCCCATTCGACAGCCAGTCTCACGGCGCGAAACACCGTATCCCAGCTCGTCCTGAACACCCCGGCCACTTCCTTCCAGCTCATGCGCTTGGCCCAGCACGCCAGAAACCACGCGTACGTCGTGGTGATCGGACTCTTGCCTTTGGCCCATGGCACAGTTTCGACCGTGACCCCGCAGCGCGGGCAGTCGACGCGACGCATCGCGTACGCGCAGAACACGAGCAGCCCCCACATCGGCACGAACTGGAAGAACCGCACCGTAATGCGGCCCGCGGCGGTCGCACTTCGAGCAGGTCGGTTTGCTCCGCGCCCGCGCTCGGATGCCGACGATCAAGCGTGGGACACCTTTGGGCTCGAGCCGAACGCTCGTATACACGAACCCCTTGTGCTTCTGCACGTGGTCGAGCAATGTCTCGAGTTGCATCTCGCCGTCGTCGCGCCTTGGTCGCTGGTTGGTGTCGTAACCCTATCGTCCCAGCTCGCGCGTCGAGATGCATCTACATCGCCTCGGCCGTCACACAACACGCGGCCGCTGGCCGTAATGACGGCGCTGTCCGGCTGCCACCTCCGAAGGGGCCAAGAGCGACCCCAAAAAAGTCGCGGCCCCCGGAGGTCCCTCGTCAGCTCGACGGTGTCTCTTCCGCCGAACGGTATCCTTTCACCCACGAATTCTTCCGAAGACCCATGTTTTCTTTGCGCCGACCGAACCCGTGGGTGGGGTTAATTCAATCGAGCTCCGATTGACTCGGACAAAGTTCGGAAGGAGAACCCGGATCGCAGGCAGTTACAATCCGTTCATGTCACGCACGTCATGTACAACACATCGCGCATGCTTGAACCTCGAAGAAATTGTCAGTGCTGTTGTGGTAAGCTTGACACCGCCAGGTAGTGCTGCTCCATCGGTAGTTGTCCACCTGCCAGCTGTGGGTATTGTGAAATTCGGAGAGGTTGCAGCCTCCTGCGGTAATCGTCTCTCCCGACACACAGGCAGCACTATAAGCGACGAGTATTCCCTGACCGCTCAGACTCTCCGTATTGCATCGCCAGGTGCATGTACCGATCGCCTTCTGAATGCGAGATTTGTCCGCGATCTGGTGTTCCGATGGTTCGATGATGCTTTCTTCTCCGGACTCTCCCTCCTCGAGCAGAAATGATTCGTCCTGGATGTCGCACGCACCTGCGATGAATGCAGCGCCGAATAGAACGTACAGAGTAGAGTATCTGCCCGACGAACGACGGCTGGGATGACGGACGCGCGACTGGTAGTCACGTGGCATGGCAAACAAACGAGAAACGAGATGGACACGTGAGCAAGCGCAAACGATGCTGGACGCGGCGAG
>Ga0187893_10002075_pt1 | contig 45388 bp, 42 predicted proteins | sample MA1701074metaG_FD_139574 | JGI IMG/M metagenome (GOLD analysis project Ga0187893, IMG submission 139574) | White microbial mat communities from a basaltic lava cave in the Kipuka Kanohina Cave System on the Island of Hawaii, USA - MA170107-4 metaG ... | reverse complement strand
CGCCGGCCTGGCGGTCGGCACGATCCGGCTCGACCGCAACGATCGCCACGGCCGCCGTACGGCGGGGACGCCGGCCGAGGAAGCCGCCGTGCTGAAGACGGCGCTCGCCGGGGCGCTGGCGGATATCCGGCGCCTGATCGCCGGTGCCGACACGCTGGCGGCCGGGATTCTCGAGTTCCAGGAAGCCCTGCTCCAAGACGACGATCTGCTGGCCCCGGTCTTCTCGGCGGTCGCCGCCGGCCGGCCGGCGCACGACGCCTGGGCCGGCCAGCTCGATACCCAGATGGCGGAGTATCGCGCCGGTGGCGACGCCTACATGGCGGCGCGGGCGGAGGATCTGCGCGATCTGCAGCAGCGCGTGCTGCGCGCGCTGGCCGGCGGCGAAATCGCCCCGGATGGCGGCGATGGCATCGACGACATTCTCGTGGCGGAGAGCCTGACGCCGTCGCGGTTCGTCGAGCTCGACTGGCGCCGTCTCGCCGGTGCGGTCGTCCGCGACGGCAGCCCGACGAGTCATGTCGCGATCCTCGCGCGGGCGCGCGGCGTGCCCTTGATTGTCGGCCTGATGGCGCCGCTCGACGAGATCGCCGATCGCAGCCCCGCCGTTCTCGACGCGCAGGCGACCGACAGCCGTGCGGCCCGTCTCGTGATCGCCCCATCGCCGGCGACCCTGCGTGAAACCGGGCGGCGCATCGCCGAGGCGCGGCGTCTTGCGGATGCGGCCGAGGCCGCCCGCCTGCGGCCGGCCTTCACCGCCGCGGGCGAGCGCGTACGCGTGCTGGTCAATATCGACGACCCCGCCCTGCTGCCGTCGATTGCCTCGGCATCGGTCGATGGCGTCGGTCTCACGCGCACCGAGTTCCTGTTTCGCGACGGCAGGCTGCCGGACGAGGAGGCGCAGCTCGCGGTCTATCGCAGTATCGGTCAATGGGCCGACGGCAAGCGCATCACGATCCGCACGCTCGATGCCGGCGGCGACAAGCCGATCGCCGGCGTCACGCCCGAGGGCGAAACCAACCCGTTCCTCGGCCTGCGCGGCCTGCGCCTGTCGCTGCGCAACGAGCCGCTGTTCCTGACGCAGCTCCGCGCGCTCTGCCGGGCGGCCGCCGAAGCGCCGATCCGCATCATGGTGCCGATGGTGACGCTGCCGTCCGAGTTCGAGGCGGCGCGCGCGCTGGTCAAGCGCGCCTGCGCCCAGCTTGCGCGCGAGAAGCTTACCCATGTCGAACCGCCGCTCGGCATGATGGTCGAGGTGCCGAGCGCCGCGATCATGGCCGACCGGTTCGATGCCGATTTCTACTCGATCGGCTCGAACGACCTGGTGCAGTACGCCACCGCCGCCGCCCGCGACAATGCGGCCGTGGCGGCACTGGCCGATCCCGACAATCCGGCGGTATTCGCGCTGATCCGCCTGACCGTCGAAGCGGCGGCGCGCCGTCGTGTCGATGTCAGCCTGTGCGGCGACATGGCCTCCGATCCCTCGCTGACGGCTTCCCTGCTCGATTGCGGCCTGCGCTCGCTCTCGGTCGCCCCGCCGCTGATCGGCCGCATCAAGCTGGCGGTCGCGCAGTATCCCGATCGCACGGCCGCGGCATGAACGAGACGACACCGGATTTCCAGGATGTCGACCCGGCCGTTGCCGCCTACAAACGGTTGCTGAAGGAATGTCTCGACCGTCGGCCTTCCGGCACGCGCCAGCGGCTCGCCGCCGCGCTCGGTACGCACAAGAGCTTCGTCTCCCAGATCACCAATCCCGGTCTGCGCGTGCCGCTGCCGGCGCAGCACGTCCCGACGATTTTCCGCATCTGCCACTTCTCGCACGAGGAGCAGGGCGCGTTCCTGCAGGCCTATCGCGCCGCGCATCCGAGCCCGTCGCTCCCGGACAAGACCGACGGCGAAGACGGCGCGCGCACGGTGAAGATCGACGTGCCGGACTTCGATGATCCGCAGCGCCGGGACGAAGTCGTCCAGGCAATCCTCGAATTTTCCGCCAGGCTGATCGCGCTCGCGCGCCGAAAAGACTGACCGACGCGCGCCGGGCGTCAGCTGCCGCCGACGACGCAAGCGACCGGAGCACGCCCATGAAAAAGCTGATCAACAATGTCGATGCCGTCCTGACCGAGAGCCTGCGCGGCTTCGGCGCCGCGCATCCCGATCTCGCGACGGTGAGCCTCGCCCCGCGCTTCGTGCGGCGCGCGAAACCGAAGGCCAGGGGCCGGGTCGTGCTGATCTCGGGCGGCGGCGCCGGGCACGAGCCGCTGCATGCGGGGTTCGTCGGCCCCGGCATGCTCGATGCCGCCTGCCCCGGCGAGGTGTTCACATCGCCGACGCCCGACCAGATGATCGCCGCCGCGCAGGCGGTCGATGCCGGCGGCGGCATCCTCTTCGTCGTCAAGAACTATGCCGGCGACGTGATGAATTTCGAGATGGCCGCCGAGATGCTCGACGGCAGCGCCAGCGTGATTACCAACGACGATGTTGCGGTCGAGGATTCGACCTACACGCAGGGCCGCCGCGGCGTCGCCGGCACCGTCGTCGTCGAAAAGATTGTCGGCGCGGCGGCCGAAGCCGGCGCCGATCTCGCCACCTGCCAGGCGCTCGGCGAGCGGGTCAATGCGGCGACCGGCTCGATGGGCGTGGCGCTGACGAGCTGTACCGTGCCCGCCGCCGGCAAGCCGACCTTCGCGCTCGGCGAAAATGAGATGGAGATGGGCGTCGGCATCCATGGCGAACCCGGCCGCCGGCGCGTCGCGCTGCAAAGCGCCGATGCGATCGCCGGCGAAATGGTGGGTGCGGTTTGCGACTCGATAAAACCGAGCCGCGGCGAGCCGCTGTTGCTTTTGATCAACGGCATGGGCGCGACGCCGTCGCTCGAGCTCTATCTGATGTTCGAGGCGGCGCGGAAGCAATGCGAGCAGCGCGGTCTCACCGTGGCACGCCGCCTGGTCGGCAATTACTGCACCTCGCTCGACATGGCCGGCTGCTCGATCACGCTGACGCGCCTCGACGACGAAATGTCGCGATTGTGGGATGCGCCGGTGCATACCGCCGCATTGCGCTGGTAGAGCCCGATTTTTGCCACCGCTTCTCGCCTCGATCGCGCGGCGATCGAGGGGTTGCGGTGCCATTCATGCAGCCTAAGTGAGCAGGAACCCGCGGACGAATGCCCGCGGCGCCGATTCGCGATTACTTCGCGCGCCGTCGGCACGGCGGCGCGACAGGAAAGGAGTTCCGCTCATGCCATTCGCATTGCCGCCGCTGCCCTTCGACAAGGCCGCGCTCGAGCCGCATATGTCGGCGAAGACGCTGGATTTCCATCACGGCAAGCATCACCGGAAGTACGTGGAGAAGCTCAACGAGCTGACCGAGGGCACGAAGTTCGCGAAAATGGACCTGACGGAAATCATCCGCGAAACGGCGGGCGCGACCGACAAGAGGATGGTCGACATTTTCAACAATGCCGCGCAGTCCTGGAACCACACGTTCTTCTGGCATTGCATGAAACCGCAGGGCGGCGGCAGGCCGGATGGCGAGCTCGCCAAACGGATCGACGATTCGTTCGGACCCTATGACGCGTTCCGCAAGAAATTCGTCGAAACCGCCAAGGGCCGGTTCGGCAGCGGCTGGGCCTGGCTGGCTGCCGACGGAAGCAAGCTGCAGATCGTCGCCACGCCCAACGCCGGGAATCCGCTGACAGACGGGAAGGTCTGCCTGCTGACCTGCGATGTCTGGGAGCACGCCTATTATCTCGATTATCAAAACCAGCGGCCGAAATTCGTCGAGGCCTTCCTCGACAACCTGGTCAACTGGGCCTGGGCGAACGAGCAGTGGGAGGCCGAGCGCAAGGCGGCCTGACGGTCGCGCCGCCGCTCTCGCCGTTCCAAAGCGACGGGTGCGTCGAACGCGGCATGCCCGTCATCCGTTTCTGCAACCGGGGAGACGCTGAATGTCGAGCGAAGACCTGCACGCGCCGCGCGAGCGGCTGAAGAAGACCACCCTGACGCGCCACCACGCGATCGTGTCGCTGATGGAGGAACTGGAGGCGTCGGACTGGTACCGGCAGCGCGCCGACGATTGCACCGACAGGGCGCTGCGCGAGATCCTGCTGCACAACATGTGCGAGGAAATCGAGCATGCCTGCATGGTGATCGAATGGCTGCGCCGCAACGATCGGGAATGGGCAAAGCAGCTCGATACCTATCTCTACACGAAGGCGCCGATTACGAAGGTCGAGGAAGAAGAGGTCTGAGACGGAAGAGGGGCGGCCGAACGAGAGACCGCGAGGCAGTCATGACCGACATCGACGATGGCGACGACAGCGACCGGGTGAAACGTCCCGGCCCGCACGCGCCGCAGCTCACCGCCGAACAGGCCCGTCAGGCGCGCCGGGGCAGGCCGGTGCTCTGGATCCTGATCGTCGGCACCGGTCTGGCCTTCATCGGCATGTTGGCTGCATTGGGCATTGTCGGCTGAACGCGAAAGCAAACGCCCGACCGGGAAGTCCGGTCGGGCGTTGTGGTTAGGGACGACGATTGAGCCGTCCGCGTGTCGGCGGCGCTGGCGACCGTTACTCGACGATCTGCGCCTCCTGCAGCGCGCGGAGATCGTCCTGCGCCGCCAGCGCACGCATCGCGTCCCGCGTCACGGCCCGGCCGTCGATCACGAGCACCTGCGGCGCCGGGGATACGTCGATGCCGTTCCAGCGCACGATCCGGGGCGGGGCGCCGGGGCGCACCGGATCGAGTATGACGTACTTCTCGGCCGGATCGACGACGGCAGGCTCGGAGATGCCCGAAACCGCCACGCCCGAAATTACAAGGTTGTCGAGCGACGCCTGTTCGTCGGGCGACATTTCCATGCGCGCCATTGCCGGCATCGCGAGCGACGACATCAGCAGGGTGGCGGCAACCGCGGTCGCCGAAATTCCAGTGGTCCGTTTCATTCTCTGCCCTCCTTCTCTGGCGAACAGTTCCGTTGCGACGGCATCCCCTGCCGCCCTTGTTCATCCGGATCGGGGGAAAATCGTTCTTGGCCGGTCCGCGTCCTTGAGCGTTGAATTTTGCCGCAAAACCGTGTGTTTCAAGGCCGGCTCCTGGGCATTCCTGTGGCATTGTGATGGTCTTTTTCGGACCGATGGCCGAATTCCCGCTTGTTTCCTAGACTGCACCCGCGACCTGGCCGGAGGCTCCGTGCCGCAGATTCGAATCCGGATGCTCCGACGCCTTCCATGCCCATCTATCGCGTTTCCAACCCGAATGTCGGCCGCCGGCATCTGCGCGAATGGTATCGCGGCATCCTGCACATGGTGGCGCTGCTGTTCGCGGCGGTTGCGGCCTGCGCGATCGGTCTGGTGCTGCTCGACAACAGCAGTCGCCCGCTCTTCGCGAAATTTGTCGGCGCCGTATGGGACGGTATGAATCTCGTCACCACGCTGGGCGATTTCTCGCCGTTCGATCAGCGCCAGAAACTGTTCATGATCGGCACCATGTTCGTGTTTATCGGCATCGGCGGCTATGCGGTGTCGAGGCTGACCGGCATCCTTTCGAGCGACGCCGTGATGACACTTCGGGAGAACAGAGCGATGGCAAACCTGCTGGAAAAGCTGACGGCGCATGTCGTCGTGATCGGGTTCCAGGCGATCGGCCAGCTGGTCGCCAGCAAGCTGCGCGACGCCGGGGAGAATGTGGTGGTTGTCGAGCGGTCCGAGGAATCGGCCGCGCAGGCATCCGGGCTCGGCTACCTTGTCGTGCAGGGCGATGCCGGCATCGACGACAAAGTGTTCGACCGGGTCGGTCTCGACCGGGCGCGCGCGCTTGTCGTCACGACGCAGGAGCCCGACCGCAACGTCGCGATCACGCTGATGGCCCATTCGCGCAACCCGTCTCTGTCGATCGCCGTGACCGGCGACAGCAGCCAGCGCGGCGCCCTGCTGCACCGCGCCGGCGCCAGGCAGGTCGTGATCCTCGACGACCTCGTCTCGGCGGCGCTGGTTTCGCATCTCACGCCGGCCGCGAAAGCGTGAGCCGTTGCCGATCTCTACTTCGGGCCTGCAGCGCTTTCGGCCGACGGAACGTTTCGCTAGATTGCCGCCGGTCCGACGATGCGCGCGGCGCGGCGTGGCATCGCCGGAAGCGCGACGATCGATGCAAACTCCGGGGGTACCCGCCATGATCCGTCTTCTGCGCCGTGCCGTTGTCCCGACGTTTCTGCTGCTGGTCGCCGCCGCACCGCTGGCGGCGCTGCCGGGCGGGGCGCAGGTTGCGCGCGCCGATGCCGTCCAGACCACGCTCTATTTCGGCCTGCGCACGGACGACGGCGCCGGCGTCAGCGAACAGGCCTGGGCCGCATTCCTCGCCGAGATCGTCACGCCGCGCTTTCCCGGCGGGCTGACGGTGCTGGAGGCCTACGGCCAGTCGGACCGTCACGCGGCCGACGGAGCGGTCGCCGGCCAGCTCACGCGCGTGCTGATCGTCGTGCATCCCGCGACGCCCGAAGCGACGGCGGCGATCGCCGCGATCAAGGCGGCCTGGCGCGAGCGGTTTCCGGGCGCCGGCCTGTTCCATACCGAGAGCGACGTCCGCATCGTGCCGGATTGACGCGTTGCCTCGCCAGCGCCGCGCTTCGGTCTCGATCGGTCGGTGAATTTCCCGAGCGTAACCCGTGTGGCTCGGCGGATGCCCATGAGTCTGCCCGACCCGATATCCCTACCGGCATTGTGAAATTGTTTCACGTGAAACATTTTTAGCGTAACTCTACGTTAAATCTGCGGCCGAGCCAGTGAAACGACGACGCGGACCGCCTCAACCGACAAATCCGGCCGCCGCCCGGTGCGTAAGAGGCGCCGTCGTCCCGGCCCGGCATTGCCACAACCGGCGGCGCGCCACATCTCTAAGAGTCGAAGGCGCGACCCCGCGCGACACCGGCGTTTCGGCGCCCCGCCTCCGGATCCGTGTCGGCCCGACCCCGCGTCGCGCGGCGCTCGTTCGCAAGAGGAGGGCTGGAGCCATGGACGTACAGGCGATGCTCGCCCACAAGGGCGACAGGGTGGTGACGGCGCGCCCGGACGCGACGGTCTCAACCATCATCCGGGTGATGAAACTCGAAGGCATCGGCGCGATCGTCATCTCGAAGGACGGCGGCCGCATCGACGGCATCGTCTCGGAACGCGACGTGGTGCGCGGCCTGGTCGCGCACGGCGCCGAACTGCTCGACATGCCGGTCGCCGAGGTGATGACCCGGCAGGTCCGGACCTGCAACATCGACGCCAACGTGAAGGACGTGATGACCGAGATGACGCGCAGCCGCATCCGGCATCTGCCGGTCGTGCGCGACGGCAGGCTGTGCGGCATCGTCTCGATCGGCGACGTGGTCAAGAACCGGCTCGACGATCTCGAGACCGAAACCAGCGTGCTGCGGGACTACATCGTCGGCCGCGCGTAGCGGACGTGGCGTGATCTCAAAATAGCCGGCGCCGGGGAACCGACCGGCCCCGAAAAGCGAAACCCTCCCGCGAGGGAGGGCTTCGGGGCGGTGATTGCGTTCACAAGGACGCCCAGCCTGCACGAAACGAACGCTCTCGTTTTGCCTGCGATAAGCGATCGTTCCTAGGTTTGCTACATCTACGATCTTATGCTGTCATTCCGCCGGTTGCAAGAGCTTTCGGGGAGACAGCCATGCAGCGCATCTGGGGTTTCGATGTCGGGACTACGTCCATCGGCTTCGCGGTAATCCAGTTCGATGAAAGCCGACAGACCGGCCACATCGAGCGGATGGGTGTCCGCATCTTCCCCGAAGGCGTTACCGAGAAAGATCGCGAGCCGCGCAACAAGGCGCGTCGGACGGCGCGGCTGCTGCGCCGGCAGTATCGTCGTCGCAGATCGCGCCGCAAGAAGCTAGGCGATCTCCTTAGCGAGGCCGGCCTGCTGCCCCCCTTCGATCCCGCGCCCAACAGCGAATGGTCGAATCTCATGAGTGCCGGCGACCCGCAGAAACGCGAGGGGCCCTACGACCTGCGGGCTCGCGCTCTCAGCGAGAAGCTCGAACCCCATCAGTTGGGAAGGGCCCTATACCATCTCGTCCGACATCGTGGATTTTTGAGCAGTCGCATCATCGACGAGAACGATACCGACAAGGAACAGGAAGAAGGCAAGGTCAAGGAAAGTATCGAGCGGCTGCGCTCCGAGATGCACGATCAGACTCTGGGTCAGCACCTGGCCGGCCAGGACAAGAAGCGGGGTCGGTACATCGGCCGCGAAATGGTCAATGACGAGTTTGAAAGGCTCTGGAGCGCACAGGCAAAACACCATCCGACAACGCTCACCGACGATCTGAAGCTGCAGTTCGAAACGGTTGCGTTCCATCAGCGGCCGACTTTCTGGCGTCTGGGCACATTGGGCAATTGCTGGCTGGAACCCGGCGAACCGGTGTGCATCAAGGCATCCTGGAAAGCGCAACGCTACGCAATGCTTGAGAAGCTGAATGTGCTCCGGTTCGCCGGAAGCAACGAGCCGGAACTCGACGAGCACGAACGAACGACAATCCTCGGGCTGCTCGACCAATCGCCAAAAGTGAGTTTCGGCGCAATAAGGAAGGCGTTGAAGAAGTACTGGCAATCTCGCGATCTGCCCGCACAACGAAAATTCAATCTCGAGGTCGGCGGCGACGAGGGCCTACCTGGAAACGCGACAGAATCGGAGCTGCGGCGAGTGTTTGGCGATGCATGGGACTCCCATCCCCATCGGGCCCGCATCAGGTCGGAGATCGCCGACCGGCTCTTTGCGGTGGATTACCGGCGAATCGGAAACAAACGCATTGAAATCAGACGCTCCGCAGACCGCGAGAATCAACGCAATGCATTCGCAGCTTCAGTTGCCGCGGATTGGGGGATCGACAATGCAACGGCAGACGCACTCTCGCGCCTGAAACTCCCTGGCGGCTGGACACGTCACTCCGAGGCAGCGATCGACAAGCTGCTCCCGCATCTCGAGGACGGCATTTCTTACGGCAAGCTTGTCAACGCCACCGAACCTGAGTTTGCCGACCTGCGCGAACGTCTCTTTCCGAACCGCTTCCGCTCAAATTCGTCGGTATCGGCCGAACGGCTGCCGTCGCATCCGCGGCAGATGCCGGATCTCAGGAATCCGACCGTTGCCCGCGCTTTGACCGAGTTCCGCAAGGTTGCAAACAACCTGCTCGCCGCTCATGGCAAACCCGATCTCATCCGGGTTGAACTCGCACGCGACATGACGCGGTCCAAACGAAAGCGGTCCGAACACCAGAAGATCATTCGTCAGCGGGAAGCGGAACGAAAGAAGGCGATCGCGGATCTCGCCGCCAACGGCATTTCCGATCCGTCGGGAAAGGTCGTCGATACGTGGCTGCTCTGGAAGGAGTGCCGCGAAACCTGTCCATATACGGGCCAGAAAATCGGATTCGACGATCTGTTCCGGACCGGACGCTTCCAAGTCGAGCATATCTTTCCCCGATCCAGGTCGCTCGACAACAACTTCTCCAACAAGACGCTATGCGATGTCGAAGAGAACATCCGAAAAGGCAACCGGACCCCGTATGAAATGTACGGAGCGGACGCCGTTGTCTGGGGCCGCATCGTCCAATCGACGAAGAGCATCTTCTGGCCGCACGCCGAAAAGAAGATGCGCCGGTTTCTCGCCACGGACTTTGCAGAAGTCGGATCCGACGAGTTCTCCGAACGCCAGCTTCGGGACACCGCCTATATCGCGGTCCAGGCCCGCGACTTTATCGCCAGGCTGGGCGTGCCCGTCGAAACCTGCAACGGCCAGATAACACGCCAGCTTTGCCGCCATTGGGGGCTCGATGCGATCCTCAATACGGACGGCGAGAACCGAAAGAATCGCGGCGATCACCGACACCATGCCATCGACGCGCTCGCGGTCGCGCTGACCACCCGATCGTTTTCGAAGCGCCTCGGCGACTACTTCGCGCGCGAGAAGCTCGGGCAGCGGCCGAAGCTCGAATTGCCCTGGGCCGACCTCTGGAGCGATGCCAAGAGTACCGTCGGCAGCATCGTCGTATCGCACCGGGTTCAGAGGAAGACGTCCGGTGCCATGCACGCGCAAACGCACTATGGCGATACCGGCGAGGACGTCGTGGAACGAGATATGACCTATCGTCTGTTCGTCACGAGAAAGCCGCTGGAAACGATTACGGCAAGCCAGGTGGAATCCATTCGCGATCCGGAGATTCGGCGGATCGTCAAGGATCACATCGCGCGCGCTGGCGGGAAGCTAAAGGAGGCGTTCAAGACATTCCCGAAATTGCCGAATCGAAAAGGGGGAGCGGATCGGGAGATCCGTCGCGTTCGCGTTCTGGTCAAGCGACAAGAAGCGCTAATGATACCAGTGAATTCACGCAACAAGGCATACTCAGATGCCGATACAATCCATCATATTGCTATTTTTGTATCAGGTGACAATGGCAACATTAGTTTCGACGTACCAAAACTCGCGCGTGTCAAGAACGCGGGCATCGAATCAAAGAAGCGACCACTACTGACGTTGTCAATCGGGGAAGCCATCAAAATTCCAAGTGAGAACGGACAATCAGAAGTCTATGTTGTGCAGAAACTGGGATCCAATGGTCAGATCTTTATGCGGCCTCATTTTGATTCCAGTGATGCCAAGCCATTCTCTCTCATGCCTCGCCCGCTGTTATCGAAGAACGCGCGCAAGGTGCGCATCGATCCGATCGGTCGGGTTTCGCCGGCCAATGATTAAGCGTGTCATAGAGATCTCCTCCGGCCCGGCGCGATTGAGTATCGCGAACCGCCAGCTCGTCATCGAACGCGAAGATCAGCCCCGCGCGACCGTACCGTGCGAAGACATCGGCGTGCTCGTCGTTGACAACAAGGCCGTCAACTACACCCACAGCGTATTCACGTCGCTGGTCGATGCCGGCGCCAGCGTGGTGCTGTGCGGTGGCGACCACCATCCCGCGGGACTGGTCATGCCGCTGGCCGGCAATACCGTGCAGACGGAGCGCCATCGGGAGCAGATCGACGCGTCTCAGCCGCTTCTCAAGCGCCTGTGGCAAACGATCGTTACCGGAAAGCTGCGGCAACAGTCGGTCGTACTCCGCGATGTTACGGGGTCGGACGAAGGTTTGATGGAGCTGGCGGCGCGAGTCCGATCCGGCGATCCCGACAATCTGGAGGCGCAGGGCGCGCAACGCTACTGGCCGAAGCTTCTCGGAAAGGAGTTTCGACGGAGCCGAGACGGACCGCCGCCGAACAACCTCCTCAACTACGGCTACATGGTTCTTCGCGCCGGCATGGCGCGTGCGATATGCGCCGCCGGACTGATACCCACGCTGGGCCTGCATCACCGCAATCGTTACAACCCATTCTGCCTTGCGGACGATCTCATGGAGCCGTACCGGCCGTTCGTCGATCTTCGGGTCGCGGGCCTGGTGGCGGAAGGCTTCGCGGCAACCGACCTCGACCGTTCGTCGAAGCAGAGAATTCTGTCGATGTTCAGCGATACGCTGGAATTCGACAATGAACGATCGCCGCTGCTGCTCGCGCTGCACGGCACCGCATCGTCGCTTGTCAGATCGCTTCAAAGCGGCACGCCAGGTCTGGCATTGCCGTGCGGATTGCCATTGCGGGATACCGACGATGAGCGATCGTAACTGGCCCTTCGGGTGGCGAACCTTGTGGGTGCTTGCGCTCTTCGATCTGCCGACCGAAACGAAAGCGCACCGCAGGGCCTACGCGCGTTTCAGGAAGGATCTGCTCGACGACGGATTCACGATGATGCAGTATTCCGTCTACCAGCGACATTGCGCGAGTTCGGAGAATGCCGAGGTTCACATTCAACGAATGGCCGGGTTGCTGCCGGGCGAAGGCGAAGTTCGCTTTTTGTCCATTACCGACCGGCAGTTCGCCAGCATCCGGACCTACTGGGGTAAAAAGCGCCAACCCAAAGCAAGATCGCCCGCCCAGCTCGAATTTTTCTGAGCCGGACGGGCGATTTTTCGTGGCATTTCAGGTTCCTGCCGGAACCCTATTGTAGCAGACCTAGGAACGACCGCAGACCGCAGCTGCCGACGACGAGAAGCGGCTGACGAGCGTATTGTAGCAGACCTAGGAACGACCGCAGACCGCAGCTCGGGAGGTTACGACGGCTCACGGCCGCTATTGTAGCAGACCTAGGAACGACCGCAGACCGCAGCTACGGCACAGGCGACATCGAGCAGGCGGAATTGTAGCAGACCTAGGAACGACCGCAGACCGCAGCGCTTCTGTTCGCCGGCCCGAACGGGCGCGTATTGTAGCAGACCTAGGAACGACCGCAGACCGCAGCGGCAACAGGGTCGGGCATTAAAAGGGAGAGATTGTAGCAGACCTAGGAACGACCGCAGACCGCAGCTAGAGCTTGGTCGCGTCCCCGCAGAAATTGATTGTAGCAGACCTAGGAACGACCGCAGACCGCAGCGACGCCGCGGGAGACTTGCTCGATCTCGCGATTGTAGCAGACCTAGGAACGACCGCAGACCGCAGCACGATTGGCGCAGCGAGCGTGCACCATTTCATTGTAGCAGACCTAGGAACGACCGCAGACCGCAGCATGATACTGACAGGATGTTCTGGTCTTGTCATTGTAGCAGACCTAGGAACGACCGCAGACCGCAGCTCGGTCAGCTTCGGGTCGCGTTCCTCGGGATTGTAGCAGACCTAGGAACGACCGCAGACCGCAGCTTGCGTTTGGAAGTATGTCTTTATATTCTTATTGTAGCAGACCTAGGAACGACCGCAGACCGCAGCGTACGAGATCGCGAGGTTGTAGACATCGGTATTGTAGCAGACCTAGGAACGACCGCAGACCGCAGCCCAGATAACTGTTGGAACTGGTCGGGTGCCATTGTAGCAGACCTAGGAACGACCGCAGACCGCAGCACCCGAGCCGGGCGTGCCATATTAAGTCCATTGTAGCAGACCTAGGAACGACCGCAGACCGCAGCGTCGGCTACGGCCGGATCGACACGCCGGCGATTGTAGCAGACCTAGGAACGACCGCAGACCGCAGCCCATGACCCTAAAGTACCGTTTGATTACGCATTGTAGCAGACCTAGGAACGACCGCAGACCGCAGCCCACGGACGCGCAGAATCCCGCCGTCCGCGATTGTAGCAGACCTAGGAACGACCGCAGACCGCAGCCGCGCGGAGGAGACCTTGCGGTGGTGCTTATTGTAGCAGACCTAGGAACGACCGCAGACCGCAGCCGTATACTGGTGAACGCCAAGCTGGCCACGATTGTAGCAGACCTAGGAACGACCGCAGACCGCAGCAAAAGTCAAATTGCAGACGCCATCCGTATATTGTAGCAGACCTAGGAACGACCGCAGACCGCAGCGAAGGGTCGTTGGTGACCCCGTACGACCTTATTGTAGCAGACCTAGGAACGACCGCAGACCGCAGCACAGCGACGCAGAAGGTCATTTCGGGTAGTATTGTAGCAGACCTAGGAACGACCGCAGACCGCAGCGCGCGTGGGCGCGCGCGTCGTCGAGACTGTATTGTAGCAGACCTAGGAACGACCGCAGACCGCAGCGGCCTGTATGAGTTGGGTCAAAACCTCAACATTGTAGCAGACCTAGGAACGACCGCAGACCGCAGCCCCAAACGGGTCGAAGACGCCAAGAATATAATTGTAGCAGACCTAGGAACGACCGCAGACCGCAGCTCTGCCCAGTAGCACAATGGCCTTTTGTTATTGTAGCAGACCTAGGAACGACCGCAGACCGCAGCAACAGGATGATCGCGATCTCGATCGCGTAGATTGTAGCAGACCTAGGAACGACCGCAGACCGCAGCTGGATGAGACTGTCGTTCTCGATGATACCATTGTAGCAGACCTAGGAACGACCGCAGACCGCAGCACGGACGCGCCGACCGTTGCGACCGACGACATTGTAGCAGACCTAGGAACGACCGCAGACCGCAGCCCTGGCGCGCTCGGCGTTGGCTCGAGCATGATTGTAGCAGACCTAGGAACGACCGCAGACCGCAGCGCAGTTCCTTTCGTGCCGCGTCCATCGCGGATTGTAGCAGACCTAGGAACGACCGCAGACCGCAGCCAAAGTAGGTTAGTTTTCCGTTATCTTGAAATTGTAGCAGACCTAGGAACGACCGCAGACCGCAGCCAACCATACAGTGGGTTGACCGTCACGGGATTGTAGCAGACCTAGGAACGACCGCAGACCGCAGCAACGGAGTTTTGCGAACTGCTTCTCAAGGCTATTGTAGCAGACCTAGGAACGACCGCAGACCGCAGCAGGGTGTAGTCGCGCAGGTCGCGCACGACATTGTAGCAGACCTAGGAACGACCGCAGACCGCAGCATTTCATGACTTGCACCCCTGTTGTGTTCGATTGTAGCAGACCTAGGAACGACCGCAGACCGCAGCTGCTGCAGGACATCGAGCGCATCATCTTCCATTGTAGCAGACCTAGGAACGACCGCAGACCGCAGCAAAGTCGAGTCGCAGGAAGAACTCTAACCATTGTAGCAGACCTAGGAACGACCGCAGACCGCAGCGCGAAGAGCGAATATGTGCAGGCCGATGCGATTGTAGCAGACCTAGGAACGACCGCAGACCGCAGCGTTGTAGTTCGTAAGCGTTTACCGGCGGTCATTGTAGCAGACCTAGGAACGACCGCAGACCGCAGCTCTCTGTCGCTCATTGCCCGTCTCCCGTGATTGTAGCAGACCTAGGAACGACCGCAGACCGCAGCCGGTAAGTACCTTGCCGTTCCGGCCAAGTAATTGTAGCAGACCTAGGAACGACCGCAGACCGCAGCCTGTCGGACCAGGTGATCGATGCCAATGCAATTGTAGCAGACCTAGGAACGACCGCAGACCGCAGCTGCATGCCTTCCTGCCACTGCGAGGCGGCAATTGTAGCAGACCTAGGAACGACCGCAGACCGCAGCGTACTTCGCAATCCCGCCCTGCATTGCAGGACGGGATTGCGAAAGCGCCTGCGAGCCGCAGGCGCTGCCAGCAAATGTGCTTTGTGCACATGCCGTAGCCACAACGATACGCGCCAGCACTCTTCATCGCACGGGTCAGACCGTCATTCCGAGAGTCCACGCCGTCACCGAGTCCGTTTTCGCCAAATCCGGCGCCCAAGCCGTCGCCCCGCAAGGACTGACCGTCAGCCGCCGGCTTGGCATCGCGCCACATTCGCGGGTCGCGGTGCCCGCCCCGCAATGCCCGTTTGACGTGCAAACCGGCCCGACCCTTAGCCATAGTGGCGCTTTCGTGCCTCGATTCTGGCCAAATGCGCAGCAATCGGCCCGGAAAATATACGAATGCTTGCGGGTTGCCGACGCCATGCCATAGGATCGGAGTCAGAAAAAGCGGGGGGACAGACAAGCCGCACGGGCCGCAGCGACGGTCCGGCAGCGGGCTCCAACGACATCGCCCGGTCCATGGTCCGCCGCGACGCGGCCGGCCGGGCGCAACCAGGGAGGAGAGCGCAATGAAGCGCAGCAAAATCGCCAAACCGACGAACGGACCGGTCAAGGTACGGAGCTTGGCGCCGATGTCGCGGCGCCACATGTTGCAGGGTGCGGGCGCCGCAGCGCTTGGCGCCACAACGATCGGCGGCATTCGCCGCGCACAGGCGGCCACAAACATCAAGGCCATGGTCTGGGAAGGCTACGACGTGTTCCTCGAAGGCGGCGACTATCTCGCCCGGAACGACATCACGCTCGACAAGACCTATATCGGGGCGGCGGAGGAGATCATCGCCAAGCTGCGGCTCGCGCCGCGCGAGGTCGACGTCTCCAGCCCCTACTTCATCCAGGTCGATTTCATGGCGGCGGAAGGCCTGCTGATGCCGCTCGATCTCGAGAAGATCCCGAACTTCAAGAATCTCTTCCCGGCAATCGTCGACGCCGCACGCGACAACATGACCTACGAAGACCAGTGGTACTCGGCGCCCTTCACCTGGGCGTCGATCCCGCTGATGTACAATGCCGACGAGGTAACGGATCCGATGGAATCCTGGATGGACATGCTCCGCCCCGAGTTCAAGGGAAAATCCGCCATCCCGGCGGATCCGACCTCGGTGTTCGCGACCTGGGGCCGCGTCGTTACCGGCAACCAGTCGCCGAACCGCATGACGCTCGCAGAGCTCGACGAAACCGTGAAGTTCCTCATCGAGATGAAGAAGAACCATCTGCGCACGATCGCGGCAAGCTACGGCGAGCTCGGCGATCTGTTTGCCCGCAAGGAGATCCTGGTCTGCGAGGGTGCCGAATGGGTGGCGCCGTTGGCGGGCGACGTGCCGGTCAAGTGGAGTTATCCGAAGGAAGGCACCATGACCTACATCGAGGGCTTCTCGATGAGCGCCGAAGCGAGCGATCCGGATGCGGTCTACGGCCTCATCAACAACGCGCTTTCGGTCGAGGGCCAGATCGCAGGCGCCGAGTATAACGGCCTGCCGATCACCAACGCCGACGCGCTGCCGATGCTGAGCGACTTCAATCGGGCGACCTACCCGTACGACAATATCGAATCCTTTTTCACGACCAATCTGCGCATCGAACAGATGTACCTGCTCGAGGAAGACGGCACGAACGCAACCTGGGACGATTACATCAAGGCGTGGGAAACCGTCATGGCGGCATAGGCCGGCTGGTCACGCCGATCTCGCGATCGTCGGGCGGGGTCGGGGTCGGGCACGCGTCTTTCGCGGCGCCTGCCCGACCCGCCGGATAATCGTCCATGCCGCAGCGGCCCTTCGTCCTCGTTCTCTTCGCCCTGCCGGCGACGCTCATCTTCCTGCTGTTCTTCGTCGGCCCGTTCGCCTATTTCGCGGTCATGAGCTTCTGGAGCGTCAGCGCCTACCGGCTGACGCCCGGCTTCGACCTCGAGAATTACATCGACGTCTTCACCGAGTACGCCTACCCGCTCGGTTTCACCTTCGCGATCGCGCTTGCGATCGCCACCGTCACCACGACGCTGGCCTTTGCCTTCGCCTATCTGGCCCGGTTTCGTGCCGGCCGATGGGGCCCGATCCTGCTGTTCGTCACGCTCATCACGATGTTCGGCGGCTATCTGGTGAAGATCTACGCCTGGCGAACGATCCTCGGCTCGACCGGCATTCTCAATGCCGGCCTGCTGGGTCTCGGCCTCATCGACGAGCCCCTGCCCTGGCTGCTCTACAATCCCGGCGCGGTCGTGGTGACGCTGGTGCATTTTCTGCTGCCGTTCGCGGTTCTGCCGATCTACGGCAGCCTTCGCGGCATCGGCGACGCGCAGCTTGCGGCCGCGCGCGATCTCGGCGCGGGCCCGTCCCGCTCGCTCGTCGACATCGTGCTGCCGCAGTGCGAGCTCGGCATCGTCGTCGCCTTCATGCTGACATTCTTCATTGCGGCCGGCGATTACATCACGCCGCGTCTCGTCGGCGGCCCGTCGACCGCAATGATCGGCAATTTCGTCGAAAGCCAGTTCATCACCGCGCTGAACGCGCCGCAGAGCTCGGCGCTGGCGGTCGCGATCCTCGCGGTCTGCGCCGGCACGATCTTTGTCCTGCGCACCGGGATGCGCAAAGCCCTGGCCGTCCGATGACCGGCCGCGTCTCCCGCATCGCCTGGATCCTGTTCGGTACCGGAACGGTGCTGTTCATGCTGCTGCCGATGGTGCTGCTTGTCCTGTTCTCCTTCGGCGGGAACGAACTCGCGAGCTTCCCGCTGCGCGGCCTGACCTTCGACTGGTACACGGCGCTGTTCGCGAAATCCGATTTCCGGGTCGCGCTGGAGAACAGCACCTATCTGAGCGTCGCCGTGGGCGCCACGTCCGTCCCGGTCGGCATGCTCGCCGCCTTCGCCTTTGCAGGGCTGAAGCGTCGCCGCGCCGGACCGGCGATCGCCGCGATGGCGGCACCTCTGATGATGCCGCCGCTGGTGCTGGCGCTCGCCCTGTTCAGCGCCTACTCCGCGCTCGACATATCGCTCGGGCTCTCGACCGTGCTGCCGGGCCAGGTCGTGTTCATCCAGCCGTTCGTGATCCTGGTGATCTACGCCCGCATGGCCGATTTCGACCGCACGCTGCTCGATTCCGCGCGCGATCTCGGCGCTTCGCCGTTCAGGGCGTTCGTCACGGTCACGCTGCCGATCATCAGCCCGACCGTCATCGGTGCCGCCCTGATCGCCATGGCGCTCTCGCTCGACGAGTTCATCATCACCTACTACACGATCGGCGGCGGGCTTACGCTGCCGACCCTGGTCTGGGGATTGCTGCGCCGGTCGCTCGATCCGAGCGTCAACGCGCTGGCGACGCTGATATTGATCGGCACGGTCGGTGCGACGATCCTTGCCATCCGCGCCACGCGCTACCGGGGCTGACAGTATGGCCGGACCCAAACCGAGGAGAGTTCCCGATGAATGCAGCCGCTGAGGACCTTCGGCCCGGCCGTCGTGCGCCGCTGGTGCGGCTGCGCGGCATCTCCAAGACCTACGGCAACGTCGCCGCGGTGAAACCGCTCGATCTCGAGATCGACAGCGGCGATTTCTACGCGCTGCTCGGCCCGTCCGGCTGCGGCAAGACCACGCTGCTGCGCATGATCGGCGGCTTCACCGAGCCGACCACCGGCACGGTCGAGATCGACGGCATCGACGTGACGCGCCTCGGGCCCGAACGCCGGCCGACCAACATGGTGTTCCAGGGTTACGGCCTGTTCCCGCACATGACGGTGCGCCAGAACATCGCTTACGGGCTCAAGGTCCATAAGGTGGCGCCATCCGAGATCCGGGCGCGGGTCGACGAGATCATTGCGCTGGTGCGGCTCGAGCCGCTCGCCGACCGAAGGCCGGACGCGCTGTCGGGCGGCCAGGCGCAGCGCGTCGCGCTGGCGCGCGCGCTGGTGATGCGCCCGCGCGTGCTGCTGCTCGACGAGCCGCTCGCCGCGCTCGACCTGCAGCTTCGCAAGGCGATGCAGGAGGAGCTGCGGCGTATCCACCGGTCGATCGGCGGCACGTTCGTCTTCGTCACGCACGACCAGGGCGAGGCCATGGCGCTGGCGAACCGCATTGCGGTCATGGATGCCGGCGCGTGCGTGCAGGAAGGCGGGCCCGAAGACATCTACCGGTCGCCGAAGTCGCGCTTCATCTCGACCTTCATCGGCGATGCCAACGTGCTCGCGGGACGCCGCCGGAACAACCGGATCGAGCTCGAGGCCGGCGCCGCGTTCGACGATGAAGGGCCCGACGAGGCCGTCATTGTCGTGATCCGTCCCGAAGCGATTGCGCTCGGCGCCGCAGCATCCGGTTCCGACACGCTGCAACTGGCCGGCCGGCTGGCCGAGAGCGTCTTCCTCGGGCCGTACGTGCGCTATCGCATCCTGCTCGACAATGGCGCGGAGGCGATCGTCCACAGCAGCGACCTGCAAGGGCGCCGGACGCTCGCGGTCGACGAACCGGTCACGCTGAGCTGGGCGCGCGACCGGCATTCCGTGCTGCCGGGCTGACGGGTCGCGAGGATTCTCACGCGGATGCCATTCCTGCGGACGTCCTTGCAATCGTTGGCGTAATTGTCTAGAAATCCGCCATTCTCTGTTCATTTGATTGGAAAACCGGTTTGGAAGGCGCCAAATGGCCAAAGACGATCCGACCGAGCTCGACGCGCTCAGCCACCAGATCATCGCGGAACTGCAGCGCGACGGCCGCGCCTCGTTCCGCGAGATCGGCAAGCGATTGCGGGTTTCGCCGGCAACGGTACGCGCGCGATACAGCCAGCTGCGCAGGAACGGCATCATCGAAGTCATCGCGATCCCGAACCCGTGGCGGATGGGGCTCGACTTCCACGCCACCGTCGGCCTGCGGCTCAGGCCCGGTTCGACCGAAGGGGCCGTTGCCGTCCTCGCCAAGAAGCGCGAGGTCGGCTGGATCGGGCTTCTGATCACCGGCTACGACGTCATGTTCGAGGTCGCGATGAGCGACAGCCACGCCTTCGGGCAATTCAAGGAAGCGCTCTGGGCCGAAATCCCCGGGTTTATCGGTGCCGACGTCTTCGCGATGTGGGACGTCAGGAAGTTCCGCTACGAGTTCCGCACGACGGAACGCGACGCTGCCGGCAGGCGCCGGCCGTCCGGCACGGCACGCAGCCGCAAATCCCGCAACACCGAGAACTGAAAAAAACCACCCGATGGGAGGACGTCATGAATCTGGTTGAGGCCCTGGAGCGGTCGCCGCTGCCGCGCGAGCTTGCCTTTCCGGAAGCCGAGTATCGCGAGCGGGTGCGCAAGACGCAGAAGCTGATGGTCGAACGCGGCGTCGACATCCTGCTGATCAGCAGCACGCCGAACCTGGGCTATCTGACCGGCTACGACAGCACCATGTCGTGCGGTTACACGATCGGCATCCTGGGCCAGACCGGCGACGTCGCGCTGCACTGCTCCGAACTCGAGGCGCCGTGCGCCCTGTTGTTCAGCACGATCAAGAAGATCGACGTGTTCTACTGGTACGAGGCGCAGGACACGGCGACGCAGCTGGCGGGAATCCTTGCCGACACGGGCGGCAACGGCAAGCGCATCGGCCTCGAGATGGGCAATGCGGAAACCTTCGCCAGCGGCGCGTTCGACACCAAGAGCTATCTGAAGCTGGCCGAGAAACTGCCGAAGGCGAAATTCGTCGATGCGACGCGGCTCGTGCTCGACGTGCGACTGATCAAGTCGCCCGCCGAGATCAAGCACATGAAACAGGCCGGCCAATACACCTGGACGGGTCTCAAGGCCTCGCTCGACGCCGCCGCGGAAGGCAAGACCGACAACCAGATCGTCGCCGCCGGCTATGGCGCGATGATCGCCGCCGGGTCGGAGCTGATGTCGATCGACCCGATGATCATGACCGGCAAGCGCGCCGGCTACATGCCGCACATCCCCTACAAGCGGATCAAGCTCGCCAAGGGCGATGCGATCTATCTGGAGTATTCCGGCACGCACGAACGCTACAACGCACCGGGCATGCGGAGTGCCGTGATCGGCACGCCGCCCGACGGCATCAAGCGGCTGGCGGATGCCAGCATCAAGGTGCTGGAGCTGCTGCTCGAGAACGCAAAGCCGGGCCGCACCGGCGACGAGGTCGCGAAGATCGCCAAGAAAGGCTTCGACGGCGCACCGAAGGACTGGTTCTTCCACGGCGGCTACGGCTACGCGATCGGCATGGGCTTCCAGCCGACCTGGACCGAGAACCCGGTCTATATCGCGGAAGGTTCCGACACGGTGCTGAAGCCCGGCATGTGCTTCCATCTGCCGATCTGCGCCTGGGTGCCGACCGACAAATACGGCATCGGATTCAGCGAGAGCATTCACGTGACCGAGAGCGGCTGCGAGACGCTGACGCCCGGCAAGGACCGGTTCCTGCACGTGCGGTGAACGCGGGGACGGCGCAACGGCGGTGCCCGATCGCAACGACCGGCAAGCAACGCCGGTAAAGGAAACGGATCAGGCCTTGCGGTTGCGTGCCGCGACCAGCCCCGCCATCAGATAGGCGATCGCGTAGACGATCAGCCGGTATACGACGGGCGAGCCCGGCGGGATGCAGATGAAAGACAGCGCCGCCAGCCCGCGCTGGCCGACCTCGTGGGCGATGCGCAGCACCTCGTAGTCGGTCATGCCGATCGGCTCGGCGAGATCGCCGAGAATATCGCCCGGCGCGGGGCCGGCGCCGCCGATCACGTCCATGTCGAAATGGACATAGACCTTGTCGGTGCCCTCATAGGCGTGACGCAGTTCCTTGCAGAGCCCGTCGATGCCGAGCTCGGTACGCACCCGCCACATCGGGTAGAAATGCGCGCCCCTGGCGAGGAACTCGCGCACGATCTCCTTGTTCTCGAGCATGCCGCGCGGTCCGATCTCGATCAGGTTGCGGTGCGGGAAGTTGCCGAGAAACTCGTAGGTCTTGTAGAGCCAGCTGTCGGAGCCGGCGATGCGCGGGTCCATCGTCAGCTTGTCGAGCGGTGCGATGTCCCAATGCGTGTCGAGGCTGATCGTGCCGACCTTGCCCTCGGTCGATTCCGAAACCGCCTTGGCGATCGCGAACGAGCCGCAGGGCGAGTTCTGGCCGATCACGATCGGGATCGCACCGGCCGCCAGCGCATCGTTGACCTTCTTTTCGACCGCGGCCTGCGCGCGCAGCACGTTGTCGGCGGTCGGCCGCGTCAGCGCCTCGGCCGGAATCTCGGCATCGCCGTAATCGACGACTTTCAGGTGCTCGAAAACATCGAGATCGAAATCCTGGATGTAGCCCGAGCCGTAGCGGATCGACTGCTGCCGGACGCGCTTGGGCGCGGCGAGCCATTCCTCCTTGCCGACGCCGGCATAGCCGCCCCAGCCCGCGACGTAGGGCGCCCCGACGATGGCGACATCCGCGCCCTTCAAGCCGGCCGGATCGGTGACATGCGGCCGCGCCATGAAGGTCGGCATGTCCGCCTCGATCATCGGCAGGTACCAGGGATGCATGTGCGAGAACGTGTTCTCGAGCGAGTTCGCCCGGATCTCGTCCCACTCCGGATAGGGCATGTCCGCCTCCCGCGTCAGCGCGGCCAGACCGGGCCCAGAACTTCGCACCCGTCGGCCGTAATCAGGATGTCCTCTTCCATATCGAAGACGCCCGATTCGGCCAGGATCGCCGGTTCGAAGGCCAATGTCATGCCGGGCTGCAGCACGATGTTGCAGAACGCATCGACCGAGGGCTGTTCGGCGAGCTCGAGCCCGACGCCGTGCCCGCAGCGGCCGATCTTGAAGTTCCAGTTGAACCCCGCATCGGCATAGCACTTGCCGACGAATTCCATGACGTCGCGCCCGAGAATGCCCGGCCGCATGAACTGCACGGCCTTGAGATGCACGTCGCGCGCCAGGTCGGCATAGCGCTTCTGCTGCTCCGTCGGCTTGCCGATCACCACGAAGGACGACATGTCCGAACAGTAATCGCGGTAAATCGCGGACAGGTCGCACCAGAGCAGCTCGCCGTTGCGAACCACCCGGTCGGTCGGCAGCTGGCAGAACCGGTCGTAGGTGCCGTCGCCGGCTATCGAGCTGACATAGTTCACCTTGTCGGCGCCGTTCTGCAGCAGCGTGACGGCGATGGTCTTGGCGACCTCGCGCTCGGTCATGCCCTCTTCGACCCGCGGCAGGCAGGCGATCAGGCTCCTGGCCGTGATCTGCGCGGCATTGCGCACGCGTTCGACCTCGGCCTCGGATTTGATCATGCGCTGCGCCCAGACCAGCTCGGCCGCATCGACGAATTTCGCATCCGGCAGCGCCTGCTGGAGCGCGACGAAATCGTTGTAGGGAATGGCGAGATGGAACTCGAGCGACAGCTCCATGCCGATCCGGCCGTTCTTCAGCCCCTTGTCGCGCAGCGTCTCGGCCACGATCTGCGGCGTGAACGGCAGGTCGTACCAGCAGCGCACGTCCTCGATCCACGAGTTCGCCTGCGCGTTCCCAAAGTCGGCGAACTGCACGACGATCGCGGGGTCGCCCGTGCGCGGCAGCAGGACGAGCAACGGCCGCACCGTGCCATAGGCGCCCGGCAGTCCCGCCAGGATCGAGGTGATGCCGCCGTAATAGTTGATGTTCTGATGGTTGGTCAGCAGCAGCGCGTCGAGGCCGCGTTCCGCCATCAGGGTGCGCGCAGCATCGAAACGGCGCTCGTATTCGGCCTTCGGAAACTTCATGGCGTCGTACTCCCCTCGCCTGTCGCGTCCACGACTGCCGCCCACATCGATTGTGCGTCGTCTGTTCCGCGCGGCGTTGCGCCCGCAAGTCGGTATGCTATACCCGAATGCCCTTTCGATGCGCGATGGCGGATTTCCGATAACGGGTTTGGCAGTCCCCAAAGTAGTGCCCAAACAGTCGCGTGGAAAGAACGACCTCGACACATTGCTGGTGCACCGGGTCGCCGCCATCGGCGTGCGACCTTTCAGGGGAGCGAAACATGATACGGAAACTCCAAAAGAGCGCAGGGCGGCGCGGACCGAAGTCGCCGAAACTGGCTTTCTGGCTGCAACGCGCCAGCCTGCCGACCTGCGAGATCGCATCGTATGTCGGGCTCGATGCCGTAATCCTCGATCTCGAGCACGGCGTGTTCGATCCGACGGATGCGGACGAGATTATCGCCGCGGCGAAGAATCTCGGCCTGACCGTCTATTCGCGCGTCGCGCAGTCGGAGCGCATGCAGATCCAGGCCGCACTCGACTCCGGCTCCGACGGCGTGATCCTGCCGCAGCTGCGCGACCTCGCCCATGCACGCCAGGCAACCGGCTATGCGAAGTATCCGCCGCTCGGCACGCGCGGCATCGGCTTCAGCCGCACGCACAAATATGGCGGCGCACCGGCCGACTTCACCGACCGCGAGAACCGGCGCACGCTCTGTTTCGCCATGATCGAAACGCCGGGCGCGCTTGCCGATGCCGAAGCGATCGCGGCGTTGCGCACGGTCGACGGTCTGTTCGTCGGGCCGGCGGACCTGTCGATGACGCGCGGGCGCGGACCCGTGCAGGGCAACGCAGCGGACCGGGCCGACTGGGCCCGCGCGGCGGAGGCAGCACGCGTGAAGCGCAAACCCTGGGCGACCGTCGCCCACGATCCCGCTGCCCTCGCTTTCACTCGAACGCATGGTGCTGCCTTCGTCACCGTCACCGATGATTTCTCGGCCTTGCAGGACGGGTTCCGCTCGGCGCTGACAACGGCCGGGCGCCGCTGAACCGATCTTGCACCTATATCGTTGGATTGTTCAACATCTCTACTTGACAGAAAGTGATCGATTACCAAGAATCGCCTCCCTGCCCGATAGCCGGGTACAGGGAGGACAATCATGAAGCGTAAATACGCGGCCGCTTTTGCGGCGGCATGTCTGCTCGCCGCCGGCGCTTCGGTGCCGGCCTGGGCTCAATCCGTCGCGCCACCGGCGCGCATCGCCGAGGCGGGAAAGATCAGTTTCTGCACCGCCCCGCCCTATCCGCCGGTGATCTACCAGGAGGGCGACGTCATCGTCGGTTCCGATGCGGATATTGGCGCTGCGATCGCCGCCAAGATGGGCGTCGAGGTCGAATGGGTGGTGATCGGCTTCGACGGTTTCATCGCCGCCGTACAATCGGAGAAATGCGACGGCTATCTCGGTGCCTCCACGCATACCGAAGAACGCGCCGAACAGGTGCATTTCACCGACTATGTCGAGGTCGGCACGCAGTATCTGGTCGTTGCCGGCAACCCGCTCGGCATCCAGTCCGAGGAAGATTTCTCGGGCTATGCGGTCTCGGTGCTGGTCGGCACGACCGAAAAGGCCGCGCTCGACGAGATCAACACCAAGCTCGCCGCCGAAGGAAAACCGCTGATCGAGATCGTCGTGTTCAATGCCGACACCGACGCCGGCATGGCGCTGACGCAGGACAAGGTCGACGCCTACGGCACGGATTCGCCGGGCCTGACCTTCTATCTCGACAAATTCCCGGGCGCCTACCAGCCGGCCTTGCCGGAGCCGGTGCGACGCAAGCCCTGGGGCATCGCCACGCGGCTCGACGACGCCGAGTTGCAAGCGGCGCTGCAGGCGGCTGTGGACGAGATGTATGCCGACGGCACGATGATGGCTATTCTCGAGAAGTGGAACCTCACCGACATCGCACTGAAATAGCGAAGCGGACAGACCGGTGCTCCATCAGATCGACTGGCAACTCCTCGCCGAGAGACTGTTCGAACCCGAGGGGCCGTTCTGGCGGGCACTGGTCACCACCGTCGGTATCGCGGTAGCAGCGGAGATAGCGGGCGTCATCATCGGGTTCCTGGCGGTGCTGGCGCTCCGCTCCCGCATCTGGCCGCTGCAGATCGTCACCTACCTCTATGTCTGGGTCATGCGCGGCACGCCGATTGTCGTGCAGATCTTCTTCGTCTATTTCGGCGCCAACCTGTTCCTCGGGTTCGATCTCTTCCCGCGCGAAGTAAGTCTCATCGGCTTCACCGTCTCCGGCGCGATCGTCGCCGGCACGGTGGCGCTGGCGCTCAACGAGGGCGCCTATATGAGCGAGATCGTGCGTGCCGGCATCGATTCGATCGATCGCGGTCAACTCGAATCGGCGCTGGCGGTCGGGATGCTCAAGAGCACGGCGATGCGCCGGATCATCCTGCCGCAGGCCGCGCGCGTGATCATTCCGCCGCTCGGTAACCAGTTCAATTACATGCTCAAGACCACGTCGCTGCTCGCCTTCATCGGCGTTTACGAGATGTTCCGCGATGCCCAGGTGCACTACTCGGTGCATTTCCAGCCGGTCGAGGTCTTCATCGCGGTCGCGCTCTGGTACCTCGTGCTGACGACGATCTGGGGCATCGTCCAGGTTCAGCTCGAGCGCCGGTTCGGTGCCAGCGAGCGCGAGGAAACCGAAAGCTGGCTCAACCGGTTTCTCGGCTTCGGCCGTTCCGATGGCGGACGGCGATGAACGCGCAGCTCGCGGCGGCACTCCCACCGACCGATCCCGCCCGCGCCCTGCCGATCGTGCGCGCAGCCGACGTCCACAAGAGCTTCGGCACGCTCCATGTGCTGCGCGGCGTATCGCTGTCGGTGATGCGCGGCGAGGTCGTCTGCATCATCGGCCCGTCCGGATCGGGCAAGACCACGTTCCTGCGCTGCCTCAACCATCTCGAACGCATCGACGGCGGCCGGATCGAGATCGACGGCCAGCTCGTCGGCTATCGCGAGGGCAAGAATGGCAAGCTGGTCGAGGACACGAAGGTCAATATCGCGCGCATGCGGGCGCAGATCGGCTTCGTCTTCCAGCGCTTCAACCTCTGGCCCCACATGACGGCGCTACAGAACATCATCGAGGCGCCGATCCGGGTCAAAGGCGAGCCGGTCGACCAGGTGATTGCACGCGCGGAGGCTTTGCTCGACCGCGTCGGCTTGCGCGACAAGCGCAACGCCTATCCCGGCCGCCTCTCCGGCGGACAACAGCAGCGCGTCGCCATCGCCCGCGCGCTCGCCATGAAACCGAAGCTGATGCTGTTCGACGAGGCGACCAGCGCGCTCGATCCCGAAACCGTCGGCGAGGTGCTGGCGGTCATGAAAGAGCTCGCGGCCGAGGGCATGACCATGATCTGCGTCACGCACGAGATGGGTTTCGCGCGCGAGGCCGGCGACCGTGTCGTGATGATGGACGAGGGCGTGGTAGTCGAAGAGGGCACGCCGGAATCGCTGTTCACGCGGGCGACGCAGGAGCGCACGCGCCAGTTCCTCGCAAAGATTCTCTAATCTGGCCTCGATGCGGACCTAGGCGCTGACGCGCGCCCTGCCGTTCCCGACCGCATCCTGTTCGTCGATGGTCGCGAGCGCGATCCGCTCCGAGGCATCCAGATGCACCTTGAGGCTTTGCGCCGCGACACCGAAGTTCGATTTCCGCAACGCATCAACGATCGCAACGTGATCGGCGGCGAACACCCGGTCCTGCTCGCGGCGATAGTCGGCGATTGCGAGCGCAAGCCGGATCTCCGTCAGCAGCGAGGCGTGGAACTCGGCCAGCCGCGCGCTGCCGATCGCTGCCACGATGGCGCGATGAAAGGCGAAATCGGCCTCGGCGATTACCTTGTGGTCGTCGCGCTTGAGCGCATCGTTGAGGGCCTGCAGCTCGCTCTCGACCCGTCGCAATCCGTCGCCCGTCACGTAAGGAATCGCCGTCAGCTCGACCGCCCGGCGCGCCTCGTAAATATCCGCCACGTCCTGACGCGTGAGTTTCGAGACCGTGATGCCGCGATGCATGCTGTGCCGCACGAGCCCCTCGGCGCTCAGCATCCGGAACGCCTCGCGCACGGTGTTGCGCGAGACACCGATCGATTCCGCGATCGGAACCTCCCGCAACGGCATGCCCGGGCGGAACTCGCCCGCGACGATCCGGTCGCGGAGTGCGCTGGCGACCTGCTCGGCCGTGGTCGATCGGCTGATCTGCAGGTTCGCGAACGTGTCGGTTTTGGCCATGGACCCCCGATGTCGCGGTCAGCATCCCACCGCCCGCACGAGTCGGCCAAGGGATGGTTTCAGGATGAATTGTAATATTGACAAATTGTTGAACATTTTGTCAATTATTGCGGTCTGGAGCGTGGGCAACGGCGCCGGCGCGGAAAAGCGGGAGCAATCAACGTGTCCACGATCTACCAGCGGCTCGGCCTCGAGCCGGCCGTCAATGCGCGCGGCACCTACTCGGATCTCGGCGGCTCGCGGCTGTCGCCGACAGTCTGGCGCGCGATGGAAGAGAGCAACGGCGCCTTCATCGAGATGGAGGAGCTGTTGCAGAAATCCGGCGCCGACATCGCCCGCATGCTCGACGCCGAAGCCGCCCGCGTTACGCCGGGTGTCGCCGCCTCGCTCGCCCTTTGCGCCGCCGCCTGCGTGACGCGCGGCGACCGCAAGGCCATCGAGCGTCTGCCCGACACGACCGGCAAGCCGAACGAGATTCTTCTCCAGCGCGGCCATCGCTACAAATATGCGCGCTGTCTGAAGCTGGCGGGTATCACGCTGGTCGAGCCGGACGGCGCGGGCGCGCTCACGCCGCAGCAACTCACGAGCGCGATTACCCAACGCACGGCGGCGATCGTGCTGCCGGCGCATCTCAACGGCGCGCCCGGCACGCTCGGCATCGAGGCGGTGGCATCGATTGCGCGCCAGCACGACGTGCCGCTGATCGTCGACGCCGCCTACAAGGTCGAGCCGCCGGCTGGCATCCGCTCCTGGTTCGAGCGCGGCGCCGATGTCGTCTGCATCAGCGCGAAGTACTTTAGCGGTCCGAATGCCGGCGGTTTCGTGTTCGGCCGCAAGCGGCTGATCGACTGGATCGCGGCTTGCGACTTCACCGGTTTCGAATCCTCCGACTATCTGACGTTCGGCCGCGTCTTCAAGCTCGACCGCCAGATCGTCGTCGGCGTGGTCGAGGCGCTCCGCGAGTGGATGACGCTCGATTTCGACGCGCGATACAAGCAGTACGCCGAGCAGGCCGACAATCTGGCGCGCGATCTCAAGGACCAGTCGGGACTCAGCGTGCAGCGCCGCTTTTTCACTATGGAAGAGACGCTGGAGCAGGGGCCCACCAACTGCCTTCAGGTGGTGCTGCCGAAGCATGTCGACCCCGAGAGCCTGATGCGCGGCCTGAGCGCGCGGGCGCCGCGCGTCCTGGTCCATGCCTACGAGAACAGCATCGCGGTCGCGATGGAGACGCTGCTGCCGGGCGAGGAGGCGATCGTCGGTCGCCGCATCAAGGAAGAGCTGAGCCAGCTCGCGCGCTGACGCGTTTGCCATGCCAAACCAGGATCCGCCGGCCTCGGCGCTCCGTCTCGTGCGCCTGCCGGAGTTGCAGGCGATGCTTGCCGGTTTCGACTGCATCGCCGCCATGGAGCAGGCCTTCCGCGCCGCGTCGGAAGGCAGCATCGTCGCACCGCCAGGCGGCGAGCTGCTGTTCGACGATCCTGCCGGCGATGCGCATATCAAGTTCGGCTACCGGCGCGAAAGCGACCATTATGTCGTCAAGGTCATCGCGGGCTTCTACGACAATGCGCGGCTCGGCCTGCCGGGCCTGGGCGGTCTTGTGCTGCTGTTGTCGCGTCGCACCGGTGCGCCCGAGGCAATCCTGCTCGACGATGGTTGGCTGACGAATTTGCGCGCAGCGGCAGCGGGCGCGGTCGCCGCACGCTATCTGGCGCCGAAGGATGTCCGCGCGATCGGCGTGCTCGGTACGGGCGTGCAGGCCCGCATGCAGGTCGAACAGCTGCAGACCATTACGCCCTGCCGGGAGCTAGTCGTGTGGGGCCGGACCACCGCCAATGCGGAACTCTACGCGCGCGACATGCGGGCGCGCGGTTTCCGCGTCGCTATTGCGCCGAGCCCCGCTTCGGTCGCCGAACGCGCCAACCTGATCGTCACCGTCACACCGTCAATGTCGCCGCTGCTTGCGAAGGCCGACATCAGGCGCGGCACGCATATCACAGCCATTGGCGCCGATACGGCCGAGAAAACCGAGCTCGATCCCGCGATCCTCGCGGCGGCCGATATCGTTGCGGTCGACGAGCGCGAGCTTGCGCTCGGGCGCGGCGAGGTCGGGCACGCGATCCAGGCGGGTCTCATCCGCGCCGATGTCCTGGTCGAGCTTGGACAAATCGTCGCCGATCCCGGGCGCGGCCGGCGCTCCGATGCGCAGATCACCGTCGTCGATCTCGGCGGCACGGCGGCGCAGGACATTCTCATGGCCGAAGCGGCGATGGCAGCCTTGTCGGCGTCGCGTGTGCCGCGCTGACCAACGTGCCCAGCGCTCCAAAACGAAACGGCCGGGCGTTTTGCCCGGCCGTTCGGCTCGTCAAAGCCGCGGTCTTCAGTGCGCCATCAGCAGCGGCATGGTGTTCGCGGTGATGACCTTCGCGGTCGCGCCGCCGAGGCCGAGGAACTGCATCATGCGGCCCTGGCCGTAGGCGCCCATCACCAGCAGGTCGGCGTTCATCTTCTGCGCATGCGCCAGCAGCGAGCGGCCGCGGGCGCGGGCCGAGCCGGAGCCCGGATCGTAGGCATCGGTCTTCGCCTTGACGCCGTGACGGCCGAGAAATTCGGCGAGCTTCGCGGCGCTCGCGGTCTTCTCCGACTTGCCCGCCGCGAGAATCGTCACCTCGGCGGCACGCTCGAGCAGCGGCAGCGCGGCCGAGACCGCGCGCGCCGCCTGGTTGCTGTCGTTCCACGCCACCGCGACCCTGGTGCCGATCGTCGGCATCGGCGTCGGCGGCGCGATCAGCGCCGGCCGGCCGGTCTCGAACAGCACGGTGCTGACCGCACCGGGAAACAGCTCGTCGTTTTCGTCGCCCGGGCGGCTGATGATCACGAGGTCGGCCAGCCGCGCATCGCCGATCAACAGGTCGATCGCGCGACCCTCGCGCTCCACCCAGCGCGACTTGCCCCCGCCGGCCGTGCCGAAGACGCTGTCATAGGCCTTGCGGGCGGCATCGCGCCGCGCGCGGATATGCTTGCGCACGGTCTCTTCGGCGACGCCAACCATCGGCATGCCCTCGCCGGCGGCGAACACCGCCATCGGCTCCGCATCCGGCGAGATATGCAGGACGTCGAGCCAGGCATCGGAGTTCCTGGCCGCGAGCTGCGCGGTCTTCAGGGTCGCTTCGGTCTTGTCGCCACCGTCGGCGACCGCGAGCAACGATTTCAGCATGGTTCTCCCCCAGGTCGGCACCAACGGGCGCCCGTTCGATTGCTGCTGCCGGCCGTACAACTCGTCATCGAACCGTAAACCGGGTCGATCCGCGGCAGCGCCCGAGCCGCACTCTAGTCAAAGCGGCCGACCGTGCCTACTGGCCCGGGAGTCCCGTCCCTGTCGGCCGCGCAGGCTGGCAGAGGTCCGGCTGCAGGCCGTCAAGAGACCATGCGACCGGTCGGTCGGACGCTACCGTCCTCGCGCCGCCTTCAGAATCGACGCCGCGGCATCGGCGAGAACCTGGCAACCGAGCGCGATGTCGGCCGCCGCCGTGTCTTCCGAGAAATCGTGGCTGACGCCGCCGATGCTCGGGACGAACAGCATCGCACTCGGCAGGAAGCGCGCCATGATCTGCGCGTCGTGGCCGGCGCCGCTCGGCATCGATATCCATTGGCCCGGCGCGCGGGCTTCCGCCGCGGCCTCAAGATGCCGCTGCAACCCTGCGTCCATCGCGCTCGGCTCGGACGGATCGTCCGGCTCCGCGATCGCCGCTGCGACCGGCCCGGCGCGATTGGTTTCCTCGGCCAGCGCGCGCAGCGCCGCCCCGAACCGTTCGAGCCGCGCGTTCTCCGGATCGCGCATCTGCACGATCATCTCCGCGCGGCCGGGAATGATGCTCGGCGCGCCGGGAAAGAACTGCACCCGACCGACGGTCCAGACACTGTTCGGCCCCGCCAGCCCCCTGAAGCGCGCATCGAGCTCGCCGGCAAACCGGATCAGCGCCGCGCCGGCATCGCGCCTGATCGGCATCGGCGTGGTGCCGGCATGGTTCTGCCGGCCGGAGAAGGTCACCGTGAACTCGCGGATGCCGACGATGTCGGTCACGATGCCGATGCGTTTGCCCTCGGCTTCGAGCCGGCCGCCCTGCTCGATATGCGCCTCGAGATAGGCAACATGGCGGCCCGGTTCGAGCCGCAGCGGTATGGTTCCGGAAAGTCCTGCTTCGTCCATCGCGGCACGCAGACTCTTGCCGTCGATGCTCGCGGCGCGGTCGAGCGCATCCGCCGGCGCATCGCCGCAAAACGAGCGGCTGCCGAGGAAGCTGAAATAGGTCCCCTCCTCGTCCTGCCAGGCGACCGCATCGAGCGCGAGATCGCGCGTCGCGGGATCGTCGCGGAAGGCGCGCGCGAGCTCGATCGCATAGATGACGCCCATCGCGCCGTCGAGCCAGCCGCCGTTGGGCTGCGTGTCGCTGTGCGAGCCGACCAGCAGCGCGGGACCGGGATTGCGCGACCGGCCGACGACATTGCCGACGCCGTCGATGGTCGCCGCGAGCCCCGCCTCGCGCATGCGCCCCGCGAGCCAGCGCCGCGCTTCCAAATCGATCGGGGAAAAGGCCTGCCGCACCACGCCGGTGCCGCAGGCGCCGAAGGATCGGAGCGTGCGGAGATCGTCGAGCAGGCGTGCGTGATCGATGCGCGGCATGCGAGAGTCCCTGGCGATTGGGCCGGGCGGTGCGGCCCCCTATACTCGGGGCCGAGCATAGCGATGCGGCGGCGGCACGTCGCGGTCGGCTGCGACCCATCGCGGCACGTCGCGGCCGGCCGCGATGGCATGGCGGCAGGCGCAAGCGGGAGAACGAGAGCATGCAATTCGATCTGGCCATCCGGAACGGCACCGTGGCGACCGCCGGCGACATCGTCCGCTGCGACGTCGGCATTACGGATGGCAAGGTGGCCGCGCTCGGGACCGGGCTCGCCGGCAAGGAAACCATCGATGCCGGCGGCAAGCTCGTACTCCCCGGCGGCATCGACTCCCACGTCCATATCGACGAGCCGCCCTTCTACGGCGTCCGGAGCGTCGACGATTTCCATGCCGGCACCGTCTCGGCGGCCTGCGGCGGTACCACCACGATCGTGCCGTTCGCACAGCAGATCCAGGGCGAGAACCTGCGCAAGACCATCAACGATTATCACAAGCGCGCCGAGGGCAAGGCCGTCATCGACTACGCCTTCCACGTGATCCTGTGCGACGCCAACGAACAGGTGCTGGGCCAGGAGCTGCCCGCGCTCGTCGCCGACGGTTACACCTCCTACAAGGTCTACATGACCTACGAGGGTCTTGCGCAGAGCGACAAGGACATCCTCAACCTGCTGGCGGCATCGCGGCGCGAGGGTGCGCTGGTGATGATCCATGCCGAGAACGACGCCTGCATCCATTTCATCACCGACCGGCTCAACCGGACCGGCAAGACCTCGCTCGAGCAGTTCGCGAAGATGGCGCCGATGGCGGTCGAGCGCGAGGCGACGCATCGCGCCATCACGCTCGGCGAAGTGGTCGACACGCCGATCCTGATCGTGCATGTCTCGGCGCGCGAGGCGGCCGAGCAGATCGGCTGGGCGCAGCGGCGCGGCATCAAGGTCTTCGGCGAGACCTGCCCGCAGTATCTCTTCCTCAGCGAGGAAGACCTGGCACGACCGGGCTGGGAGGGCGCGAAGTTCATCTGCCAGCCGCCGCCGCGCGACCGGGGCAACCAGGAAACCATCTGGCGCGGGCTCGCGAGCGGGCTCTTCCAGGTGATCTCGTCCGACCATTGCTCGTTCAAGTTCGACAGCGCGTCGGGCAAGAAGCATCACCACGAGCCGCATTTCCGGCACGTGCCGCCGGGCGTGCCCGGCATCGAGCTGCGCCTGCCGCTGCTGTTCTCGGAGGGCGTCGGCAAGGGCCGCATCGATCTCAACCGTTTCGTCGCGCTGACCGCGACCAACGCCGCGAAGCTCTACGGTCTCTATCCGCGCAAGGGCACGATTGCGGTGGGATCGGATGCCGACATCGCGATCTGGGATCCCGAGCGCACGGCGACCGTTACGCACGACATGCTGCACGACAATATGGACTACACGCCCTACGAGGGCATGACGCTCAAGGGCTTGCCGGTCGTCACGCTGTCGCGCGGCGAGGCGATCTGGCGCGACGGCGAGGTGCGCGCAAAGCCGGGCCGCGGCGAGTTCCTGCGCAGCGAACGCCATCCGACGCAAGAGAAGCAGCCGGCGGTCGCAATCTGAGGGGCTGAAAGCGGCCCACGTCCCATGCCCATTCTGATCCGGCGGCTCGGTGCGCATGACGATCGTCGGCGGCCGCGTCGTGGTCGACGACGGGCGCATCCTGACCGTCGACGAACCGGCGCTGCGCGCCGAGCTCGCCGCGCACTGGCCGCGCTATCTCGCGGCCCATGAGCGATCGGCGGCGGAAGCCGCCAGGCTGTCGCCAGCCTATCGCGCGCTCTTTTCGCGCCTCGCCGCGCAGGATGTCGGTTTCACACGCTGGCTGGTCGCCTGAGGCGCGCGCAGATTTGGCCGCCATCCCGGTGCCAGGTCGCCGTCCGGAAGCGGTCGCATCGGCGCGCTTGCCATGCCGGCCGCACAAGCAGATATTTCGGCCAGGGGCCGAAAAACAGGCCATCTCCGCTTCAGGCACAACATGTCAGGAACAGGAGAGCATCATCATGCGGACGTTTGCCTTGGCTGTCGGTCTTGCTGGTGTCTTGTTATCGGTGCCGCTTTCGTCATCGCAGGGCGAGATCCTCGCGATGATGAACTACGAGAGCAAAACCCCGGAAGCGCTGGCGGCACTCAATCTGAACGCCTCAACCGACCGGCGCGAGGGAATTGCCATCATCGACGTCGATCCCGAGTCCGCGAACTTCGGCAAGATCATTGCGGATATTCCGATGCCGCCAACCCAGGTCGTGCACCACATCTTCTACGATCGAGCGATGACGAAAGCCTACATTACGTCGCTCGGCGGTCCGAGCCTGCAGGTGATCGACATGGCCCGGTTCCCGTACCGGGTCGAGACCATCGACGTCGAAGGATGCGCGATGGGCGAGGACGTCGTCTTCGATGAGGCGAACCGGCGCTGGTATCTGACCTGCATGCAGTCGGGTCACGTCTTCGTCGGCGACGTCGCGACCGACGGGGTTCTGGCCCGGATCGACCTGCCGGGCAGCTACCCGCACGGAATTGGCATCAGCACGGAAGCCAACCGGATCATCGTGACCAGCACCGTCAGCGGCGATCTCAAGGATCCGCACGAGTTTGTTTCAATCGTGGACGCCACGACCTATGAGCTGCTCGGCACCAAACGCTTGTCGCTCAAGTCCGAAGGCTCGGGCGAGGCGCCGGTCGAAATCCTGTTCGCACCCGGAGCGGACCGGCCGACTGCCTACGTTACGAACATATTCGGCGGCACCCTCTGGACGCTGACGTGGAACGAGGCGAACGGAGACTTCGATGCCAGGCAGGTGTTCGACTTCGGATCGATCGATGCCGGCGTCGCTCTCGAGATGTACTTCAACGAGGCGCGTGACCGCCTCTACGTCACGACCGGCAAGCCCGGCCAGCTGCACGTCTTCGACGTCACCGATATCGGAGACCCGAAACACCTCAAGGCGATTCCGGCCGGCGAGGGCGCGCATCACGTCGCGATCACGAAGGACGAGCGGTACGGCTTCGTGCAGAACGCGTTGCTCAACCTGCCGGGGCTCAGCGACGGCGGCGTAACCGTTGTCGACCTCCGGACGGGCAAGGTCGTCGCCAGCATGGACACGCTCAAGAACGCCGGATTGAACCCCAACAGCATCGTGCTGTTGCCGGAATGGAACAGCCTGGCAGGCCATTGACGGCGGGAAGAACCGTGGCATGAAAGAGCTCCGGGCCGGCGGCCGGAGCTTTTCTGCATCGGAACGGACTCGCCGGAGCGCCTAGTCCTCGGCGCCCTGCCCCGTGATCAGGCGCGCGCCGCGCTGATAGGTGATGTAGGACCAGATCCAGTCCGTCATCACCAGCAGCCGGTTGCGGAAGCCGATCAGGAACAGGATGTGCACGAAACTCCAGAGCAACCAAGCGACGAGGCCGCTCACCCGCAGCCAGCCGAAATCCGCGATCGCCGCCTTGCGTCCGATCGTTGCCAGCGATCCGGCGTGACGATAGCGGAACGGTCCGGGGTCGCGCCGCTTCGAGAATTCGGCGCGGATCGACTTCGCGACATGCTCGCCCTGCTGCTTGGCGACGGGTGCGAGGCCCGGTAACGGCTTGCCGTCGCTGCCGGCAACCTGCGCCGTGTCGCCGATGACGAATATCTCCGGGTGCGCCGGCACGCGCAGGCGATCGTCCACGACGACACGACCGGCGCGATCGGCCGCGATGTCGAGCCATTTCGCCGCCGGCGACGCCGTGACGCCGGCCGCCCAGATCACGGTCGCAGCCGGCAGATGGGTGTTGGCGCTCGCGCCCTCCGGCGCCGCGGTCCTTTTCGCAAGCTGCGTCGCGCTGTCCGCGAGGGTCACGCCGCTCTCGTCGCAATGCGTGACCGCCACGCCCGCGCGCACCTCGACGCCGGTACGGACCAGGGCCCGTTCCGCCTTCGCCGACAGCGATTCCGGGAAGCTCGGCAGCACGCGCGGGCCCGCCTCGACCAGCAGCACCCGCGCCGAGGCCGGGTCGATCGCCCGGAAATCGCGTACCAGTGCGCGATGCGCCAGTTCCGCGATCGCACCCGCCATCTCGACGCCGGTGGGCCCGGCGCCGACGACGACAAAGGTCAGCAGACGCCGCCGCTCGACCTCGTCGTCGGTCGTCTCGGCGCGCTCGAAGGCCGACAGGATGCGCCGGCGTATGTCGGTGGCATCGTCGATCTTCTTGAGACCGGGTGCGAACCGTTCCCATTCGTCATGGCCGAAATAGGCGTGGCGCGCGCCGGTCGCAATCACCAGCCGGTCGTAAGGGATCGATCGCCCGCCGAGCGCGACCAGCCGCCGTGCGGGATCGATGCCGGTGACGCGGCCCATCAGCACGCGGGCATTGCGTTGCCGGCGCAGGATCGAGCGGATCGGCGTCGCAATCTGCGAGGGCGCGAGCCCGGCCGTGGCCACCTGGTAGAGCAGCGGCTGAAACAGATGGTAGTTGCGGCGATCGATCACGGTCACGTCGACCGCCGTCCGGGCAAGGCCGAGAGCGGCGGAAAGCCCGCCGAAACCGGCGCCGACGACCACCACCTGCGGACGCCGGTTCGGATTCCCGGCGCCCGCGAGGTCGGTCGAACGATCGGCCGCCGGGCGGGCGGCCTGTCTGTTGCCAAGGGTCGACATGGGCGTTCGTTCTTCCACGCGTCCAATCTAGGCAGAGAACCGGCGCCGGATAAGATGGTCGAGCGAAAGCGTGCCGGCGCCGCGCGCGATCAGCAGCGTGAGCAAGGCCGCCCACATCGCATGGTCGACCCAGCTCGACGGGTAGACGAAAAGCTGGATGACGATCGTCATGCCGAGCAGTGGCAGCGCCGCGAAGCGAGTCGCCAGCCCGGCGATGATGAAGGCCGGAAATACCAGCTCGCTGAATGTCGCCAGGTAGGCGGCGATGTCGGCGGGAAGCAGCGGCACCCGATACTCGTCCTTGAAGAGCTGGACGGTGAGCATCCAGTTGGCGAGCTTGGTGAGGCCCGAGCGGAAGAACACGGCCGCAATGCCGATCCTGGCCAGCAGCAGCGGCAGGCCCATCGGCAGACGTTCGGCGAGTGCGACGGCACGCCCGACCGCGGCAGCCGGCGCCATCGCGGGCGCCGAATAGTCGTTGGCAATCATCGGTGCAACTCCTTGAGGTTACGGAAGGGGAGGAAAACGCCGCCGGGTGCGTCCGACCGCGCGATGCGATGCAAATCGACGGGCAGATCGGCAGCCCGCTCGACCCGCTCACGCAGGTTCGATACGACAAGCGAAACCCGGGCGACGAGCCGTCCGCGCCGCACGCCCGGCAACGGTTCGGCCGTCGTTTCGGGGAAGCGGTCGAACGCCGCGGGGTCGGCGACACCGCGCGCGACCAGGACGCGCGCCATCAGCGCGCGGACTTCGGACATCGATGACATCGGTTTCTCCACGGGTCGCGGATCGAACGAAGTCGCAGAACCGTTGCCCGGCCGGGAGCCGCGTTCGGCCGGGGACAGGCCGGATCGGCGATGGAGGGAACGCATCGTCGCGGCTCCCGTCCGGGCAAGCGGGTCACTCGCCGGTCACGCCGCCCGCGATCTTCTCGCAGGTACCGGCCGGCACGTAGATCCAGGCGTCTTTCTGGCGGTCCATCGTCGCGGACCCGGCGCAGGAATTCGTCGCGGTCTGGCAGTCGTTCTTGCCGGCAGCGACGATGCCGTAGCATTTTTCGTTCTCGCCTTCGGCGCGCGCATCGACGGCGCTCATCGCGATCGGCAGCGCCAGCGCGGCGGCAAGCGCGGTCGATACGAGGATGCTGGTCTTCATGGTAGGACTCCTTGGTTCAGGCGTTGCGGTTTCGATCACCGGCGCCGACGGACCGGGCGACGCCTCGTTGACTGTGACCTGGGTACAATCTGATGGACGTCCGTTTCTGTCGCCAATGCCGTCGGTCATCCGTTTCGATGCGCCGGCGGCATGGCGATGAATCCGGCCTCACAGGTAGATGCCGGCGATGTCGATGGTGGATTCGCGGCCGAGCCGGTCGAAGTTCCGGTCGAGCCAGAGCTCGGCATGCTCGCGGCCCTCGTCGCGGAGATAGGTCAGGAATTCCCAGTCGGCGTTGAGTTTGCTGGCATGGCTGAGCTCGGTCATGACGTGCTCGGCGTTGATGCCGTGAATCAGCATGCGGCGCAGGTGCCGGTTGCACTCGGCGCCCTCGTCGATAAGCTTCGTGACGAAGTTGATCGCCCGCATCTCGCGCATCAACGACGAGTTGAAGCTGATCTCGTTGATGCGGTTCATGATCTCGGGTGCCGTCTTCGGCACATCGTCGCGCTCCAGCGGATTGATGTGCACGATGACGATGTCGCTGCTTTCGCAGTTGTAGATCAGCGGAAACATCGCCGGATTGCCCATATAGCCGCCGTCCCAGTAGGCCTCGCCGTCGATCTCCACCGCCTGGAAGATGAACGGCAGGCAGCCCGAGGCGAGCACGGCATCGGCATCGATCTCGTCGTTGGTGAAGACCTTGACCTTGCCGGTGCGGACATTGGTGGCGGACAGGAACAGCTTGATCGGGCAATGCGCCATCGAGAGCTGCCCGAAATCGACCACGGCGTTGAGGGCGTTCCGCAGCGGGTTGAAATTGAGCGGATTGAACTGATAGGGCGACAGCATCCGCGTCATCATGTCGAAGAACATGAAGGCCGGCGACCAGGCGAGCGCCCGGTTCTCGCCGATGCGGTCGAATGCGGTCGGCTGCAGCGCGGTAAAGGCGGCCGCATGGCTGATGCGCCGCCAGAACTGCGTCAGCGCCGTCCTCGCACCGTCGCGGCCGCCGACGGACATGCCGTAGGCGAAGACGGTCGCGTTCATCGCGCCGGCGCTGGTGGCGCTGATGCCCTCGATCGCGAGCTTTTCTTCCTCCGACAGACGCTCGAGGACGCCCCAGGTGAAGGCGCCGTGTGCACCGCCGCCCTGCAGGGCCAGGTTGACCGTGCGCGCGGCGTTTCGCGCCGCGCGCCGCTGCGCCGGCGTCAGGCGCGGTTCGACGCGACGGAGATGACGTTCCAGCACCTTGTTCATTTCGATCCTCCCGTGCGGCGCGCTTCAGTGGGCGGTCCAGCCGCCGTCGACCGGCAAGGCGCTGCCGGTGATCGAGGCGGCACCGTCGCCGGCCAGGAACGCGACCAGCGCGCCGATCTCCTCGACGGTGGCGAAACGCTTGTTCGGCTGCTTGGCGAGCAGCACGTCGCGGATCACCTGCTCGCGCTGCAGCCCGTGGGATTTCGCCTGGTCGTCGATCTGTTGTTCGACCAGCGGCGTCCAGACATAGCCGGGGCAGATGGCGTTGCAGGTAATGCCGGTCTCGGCGGTCTCGAGCGCGACGGTCTTGGTCAGACCGAGCACGCCATGCTTGGCGGCAACGTAAGCCGACTTGAAGGGCGATGCGATCAGCCCGTGCGCGGAGGCGATGTTGACGATGCGACCGTGACCGCGACTGCGCATCCCGGGCAGCGCCGCCTGGATCGCGAAAAACGCCGAAGACAGGTTGATCGCCAGGATCGCGTGCCACTTATCGGCCGGAAATTTCTCGATCGGCGCGACATGCTGGATGCCGGCATTGTTCACCAGAACATCGACCTTGCCGAGCCGCACTTCGGAATCGCGCACCATGTCGGCGATCGCGTCGGGGCTCCGCATGTCCGCGTTGTGATAGATTGCGCGCACGCCGAATTCTTCGACGAGCTGGCGGCGCGTGGTTTCGATCCGGCTTTCCTCGCCCAGACCGTTGAGGACGACATCCGCCCCCTCGCCAGCCAGCGCCCGCGCCACGCCGAGACCGATGCCGCTGGTCGAGCCGGTCACGAGCGCAACGAGGCCTGCGAGCGGACGGGTGCGGCTAAGGGTTTGGGTCTCCTGGGTCATCAGCATGGTCGTCTCCGGGGCGCGTTGTTTCGACGCCCCGAAAGTCCGATTTCCGACCCGCAAACTGAAATGCCGATGCCCTATGGTTTCGATGAACCGCCGTTATGGGCGCCGCGAATGATGCTATATTCGGCCGGAAAGGGCCGGATTCCGCCATGGAACTGCACCAGATCCGTTACTTCCTGGCGCTCTGCGACACGCTCAACTTCACGAGGGCGGCGGAGCAGTGCAACGTCACGCAGCCGGCGCTGAGCCGGGCGATCCGGTCGCTCGAACAGGAAGTCGGCGGCCTGCTGTTCCGGCGCGAGCGCGGCCTGACGCACCTGACCGATCTCGGTCGGCTGGTCCGCCCGCGGCTCGAGCAGGCCATGCGCGAGATGGACGCCGCCAAGGAATCGGCCAAGAGCTTCCTCACCGTCGAGCAGGCCGGCCTGCGGCTCGGCATCATGTGCACGATCGGCCCGCTGCGTTTCGCCGGCTTTCTCGCGCGGTTCCGCATCGACAATCCCGGCATCGAACTGTCGCTGATCGAGGGCGTGCCGGACACGCTCTCGACCATGCTGGAAAGCGGCGAGCTCGACGTCGCGGTGATGGCGAGCCCCGGCGGATTCCCGGAACGGTTCGTGCTGCATGCGCTCTATTCCGAGCGTTACATGATGGCCTTTCCCGCCGGCCACCGATTCGCGCGCATGAACGCGGTTTCGATCCGCGAGCTCGACAACGAGCCCTATCTCTGGCGCCTCAACTGCGAGCACGGCGATCAATTCACCCAGGCCGGCCATGCCTGCGGCGTGCGCTGGCGCACGGTCTATTCCAGCGAGCGCGAGGACTGGATCCAGATCATGGTCGGCGCCGGTCTTGGCGTGACCATGATCCCGGAATTCTCCGCCATACTCGGCGGCGTGCAGACGCGGCCGCTGGTCGATCCGGCCGTCGAGCGCGAGGTCTCGCTGGTGACGGTTGCCGGCCGCCGCTTTTCCCCGGCGGTCGCCAAGTTCGTCGGCGCCGTGAAGGCCTATCGCTGGCCCGAACCGGACGCGACGCTGTCGTCGGGCGCGATCGTCGCCGCGGAGTAGCACGCTTTTCTGTCGCGCTCGTGCGGCCCCCCGAACGATAACGCGGCGCTATCGAATCCAGAGCCGATCGGCATTTCCGAACCGGCCTCCTTCCATCCGATCTTCCCGCCAGACGCTGCGGCCAGCGGGCTTGCGGCCTCCATCGGACGAGAAGGAATCAGACAATGTCCACGCTTCGTTTCACCCGCCGGACCCTGGCGAACACGCTCGCCGCGGCCGGCGTCCTGGTCGGCATGGCGCTTGCCGGCGCCGCCCAGGCCGGCGAGTGCCCGGCCGACAAAATGAAGGTTGGCGCGATGCCGCCGAGCAACGTTGCCGCGGCCGGCGTCACCGACACCGTCATCGGCTCCATCGACGTCGCCGAGCAGCTGCCGGCGCTCGATGGCTATCAGATCCGCACCCGCACGTTGGAAATCCAGCCCGGCGGTATCGTTCCGTGGCACAGCCACGAGGGCCGTCCGGCCCTGATCTACGTGCTCGAGGGCGAAGTGCAGGAGATCAGCAGCGACTGCCAGGTGCCGATTGCGCACCATGCCGGCGACATTTCTGCCGAGACCGTCGGCGTCGCGCATTGGTGGCACAACACCGGCGACACCGTCGTCCGCCTGCTGGCATCCGACATCGTGCCGGTCGAATAATTCGCCCGCACGAAACCGTTCGGGACCGGGCCGGCGGGCGCATTGCATGCCCCCAGCCCCTGCCCCGCGGCGCCCCTGCCGCCCGGTCCCGACGCCCCACAGACACGTTTCCGATTGCAATCCGGCGAGAGGCGATTGTCATGGCCACGACCGATGCAATGGTTGCGATGCACGGCACCCGCCGTTCCGCGGGCGCGCTGCTGCGCAACCTGACGATGGGACTGATCAGCTTCCTGACTTTCGTCGACCTGTTCGCGGCGCAAGCGATCCTGCCTTCGCTGGCCGCGCTCTACGACGTTTCGCCGGGCACGATGGGCGTTGCCGTCAATGCCGCGACGATCGGGATGGCGGCTGCCGGTTTCGCCGTCGCCTTCTTCTCCCGCCGGATCAACCGCCGCCAGGGCATCTGGCTGTCCCTCGCGCTACTGGCAATCCCGACGACGCTGCTGTCGGTCGCGCCCGATCTGACCACTTTCGCGGCGCTGCGAGTCGTGCAAGGCGTCTTCATGGCGGCCGCCTTCGCGCTGACGATCGCCTATCTTGCCGAGCGTGCCGGCCAGTTCGACACCGCCAGTGCGCTCGCCGCTTGCATCACCGGCAACGTCGCCAGCAACCGTGTCGGCCGTCTCGCGGCCGCATCGATCGTCGATTTTGCGGGGATAGCGCCGACCTTCCTCGCCTTCGCCGCGCTCAATCTCGCCGGCGCCGCGCTTGCCTTCGCGGCCCTGCAACGTTGCACGCCGGCTGCTGCAGAAACCGCGGCGGCGCGTTCGCCCTTCGACGCCTGGCGTGCGCATCTCGGCGACCCTCGCCTGCGTGCGGCGTTCCTGCTCGGCTTCTGCATCCTGTTCGTGTTCATCGGCACCTTCACCTATGTGAATTTCGTTCTGGCGCGCGACCCCATCGGCCTGTCGCCGATGTATCTCGGGCTGGTTTATCTCGTATTCCTGCCGTCGATCGTCACCACGCCGGTTGCGGGCAGGCTCGTCGCGCGCATCGGCACGCGCCCGACTTTCTTCATCGCGCTCGGTCTCGCGGGAGCGGCCCTGCCCCTGCTGTTGCTGTCCTCGCTCGCGCCGGTGCTCGTCGGGCTGGCGGCGATCGGCGTCGGCACGTTCCTCGCCCAGGCGGCCGCCACCGGGTTCGTCGGCCGGGCGGCGCGGGCCGATCGCGGGGCCGCCAGCGGCCTCTATCTCGCGAGCTATTATCTCGGCGGGCTCGGCGGTGCCGCGGTCCTGGGCCAGGTCTTCGACCGCGCCGGCTGGGCGGCCTGCGTCGCGACGCTGGGAATTGCGACCGCCATCGCGCTGCTGCTTTCGCTGCGACTCCGGCAGCCGACGATGACGGGGCAAACCGCATGAGCCGCGATGCGACGGCGCGCGGCCGCGCGATCATGGCCGAGCTCGCGCCCGACGGGGGCGCGGCGTTGACCGCTTCGCTCGATGCCGTCGCGCCGGACTTCTCGCGGCATGTCGTCGATTTCGCCTTCGGCGAGATCTGCGCGCGACCGGGCCTCGACCTCGGGACCCGCGAGCTGCTGACGGTGGCGGCGCTCACCGCGCTGGGTACGGCCGAACCGCAGCTCGTCTTCCATATCCGTGCCGCCGAGCGCAGCGGCTGCACGCGAACGGAGATCGTCGAGGCGATCGTGCAGATGGCGGTCTATGCCGGTTTCCCTGCGGCTCTCAACGGGCTTGCGGCGGCGCGGACGGCTTTCGCGCCGGCCGCCGCAAGAGCCGTTGCGACCAAACTGTGCGCACCGTGGCCGACGGATTGATCGCGGGACTGGCGCATCGCACTTACAGATCGATTAGTGCGCGTCTGAGCAACTTGCCGGTCGGGCCGGTCGGCAGCGAAGCGACGAACACCACGATGCCCGGCACCTTGAATTCGGCAAGCTGCGCCCGGCAATGGCGCCGGATCTCGGCAACCGTCGCGGCGGCGCCGGGCTTCAGTACGAGGACCGCCTTGACCTGCTCGCCGAAGGCCGGGTCCGGCACGCCGAGCACGGCGGCCTCGCGGACCGACGGATGCGCGAGCAGCACCGCCTCGACCTCCGGCGGTGCAACCTTGGCGCCGCCGCGATTGATCATCTCCTTGCTGCGACTGCCGATCGTGTGCATGCCTCCGGCATCGACCGCGGCACGATCGCCGGTCTCGAACCAGCCGTCGCGCAGCACGGATCGCGTCAGCTCCGGATTCCGGTAGTAGCCCGTCATCAGCGTCGGCCCGCGGACGAACAGGTTGCCCTCGCGCCCGACCGGCACGGGGGCGCCGGTATCGTCGAGAATGCGTGCCGAAACGCCGGGCGCGAGCGGCCCGACCTTGCCCTGTTGCGGCCTGTCGCCGCGCGAGAGATCCCAGGCGAAGATCGGCCGGCATTCCGAGGCGGCATAGAACTCGTAGATCGGAACGCCGAAGGTGTCGCGGAACTGCCCGGCCGTCTCGGCCGACAGGCGCGCGCCGGAGGAAACCGGCAGCCGCAGGCTCGAAACGTCATGGCGTCGCTTCGACAGGCGCGCGCATTCGACCAGCATCGCATGCATGGTGGGAACGGCAGGGAAGACCGTGCAGCGATGCACCTCGATCGATGCCAGCGCCGCCGGCCCGTCGAACCGCTCCATCAGCACGAACGGGATGCCCGCGACCAGGCTGGTGAGCGCCACCGTGGTCAACCCGTAGATATAGGCGAGCGGCAGCCCGTTCAGCATGCAGTCGCCCGGTTCGAGCGCCCAGAGCTGCGCAAAGGCGCGCGCGGATTCGCATTCCGCCGCATGGGACGCTTCGACCCCCTTCGGCACGCCGGTGGTTGCCGAGGTGTAGCAGACGACGGCGCCGTCGGTGCCCCCGCCGCGGCTGCGACCGAGCGGTCCCGATCCGGCCAGTCGCCGCCAGTCGCTGTCGTCGGCGTTGCCGTCGAGCGTAAGGACCGCGGGGCGCCGCCGCGCGAGCGCCTGCGCCGCGTCGAACGGCGGCCGCATTGCCGCGCTGACGAAAACACAAGCGGGCGTCGCGTGGTCCAGTATGTAGGCGATCTCCGGCGGCGCCAGATTGGGATT
>Ga0187893_10002074_pt1 | contig 45398 bp, 40 predicted proteins | sample MA1701074metaG_FD_139574 | JGI IMG/M metagenome (GOLD analysis project Ga0187893, IMG submission 139574) | White microbial mat communities from a basaltic lava cave in the Kipuka Kanohina Cave System on the Island of Hawaii, USA - MA170107-4 metaG ... | reverse complement strand
CTCAGGAGTGCTGTAGCGCAGCCAGAACGGGTCGCCGGCGAATCCTCAGGACGCCGAACCCGCGCCCATCGGCCACCTCGGCACCCCGGTCCTCCAGCACGCGACGAGGGTGATGGGCCTGGCCTTCTCTCCGGACGGCCAGCGGCTGGCGTCCCTGGGCGAGCGCGACGACGTCCGTGTGTGGGACGTCGCGACGGGCCGCCGCGTCAAGAGGCTGCCCTCGAACGGAGCCTTCGCACTGGCCTACTCGAAGGAGGGCCACCTCCTGCTGCTCCGCGTGTCCGGCGGCGACGTGATCTGGCAGGACCTCGACGGCCGCCGCGAGCTGTTCCGGGGCCCGCACGGCCTGGGGAGGACCGATACCTGCCGGGGAGCGATTCAGCCTGCGGCCCCCGCGATCATGTTCACGGACGGCTCGGTGGGCCCACGGGTCGTCCGCGAAGGCAGGGTCGCCGACATGTCCGGAGACAAGCATTGGATGAGAAGCGTGGCGCTCTCGGCCGACGCCGCGCACGTCGCGGCCGCGGACGCGGAAGGGTTCGTTCGGACCTGGCGCGCGCCCGACGGCGGTCCGGTGAGCGAGGCCAAGCGGCACGAGAGCGACGCCTGGTCCGTGGCCTTCAGCCCGGACGGCCGCATGCTTGCCTCCGGAAGCGACAAGGGAATCTGGATCACGGACGTCGACGGCACGGAGCGCCGGCGGATCCCCGCCGAGGCCTCGGTCCGAGCTCTGGCCTTCTCGCCCGACGGAAGGACCCTCGCCGCCGGGTGCGGTGAGGAGGTCCGCTTGTTCGAGGCGGAGACGGGGAAAGCGGTGCGGACGCTCGCGGGCCACGCGGACACGGTTCTGTGCCTCGCGTTCTCCCCCGACGGGAAGCGGCTGGCCTCGGGAGGCTACGACTGCACCGTCCGCCTCTGGGACGTCGAAAGCGGCGCCGAAATCGTCGAGCGAAGCGGGCACCAGGGCCGGGTGACCTCGCTTGCGCTCTCGGCCGACGGGAAGCGGCTGGCGACCTCGAGCGTGGACCGGACAGCGCGGATCTGGGACCTCGCGACGCGCAGGCAGTTGTTCGTCTTGCGGGATTCGGCGGATGTGGAGCGCGTTCTGTTCGGGCCGGACGGGAAGACCGTCCTCTCGCAGGGGTCGGCAATCCGGTGCTGGGACGTGGAGACCGGGCAGCCTCTCCAATCCAAGGTGTCGGAAGAGGAGGCCCTGCGCGCGGACGCCCTCTGGCTCTCGCCCGACGGAGCGCGGCTGGCGGGCGTCCACCAGCCTCACATTCTCCCGGGCGCCGGCACATTTTTCGTCTGGGACGTTCCCACGGGAAGGCGTCTCCTGCGGTACAGCTGGTCCTCGAGGCTCCAGCTCTCCGCCGTCTTCTCTCCGGTCGGGGGGATCCTCGCGACCTCGGAAGGGGACGACAAGATCCAGTTCTGGGACGCCACTCGGGGGGGGCGGCCGGAGCGCGAGATCCGGCTCGAAGGCCACTGGATCCACGATCTGGCCTTCTCACCGGATGGGACCGCGATGGCGGTGGCCTCCCACGGCGACCGGCGCGAGCCGCGGGTCCGGCTGATCGATCCGCAGACCGGCGCCCCCTTCATGACCTTAGTGGCCGCTTTCAAAAGTCCGTGTAGCTTTCCGATCAGGCAATAGGCAATGGGCAGTAGGCAATAGCCGGAAGGGCTCGCGGGACCCTCTGGCCCATGCCCATTGCCTAATGCCTATTGCCTGTGCGAGCAACGATACGGACTAATGACCGGGAGCACTTAGGCAGAGCGGAGGGCTACGTGTCTTCGGTCTGCTTTTCGTCCGACGGGCGGCTGCTGGCGACGGCAGGGACCGGCGCTCCCGCCCGGGTCTGGGAAGTGGATTCCGGGGGGGAAGTCACCGAGATCGGCAGCGAGCGCGACGCACCCTGGTCCGTGGCGTTCGCCAGCGACAGCAGGACCGTCGTTGTGACCGGGCGGTCGGTGGGCCCCTCCTGCGTGTTCGACCTCGCGGCGGGAATCGACCTCCTTCGATTGCCCGGCGGGGGATACTGCGTCACTCCGGATGGCCGGGTGGCCTGCATCGAGGGAGCCTCGATCGCTCTCCATGAGCTCAAGCGTCCCGTCCTGGACGGCGACCAGGCCGCCCTCTGGGAAGATCTGATGGGGAAGGATGCGCGGAGAGCCTATCGCGCGGTATGGTCGCTGGGTGCCGCGAAGGACGGGGCGACGTTCCTCCGGGACCGCGTCCTCGGGGCCTGCGAGGCGAAAGAAGACGCCGCTGTGCGGGCGTTGGTCGAGGATCTCGATGCCGAGAGAGTCGAAACCCGGACGAAAGCCTTCAAGTCGCTCTCTTCCTACGGTGAGGAGATCTTGCCGTTCCTGCGCAAGATCCGCGACGCGGCCTTATCCGCCGAGGCGAGGGCACGGGTGGACATGCTGCTCGATCAGTGCGCCGCCAGCAAGTCCCCTCGGCTACTGGCGCGGCTCCGGGCGATCCAGGCCCTGGAGTTGGCAGGCGCGACGGAAGTGCTGCGCGAACTATCGGAGCGGGTGCCGACCCAGGTGGAACGAAGGCGGATCCGAAGGGCTCTCGAGCGCCTGGTCAAGCACCGATGAACGCCAGGACCGCCGGTTCCTGTAAATCCTTCATCAATTCGGTGTCGCCTTAGGGGACCCGCGCAGGATTCGTATCGGCGGCGCTTTGAGACTACACCATTTTCGCCGCTTAGAAGTGCGGCACGGCTCGGTTCTTCTTCCTACCTTTGTCCGGCACCGCCCCGGGCGGAAAGAGGATACAATTCGATCGTGCGGGTTCAGACGTGGATCATGGCGGGGCTGATCGGCTGCACGCCCCAGGCCGATCCGGCGGCCCCTCTGTCCCCCCCGGTCTCGCCAGTCGATCCCGAGACAAGAATCCGGTCGCTTCTGAACGCCTGCCTGGAACTTCAGGCGAAGAAGGAGCTCACCCGCGAGGACCTGCGACGACTTCACGCCCTGACCAAGGAGTTGGCGGAAGCGACGTGGGTGGGGAGGAGCTCCGTGGAGGCGGCCCTGACAATCGCTCGGCATTTCCTCGGTGATGCGAGCGCCAGGGAGCGGCTGGAGTTCGCATTTCTCCAGAGGCCAGACGCCGGCGGGTTTGTGATGGAGATTCGGGACGGGCGCAAGGTGACGAGAAGGGAGAAGATCGTATACTTTCTCGATCCGAGTTTCTCGAAAGAGATCGCCCATCGGATCATAGGAGAGAAGGATCCGCGGTTCCGCAGGCTGCTCTGGGCCGTGCTCAGCAAGCACTCCGGGGCTCCGGATTGGCAACCCCATCTGGAACCTGCCGAACTCGGAGCGCTCTTGGCACTTTGGAAAGATCTCGACATCAACTCGGGGAAGGCCGTCATCTCGGAACGGCAGGCGCTCTTGTGGTCCATTGGCCCCTACCAGCCGTCGAACGATGAGGTGCGGCGGTTCCTGACCGATCTCGCCCTGGACCTGCCCCACCCTTCGGAGCTACGCTTGGCGGCCCTCGGCGAGCTTGGGCGCGGCGAGCCGGCCGGTTGGCGCTTGGACCTCGCGGAGTCCCTTCTGGAGAAGGACTCCGATCCTCTCGTCCGGCGTGGCGCGCTGGACCTCGTCAAGGTCTGGTTCGGGGGCGCCGTGGATACGCCGCTTAAACGACGGTCATTCGACCTCCTGGGTAGGGTTGCGCGGAGGGACGCCTCCAGCGAGGTTCGCGCCAATGCGGCGGGAATGGTCCTTGAGTACGACGATCCTAAGGCTCTCGCGGAGGTGGCGGAGATCCTGAAGGGAGAAGAGGACGCCGGGGCCCGCGCCTCGATCCTCAAGAGCTTCCGCTGGTCGGCGATCTTCCTGGAGCAGCGGGACAACCTCCACGCAGCGCAGGATCTGGCGGCGCGGATCTTCCACGAGGATCCGGAGGACGCGGTCCGCCGGGCGGCGATCGGCGCTTATCTCGATCTGATCTGGCGCACGCTGTGGACGGGGGACGAGTCCGGGACGTCGCTCGACCCTCGTGCGATCGAGAGCATCGAGACGATGGCGGCGGCAATTCAGAAGAAGGAGCTCAGCCGCCCGACGAAAGATTTCATCCGGCAGAAACTCGAGAAGAACTTCGAGCAGAAGATCCCGGGCCTTGCCGATTTCGGCGAGTACGAGCGGCTCAAGCGATACCTGGAGAAGTAGCTTGGGGTTGATCGGCCGCGTCGAAGAGCAACGTCGGCGTTTCCCCGGGGTTCGGTTCCGGCGGGGGGGGGCTCGGTCGAGGTGGACCCCGCGTCTCGAAGGGCGGCATGAGAAGTTCTCCGATGCCTCTTAGAGAATCGCGGCGTGCGTTTGGAAGTTCGGGCTTTGAATTAGGAGAAGAGCCGCCTGCGCCATACCTCGAGCGCCTCAAGCAGGGGGAGCAACCGGATTCGATTCCCCTCAGGCACGATCACGCCTCGTCGCTCGAATGCCCATTCGATGAGCCGCCGTCCTGAAACCTTGATCCCCTGCGGGAGGCGGCGCCGCAGGGGGATCTCGTCGTGCACTTCGAGGCGGAAACCCAGACGTTTCAGGAGCTCGACCGCGTCTTCGCGCGTTTCAACCCTCCGGGATGGCTCGGTCGTCCGCTGCAACCCTGCGGACGCCTCCTTCTCGAACGTCTGGGCGAGGAGGTCGGGGAGTTCCCAGGCCAGAAACCACTTCGCAAAGTCCTCCTGAGCGGGGTACTCGTCGAAGAATGACTTCAGTGATTCCGGACGCCCCGAGCCGGATCCCACGAGCGCGATGCGGGCGCCCATCCGCACTTCCCATGCGGGGTCCTGTTCGAGGGACCGCAGGGCGGCGGAGAGCGCTTCCCGCTCCGCCTTGGGGAGCGAAACGGCGAGCCGTCCAGCCGCCATGGCCGCGTACATGCGTTCCTCCTTGTCGGCGGCGCTCGTGTGTCGGATCAACACCTTGGCGTGAGCTGAGTCGCCCAACCCACCGACTAGAGTGAGCAATCCGTACCGCTCGATCGGAGACTGTTCCTTCAGAATGGGCGCAACGTCTCCCGGCTGGGGTTTCGCGCCCATCCGCCAAAGCGCCCAGAGCGCGCGGCCCCGCGTGACGAGATCGGAGTCCCGGAGGAACAACGCGGCGAGCTTTCGGGCGTGTTCCTCCGAGCCCAGAAAGCCCAGCCCATCCACCGCCGCGTGCCGGACAGTCCAGTCGTCGTCCTTGATCAACAAAACCATGTCGTCGAGTCCCAGCGGCACGCCCATCCGGCAAAGGCTCTCCACCGCGCATCTGCGGACCAGCGCATGGGGGTCCCGAAGGAGAGGTACGAGCCGCCCTGCATGATCCAGCGCGTCCATCTCTCCCAGGGCGCGGGCCGCCCTGAAACGAAGGCCTTCCTTGTTTTTTTCCAAGAAGGGAACGACCTCGGCCGCCCATTCCCGGGCCCCCAACTTCCCCAGCGCCTCGAGCACCTGGCTCTGCATGGCCTCCCCATTAGCAAGGAGCGGGATCAGTTCCTTGGCGGAATCCCGCGCCCCGATCCTCCCCAAGGCCTCGATGACGTAGTAGCGCACGCCGTCGTCCGCATCCCTGAGGAGGGGCAGGAGGGTGCCCGCGCGCTCCGTCGCCCCGAGGTTTCCGAGCGTCGTGGCTCCCGTTCGCCTGACATAGGAATTCGGGTCCTGAAGGAGGGAAGCGACTTCGGCGGCCTTCTGGCGAGCGCCCATGCGTCCCAGGGCTTCGCATGTGAGCGCCCGAGTGCCGCGATCCGGGTCCTTTAGCTTGGGGGCGATCCGATCCGCATACTTCGGGGTCCGAAGGGCTCCCAGAGCCCCGATCGCAGCGTAGCGCACCCCCTGGTCGGGGTCCTCGACGAAAGGCGCGACCTCGTCCGCATGCTCCGGGTGACCCACGTGGCCCAGCGCCCCCAGGGCCGCCGCGCGCACGCCCGGATCGCGCTCCTTGAGGAGGGGCACGATCTCCGCTCCCCGCTCTCGCGTGTTCATCGTGCGGAATGCACCCACGGCGTTTCTTCGCACCCGGGGATCCGGATCCTTGAGCAGGTGGAGCACGTCGGAGAAGTACCGCCTGGACCCGATCTCCGCGATGCGCATGGCCGCCTCGGCCCGGATCTCGGCCTCCGGATTCCTGAGGAGCGGCGGGAGGAGGACCCGGAACGGCGGGACGGCGTCTTCCGATATGAGCTCGAAGAGATCTTCCACCGACTTCGTCCAGGGGACTTCAGCGGCGCGGCGGCCGAGCGCGACGAGGTCCTCGTCGCGAGCGGCCTGCGACTTCCAGAGCGCGGCTGCGTCCTTCAGTACTTTGAGCCACGCCTGCTCGTTCCCGCCGGCAAGGACGTGTTCGATGCCCTCGATGCCTTCCAACCCGGTCCGACCAATGTGACGACGGATCCTGATCTTCCGCGCCGCCTCGCGCGCTGCCGTCGCGACATCCAAATCGGGACTCTTGGCAGCCTGGTCGATCCGGGCAAGGGCGGCGTCGTCCCATTCCTTCCAGCGGTCAAGGAGTTCCTTCATGGCGAGGATTCGAGCTCCGGGATCCTCGGCGCGCAGCCTGCGCAAGAGGGCATCGACTAAGGGGGGTGGCTCCTGCTGCGGCAGGGCGACCCCCAGCACGAGGATCAGCGTCATGGACCGCAGACTCATGGCGACGGCTCCTGGATCGGAATCCCTGCGACTCTTGACATCTAATAGATCTTCCCGCGCGGTCCCCTCCACCCCTTTTCCGTCTTGCCGAACGTCAGGGTGCCGCGCCAGACGTCGCGCTGGCCTTTCTTGAAACGAGTGCATCCCATCGGGGCTGTACCTGGGTCTTCTACGATCCGATGCATCTCGTCCTTCATGCAGTCCTTCAGGTACTCCACTTCGGCTTCGTACTCCACGGTGTACCGTTTCATGCCCGACTCTTGAGAGTCCACCGCGTTCGTCTTCGTGAATCGGATCAGTTTGCAGTACTCCGTCTGAAGCTGGTCTTCAAAGGCGCTCCGCGCATCCGCCTCGGAAGGTTTGCCGTCGCATCCCGCGATGACCGAGGCCATGATGATCCCGATGGAATGCGCGCGTTGCTTCATCCTGTCCTCCTCGAGGCTCCTGCCGGTTCAACGACTCCGGGCCGGGTTTCGTTGGAATCCTACGCCGCGAAAGACGCGAGCGAAGGGGCGCCGCGCCGGTCGCCTCTGGCCTGACGCCCCTGCTCAGTCGCGCTGCGGTACGGCTTTGATCCATTGAGCGGTATTAGAGATTCAGCAGTTCGCGGAGCTTGGCCGCTGCCCTGGCGACTCCTTGGGCATGCAATGTGTCCAGCACCTGCACAACCGTCCGAGGCGGGTTCCTGAGCGCGGCAGCCTGTTCCATGAGAACCGTGCCGACGGTCTTGGCGGCGCGGTCAATCGCAAGGAGGAGGAATTCGTCGGGATGGACCGCCTCAATGCCGTGGGGCGCCAGAGACTCGGCGGGGAAGTGCTTGAGATTCGAGGTCACGATCATGCTCGCGCCGGCACGCACCGCCGCTGCGAGCACGTGTCGGTCGTTCGAGTCGGGCAGGACAAGCCCCTCGATGAGCCCCTCGAATCCGGTTACGAGGCAGTCGGGCACTGCTTCCGTCATGAGCTGGCGCGTTCGGGCGAGCGCTTCGGGCTTCAGGTCCGGCCGTTGCTGGAGGATGTTCCGGAAGCATTCGTCGAGGATGCGTTCGGACCAACGGGCCCTGACGACGCCGGCCGCGGCGACCCGGACGAGGAGGTCACGCAGGGCAGCCGGATAGAGCACGCAGGAGTCGTAGATCGCGACCAGGGCCACGGGCCCCTCAGTAGCCCAGCCGGTGCTTCTCGGCCTCCTGCGTCAGCTCGTCGAGCAGCGCCTTCCGACGGGCTTCGTCCGCCTTCCGGTACTCGAGGAGATCGGCGGCCCGCACCCGCCGGTGGGTCCCCACCAGGCGCGACGGGATCTTGCCTTCGTCGAGCAGCCGCACCAGGTAGGGACGCGAGACGTTGAGGATCTCGGCCGCCTCCTGGGTCGTTAGTTCCGCCTGGATGGGGACGACCGACACGCTGCTGCCGCAGCCCATGTGGCCGAGGAGTTCCAGGAAGAGCTCGAGAGCCTCGCGCGGCACGGTGACCGTCGTCTCCGAACCCGGGCCGGAGACGGTGACGCGGATCGATGGGGGCGACTTCTTGCGCAGGAGGGGGGAAAGCGCCCGCGCGGCGGACTTCGCCTCCTCGGCCGCGGCCGGAGTCGGCAGCTTGAGGTCGATCGTTTCCATGCCAGAATCCTACCACACAATCGAAACAAACACAATATCCGAAACAAGCGAAACACTCGCTGCCCTCGGGGCCTGAGGCCGCTACCTTTTCCTACGAGGCCCGCAGGTAAGCGACTCGAAGTTCCCGCCGATCGCGACCGTGGCCCAAGCCATTCAGGGTGTCCTCGAGCGCCCGCTCGGAGGCCTCCGCGCTTGGGAGGCCCTGGAGAAGGTGATGCCGATAGCGCTCGTTCCTGTAGGCTTCGGCCCACAGTCGGCGAAAAGCGTGGGTGCCGGTCGCGCGCCCGCCAACGGCCTTGACCGCGCGTCGCACGGCGGCCTCGTAGGGACGGAGAGGAGCCAGCCGGAGTGCCCCCGTATCCGCGAAGAACTCCCGAAGGCGGTCCAGGAGGTCCTGGGGCACCGGGGGGCGGCGCTCCCGGCCGCCCTTGCCGAGGACCACGAGGGAGCCATCGGCCAAGCGGTCGAGGGTCAGGCGCTCAGTAGCCTCCTCCGCTCGGAGGCCGCAGCGGGACTGGAGCTCCGCGGCCAGATGGTATCCGCGAGGAAGCCCGGTCTCAACCTCGAACCGTTCGTCCAGCTTGCGGAGGCGATCCAGCGTTCGCTGGGCGACCTCGGCCGTGACCCGCTGGTGGGCGGGGGCCGCCGTGAGTCCGGCGGCGACCCGCTCCCGGATCTTGACCGCGATCTTCCGCGACATGGCGTGGAAGCTCTCGAACTTGCCGTACAGGGCGCCGAACTTCACAATGGCGCTCTTGAGCTTGTCGAGGTACGAGGCGCTTGCCCCTCGGGCGATGAGAAGCTCCAGGTAGTCCCGCATGTCGCGCTTGTCGATGTCAGCGTTCCGCTCGCGGCCCCGGGCATGGCAAAAGTCGATGAAGCCCTTGAGCACCCGCTCGTAGTCGACCCGCGTCGCGCCCCAGAAGAGGAGCCGCCGCGAAGCGTGGTGCATGTCGCCCCGCTCCCGGATGCCGGCCATCTTGATGTCGTGCTTGGTCACCCCCGTCTCGCGGAGGCTCAACCAGCGCTCCTGCGCCGACCACAGCCGCTGGTGCAGCTCCTCTTTCATCGCGCTCAAGCTCATCGGCAACCTCCGTTCTGGAGAGACCCTGCCCCGGACTTCACCACTTCACGCATGCCTCGTTTCTCGCGCGGTTTTCGCGGCTGTTCAGAGCCGAATCCGACGCCTCAGCGTCGAATTCTTGTCGAGACGGCGCTTTCGACTGGGCGAGCGCCGCAAAACCCCGCGCAGGAAGCGGCGGTCCCGCCGTTTCCTGCACGCTCGTCGTCCTCGGGACCACGCGCGATCCCGCTTCCTTTCGGAGCCCGGACAAGAGGTCTCCGGGCGGCCCAGGCGCGTCCGGTCGGGCCGCCGGTCGAACGACGTGACTGCGCCCGCCAACCTCCTTGGAGCCATCGACGTGGTGAGGGTCGATGGGCTTGTGGAGGCGGCTGGGGGGTGGGGAAAAGGGGGAAGGAAGAAAGGGGAAAGGGAAGGGATAAAGACGGGCGCGGGAAGGTCGGGGCCTGGGGCTCCATGCTGGAGCCCGGACCCCTGGCGGGGTCGTCGCGGCACGGGCGAGCGGCCACGAGACGATCCCGTCTCGGTCCCGCTCGGCCGCGCCGTGCCTGCGGCCCCGACCTTCCCGCGCCGGATGGACTCCCCGCCACCCAGGGCGCAGCCCAGTCGCTCTCCTGGTTGTCAAAGATCGGGGACCACTCGTTCGCCCCGAGAAACGGGGCGGGCGGTCGGCCTCCCCGTCACCGAAGAGACGGGGAGGCTTGAACATTCCGGTCAATAGTCCCAGAATGCATGCTGGAAGCGGGGGGAGCGGTTTCCCCTCAGTCCAGAGCCCCTGGGGGGCGCCACCCTTAAGGAAGAATTTCCGCCGCCGTACATCCCGATCCGAATTTTTCTCTTCCGCCCGTCGACCTCGATCGCGGCGACGAAGTCCCGGACCAGGCGCTTGCGCTCTTCGGGGGTCCCGTGTTCGAGCGCCGCCTTGACGAACATCTGGTGCCGCGCCGTCTCCCGGGCAAGCCGGGCGCGCTCGCGGGCGTCCATCGGCTCGGGCGCTTCCCGCCGCCGGGCGGCGAGCTCCCGGAGGAGGCTCTCCTCCTGGGCCTGTATCTGCCGCACGAGATCGGAGGCGGCCGCCCCGAACTCCTTCTCGAACCGCTCGGCCTCTTCTCGCTTGCGCCGGATCGCTGAGAGCTTGTCCTGGAGGGCTTCCCGCTCGGGGTCCGGTCGTTCGGTCGTCGGGCTCTGGGCCGCCAGTTCCCGCTCGATCGCCAGCGCCAGTTCCGCCTCGTCCTGGAAGAGCCGGGCGTCCCCGTTGACCGCCGCTTCTTGGATCGCCTCCAGGATCGTACGCTCAAGGTCCTCGGCTCGGACCATCGTCATGGCGCAGACCTCCCGCCCGCCCATGTGGTAGCCGCCGTCCAGGTAGTAGCGGATCTTGCTCGTCCGATCGGTGGACCCGTGGAAGTGGTACCCGCAGCGGACGCATTTCATGAGGCCGTCCCCGCTGAGGAGGTACTTCGACCCTCGGGCCCCTCGACCCCGAACGCCCAATTGGCCGCGCTTCCTGAGAGCAAACTTCTCCCTTGCCGCTTCCCAGATTTCGGGGCTCACGATTCCCTGGTGGCAGTTCTCGACGAGGACGCACTGCTCGAGCGGCCGCCGAACGTATTCCCGCTTGGCGACGTCCCGGCGCCTCATCTGCGCGACGTAGCCTTGCGGGAGCTTCTGGAACCGGACGTCGTGGTGCTTGCCGTCCGAGCATCGCCCGTAGGCGATGGCTCCTTTGTAAGCCGGGTTCCTGAGGATGTCCCGGACGCTGCCCTTCAGCCACTTTCGGCCCCGCGGCGGTGCGACGCCAAGCTGGTTGAGCTTGGCGGCGATCTTCTTTAGCCCCCAGCCTTCCACGATGAACCAGCGGAAGATCGATTCTACGACCTTCGCCTTGTCGAGGCTGGGGGCGAGCTTCACCTTGTCGCTCTTGAGCTTGTCCGAGTAAGCCGATCGCAGCTTCCCCTTGTCATTGATCGGGGGGAACGACTCGATCAGCGTTCCATCGAGAGTCCGTTTTTCGACCGTCTTGTCGTGGAGCGTGATGTACCGGTAGCGAGGCTTGCCGTCCATCCCGTAGGTGATGCGGTCCATCCCGTACGGAGAGCTCCCTCCCGACCACCAGCCCTTCTCCGAGAGCGAGCAGCCCGTCCGGATGCCGTACTCGGAGAGGTCCAACGTGTACTGGTAGGCCTGCTGGCTCCGGATGATGAGCTGGATGAAGTCGGCGATATTGCCGCGGCTCCGGAGGCCGTCCTGGACGCTGTAGAACTCGTATCCGTACCGCTCGATCTCGACGAGGTAGTAGAAGATCTTCTTCTCGTCGTCGAAGCGGCCGAACCGGGAGACGTTGTAGACGAGGATCGGGATGAAGTCCTCGTTGAACTTCGCCGGATTCGGGTGGGTGCGGACGTACTCGAGGACCGCCTGGAGACCGGGCCGGTCCTCGTTATGGCCGCGCTCGCCGTCGTCCTCGAACGGGTCCCGGATCGGCCGGAGCGCCGCCTCGGTCCGGAAGGCCTCGATCTGCCGGTACTGGTCCCCCAGGCTCGCGTCCTGGGCGGCCTTGGAGCACCGCGCATAGACCAGGCACTGGCCATTTCGCCACTGCGGAGAACGGTTCATCATCATTTCTTCCCTCTCTGTTTGGATCTAGGCCGCCTTCCGGAGCGGCGTGGAGTTGCGCGTCGCCAAAGCCTGACGCGCCAGGAATCGTACCGCGAGCATTCGGGCCTCCGCCTGTCGGATCGACCAGTCCCCCGGCAGAGGCGCGGGCTCGATGGAGACGAGGAACCCGGCTTGCTTGGATGAAGGTTCGTGGGGGGCCTCTTCTTGTGGGGACGCTCCCGGGGGTCCGGGGCGTCGCTCTCGGCCGCGGCCACCCTCCATAACCGTCCAGGGCGGCACAGGTTCGTGGAATTCGGCTTCTCCCGCTCTGTTTCCCACCTCAGGTCTCCTTTCGGAGGGCTTTCTGCCCCCCTATATCAGTCGATGCTCGGGAAGCCCCAGCGGTTGAACGGAATCCGCATCGGTACCAAGGATTCTCCCGGATCATGCGGGCCTCCGGAGCAGGGCGAAAAGCTCGTATCCTGGATCGCCCGGCTCTCGGGGCCGTAGGATCGCCAGGAACCTCAACCGGAGCCGCCTGATCCCCACGTTGTGGAGCCTCTTGACGGTGCCGATCGTCACTCCCAAGGCGGCCGCGATCTCGGGGAAGGACTCCTTCCGATAGTGCCGCTCGATCACCTCCCGCTGGCGGGGCGGGAGGGTCTGGAGTTCCGACCACCCGAGGGCCTCGATCTCCCGGTCCGCTGCCAGTTCGGCAGGCGTCCGTCCGTGCGCCGGGATCCGGTAGAGAAGCCTCCGCTCGTCCTTCGACAGATCGCTGAAGAGGATCTCCTTCCCGCGGCGCCGCGCCTCCCCACGGGCCTTCTCCCGCAGCGCGTTCAGGGTGGCCTGGATGAGGTAGAGCCGCCAGTCGACGATCGGGTCCCCGGGGGGCCGTCGGGCCGCCCCGGCCAGCATCCGGCAGGCGGCGTTGTGGAAGGCTTCCCGGGCGTCCTCCCGCGAGGCCTTCGCCAGCTTGGCGACGACCGGGATCACCGAGCCATACTCGCGGATGAGGGCGAGCCTGAGGGTCCGGACCGATCCTACGTGGTCCTGAGTGGAGCTGCTTGGCCGGCCTCCCCCCGACTCGGGGAAAACCTGGGGTGGAGGCTGCCGGGGGTTCGAGGGGCTCGCTCCTTGGGTCATCTTCGGTCCTCTAAATCCTGAAGGCGCCTTGCCCCCCCGAACCGGAGGAGGTTTGGTCGAAAATAGATTCGATTCTCCGAATCTCGAAGCCCGGCCGGCCTGCGCGTCCGCCATCACGGCCCTCCACTCTTGAAGGCGTATTGACCCCCCAAAGGGCACGCGGAACGACGGCAAGAAGTGCGAAAAAGTCGTGTGCATCAACCTCCTGCCTTTGATCGAGTTCCATCGCTGGCCGGATAATCCTCCACAGGACTCGATTGCGGAGGGTCGTACAAACCGAGTTCGGTGCCTGGCTCGCGCTTCCGGGACTCGATTTTGTCGCATGCTCTCCCTATCTAAGGGGTCCCTTGACCCCTTCGACCGGAAGAGGAACCTCCTGGGTATGGGCCATATGGGTAAACCGCCTGAGGGTTCAGCGCGCGTGCCGATAGGTCGCTTCCGGTCTATCCCGATCCGACCGCGCGATGGCGGACTGTCCTACCGGGCGATTGGAGCGGCGCCGAGCGGAATCCGGGAACTCGGGCCGTCCGAGGCTCGCACCGCAGGGAGAGGCGCCTCCTACGCGCATCCAGCCCTTCCCCTTGAGGCCGCCGCCCTCGATTCAGGCGATGGGGCACCCTGGGCGGGCCCAATCCGTAACTCGGCCGACCGACCGCCTGAGGGCGGCCGTGGAAGAAGGCGCGCGAGAGGTTCGCGGCTGAGCTTGCTGGGCGCGCGCGAGCGCCCCTTCCGCCGAGCCCGCCCGCGCGGCGGGAGCGCCGCGCGGGCGGGCGAGGCGGCCCTTCCCCCTCCCCCTTCCAGTATCGCTCCCCCCTTCCCTTGGCGGCGAGGGGCGCGAGCCGCGGCCCTTGCCTTTGCCTTTGGTCCTTTGCGGGCGGGAGGGAGCGTGACTCATCGTTCTGCCCTCCATGTCCCCCTATCGAGCCCGCGGCCGTTCGGGAAAACGCGACGGGCCGCCCCTGGCTCCGTTCTTCTCAGCTCGGGATCTCCTCCATCCAGTGTCCCAGGGTGCTCGCCGCGCGGCGACAAAGCACGCCCGTGCCTTCCTTGCGCCCCGAGCCGGCTCGCCCAAGCTGGATCGGCGTTCCTCCGACGGGGCGCGTGGCGGAGGGCAAGCCAGGCGTCGAAGGCCTGCAGCGGCTCCCGCAGTCGATCGAGAGCGGAGTTCTCGCGCTTCAGGCAAGGGGGACGCGCTCGCCCGTGAGGAGCTTGAAGCAGCTTGCGCCCCGGTCCGGTCGCGACTTGATAGGAGAGATCCCCGGGTTCGGCCGCTGGAGGACGAAAATCGGAAAATCAATCAAGGATCTCCTCGCGATCTGAACGCTCCGGGGGAGAATCCGATAGAGGGGTGACCGACGGAGGAAGCGCGATGGCAGATGATCGGTGTCCCTGGTGCGGAAATGCGGCGACCGAGGCGGCTTGGCTCCCCCCCTCCTGGGCTACCGACGTGAAGCGGTGTTCATGCGGGGCCGTCCTGATGCGGCCGGCCGACCCCGACAACCTCGGCCAAGCGGCCTGCGAATATTTCGGACTCCCCTTGGATGAGGTCGATCTGGAGCCCCACGGGATCCTATCCGAGGCGGTCGAGCGAGGAGGGTGGTATTATCGCCCGGGGGTCGAGGATCTCGACCGCGAGGTCATGGGATACCTGCTCCAGATCGAGCGGGGTCTGGTCGTGCTCACCCCGAAGGAAGAGCCCCAGGAGTTCTACAGTGGCCGCCTTGAGTACTCGGGCTCCGACGGATCCACGTTCTTTCTGTGGAACGACTGCAATGAGTGGGACTACATCGAGGAACTGCGATTGCCCGATGGCCGGTCTCTTGACTTCGATGAACTTCAGGAACTGCCTCGAGTCCGAGCGTATTCGCCGGACGACGAGGTCGCATGGCTCCGCTACGGGATCCCGGGCTACCTCCAGCGCTTCGAGGAGCGATGGCTCGAGACGCGCGGAGTTCGGAGCTTGCCCCTCCTGAAAGCGCGGCGTAACGCGGTTGAGACGGAGGCCGACCCCACGGGCATCCTGCGGGTGTCCCTCGTGGGCGCTCCGGAGACCGCCGAGGTGGAGCGCGTGCTGGACGGACAGGCCGACGTGGCACCCCACATGCTGGTGGATCTCACCGCGCTGTCGGTCCTCCGCGAGCCGCTGATCGACTTGCTGCACATGGCGACGCAGCGTCGTCCGGGGCGCATCGCCCTGATCGGGACCCACAAGCAGAGGCAGGTTTTCGAACTCCTCGGCCTGATCAACTTGCCCATCTACGATTCGGTAACGCAGGCCCTTGCTTGGCTGCGCGAGCGCGGATCGTCTGGGTAGCCATGGCTCGATGACTGGATGGTCTCGGCCCCTGCATGCCTGCGCTTCATGCGTCCCTGGCCATTCCACCGTGGATCCTTGAATTCGGCGGGCCGGGGAAGCTCGCGCGACAGGCGCTATCCGGAGCGCGAGCGACGCCGAATGTAATCTCGCACTTGCTCCATCCTCGCGGTCAAACGGAATGTCTCGTCGGTTCGCCCCAATCGCCGTGCGGCACTTATCGCCGCTAGATAGCTGTCAACCGCCTCTCCCGCCACGGCGCGCTGCCATGGGTTGTCCAAGCGGTCGTATTCTTCCTCGGCGAGCGCCTCGTTGCGGAGGAGAACGTGCTCATCCGTTTGGTCGCTTGCATGGGGCTTCAGGAACCACGTAAACGCCACAAGGTCGCCGTCGATCTCCACTTGGATTGTCCCCCCCTTTGGCTCCTGCGTGCCCCAATGCGGGACGGGCCGGTCCGTCCCGCCAGGAGAGCCACCCAACGCCCCCGCCCCGCATCCGCTTCCGAAAGCCCATGCCCCGACTGACTGCAGCCAACGGCCAGAGGCTGCGACCGGAACATTGCAAGAGGGGCAGACGAGTCCCTGCGGCGGCCAGACCAGAAGAGTCCTGGAGCAACCCTCGCATGAGTATCGGTCTTCCTGGTGTACACGACCGCAGTTTCGACAGTCCATGAAAGGCGCACCTCCAATAGCAGGCTCCCGCAGAATCCGGGTGGACGCACGTGCGCCCGTCCCAGAACGCAAGCCCATGTCGGGATGAGGCGGTGGAGGGCCCTTGGGGTCCCTATGGGACAAACCTCCCCCCGACCACCAAGTATGTCACGACCACCGGCCCCTCGGAGGCCGATCCGATGGATCCGATGCTCACCGAGTCGAGGACCGATCCCTGGAAGTCAGCCAGTACGAGCCAGTATGGGGCCCCCAGGAAAGCGTCATGGTAGAGCGTGTCGGACATGAAGGCGTCGATCACATCGACCAGCACGCTCTCCAGTCGGCCTGCAGCCGTGATCCATTCCACGCGGATCTGGTAGAGGGCCGGGTCGAAGTTGTGAAGGGTGATCTCGAAGAACGCCCCGCCGGTGGCCGGTGCCGGGGAGTAGACGGCGTAGGTGTCTGGCTCCGCGGGTTGGCACCCGGCCGCCCCGAGAATCAGCGCCAAACTACCCGTTCTGATCGTCCGCATGCATCACTCGTTCCTGTCCCCACATCGCTCCAGTCGTCCCTTCGTTCAGGACGGGCGGACCCTGCCGCGCGAATTTCATGAACCAGAGCGGCGTCGGACCGATAGGCGGTCAGGAAACGACAGGCGAGGAGGAGATCATGTCCGAGTGCAAGAAGCGACGTACCTGGGTAGGCCCCGTGTCGTTCGTCGGTTCGGCGCTGCTGTTCGTGCTGGTGTACACCGCTGCGGAGGGACGTCCACCGGACCTGGGCGTCTGCGCGAAAGCGTCGTTTGTGGTCCTCATCTTCAGCTCCATCGTGGCCGCGGTGATCCGGACAGCCCCAAGATAGGGCGGTTCAGGGTGTAGACTTGGGGTTGACTTGGCCGGGTGGAGGCTGCCTTGAGCGTGACCGAGGCTGATCGCGGTCTCATCGAGGCCGTGCGGCGGCAGGACGTCGAATCCGCGCGGCAAGCCCTGCATGCAGGCGCTAATGCGAAGCTCGAAGAAGAGCTCCAGGGAGGCCGAACGCCCATCCTCTTCACCTCGGTCGCGAGTCGGCTTCCCCCTCTCGTCGGACTGCTCCTCGAGAGAGGCGCCGATCCGAACGCAGCCCGTGAGCACGTCACGTCGGAGGGGACGATCCGCACGCCCTGTCTCTATGCGGCCGTGCCTTCGGTTGAGATCATGCAGCTTCTGATCCGTTTTGGGGCCACAGCCAGGTGCTTCGCCGCGGTCGGCTCGAGGCGGTACGACATCCTCGACCACCCCCACTCCACGCAGGAGTCCCGCGACCTGCTGTCCCAGCATGCCGGGGGGCATGCGGACCACCGGCTGCTTGAGGCGGTGCGCCACGGAAATCTCGAGGCGGCCCGGGAAGCGCTCGACCAAGGCGCGGACGCCAACGCCGAGGACTGGGACCGGGGTGATCGCACGCCGGCCATCTTCACGGCGTGCATGATGCGGAACCTCGACCTGGTCCGCCTCCTCCTCGATCGCGGGGCCGATCCCGGCGCCGTCCAGTCCAGACACGACCGCTCCGGCGACATGGAAACCCCCTGCCTCTACGCCGCCGTGCCGTCGGTTCCCATCCTCAAGACCCTACTCCGGAAGGGCGCCGACCTTCGCTCGTTCGCGACCTGGGATGGGAAGCGGTATCCCGTCCTGAAGCATCCCGGGATGTCCACCCATGTCCGACGGCAGTTATTCAGCCGCTGCCTCTCGAAGGACGCCGACGGTCGGCTCGCCGACGCCGTTCGTCGCGGGGACCTCGCGGCGGCACAGGAGGCTCTTGACGAGGGAGCTTTCCCCGACCCGTTCCTCTTCCCGGCGTGCGAAGGCCGTCAGCTGGAGATCGTCACCCTGCTCCTGGAGCGCGGGGCGGATCCCCGCGCGGGCGAATCCGAAGACAGCCCCATGGAGTACCGATGGAGGAGCTGCCTCTGGGCCGCCGCGCCCGACATCAAGCTCATGGCGGCCCTGCTCAAGGCCGGCGCCCAACCTGAGGACGTCTACGAGGTTTACCGCAGTCGAGATGACGTGAGGACGGAGGGCACCCTCGATCGCACGGATCTGACCCCCGCCGTGTGGAAGCTCCTCGGGCAATACGGGTCGGGGACAGCGAAGAAGGCCTGATCGAGGGGGACATTACCCACACGGAGTTCTTGATGATCACGGGAGCTCGGCTTCGGGAGGCGATTCTCCAGGCCTGCTCGAACTGCTGGGAAGCGGAAGCGAACGATCAGGCTCGGTTGGGGATCGTACACGCCGCAAGGGCCATCCGGGAAGTCCCGGCAACCGAAGACGCCTCCGAGTTCCTGACCGCCGTCCGGCGCGCCCTCGAGCAGCTCGCCCAGCAGGACCTGCTGGAATGGCCCGGACAGATGACGGGCATCCAAAAAGTCCACGACGTGATCGTCCGGATGAGCCCCTCGGTGGCGGACGGCGACCTTGGGACCGCGTCGACGACCGCAGCAGCCGTCCCGGACCCCCAAGCGCCCATCGCGAACTCGGCCGAGTCGATCGAGGACGCTCTCGAATCGCTCCGGACCAGAGGCCTCGGGGTGCTCCCGCCTCAGGCGGTCATGGGCTCGGAGGACGAGCGCCGGCTTCTCGAGGAGCTCTCGTCGTGGCCCCGGGTGGCCGACACGCGGGTGTTCTACCGGAAGGAGCGTGGATGGGAAACCGGCGCTTCCGCGGCCTCCCTCGAGTTCGTGGCTCGTCAGATGAGGGAGGCCTTCGAACGCGCGCTTCCCGACGAACCGCTGAGCCTGAGCCGGGCCGAGCTCAGGGCTACGTTCACGACGGACGCTCCCCGGACGACCTCCGAGGATGAAGTCGCCTATGTCACGGCGTTCTACGCCCTGGCCGGCCGCCCGTTCCTGCTCTACCCGGCGGGAGCCGGCCGCCCGACCCTTGCTCCGTGCGGAGCGTTCGTGGTCATCGCCGGCGCCGCTCGCGAATGGGCGCGCGGGACGCCGGGCCCCCTTCCCGTGCTCCTCGGGACCGGATCGGAGCCGGCCTTCCTGCTGGTGCTGCGATTCGATCGTCGGGACCTGGAGCTCTCGCCGGCCGAAGCCTCCCTCCTCGCGTCCCGACATCGCCGTCGCCTCCTCAGGGCCGAGCGCCGGCTGAGGAACGGGATGGAGGCGGGCGACGGAACGCTCATTCCCGAGGAGATCCAGGACGTCCATCGCGCGATCCTGGTGACCATCGGCCTGCATCCGACCGACCTCGGCCGCGCCTCCGATGCGATCCGGTCCCTGGCGCCCGATCGCGACGCAGCCCATCGCGTCCTCCTCCTATCGATCGTCTGGGAACTGCTCGACGCGGGCTGGATCCTGCTGGCCTCCCCGGACCTTTCCGATCCGCACACCACGATATTCAGCATCGTGAAGGATTGGAACTCGCTGGACCGGATTCCGCCCTCGCCCCGGGGGCCGCGTTTCATCCTCACTTCGGAGGGCCGGCGCGCCCTGAGCGCTCTGATCGCGCCGGTCGAGGACTCGCTGGTCCAGACACTGCTGCGCCTGTGCCAGGAGGAGGGTTACGAGCAGCTCCCCCTTCTGATCGGCTACGTCGCGGACCATTGCCCTGACCTGAGCGACCTCACGATCCGGTACTACGCGACGGACCTCTTGGGCCGGATGTTGGACGCGGAGTGGGTGGTCATCGGCCCTTTCGGGGACGAATTCGAAGTCGTCCCCTGGCACCCGTCGACGGCGCGCGTGCGCCTCCTCCATGACTGGGACGAGCTCATGGACTTGAGCCGAGACGACTCGCCGCTGCTTCACATCACGGATAGCGGACGCCGGGAACTCTCGAAGCTACCGGCGTTGCTCAACCTCGCGTCCGACTTCGGGGCCGAGGTCGACCGACTGCGCCGCCAGCTTCTCGAGGCGTGCAGCGAACTCGGCCGCAACGCCCTGTTCGGACCGAGCTTCTCCGACGGCGCGTACGACACGGGATACCTCAAGAGCAAGGGAATACGAGCGGCGCGGGCGGAGATCGAGCAGGCGCCGATCGACCTCGACCCCGAGGCCTACCTTGAGCTGGTCCGCCGCCGGATCGAGACGGCCAAGGAGGAGTTCAAGGGGCTGCCCGAGGATCCGGACTACTGGGGCGTCGGCGGCCTGAGCATGGTGCAGGCGCGCGTCCAGGGCCTGATCGAGAATCAGGGGCGGCGGAAGACCGCGCCGTCCGCTCCGCCCCTGATCCCGCAGGCTTCGCCACCGTCGCGAAACGTCCTGCTGGCCTCGCTCCGGAGGTGCGCGCAGTTCCACGCGACCCTGACGGGTCTGGCGGACGTCGTGAAGCGGGAGGAAGGGATCCACGCCGGCCCAGAGACGAATCCGGAGTTCGTGGAGGCGCAGGTCCGGGAGTCCACCCTGGGCGTGATCCGCGAACTCCTGGGCCGCCTGTGGGTGGACGTCGGACATCGCGCGCCGCAGACCCTGGAGTTTACTCCGTGGCAGCTTCCCGTGGAGGACGCGCTGCTGCGCATCCGCCGCCTGTGGACCGAAGCAACACGGGTGCATCGGATCCGGTGGCTGCCCTGGTTCGTCGCCACGCCGGCGGCTCATCGCGAGCTGTGGTCGAAGGAGGTGACGTCGTGAGCGAGGGACCTGAATCTGCCCGGCTCTTTTGCATTGAATGCGGGACGCCGGCGACGTCCGGGGCGCAGTTCTGCATGGCGTGCGGCTCCCGGCTGCATCGCGAACACCTGGAGGCGGCCCCGGCTCCGTCGACCACTCTCCAGGCCGCGCCGACATCTCCACCTCCTCCCGCGAAGGCCCCGGAGCCACGGCCGGGAGGTTCCCCCTGGAAGCCGATCGCCGCGGTGCTGGGCCTGGTCCTGGGGGCCTGGCTGGGAGGCGAGACGGGCCAGGTCCTGAGCTACGCAGGGGCCCGGGCCTCCGCCAGGACGTCCGCTGGAGCCACTCCGGAGGTGGCGGCGTTGGCCTCGAGTCGGGAAGGGGTGAGGCCCGGCCGGATGCTGGGAGGATTGGCGGGATTCATGGTGACGGTCCTCTGCCTGGTGCGGCCGGGTCGGATCCGCTGGTTCAGTTTCGCCATCGGCGGCCTCAGCGGAGGGGCTGCCGGCGCCCTCGCGGGATGGGTCACCGGTTATCTCTGAAGAGTCGGATTCAGAGGGAGAAGATTCCATGTTCTGTCCGGCCTGCGGAACGGACGTTCCGCCCCGGTCGAAGTTCTGCTTCAAGTGCGGGACGAAGCTCTCGGCGCCAATCCCCTCCGAACCCGCGGGAGGACCAACGCCCAGAAGAACACAGGATCCGACGGGGACGTGGCCTTCCATCGGAATCCTCTTCGACATCGACGCCATCCGCGGCGACAACGACGACGCGGCGTTCTTCTACGGCCGCGAGGTCCGGCGCATCTTCATGACCCATTTCGATCCCGCCGCCGTCGGTCGCGCGATCCTTTGGCATGGAGAGACACAGGCGACGCTCGATGGAGACGAGCGGTTCTGGTGCATAGCGATCACCGTCGCCGATCCGACGCGTCTCGACCTGGTCCGGGCCGCATTCCTGCGAATCGAAGCTCGAGGGCTTCCGCCGGGCGCGCAGCGGTTTCGGGAGCATCCCGTGGACGTGACCTTCCGGGGGGCGCAGCCGGTGCCGCTGCGCCGGGAGCCGCTGATGCAGTGGCTCCTCGTGGACGAGACGGGAACTCTCATTCTGGCGCAACCGACGGCCGAGGACGCCTACCTTTGCCGGAAGTTCCGGAAGAAGTTCCGGCTTCCGGACGGATTGCAGTCTCAGCTCGAAAGGATCCAGAACGGGACGGCGGCCCCCGAGACCGTCGCCCCGAAGGGAACCGACGAAGAGGCCTGCATCATCGAGGCCATCGACCTCGAGATCCCCGGTGTTCCCGCCAACCTCGCCAAGTACGTGGACTACTTCCAGAAGTCGGGGCCGAAGTGGGGCCTGCAATTCGCAGCAGGGAGACTCGAGGAGATCATCGGCTGGCCGCGAGAGAAGCTGACGGGCAGGCCCGATCGGAAGGAGCTGGAGGACAGCTTGGCGCTCCTGGGGAGGATGTTCTTCTCCATCGAGGTCTACGAGGGGGCGGAGGCCAGCTTCTCCAAATTGGCCGAGTGCGTCGGCGACGGCGACCCTCGATCGGCCGAGATCTCGTCATGGAGGCAGCGCTGTCTCCTCGCCCAAGGCAAGCGCCAGCGGCCGCTTGCCGAGTAGCGGAAGCCACTCCAGATGAGGGTCCCCCTCATAGACCCGAATGCGCAGAATCTCCGCAGCCTGGCTGGACAGGCCGAGCGCCGTCCCCTTAGGCCGGGTTCTTGATACGGGTGGAGCAGTACTACGGCTGGCCCACCCCGCCCTACTTCAGGGCCGCCCGAATCACGCCCGAGAGAAGGGCGCTGAAGATCACGACCACGAACGACGCCTTCGCGCAGACGCCGAGGTCGGGCGGGCGGCCCTCCATGGCGGAGTACGCCAGCACGAAGAGGAACGCCGAACCGACGAACGACACAAATCCCACCCACCGATGGCGCTTTGGGCTTTCGGGCATGGTGGCCTCCTCGAATCTCGTTCCTGCCCTCCGATCGGCGCGGGCCGCGCCCTGTTCAGGACAATCGTCCGCCTGAACAAGCCGACTCCTCGACCGATCGGGGAGCAGGAGGAGGCCGATGGGGGCCACCGGATCGGCGATCCTGATGCCGGCAATGATTGCAGTCGGGCGCATGGAGGATTCGGCGGAGCTGGACCTGGGCTCTCCAAAGTCCCTGGGGCCTTCATCACGAGAGAGTGGTCCCGGTCCTTTTATTGCGGCGAAAAATGATGGTCGAATCCAGGATCCGTGCGATAGAGTCGTCCCGGTCCTCCCGAACACCCGGAGTCGAGCCCTCATGAAGAGCACTCTTGCCGGGCTCCCGCGAATCCTCGGCGCCACGTACCGGATTGGGAGTAGTGCACCTCCGGCCCGTACGGCCGGAAGGAAGCACGGGGGTTCAATTCGAGGAAAGGCTTGAGGATGTTCTGCCCGCGCTGCGGCAAGAAGCCACCCGACGTTGCCTCCTTCTGCCACGCCTGTGGCAGCCACCTGCCGATCCTGGAGATCCGTGCCGCCGCCGGTCCGGTTCCCGCGCCTCCGGAGACTCAGCCCCCGCAGGGAGATCCTGCCGCGGATCCAGTCCGGTGCAGCAGGCTGGTCCCATTCGTCCAGGCCGCGTGCCTCCTCGCGCTCTTCGGAACGGCCGCCTACGGCTATCTCCTATCCGGGAGCCGGCCGTCGATGGCCTCCGTGGCCGACCCGGAAGAAGCCGCCCGGGCCCTCAAGCCGCTCTCTCCCGCCTTCTGCCAGTCTGACACGGTTTATGGGCTCCCCTCCGAGGGTAGGGGGACGGGCGTTGTTGCATCCCTCAGCCCAGCCCTCCTCCGGCATCTGAAGAAGGAGGGGGTCGCGGTGGACCCCCAGCCCGATTACCCCGGTCCTCTTCCGCTGCTGCTGCTCCTCGCAGTCGGGGTTGGGCTCTTCGCCGCAGCCCTGCGTGGAGGCGGCTCGGCGCGACCGGCCCTCCCGATCTCCGGAATCACCGGGTGCGTCCTGCTCGTCGGATTCATGCTCATCTACGTCTACACCTGGGCTGTCGGTGCCCACGTGGACTGCTCTGAAGCCGGGATCCTGCGGCGCGCCGCGCTGGCGTTCGAGTCATCCGGAATCAAGGGTCTCCTCGACCGGTTCGAGACTCAGCATGAGCTGAGCCTGCTCCGAACCGGATTCGGCGGGGGCGAGGACGACCTCGAATTCCCCGAACTCTACCCGAGCGATCCGGCGGAATCCAAGGATCCGTTCAAGCGCGTCATCGGCATCATACGCCCCCACTCGCTCGAAGGGCTGATCGGCATCGAGCAATTTCGGAGCTGGAAGGCCCTCAGCGCTTGGCTCTTCGATTCGGTTTTCCGCTGGATCCTCGGCTTGGTCCTGCTGGCGGCGCTCCTTGGGCGGATCCGGCGCGCACTTGAGATGCGAAGCCTCCGCGCGCCCGTGTGGATTGCGGCCTTCTTCGTCGTCTTCCTCGCGCCCGGCGCCCTCTTGCTCGCGCGGCGTGATCCATCCGAACCGGCGTTCGGCTACTGGCTGGGATTCCTATTCTGCGGCTGGCTGTGCTGGCTCCTGGCGTCGCGGGCGGCTGCCGGTCCGGTCTCCTTCCCGTTCCTCCCCGGCCCGAAGGCGGTCCTTCAGGCCTCCGTCGTCGTGCTCGCTCTTGCCCTTCCGCCCGTCGCTCGGGCGGAACAGCCAGCTCCGTCTCAGGGACCGTCCGACTCGATCGACTGGGACGGCCACGCCCTTCGGCCGGGCGACGTGATCAATTTCTACCAGGGACCGAATCCGGGTCATACTGCCCTCTACCTGGGCCGAAACGAGTGCGGCGAACCCTCCTTCTTCGACTTCTACCCCCTGTCCCACCGCGCCCCGGGGGCGAAGGAGTCCAATCACTGGGGACGGATCGTCAACGAGGTCCACCTCGTGCGGGGCAGCCAGGACTACGAGAGTTTTCGGGTCTTCCGTCTTAGGGACGCGACCGTGGACACGGACGCGCTGGCCCGCGAGGCGAAGCGGCTGGCCGGAAAGACGTGGGTCGTCTACCCGAATCGATGGCTGGACAACTGCTCGTCGGCGGTCGGAAAGGCCCTCGAAAAGGGCACTGGCCGCACCCTTGGCACCGCGAACATGCCGGTCAGCTTCGACCGGTCGACGAGTGCCTTCGACGAAGTAACCACCCGGCCCGTCCGCGTCAGGGACGTGCTCCGGCAGGCCGACCGCAGGTTCGGCGAATGGGTCAAGGAGGCCGACGAACGATGCCGGAACCAGTCCGCGGTCCCTCCCGCCAGTCCCGGCGGGATCGCCCTGGGCTCCCTGCTCAGCCTGCCCCCCGACTTCCCACCGGCCCGCCGGATCGCGGCGGCGGGCGACCGCCTGATCATCGAGACGGACTCGGGGAATTTCGCGATCGACGGGATCGACCCGGGCGACTTCGCGACGCTCCTGCGCTCGGTCGTGCTCCTCGGCGAGGTTCCGGTCCTGACGATCGGGACGGAGCCCTCGGGCGTAACGGGCTACGCGCGCGTATCCTACTTCGGCTCGATTCGCCACACGGGCGTTGGCCTGCGGATGTACGAGGCGGATCTGAAGTTCAAGGCCGCCTTCCTCGGGCTGGGATCGGGCCCGAAGGGGAGCACCGTCCCGGAGGCCGACGCCCTCCTCCACCGCTATCCAGGCTCGGGAGGAGAGTCCACGCGCCTGTGGATCGTCGGGACCGGCGTTCGCGCGTCCTCGGATCGGGCGGGCGGGGGAAGAATGTTTGCGCGGGAGCACGGCCTGAGGTTCCGCGGCGAGACCACGCTCCGCGGCAGCCCCGTCCACGATCCCGAGCTCGAGGCCTACACGGACGAGCTCTCGAGACGGTGGAACGTCCTGACCGACCATCTGCCCGAGTTCAAGGCGCTTGAGCCGCTCGTTTTCGGCACGGCCCTCGCCCTTTGGATCAGGAGCGAGGCGATCCCGGTCGCTCCCGAGGTATGGGAGATCCCGGCGCGGTGGCGCAGGACGCCGGACTTGGCTCCTCTCGTCGGAACCGTCACGCGCGAGGGATTCGCGGTGGTTGCGGGGGGCGTCTCGCTGGTCCCGGACGAGCGGACCGGCTTGGGCGCTCTCCTGCTGCGCGACCTCCGGAGCGCCGTCGCCAGGAGAGATTCCCTGGGGCCCGGGACCGCGCTCCTGCTCGCCCTGGCGGGGTTGCTGCTCACGCTGGGACTCCCCTCGGCCCTTCTCGCTCTGGCGTCCCGGAGAAGCGGCGGCCCCGGGATCTCCCTCGGCAGGGCCATGGCCGCGTGGGCCTTCTCGATCGGCATGATGCTCCTGGCGCTCGCGATCATTCCCCCTTGGATCTTCCGGCCGCTCCTTCGTCCGTCGGATGCAGAATTGGCCACGTTCTTGCTCCTCACGGTCGGCCCGCTCCTGGTCCTGCCGCGGATCCTGAGGACCGTCTCGCGCCGCAGCACGCCGACGATATCCGGCGGATGGCGTGCCGTGCCGGCCCTCCTTTCCCTCGGGATGCCGCTCCACTTGATCCTGTGCGGCGCGACCGTCTGCCTGCTCCTGGCGGGCCTGGGGGTCCGGGGGCCGGCGGAGCGGATCGCGTCGGCCGTCCTGTCGCCGGCGGAACGGCTGGTGGAACTGGTCGCCAACCACGATCCGGTGCGGGCCCGGATCCTTCCCGGCCCGCGATCGATCATCCGGGCCCAGCACCATCCCCTCTCCGTCCCGCCGGAGGCCGCGAGAGCCGCCCAGGCGGACACGCTGACGCGCCCGCTCGCCGCCATGAATCCCAGGTTCCCGTGGGTCCGGCTCCTGCGGATCGCCCATCCGGAGACCCAAGGAAGGGCTGGCCGGGCTCATTACACGTTGACGGGTGAACCTCCGTACTAGGTCGATCCCATGACTCCAACTCGAGTGTCCCATGGGCGTCCTTAGAATCGCGACCGGCCTCCTCGTGACCGCGTTCGGCCTGCTCACGGCGCTGGCCGCCGTTGTGAACCTCCTGTCCGGGACCTTCATGGACAAGGCCCTGCCTGCAGAGATCCTCGGACTTCAGATCAACGGCATGTTCGGCGCGCCGCTGTCCGCCTTCATCGTGGCTTTCGGGATCGGGCGGTTCCGCAGACGCTCCCCGGCAAGGGAGATCCGGGGATGAACGCTGCGCCGGCCTGGCTCGACCGCGCCGCGGCGTTGCATGGGCGAATCGCCCCTCGCGTGGCGTGCGACGCCGGATCGACCGGAAGGTGCTGAGGAACATCCTCGAGGGCAGGGGCGATCGACGCACCCACGGCTGGGGCCCGCGGTCATGAAAGCAAAGGAGTTCCCATGTACTGTCCCAAGTGCGGAAAGAAGGCGATCCCCGACGACGCGCTCTACTGCGTCTACTGCGGAGTCCGACTGCCCCGCACGTCGGGGACGGGGCAGGCCCCTTCGCCGACCCCGGCTCCGGCTCCCGCGACGGAGGATCCGGAGGCGCTTCTCCTCGAGGGCGAGGCGCACGCCGCGGGGAAGGGCCGGCCGCAGGACGCCGAGGCGGCCCATCGGTGTTTCCTCCGCGCCGCCGAGTTGGGTCTCACGGCCGCGCAGGTGCGTGTCGCCCGGGCCTACCTCGACGGGGCCGGGGTCGCCGCCGATCCGGCGCGCGCCTTCGAGTGGTACACGAAGGCGGCGCGGGACGGCCGCGGCGATCCAGAGGCCCTCTACCGGCTCGGCACCCTCTACGCGGACGGGAGGGGGGTCGCTCGGGACGACGCCGCCGCCCGCCGGAACTTCGTCGCCGCCGCGGAACAGGGCTCGCCGGAGGCGCAGTACTCGGCGGCCGTGCTCTCGCTGGGGGGCCGCGGCGGTCCGAGGGACGTCGAGGCGGCGCTCCGGTGGTTCGAGCGCGCGGCCGAGCAGGGCCACGCGGCCTCCCTGTACAACCTCGGGGTGATGCATCGCGACGGGGTCGGCGTGCCGCAGGACGTGGCACGCGCACGGACGTGGTTCGAGCGGGCGGCGGAGAAGGGGGACGCGGGCGCCCGGCACAACCTGGGAGTGATGGCACTGACCGGCGTCGACGGCTCGGCGGATCCCCGGAAGGCGGCCGAATGGTTTCTCCAGGCCGCGGAATCCGGTCATCCCGGCGCCCAATACAACCTCGGCGCTCTCTACGCCGCGGGATCGGGCGTTCCCAGGGACCTCAAGGCGGCCCGCCACTGGCTCGGAAAGGCGGCCGAGCAGGGCATGCTCCAGGCCCGGAGGCACCTCGAATTGCTCCAGGACGCCGTCCGCTGCCCCCACTGCGGCGCCGACCCTGTCCCCGCTGGCAAGTTCTGCATGCGGTGCGGCGGGAAGCTTAGCGCCCCCGCGGTCCCGCCTCCCGCCGTGCCCGCAAGGCCCGCCTGCCTGGAGGCCCTGGCCAGGCTCCATGTCGTCGATCGGAAGACCTCCTCGTGGCTTCACGATCCCGTCTACGACTGCGGATCCGACCTTCTCCACCGGCCCTGCTCGTGGCCGGGCTTCGCCGAGGGGCGGGGGGACCGAGGTCCCACGGGCAACGGCTACTACGCTGGCCTCCAGGACATCAGCGGCGCGGTGGGCGACTTCGGTCGCCATCCGCTCGACGTGGTCGTCGCGGCGGACGACCACGTTGTCCTCCTCTGGAACAGCCAGGCCCGCGCCGGGCTCTCCCGCAGCAACCCCGGGGCGCGCGCGATGCGGTTCGTCCGAACGGGCGAGTCCGAGTGGTTCGCCTGGTGCTGGGATACGGGCGCGCGCGCAAGCGCCGCCGACCTGGATCCGCCGTTCACGATCGAGGAGCTCGCAGGGAAGCCCGAGACGTGGCTGGAGCGCGAACGCGAGGTCGCCTCGCGTGGCGAGTCGAATCCCGCGTGGCGCGAGGAGGCCGCGGGATGCCCGCACCGGAAAGCGTCGCAGGCCGATCCGGACACGATCCGCATCCTGGAGGAAGGGCCGTTCCTCGTGACCGGGCCCGGACGAAAGCGGGCCTTCGCGACCCTGACGAAGGAGGGGTCGGGACGCGTCCTCGAGATCCCTTCTTCGGAGGGGCTCGCCCGCTTCCCCGACGTACTGATGCCGACCTGCCGGGCCTTCTTCTCCCACTCGATCCCCGGGATCGGACCCGGCCCAGTCAGCCAGGAGAAGGGGGAGCGCTGGATGCGGCGATTCGCGGAGACGGCGGGCTTCGACGATTGGGACGACGTGCAGTGCGCCTTTCTAGGCTGCCCCGAGAACAGCGTCGAGCTCATCCTGACCTGGGGGGCCCCGGTGCGGGTCTCCGAGGTCGCGAAGATCCTGTCCGAAGTGGAGAAGGGATATCGCGCGTCAGGGGGCGCGCTTTCATCCTGAGGGGCGAAGCGGCCGGGGCGCGCGGACGGGACTGCCGAGCCCGGTCTGCGCGGGCACCGCACCGAACGCGGCCAGCCGCACCCTTGGCCCGAACCGCCTCCCGCCCTCGGAACCGGCCGCAGGGTCACTCGACCCGGGCAATACGGGTCCGGCGGGTCTGCTGGGACCCCTGGAGGCTCTCAATCTCCAGCGGAAAGGGCACCAGGACGAAGTCGTAGCCCGAGACGCTGCGGATCACCTGTCTGTCCAGGCGCTCCGGAGCGGGCGGCGCGACGCCGCCCTGCCTCTCTACCGCCCTGAGCAGGGTCCGTTCGAAGTAATCCGCCTGGGTCACCTGATAGTTCACGGTGTTGTCCGGGTTGTACAGGTAGGACCTTCCGGCCTCGACGTGGAGCTCGTGTTCGGCGACCGTGGCTCCGGGAATGTCACGGACCACGACGCGGTGCGTCCCGGGTTTCAGCCGCAGCTTCTTCCAGGCGTTGGGCGGAACCTCTCCCCGGTCCTCCGATCCCACCTGAAGCGTTACGGTGGAGCCGAGGCCGTTGTCCACGTAGACCACGGCGGGTTGCGCAGCGGCCAAAGCCACGGCGAGCGCGACGATCGCCCCCGCCAGCAAAACCAGGCAAGCCGTGACGGCTACGGCCAGCCGCCGTGAACGGCGAGGCGGGCGTCCCGGCGCGCCGGACTTTGCACCTCCCATGGACCGAAATCATACCTGCCCGGCCATCAGGCAGGGAATCGCTTGTCGGGAGGGGATCGTCTCCCGGTGGCGGTCCGGACGCCCCGAATGGCCCCGGACCGACCTTCGGGACTTCCATTCTCCCATCCGCACCGTCGACGCGGAGGCCGTCGCCCAGCCTGTGACCGCTCTCCCCGGGGGCTCACGAGCCCGGGAGTATTCCGACCGAATCCCCTTCGGTTCTCCCGAGGGGCCGGGCGTCTCCTCAGCCCTCCCCTCCATGACTCCGGGAGTCAAAGCGGGGTTCCCCTGCGCGACCGGAGGGGTATGCTATCCTCGAAGCGCCGGGCTGTTCCCCGAACGATTGGGCATCAGCCGCCTTCTGGGAGCTTCGGCACGGGTCGCACGGAAGGAGAGACTGGGTGATGGAACGCACGCCCCGCTGCCCGACCTGCACGTCGGCCGCCCTGCCCGGCGCGGAGTTCTGCGTCGAGTGCGGCGCCAGGCTGGCTCCTCCGGCTCCGCAGCCCGAACCGATATCGAACGCCCCTCTCCCCGAACCGATCTCCCGCCGCCCGGCCCACGGCACTTCGCCCGCGGCACCGGGTCCCGGAAGCCCCGACTTGCCCGATCGGGGGCGTCGGCAGGCGCTGCTCCGGGTCATGAGCTGGAGCCTCATGATCCTCGCCTGCCTGCTCTCGCTTGGGGCGGCAGGGATAACGTTCTCAAGGGGGCCGCTCCTGCTGGAAGCGTGCGAGCAGAAGGCCGAGCTTTCCTTCCTTGAGCTCTTGACGCTCAAGCTCAGATGGGTGGCCTCGGTCGGCCTGGCCGCGCTGGCCCTCGCGTGCTTCGTGGCGACCGCCCGTTCGAGAGCCAGGCTGCCGGCCGTTGCGCTGAACGGGTCGGCGCTCCTGCTTTCCGGGATCTGGCTCGCGGGATTCCATGTTGCGCTGGATCGCTCCGTGGGGGAGCTGACGAGGCAAACACCGGACGCGACCGAATCCGCTCGGACGGGGGAGGCCATTCGGATCATCCTGTGCACCAACCGTCCGGAAATGCACCTGCACGGGATGAACTGCGGAGCGGGCGCCGCGGGCCCCGACGCCACGCGGGGGTATGTCGCTATGGGCGCGGACATCCGGGGGGGCAGCCGGTTCGAGGGGTTCGCGCCTCGCGAGCGCGAGCAGGAGTATCGCAAGATTGCCGAGCGTGTTCGGGAGTTGAGCCGTCTCTCCGGGATTCGGGAGCGGCGTCCTCTCCTCCTGGACGCGGACCCCGACGTGCCGCACGTTCATGTGGTCGAGGTCATCAATGCCTGCGTAGCCCTGGGACTAGGGCCCGTCGAGATGTCTCGCTCGCAGCCACCCACGAACACCCTCCCGGGCAAGAATCCCCTGATAGAGGAATGGCAGAAGAGAGATCGCGAGAGGTAGTCGGAACACAACGGAAGGCCCGCGAGTCCGGTGGGCGGGGCTATTTGTCGCGCTTCCCGAGCCGCTTCAGGATCGCCCAGAAAGTGGCGTTTCCAGTGATCAGGCCCACGACCCCGATCAGGCCCCCGACGACCAGCGCCCACGTCCCCCACTTGCCCTCCATCACCGCCAGCCCGCCTCCCACGAAGACGAGGAGGACGCTGCACCCGAGCGCTCCCACGTCGTCACCCAGTTTGGATCGCCCCCCGGGGGACGGGGCGCCGCCGTCGGACGCGATCGTGGGCGCTTGAACGGGGACCTCCGGCGCGATCGGGGTTGCGCGAGGGACGGGTCCCGGTTCTACCTCTTTCGGGGAAGCGGTCGTCGCAGCCGGGACTTTCCCCCCGCACTGGAAACAGAAGGTCGACTCGGAAGGCAAGTCGGCTCCACATGCCGGACAATACATGCAAGTCCCCTTTCAGGCGGTCTTCTCGGCCGCCTCCTTCAGGCGGAAATCCTCCCTCCAGGAAGCCGGAGGTCTCTGATCGCCTGGACGATCGAGTCTACGGAAAGGCCCAGGCCCAGCCAATTCTCGAACCACATCGAAACCGTCTGATTCCCTCGTCGACCCGCCAGGGTCGAGATCGTGACTCCCAAGATGAATCTCTCTCGTACGGAAACCCCTGGAGGTATCGCGTCCCAGGGGATGTACGCCGTACGACGCCCGCGCTCGTGGAAGATCCCGTCGGAATCGAGCAAGACTCGGCTCCTGGGAGTCGCGGCAAGGATCACCATGCCGATCGCAGCCACCCCCGGGAGGAACGGTATCGCCCGGAGCTTGCGGTCCGGTTCCTTGAGATTGATCATCGGAATCAGATAGGCTTGGAATCCCCCCAGAAGGACGGCCAGGGAAAACGTCAAGTAGCGCGGAGTCGAGACGAACTCCTTCAGTGGAGTCCGGGGCAAGAGGATTCCCGCACGAAATCCCGCTTGAGCCTGGCGTAACCGCTGATCAATCGTATAGATCGACACGTCGAAGTGGCCTGAGGTGATTCTTACCTGGTGATCGGGGAGAACCAAGCGCAGTTCGGATCGATCGCCCATCACGAACTCGGTCCCGAGAACCTGTTCCCACCGGACCGACTCGCGGTAGATCCCGTAACAGGGCGACAAGACGAACGGCAATCGCGGGAGGTTGAGGTGGAGTCCGCCCTCATCGGCGATGATCCGAGCCGGAAGGATCATCCTGCTAAAGTCGCGCCCCGCTATCCAGAGCAGGATGGCCACGAGCGGAACCCCCCAAGCCAGGTGAATCCAACGGCCCCAGATTCCGTAATTCAGGGCAATGCAAAGGAGGACCAGGACCAGCCCCCGAACGAGCCGAGAGAGGGGCGGCCGGGTCGCGACCTCGATGGCCGGGGTTCCTTGAGCCCCTGGATTCGGCATGAGGGAATCGCCCTCCGGCGCTTCTACCGAGTTGAGAATAGCATGGATCCCGCGGAAGTAGTCATGAGCGGACCCCCGCGCGGACATCAGGAAATCGGCCACCCGAGCCGCCCGATGGCGGCCTGGAGCGGCGCACTTCGGTCGCGTGCCCGAGCCGCCCCAGGAGGCGGGCATGGGCCTCCGCGGCTTGCGCGACTCCATCGACCGGTTCGGCATGACCCGACAACTCGCCGCAAGGGGTGAGGAGATGCACGAGGGCCGGCATCGTGGCCGCGCGACGCAGGAGCGGAAGCACCTCGGGGACGCCGAGGCTCTCGAGGACCGGAACCGACAACTCGATGAATTCGGGGTCATAGACGCCGCCCCGGGTCAGCCCCGGAGGGAAATCGTCCGCCAGGAGGACGATTCCCCTCCTCAGGATTTCCGGAGGCAGCGCGGCATGGAAGCTTTCTCGAACTTCCTCCCAACCCAGCTTCCAGGCCCTTCCTCGCGCATCTCTCAGAAGGTGACAGGCAATCTCGAACCAGCGGTCTCCCAGCGCGGCTTTGACCGGAAGAAGCTTCGCACGGTGCTCCGGCTGAAGCAGGTAGGGGCGGCTCTGAAGGGTCCGAACGATGTCCGCAAGGTTCCGGTCCGGATCCATCGCGAGGCCCTCCAGGGCCGCCAACGCTAGGGAGTCATGCGGGTGGTCCGTCCATCGCCTCAGGAGCCTCATGCCGGCATCCCCGAAAGCGCGGTGGACGAGTCGCGCGTGCCGGTCGAGGATCTCGCCTACCTCCCCGTCGCCCTCCCACCCCGCCCATAGCCGCGCCGCCAGGTGTTCGGGCTCCGCCAGCGATCCGCACTTCTCGAGCCCTTCCGAACGCCCCGCTCGTTCCAGTTCTCCAGCCAGGGATCGCACACTGGCCTGGCGCATCCGTCGGCGACGCCGCCTCCGGGCGTTCCCCGCGAACAGGCGCAGCAGGAGGAGCAGCGCGAGCGCGACGTAGGCGCAGGTTGCCGCAAGCCACGCATTCATCCTACGGACGCAGATCGGACGAGTCCCCGGTCGGTTCAGGGGAATTCGGAGCGGATAGGTGCGGTGGAGAGGGGCCGCGGATGAGGTCGTCGTCAGCGGGCCCTGGCCCCGAGCACCCCCTTTCCCGTCACCGCCGTGAGCGCGCCCTCCCGATCCACGACCAGGACGTCGAGGATTCCGTCCCCGTCGAGGTCCCAGAGCACCGGCTCGGCGTCGATCGGAGCGGCGTTCAGCGGGACGCTCCACAAGGTCGCGCGTGCCTCGAGATCGAGCACGATCAGAACGCCATCCAGGGTTCCGATGATGAGTTCCATCCGCCCGTCACGGTCGAGATCCGCTACCGCGGGGGTCGCGCTCACGCGAGGCCTGATTGGAGATCCAAGGCGCTTTCCGCTCCGGTCGAGCTCGATGAGCCCCGACTCGCCCATCGGAGCCAGGAGGACGTTGCCGATCTCGCCGGACACGGCCAGGGGTCTTCCCGCACCCTCCCGGCCTGTCGATTCTGCGTAACGCCACAACTCCCTTCCGGACCTGCCCTCGAGCGCGAGGAGCAGGCCCTTGGAATCCATGATCAGCACATCCTTAGGGTCCTTCCCGTCGACATCCAGGAAGACGGGAGCCGAGACCCTCCCTTCCAACCGCTTGAATCCCGTCGCCGGGAAGCGCCAAAGAGGTTTCGGCGGCTTGTCCGAGGGAAGGCCCGGAAACGCGACCACAAATCCCTCGTCCGAAGGCGAAACGATGTCCGGAACCCCATCTCCATCCAGGTCTGCCTGGAGGCGGGCGACACGGAAGCCGCCCGGATCCGCCGAAGGGGCGGCAAGGCCTCCGGTCATCTTTCCGCCCGTCGACGCCTTGCCGGCATGCCACAGGGGCGCTCCGTCCTTTCCGTTCACCGCCACCAACTCGCCGTCCCGGTAGAGCTGGAGGACGAAATCCGGCACCCCATCTCCGTTCAGGTCCGCCATTGCGGGAGTCGAGTAGGAATCGGACGTGCTGTCGATCTCGAAACTCCGCTCGGGCGAACCCAGCTCGGGGAGAGGAAGGAAAACGAGTCGATTCTTCTGGTCGCCGCCACGATGGTCCAGGACGACCGCGGCCCACCCGCCACCGCGCATGGAGGGGACGATCGCGGGCGGCTGGGTGGGCCGGCCGATGCTCTCCCACGCTCCCAACTCGATGCCCGTCGCCCCTCCGAGGCACTTCAGCTGGACCTTCCCGCCCCATCTGCCCATCTGGAGCACGAAGGCCCGCTCGGGATGCCCGGGCGCGGGAATCACCACCGGAGGACCGCTGAGAGGATTCTGAGACCTCCGCTCCCACAGGATCCGCGGCCCTCGGACCAAGCCGATCTGGCTCGCATGACCGTGGATCATGATCTCCGGCTGACCGTCTCCGTCCAGATCCGGGGTCAGGGCGAACGGGGCGACCTCGGAATCCAGCCGGGTCGCCCATCTCCGACCTTCGAGGTCGAACGCGTAGAGACCTTGCTCCCTCGTGCTGATGAAGTACTCCTCCTTCCCATCTCCCTCCCAATCCCCCCTCAGGACCCGGATGGGCGTTTCGGACAGCCGCCAGGGCTCTGCCGAGCCGGCGCTCGGGAGGAAAACCCCGGCAGGAGGATCCACAAAGACGACGCGCTCGCCGTCCCAGCCCATGTATCCCAGGGGGGTCTTGAGCCATGATCCATCCCGATCCCGCAGGGCCGCCTTCAAGAGAACGGCACCCTTGTGGGACGCTCCCCTTCGGTCGAAGAAGACCGCGGGCTGCGGCGGCCGCTCGAGGGCATTCGAGCCCAGAAACGCGATCCGATGCCCCTGGTCCATGGCGAGAGGGATGAGCGTGGGGTTCCCGGACGGGTCTGGATTGGGGATGGGGTGGGTCGCGCCGACGACACCCGTTTCGCCGTCGATCAGCCTCCAGTCAACCTTCGAGTGGCAGAGGATATCCGGGATGCCGTCGCCCGTGTAGTCGCGGAGATCGATGGACTCCTTCGAGCGGCAGAGGATGGGTCCCCATCCGTGCGCCTTCTCCTCCAGCGCGATCCGTCCGATGATCGGGAGGTCATACAGGTCCTTCGGCACGTCCCGGAAGTCGCTGGCCTCAGCAGCCCTGTAGAGGAGGGCCTTCGCGTTCGTGCCTGCGTCGGGAACAATGGACATCAACCAGAGTCGTCGCGGACCATCCACGGGGAAGGAGGAGTGAAGCGTTCCGGTCCGGCCGTTGATGATGTAGATCTTCCCGTCTCGTCCCCCGACCGCGATCTCGCGAACACTGTCTCCGGACAGGTCTCCCACCACCGCGAGCTCCGCGCTCGAGGTGCCGAGCCAGTCGGGAGTCGGCCGATCGCCCCTCCAAGCGGAATCCCAGTACGGCGTGCCGTCGGCCTCAAAGGCCTGGACGCGCAGGCCGTCCCGTTCGGTCGAGCAGGCGAGGATGATCGGACCGGAGGCGTCCGACAGCTCGGCTTGCCGGATGCGCCACTGGGTGTGGGTGGCTACCCGATGGCGGCCGGTCCCGGGAAGTTCCTCCCCCGTCCTGGCGGACAGGAAGATGAGGTCGAAGTTCTCCGTCGCGACGACGACAGGGTCCCGGCTCCCCTTGGGGATCAACAGGAACGCCTCTCCTTGAAGCGACGGATTCCGCTTTCTCCACACCTTCGAAGAGTCGGACCAATAGAAACGCCGTATCTCCCGACTCTCGACCAAGTGGACCTTCTCTTCGCGCTCGAAACCGAAAGGTCGGGAGACGCGGACGTCGTAGTCCCCGATGAGGAGACCCAGCCGACCGATCCGGGATCCATAGAGGGTCTCAGAGCCGGAGCCGGACGGCCGAAACGCGATCGTCGCATCGGCGGGAGCGGCGTCGGCGATGAGCTGCCCCAGGATGGGCGTGAACTCGAGCTCCACGACCGACGTCTGCCCTCGACGGACGAGGATCGGACGCCTGAACGGCTTGTGCCGTGGATCCAGGACCGCCTCGATCTCGTACGCTCCCGCGGGGAGTTCGTGGGCCTCGCGGGCCGCGAGGGTGCGGTCGGTCCCCGAACCCGTCATCCGCACGTGGACCTGCGCGCCCGGCGGAGGCACGAACCGCACCGTGCCGGGCAGCTTCCACCATCGGGCCAGGAGGAGGAGCGGGACAAGCACCAGGACGGCGCCGAGAAGCCACCGCGCGGGGTACAGACGGATGCTCCGCGCGGCCCGCTCGCCCGCCGAAGGAGGCCGGGCGAGGATCGGATCTCCGCGGGCGAAACGGTCGAGATCCTCGGCCAGACCGAGCGCCGTGCCGTAGCGGCGGCCCGGGTCCTTCTCCAGGCACTTGAGGACGATGACGTCAAGATCTCGGGAGACCTCCGGCACGCTCGCGCTCGGAGGATGGGGGTTCCGGGTATCGACCTCGTGACGAACCTTCTCGAAGGGTCCGGTGAAGGGGGCGCTTCCGGTGAGGAGATGGTAGAGGCACGCCCCCAGCGCGTAGACATCGCTTCGCCGGTCGACCGCTTTCGTGTCCCCCCTCAGCTGTTCGGGTGCGGCATAGCCCGGCGTCCCGATGACCGATTGGTGGAGAAGGCTCTGGTCGGTGGAGTCCAGCCGCTTGGCGAGTCCGAAGTCGGTCACGTAGACCCGGCGTTCCCGGCTGAGCAGCAGGTTCTGGGGAGCGAGGTCGCGGTGGAGGACGTCGGCCTCGTGGGCGGCGTGGACCGCCCGGGCGGCGTCGCGGATGTACCGGGCGGCCTCGGACTCCGGGATCGGCCCCTGGCGAAGGGATCCGCCTTCGATGAACTCCATCGCCATGAAGGGGCGCTTCCCGTCCACCGACACCGCGTAGATCTGGGGGATGTTGGGGTGGCGGAGGCGGGCCAGGATGCGGGCCTCGCGGGCGAAGAGGGCGCGGAGCGCGGGATCGTCCAGGTTCCCTTCGTGGATCACCTTGACGGCGACGTAGATGCCGAGCGCGTCGTCCCAGGCCTGGAACACCCGACCCATGCCGCCCTTGCCGAGCTCGCGGACCTTCCAGAAGCGCTCCTCCGCGTCGAGGCAATTGGCGCGGTTCTTCTTCGCGTCGAGGACCTCGTGCGGGGGCGTCACGGTGCCGGTGCGACGGTAGGACTGGAGGGCCTCGACGGCCAGGGTCTTCAGGCTGGCCGATTCCGGCGGTGTGTGGGCGGGGCCGGGGGCGGGAACAAGGTTCTCCAGCTGCGATCGCTGATCGGGGGACAGGGGCAGGAGGTCGAGAAGCCTGAGGCTCCGGTCCCCGTCGTGGGCCTCGGCCGCGGCATCGTACTGATCACGGGTGATCCATCCGAGTTCGATGGCGCGTTCGGCCCGCTCGGGGTCGGCATCCCGAGACTCGAAGAGGGGCGACATGGCGAGGCAATCCCCAGGTTAGAATCCCCAGGATAGTTGCCCCTTCGGCCGGGGGCAATAGAATGAACTCGGCATGCTGAATCCGACGCTCCCCGGCGGAGCCTCTCCGGACCGGTTGCCCTTGGGGTTTGCGGACTTCGCCCAGTTCCGGCGTTGTGGTCGGGAGCTCGGACTGGCGTTGGCTGCCGAAGGCGCATCCGGAGAGGCGCTGGTCATCGGTACCGCGGCGACCTTCGGATCGTTCAACGTCCGGCAGAGATCCGACCGGCATCACTTCGACGCGCTCGGTCCGAACACAAGCGACATCGACATCGTGCTTCGATCGCGAGAGCTTCTAGAGAAGACGATGGAGGCGAACGCCGATGTGGTTCGCCGGGACCTGGGGAACGATGGCCGGCCCTTGTGGTTCGACAGCCAGGGCCCTCGGGGCCTGCTCGCCCTCTGTCCGCGGCTGGCCGCCTTCGTCGACTCCTGGTCGCGCCAGCTGGGCCGTGCCGTGGACCTCCGGCTGCTGCTGACGCTCCCCGGACAGTCCGATTCGGCCCTGGGATTCAGTCCCCCCCCGATCGTCCTCGTGCCCATGGTTCCGCAGGTCGAGGTCGTGCAGGAGGGGGACGCCCGGCTGGCGCTGTTTCTGGGCCCGGGCCGGAAGACCGCGATGAGGTTCGTCCTGATCCGTGCGGGGTCCTTCGTCATGGGTCAAGAGGCTTCCGCGGAGGGCGCACTCGGCGAGGAAGAGGGCAAGCGGTTGATGCCTCCCCATCCGGTCACGCTGACCAAAGACTTCTGGATGCAGACGACCCCCGTCACGCAGGCCCAGTGGACGGCGGTGATGGGATCCAACCCATCGGAGTTCAGGGGGCCCGAGCGGCCCGTGGAGAACGTGTCCTGGGAGGACTGCAAGACGTTCCTTGGCACACTCAACATGGGATTGAGGGAGGCCTTCCCGGGAAAGGTTGCGGCGCTGCCGACAGAAGCCCAGTGGGAATACGCATGTCGAGCGGGGACGACCACTCGATGGAGCTTCGGGTCCGACGCCTCACGGCTGGGCGACTATGCCTGGTACGAGTCGAATGCGGGTGGTGAAACACACCCGGTGGGACTGAAGCTTCCGAATCCCTGGGGCCTCTACGACATGTACGGGAACGTCGGCGAGTGGTGCGCCGACTGGGGCGCGCCGGAGGCGGGAGGGCCGGTCGATCCCGCCGGTCCGGCCGCAGGAAATCTCCGCGTCCTGCGGGGCCACAGTTGGGACGACGGCGCGCACCTCGGGTCCGCCTTTCGCTACGGGGACAGGCCGGACGAGAGCTGCAAATACGTTGGGTTTCGGGTGGCTCTGGTCTGAGGGGGAGGCATGGGAAACCGGAAGGACGAATACGGGTCGATCCGAGGCGACTTGGACGCGATCCGAACGCCGTGGACGATGATCGAGCGTGCGCGCAAGGGCGACGCGGCCCTGCGCAAGGACGCGCTGGGGCGACTGTATGAGATCTACTGCAATCCGGTCCGCGCGTACCTGGGCGCCGTATTCCCCGCGTTCGACGACGAGCGGGTCAAGGATCTGGCGCAGGACTTCTTCCAGCGATGGCTCCTCGAGGGCTCGATGCTGGACGCCGCGCGGCGGGAGAAGGGGTTCCGATCGTTCCTCAAGCACGTCCTCCGAAACCGAGGGCGGGACGAATGGGACAAGCTGAAGGTGCGGCGGCGGAACGTCCGGTCCACATCTGATGCCGAGGGGGGGGAAGTCGATGTTCCTGATCCCGCCTGGGAGCGCGGGGAGGCGGCGCTCGACCGGTCGGCGGCGGCGGAATACCTCGAGCGGGCGTCGGGACGGGTTCGGGCGCGCCTTTCGGAGGAAAGGAAGGAAGGACACGCGGCGGTCTTCCAGGCGCTGCTGGGGGCGCCTCTCGAAGGGAAGGAGCCCCCGGGGGTGCGGGAGCTCGCCAAGACGCTCGGGATCTCCACGGGAAGCGTAAGCACCTACCGCTCCCAGTGCGTGACGATGCTCAAGCAGGCGCTCTACGCCCTGGCGCGCGAGGTGTCGGACGAGCCCGAGGCCGAGCTGGCGGCGGTGGGACTCCTGGCGTTTCTGAGGAAGCTATAATCTTGCCGGGCGTGACACTTTCTGCTGAACCCAGCCCCGCTTCAACCGATGGGCCGGGTAGCGTGAGAAAGGAGGCGACGATGAAGGGGATGCTGACGGGGATCCTGTTGGGCATCGGAGTGCTTCCGGTGGGCATTTCGGAGGCTCAGGCCCAGCAGGTCCGGCCCATCCAGGTCCAGCGGTCCCCGGTGGTCTTCCGGCCTCCGGTGCTGGTTCCTCCCCCGCCCCCCCCGCCCCAGGTCCAGGTCCCCCCGTTCGTTCCGTACCGGGACGACGAGCGCAGGAAGATTGCGCGGCCGGTGAAGTAGAGGGGTATGGGATTGCTCTCGAAGTGGGCCTGGGGCCAGTTCTTCCGTCGAGTCGACGCGGAGCTCCTCCCGGAGGAAGGGAGGTTCGGCGCGCCGCGCGAGGACGACCGTACCACCGCCGGCGCGGCGAGGATCCGCATGGAGCTCAGCCGAGTCCGGGCTCGGTTGGGGTGCTTGCGCGCCCGCGCCCTAACGTGCGCCGGCGTGCAGTTCGAGCTTCCTGGACTGTCGCCGACCCGAGGGTGACCGGTAATGCTGAGTAGGGACCTTCCTTGAAGCTGCTGCTGATCCTCGTTCTTGCCTGCCAGGAGGACAAGCCGAAAGTGTTGGTTGACGCCGCGCTGGAGAAGGAGAGCGCCCGCGATTACTCAGGCGCCATCGAGAACTGCAACCAGGCGATCCAACTCTCTCCGCGGTACCCCCTCGCCCATCTGGTGAGAGGACGCGCAAAGGGCCACCTGGAGGAATTCGAGAGCGGCATTCAAGACCTGACCCGCGCCCTCGAACTCTGGACACCGCCTGATGGGAAGGAAACGACCGACGCCGATCGGATGGTTCTGGCCGCGGCACATCGACACCGCGCCAGGCTGAGAAGGTTGAAAGGAGATCTTGAAGGCGCCTCGTCGGACTGTGAGGCGGGATTGAAGCATCAGCCCGAGGATACCCGGATCTACGTCGAGCGGGCGAACGTGTGGCTCGCCAGGGAGAAACCCGCTCACGCGCTCTCCGACCTTTCCAAGGCGGTCGATGTTAGCTCGAATCCGGGTCCTTCCAACCGTGATCACGCGTGGGTCTACATGCATCGAGCTCACGTCCTTTACCGGCTCCGATCCTGGAAGGAATCCTTCGAGGACTTCCGGACAAGCTTGAAATGGAACCCCGAGAACCCGGCGGTCCCCTATGTCTGGGTGTGGCTCCTCCGGGCCCGCTTGGGTGAACGGATGGCGGCGACGAAGAACTTGTCCGAGTCCCTCAAGGGGTACGTGCCGAGGGAATCCGATGTCTGGTACACGAAGATCGCCCGCTTCCTGGTGGGCGAAATATCGGGCGCGGACCTTCTCGATGCGGCAAAGGAAGCCAATCTGGAGTCGACGCGACGAAACCTGTGCGGCGCCCACTTCTTCATCGGGAGCGAGCGGCTCCTCCGGGGCCGCACTTCCCAGGCGATCGAATCCTTCAGCGTATGCCTGGAGATCGGACCAAGGTCCCTGAACCCCTACCAGGCCGCGGAGGCGGAGCTTCAGGCGATGGGTGTGCGCAAGTAGCGCCGAGACAGGAGACTCCGATCCATGTACTGCCCTCGATGTGGAAAGCGCCCGCCTCATGGCGCCACCTACTGTCACGCCTGCGGCACGAAAATGCCAACAGGGCATCTGTGCGTGCAATGCGGAGGCGAGGTCGATGGGCGCACGCTTCTTTGCAAGCGCTGCCAGCGCCCCCTGACGTCCCCTCCGGCAGTGCCGGCACCCCAGACGCCCTCCGCTCCCGCGATGGCTGCCCCACCAATGCCGTCGGCCGACGGCGGGTCCCATCCCTCGAGAACCGAGCGCTTCTCCACGATCCTCCTGGGAATTGCGGGAGTCGTCGTTGCTCTCGCGATCGCGCTGTTCATTTTCGGACGGCACGAACGGATCCATGACCCCGCACCTGCCGCCACGCGGCTAAAGGCGGCGGGTCCGATCCTCAATCGTTCCGACGTGGTCTACGCGGTGGAACGCGACGGCACGGTCATCGAGGCGCCGCTCAACACCGCGCTCATGCGGGAACTCACCCGGCAACGCGCCACGGTCGATCCGCGACCGGATTATCCTGGCTGGCTCCCGATCATTGCCCTGGTCGTCCTGGCGGGAACGGTCGTGGTCAAGTCAATCGCCTCACGGCTTCTGCCCCTCGCTCTCGCCGTTGCCACGCTTACCACGCTCTACGTCGTGCATTGGTCTCAGGGCGCGGCCATCGATCTCACGGAGGTCGGCATCAACAAGCGTGCCTACGAAACCATGCCGAAACAGTGGCTCTCCTCGATGGCCCTCTGGGAAAGGCTAGGGATGGCACCTCCCGATGCATGGCGTGTGCAGCTCCAAATCACCGGTCATATCGCCGAGGAGCGTCAGCGAACGTTCTCGATGCACCGACGCTGGATGACCTTGGACTTCCTGCTTCGCGCCATCCTTGGACTCTCGCTTCTCGCCGCCATCGTCGGCCGCGTCCGGCGGGCCCTGGCCGAAGGCCGGCCGACCGCGCGCGGTTGGATCGCCCTCCTTTTCGCCATCCTCCTGCTGCAGGCGGCCGCCGTTATCGTCCACACGGAAGCCGGCGATCCCGCCCGTCGCTGGTGGCTCTACTTCATGGGGGCCATTTGGGTGTGCTGGGGCGGATGCCACTTGGCCTGCACGGCCGCCCGTCCTCGCCTCCTGCCTCGAGTCACCCCCGCCGCGGCCGCCCTCCTCCTCTTCATGCTGCCGGCGAGCTCGTTCGCGCAGGACGATCCGGCCCGGAAGGCCAAGCAGGCGCTCGACCTCTTCAAGAGCATCTCGGAGACGACGACCCAGATCATCGCCACGGAGCAGAGCACGGAATTCAAGAAGCGGGCTTGTGACGTGAACAATGCCTACAAGGTCAATTCCTTCCGCTCGCACTACGAATCAGGAGCGCCCATCCACGCGCACGTGCTGGTGGACGAGAGCGACGGGTGCATTCTATACATCGGCGAGGCGTCGCGCGGCCGGACCACGGCCGACTTGAACAACGACGCCTTCATTCACCGTCCTTCCGGCTCCCGCTGGGAGAACCGCCAGTGGATCGGGACGTTCACGCGCTCCTCCTCCGGCGACGTCTGTACGCCGCAAGACCGTCCCTCGAGCCCGCTCGTGATGCGCGCCGCGCCGGAGCGCGGCACCTGGATCGTCGAACGGCGCGGCAGCGGGTCCAGAGCCGAGGTCAAGATTCCACTGACTCCGAATGCGTTATATGAGGTCGCCGTTTCCACCGGAACGACCCACACAGACCTGAGCCACGACCCTTCCCCGCCGGGCGAACGAATCCTCGAACTGCTGATCTCGGAGACCGACCCTGCCTTTGAACAGTACATCAAGTTCCTCGATTCCACGCGCCAGCGTCTCGAGCGGACACCCCCCGCCTCTCCCGGCGGGATCGCGCTCGGGACCCGCCTGGAACTCCCGCCTGAGGCCGTCTCCGTTGACGGGATCGCTTACTATGGCGGCTCCGTCTACCTTGAAGGACCCGACGGCTCCTGGCTGTTGCCCGACGTGAATCCTCGCGACCTGGCGACCGTGCTCCGGTCCGTGCTCTATGCCGGTGAAGTCCCCATCCTTTCGATCGGCACCGAGCGCTCCGATCGTCCGAACCACGCGGCCGTCACCTACTTCGGCGGGATCCGCAATACCGTGATCGGCGAGGCGATGCTCGCCGCCGACCTCAGGTTCAAGGCCGCCTTCCTCCGCTTTGGTCTCGGTCCGCGAGGGAGTCGCGTGGGCGCGGCTGACGTCGACGGACTCTTTGAACGCTTCCCGGGAATCGGCGGCGACGGCACGCGAATGTGGATTGTCGGATCGACGGCCACCCTCGCGGCCGACCCGTCGAAGCCACGGCGCCTCGTGTTGGCCAAATCGGGCCTGAGCGTGCTGAGTGAGACGACCCTGCGGGGTTTTCCCGAGCCCGATCCGGCGATCGAATCATATTGTGCCGACCTCACCCGTTCGTGGGACCGCCTGGCGGCCGCCGTGCCCGAGTACCGAGAGATGGAGCGGCTCGTCGTGCTGAGCGCGCTCGCGAGCTGGGCGCGGGCGCGGCGGGCGTACGTCTCGCCCCACTTGTTGCTGCTGCCACCGCGCATCCGTCCGACGCCGTCGCACGTTCCCGTCCTGGCGGCCGCGGCGCCGGACGGTTCGATCTCCGTCACCGGCGGCGTGTCGCTGGCGCCGGAAATGAGATTTGCGGGCTCCGGTCGAGCAATCCTCCGCCAGGTAAAGTCCTGGATGGGCGGTCTTTCCACCGCGGGGCGGATCGGGACATGCCTCTTGATCATCGTCGTGCTGGCCGCGTTGGCGATTGGCCCCGGCCTCGTCCTCCACGCGGCCCTCAAGGGGGATCGCCGCCGTACAATTCTGGCGTGGGCGGGGACGGTAGCCTGCACCTTTTTGGCGCTGGCGGCGGTATCGCCCTCGGTGGGTGGCCGATTGCTTGACGAGTTCGACGCCGAGTGGCTGCGCTGGATGGTGGCGTTCGTGCTTCCTCCGGTGCTTCTCGGCGCGTGGCTACGAAGAATCTCCGAAAAATCGGCACCCAAGACCTCGCTCGTGCTCGGGCTCCTCACGCATGCGGTCGTGTGCGCGCTGGCGACGGGGCTGGCGCTGCTTACGTCGGCCCTGGCGCCCGCCATCCTCGAAGAGGACGTCGCCCCGGTCATCGTTCAGCTCGAGATCGCTCCGGCGGAAAGCGTTGCGGCGATCTCCTCGAGCTACGACCATGGAACCGGCCAAGTGACCCACGGTCCAGCGACCCTTCTTCGAGCGCAGCGGTATCCGCTGCGGCTCGAGGCTTCGGGCGAGGCACCGGGGGACGAGCTGTCGCAGTCACGCGAGGCGGCGGACCCCGCCTTGCCCTGGACCTGGCTGCGCCGTATCCCTTGGAGGGAGGGTCACGAGGGATGGTCGCATTACTCGCCGTCAGGGGAGCCGCCTTACTAATGAAGAAGCCGATAGCTGTTCTGGGGTGGCTAATGCTGCTGGGGCTGGCGTCCTTCGCCGGTCTATACTGCATGGCGGAGATCGCGACGAGCGCGGGGGCGCCGGACCGCATGTCGGGATGGTCTAATCTGGTCCTCGTCGCCGTGGCGTGGGTTTTGACTGCGGCGCGCGGAATCCGCGCGATTCGGCGCAGAGATCGGTCATGAGAGCGGTCAGGAGCGGCTGAATGAATTGGGTGTGGCTATTCTCGGTTGGGGCCCCAGGCGCCGCAAGGGCTTTGAGGGGAGAGGGATGAGCGAATCGGGCTGAAAACAAGCGGGCCCCCCATCCGTTGCTGATGTGTCAGGCATCAGG
>Ga0187893_10002073_pt1 | contig 45401 bp, 33 predicted proteins | sample MA1701074metaG_FD_139574 | JGI IMG/M metagenome (GOLD analysis project Ga0187893, IMG submission 139574) | White microbial mat communities from a basaltic lava cave in the Kipuka Kanohina Cave System on the Island of Hawaii, USA - MA170107-4 metaG ... | reverse complement strand
GACAAACTTTAGTTTGTCGTTTTGCCCCTGAGTCACTGCCGCTGATGTCCGACAAACTTTAGTTTGTCGTTTTGCCCCTGAGTCACCGCCGCTGATGTCCGACAAACTTTAGTTTGTCGTTTTTGCCCCTGAGTCACTGCCGCTGATGTCCGACAAACTTTAGTTTGTCGTTTTGCCCCTGAGTCACTTCACCCCCAGCGCCTCTCGTCTACCGTTCAAAGCACGCCGCGAGCCGGCCCGAAATGTCCGACTTTTGGTTTGTCGTTTTTTCCCTGAGTCACCGTTGCGGATCTCCTACAAACTGAGGTTTGTCGCTCGTCGCTTCTGAAAGATACCGCGGCAGAGCCAAAAAAAGCGTTGCGCGACGCAGTTTTCGGGCTACCGGAGATAGTCTCAGTAATCGCATGTGGTAGTTGAGACGAAACTCGGCGGTATCGAGAAAAAACTAAGCCGCCAGTTAACGCCTTCAGCTAGAAGCCGGTAGCAGTTCGGTCTGATAGGGTAACTATTTCTTTGGTGGCGGTCCTTAGAAAAAGAGCGAAAACGGTAAATGATTAGCCGTTGCCGCCTCCCTGTTTGGTTCCCTGCATTCCACGCCTGGTGGTTAGGAAAGCCGCGGGCGCGTCTGTTTCTGCATGCGCTCGATAATCGATGTAGTCGAGGCGCCGGGCACAAATGGAAGGGAAATGACTTTACCCCCAACCTTCAGAACCTCCTGAGCTCCGTGAATCTCATCGGTAGCGTAATCACCGCCCTTGACCAGAACATCTGGCAGCAAAGTGGCAATCAGCTCGCGCGGTGATATGTGATCAAATATGGTCACGTAGGTTACCTGCCGGAGGGCCGCGAGTATTTCCGCCCGCTCCTGCTCAGGAACCACTGGCCGGCCATCACCTTTCAACTCGCGCACGCTCCGGTCACTGTTGATCGCAACCACCAAAGCATCACCAAGCGCGCGCGCCTGGGCCAAATATCGCACGTGACCTACGTGCAGCAGGTCAAAGACGCCGTTAGTAAAGACCAGACCTTTCCCTTCGGCGCGTAAACGCCGGCGCTCCTGAACTAAATCTTCGCGGCTCAGAATCTTTCCAATCATCAGGCTAGGAATGTAGCACGACGCGATTCGGTTAGCTAAAGTCGAGAAGGGCCAGCCGTCAGCGAAATCGGCCGCGGATGAACGCGAATAAACGCGGATCCGAAAGCAAAATAGAATGCGCAGGCAGTTGTTTCCGGTCTTCTCAGATCCGCGTTCATCCGCGACCATGCGCGGCTGATTTTCCGGTCGCTCAAAGCTGCGGGTTCAGGGTAATTGCGGTTAGTGTCCTAACTTAATTGCGCTCAAAGTAGATCGGTCTTTATAATCAGCGCTTTGCTTGCGGGGTTAACAGCTTGTCTATTCCCTTCATCGAAGAAAACGATCAAACCCGGGCGCGGCAGATCCATTTGGAGGCGCTGCGCCAAATTGTCGGCAACGTCTACCCAAACAAGTTTGAGCGCAGCCAAATGATCGAGACCGGCCGTGATGACACCATCACCACGGTAGTCGAGAAGTTCCGTGAGTTTGAACCAAAGATTATTGATGGTGGACGGCCTGCTGCGGAAGAAATTGAGTTGGCAAACCAGCAACTTAACAAGATCGTGGTGCGTCTGGCGGGCCGCATAGCCACGCCCCCGCGAGTGATGGGCAAGGCTGCGTTCGTCCACCTTTCAGATGGCATATCGCGGCTGCAAATCTACATTCGCAAGGCCGACGCCAAAGCCGTCAATAATGATGCCCGAACGCTGATCCCAGATGAGGGGAAAGGATGGGAAGTCTTCGAGTTGCTGGATCACGGAGACTTTATCGGCGTCGAGGGCTATCTCTTTGTCACCAAAACCGGTGAGTTGTCGGTCCACGTTCAGAGCCTGCAATTTCTCGCGAAGGCGCTCTTGCCGATGCCAGACAAGATGCATGGCATTCACGACCCGGAGATTCGGCAGCGCCAACGTTACGTCGATCTAATCGCCGGCAGTCTGAAGCTGGAACAGTTGGAACCTCAGGAGGGCGACCTCACTCCGCGGGAGGTGTTTGAAAGGCGTTCGGCGATTATCCGGGAGCTGCGCCGGTTCCTCGAGGATCACGGTTACGTCGAAGTCGAGACTCCGATGCTGACCTCAAAAGCGACCGGGGCGGCGGCGCGCCCGTTCAAAACTCATCACAACGCGCTGAACATCGATTTGTATGCGCGCATTGCTCCCGAGCTTTATTTGAAGCGGCTGTTGGTGGGCGGTTTCGAGAAGGTTTACGAACTCAATCGCAACTTCCGCAACGAAGGCATCGATCGCGTTCACAATCCTGAATTCACGATGTTGGAGTTTTACTGGGCGTATGCCGACGTCAACGCGATGATGGATTTTGCCGAAGACCTGATCCGGACAAACGTTTTTAAAGTCATGGGCCACACTCATGTGCACTATTGGGGAAATGACGTCGACTTCTCGAAACCATTTAAACGATTAAGCATGAACGAGGCCGTGAGATCGCTCGCAGGTGAGGAAATCACTTCAGCGGATAATCTGGTTGAGTTGTTCGACCTTCATGTTGAGCAGAATCTGATTCAACCCACGTTCATTACTGATTTCCCAAAGCCGATCTCACCGCTGTCAAAAGCATCGCCCAATGACCCGACGGTTGCCGAGCGATTCGAACTCTTCATTGGCGGACTTGAATGCGCCAACGGGTTTTCGGAGTTAAATGACCCGCACGAGCAGTTCGAACGTTTCAACGAGCAGGTGTCACAACGTGAGCGTGGCGATGAAGAAGCGATGGTGATGGATGAGGATTACATCCGAGCGCTCTCCTACGGAATGCCTCCTGCCGCAGGGATCGGCATCGGGATCGATCGCTTTGTGATGTTATTGACGAACCGGCATTCGATCCGCGATGTGATCCTGTTTCCCCACATGCGCCCCGAGCGAAAGCCGGAGGACCGATCCACAGATTACGCAGATTAAAGACCGCAGCAAGAGTTAAAAGCAGACACGCTCACGTTGTGTGGCTCCTTTTAGGCCAGTGAGAGCGTCGGAATAGAATCAGGAATAACCTTTTTTGTAATCTGTGAATCTGCGGATTACTGTTTTGCGGCCGTTTCCTGATGGGCTACGGCCAACCACCGGCCGCCACGGCGCACATAGACGGTAGTCACCCAGACACTCTTTGGCAGAACCTCCCCCGCGCAAGTCGCGTCCTGGTTTCCTTTGTAGGCTAATATCGCGGTGTTGCCGCCCAGACTAATCAGTTTAAAGTCGCTCAGATCGTACGACCGCACCACGCAGCCGGCGGCCTCGATTGCCTTCACAATGGTTTCTTTGTCCTGCGTTCCGCTCTCGCCAACCATGACGGCATCGGCGGCGATATTCGCTTTGAATGGCTTGATGTCCGCCTTGGCCCAACCTTCCCAAAACCTTCTCTCAATCGCCGCCAGTTGCCTTTGGAGCTGAGCTTTGCTGATTCGGGGTCGAGGCTTGGGCGCCGTTGAAGTGGCAGGGGTAGCTTCTGTCTGCGCGAGGCAAGCGCAGGCGGAGACGAAAACCAGAACTACGGCAAGAGAGAACCGCTGCTTCATTGTTTTGGCTCCTTTTTTTGAGATTGATTCAGCTTAGACTGCAAGGTCGCCAGGCGCTCTGCCGACCAGGCCGGCTTCTGGCCCTGGGCTTCGAGAATACTTAAATACTTTTCCAGACTCGCAAGCGCGCCCGAAGAATCGCCGAGTTTTTCCCGTACGCGCGACAGGTCCAGGAGAAACTGCGTGTTGCTTTCGCCATAGGCCTCCGCGGCCCGACGATAATTCTCCTCCGCCAGCTTTAACTCGCCGCGCAACTCGTAGAGCCGCGCCAGATGGTAATAGCTGATCGGAAAGCGCGCGCCTTCTCTCATCGCTACCGGCAGCAGGCTGGCGATCGCTTCGTCACTTCTCTTCAACGCAATGAGCGAATAACCAAGCTCGAGATTGGCGGGCGGGAAATAACCACCCATGCGAGCCATTACCCGGCGATAGTTGTCCGCCGCCTCCTCGTGGCGGCCTTTCTCGCGAGCGGTTCGGCCGCGCAGCAGCAGGGCGTAAGTCTCCCGATCGACAGTCAACGTCGGCGGCGTTCGAACACCGAAGGGCCTGGGTTTGGAACGCGTTTCGCTCGCGCTCGTCGACCGCATCCTTTCCCCTTTACCGGAGTTTTCGTTAGAGTCATTTGCGCCAGATGGTTTCGCAACAGTTTTCGGAGCATGCGCTGCGATCGTGATGCTTCCCCCACTCCCGAGGGTGGTGATTGCTGAGGCGGCCGCTGGGTGTTCAGGATCTACTTTCAGCGCGCGCCGCCATTCACGAACCGCGAGATCGTTCTCGCCTCGCGCTGCATAAAGCCGCCCCAGATTGTAGCTGGCTTCCGCATAGCGAAAACCCTCCAATCGCATCGCCGACATGAATGCGTCATAGGCTTCGTCCCAGCGTCCCAGGCGCAGCAGGACTACGCCCAGATTGTTCAGCGCTCGCGAATAGTGCCCTTTCCGCTGGTCGATGGCCTTGCGATAGGTGTTGACGGCGCTCTCTGAGTCGCCCAGGCGCGCCTGAGCGTTGGCGATGTTGTAAAAGCCCGGTGGGTCAAAACGCTGTTCGTTACTCAACGATTGAAGTTCGGTGACGGCTTCCTGCTTCAGCCCTTTCGCCGCCAGATGCTCCACTAGTTTCAGCTGAAGCCGGCTTCGTTCATATCCAATCGGCGCGGAATTGATCTCCTCGCGCATTGCCGCGGTTTCGGCATCCGAGGAAGCCTGAGCGTCACCGGTGGGATTTGTCTCCGTTGATTCAGAGGCAATCGTAGCCGGGTGATCCGCCTTGCCGTCCTGAGGATCAAGCGCGGCCCGTCTGGTTCGAGTCACCGCTGATCCGGGCGCGGGAGTTTTCTCCGAAGAACCTGCCGGCTGAGAAGAACTTGCCGGCTGAGCGCTTCTCTGCTGGGTGCTATTCGGAGACTTCTCCTGGGCGAACGCTGCGGGCGCGCAGAAGACCAGCGCCGCGGCCGGCAGCAGGCTTGTGAGAAGTGATTCAATCTTATTAAAACTCTGCACCATGAGTTCTCTCCTCAGTCCGACAAACTTCAGTTTGTCGTTCTCTTCAGTTGCACTCACCTCCGACTTGCCACTCGTCCGACAAACTTCAGTTTGTCGCATCTCTTCTCTTACACTCCGACTTGCACTCACCTCAGACTTGCACTCACCTCAGACTTGCACTCACCTCAGACTTGCACTCACCTCAGCGCACGACAAACTAAAGTTTGTCGGACATACGGGGCGTTTTGGCGTTTACATAAGCGAGAATCGTTCCGCCGAATCCCACCGCCCAGCCACGGCTGCGATCGACAAAGAAGACGCGATGCAGCGGATGTTTGGTGCCGGTGGGCTCGACTGTCCAGGTATGCCCACCATCAGCGGTATGGATCGAGGTGCCTTCAGCGCCGACGGCCCAACCTTCGGCAGCATCAAGAAACTTTACATCAAAAAGATCGGCTGAAACGCGGGAGTCTTGTGACGTCCAGGTGCGGCCGCCATTGATCGTGCGGTAGATGCTGCCGCCGCTCCCGACGGCCCAGCCGTGCCGATTGTCTATAAATGAGGCGGCATTGAAGCGGACTCCCCTGGCCCCGGGCAATTGCGAGACGTGCCAGGTCTCGCCTCCGTCGGAGGTCTGAATGATGGTCGCTCCGGCGCCCACGAGCCAGCCGCGGCAGTCGTCAATGAACGTACCGCCCAACAACAGATGCCGCGTCGGCGATTGCAGCCGAACCCAGTCTGCGCCGGGCTCCTGCAAAGTGTAGACAGCGCCGCCTTCACCAAAGGTCCAACCACGCCCGCTGGGACTGAAAACGGCGCGCACCAGGCGAACGTCCGGTTCAGTGTCGCGGACCTCAACGCGGGTCCAGCGAATACCGCCATCAATGGTGTTCATCAGGTAAGTGCGCGGCTCGTCTTTCGCTTTCAAGTCGTAGAGGTTTCTTTCACAGACAATCCAGCCGTTGTATTCGTCGAAAAAGTAAATGTCGCGAAGCACATCCTCGGACGGCCGCGGTTTGATCTTCCAGGTTCTGCCGCCATCCTCCGTCGCGAGCATGACTCCCTTGCCGCCCACCGCCCAACCTCGGTTTTGATCGAGAAAGAAAAGCGAATGAAGCCAGGCCAGCGTCCCGGTGTTTTGGCGCGTCCAGGCTTTGCTCTGCGCCGCGGCATTCGGGGCCAGCGCCAACGATATCAGGACAGAAAACAGGAGGAGCAGCGCACGCGTAGGAGGCAGAGGGCAGGAGCAGGTGGCAGGAGCAAGTGGCAAGGGCTGGCCGGCTGGACATCTGCGGCGATTGATTGCCGATTGCCGATAGCCGATTGGCAATTGCTGATTTTCCAATTTTGTTCTCTTGCCAAACATCTGCCCCCTGCCTCCTGCTCCTGCCTCCTGCTCCTGCCTGCTGCCCCTGCCTCCTGTGCCCCTGCCTCCTGCTCCTGCCTCCTGCTCCTGCCTGCTGCCCCTGCCTCCTGTGCCCCTGCCTCCTGCCTCCTGCTCCTGCCTCCTGCCTCCTGCTCCTACCTCCTGCCTCCTGCTCCTCTCTCTACGCTAAAAAGGCAGACCGAAGATGCGGGCGAAACTGAGGATTGGAGATAACCCCATAATCTTTTGGAGTGTCTTCAGCTTGTTGCCCGGGACAATGATCTGATCTCCGGGAACCAGGTAAGTGGTGTCTGGAGCCCGTCCCTTGTAGATCGCGGATACGTTGACCTCAATTGGCGACAGCATACCGGTCGGCTGCCGGCGCAAGACAACGACCTTGCTCCGGTTCCCGGTCGGCAGCACGCCACCGGCCTCACTGATTGCTTCCGTCACAGTCATGCGGCGACTCATCAAACGGATGCCGGGCTGAGCCACATCTCCAATAATCGAGTAGCGATAGGAAAGCCCCTTCTCGAGCGATACCGTCACCTGCGGATCGATGATGTACTCGTCGTAGCTTTTCTTGATCTGTTCGGCCACCTCATCAACGGTCTTACCCACCACGAACACTCCTCCAGGAATCAGCGAAAGCGAGATGCGGCCACTGGGCGGAACGGTAATACCCGCGCGTGAGTAGCGATCGTGACCGAAAACTGAGACGGAAATTACGTCTTCGGGACCGAGCCGATAGGTGCTAAAGAAATTGTTGTAGTAAGGAACGATGTCAGCCTCTTCCGATATTTGCTCGTGGCGGTTTGCCTGGGCCTCAGCCGGGACATCGGTGGGCGTGCGCGAGACATCGTCGGGCTCCAGCCGCTCGCCCTGGGGAACGGACGGTTCAGGCTTTTGACTGGTCGCCCTGTTTTTATCCTTGGCCGATCCGGTAGCCACTCGTTGCCGAGTTTGATCGGCAGCGGCCTCACCCTGCGTCTGCGCCACGATTGGGCTGGAGATCGTGAAAGCGACCGCCAGCAGAAGCGCTGCAATTGTGCTTACTCTCTTCATTGGAAACCTCCAAACGGGGGCGCTGCCTCAGTGAGCCCCGCGTCCAAACAAAATGATCTTAATCGTCTCAAACATGATGACGGCGTCAAGGATCAAACTCTGGTTCTTGATGTAGTAAAGGTCATATTGAAGCTTCTGGCGCGCGTCCTCGATGGAAGCTCCATAAGGGTATTTGATCTGGGCCCAACCGGTCAGTCCCGGCGGAATCAAATGACGCTGTTCGTAATAGGGGATCTCCCTGGCAAGCTGGGCAACAAAGTGCGGGCGCTCGGGACGAGGGCCGACGAAGTTCATCTCACCACGCAGGATGTTCCAAAACTGCGGAATCTCATCAAAGCGAACCTTACGAATGATCCGGCCCAGACGAGTCGCGCGATCATCGTCCTTGCTGGCCCAAACCGGACCGGCTTCTTCGGCATCCACTCGCATGGATCGAAACTTCATGAGAGTGAACGGGCGGCCATTTTTTCCGAGCCGCTCCTGCCGGTACAAGACGGGACCCGGAGAATCGATCTTGATGAGCGCCGCCGTTAACAGCGCTAATGGTAACGAAACGAGCGCGCCGATCAGCGCGATCGACCGGTGCACCGCGTTTCGCAGCAGCCCGGACAAACGCGCCTGCCTGCCTCGGCCCGAGAAAATCAGCCAGGATGGGCGAATCATATTCAAAGACACGCGGCCCGTGATCCGCTCGTAAAAGGAAGCCCCTTCCTCGATAGAAACTTTGCCGGCCAGGCTCAACCTCAAAAGCTCTTCGGTTGGCAGATGGCCGCGTCTTTCCCCCATCGCCACCACAATTCGATCGATACCATCGCGCTCTACCACCTGGTCCAGCTCGGAAGTTACTGCGATCACGCGCGGGTTGATCAGACTCTTCCCCAGCAATTCCGTATCGGTGCCAACGAATCCGACGATTCGATAGCCGGCGTCGGGGCGGTTGAGAACTTCACGCGCAACCTCGACGGCCAGACTCCCTGAGCCGACAATGAGGATGCGCTCACCGATTCCAGGATGGCCCAGCAACCAGTGAATCGACAAGCGCCAGCTAATCATCAGCGCCAGCGCCAGGCCCAGAGCGATCAGGGAAATGCCGCGTCCCAACATCAGTTGAGGAAACGCGTAGAACGATAAGGCCAGCGCAATCCACGCCAGACCAAGGGCCTGCACCAGCCGCAGGACCAGCTCGCGGCGGTCGTGCATGACGACAAAGTCATAAAGATCGAACAGATAAAAAGCGATCAAGCAGAAAAGAGTGGCCAGTCCGGCTTTCAGGAATCCCTGCCGCAGAAGCAACTCCAACTTCCCTTCTTCAATTCCGAGCCTCAAACACACGGCCGCCACGATCGCGCCGAAGACTACAATGGCTTCGGCGAGCAGCAGCAATAACGTTCGCGTATTGAGCCGAGATATTCTCAACTTACGATGGCCGCCTCTTCTTTTCGATCTCCCGGCAACGAGCCGGTGTTAGTGGGGGGAAAGTCTCGACCGCGTTGATAGTATCTTCGCTGGTAATAGAACGATGTTGAATCCAGTTGTTCGTCAGCGCGATTCAGCACTACTCCTAACACCCGCTCGCGCGGCAATTGATCCAACAACTTGTCAACCGCGCTGTAGCGGGTTTTGCCGGCTCGAACTACCAACAACGCTGCGTCAGCGCGACTAATCAGAACACTGGCGTCTGTAAAAATGCCCATGGGAGGGGCATCAATGATGATGTAGTCGAACATTCGCCGAGCCTCGGTGATTACTCCCGCGAAGGTGGGTCCGGAAAGCAGCTCAGCCACGTCATCCCGGGCGCGCCCGCCGGGCAGAAGGTGCAGACCGGCTGGTTCCAAACGAACGATTGCCTGCTGAAGGCTCAGCTCGCCGCCGAGCACTTCTGAAAGTCCCACTAGCGCGTCCAGTCCGAGGTAGTCGGTCGCGCAAGGTCGGCGGAGGTCGCTGTCGATAATCAGAGCTCGGACGCCCTCGCTCTGGGCCAGCAGCCAGGCAAGGTTAAGCGCCGTCAGGGTCTTGCCTTCGCCCACGCTCGGGCTGGTAATTACGATTGCGCGCATTTGCTCTTTTTCGCCGGCTTGCAGGATGCGAGTGCGAAGAGAGCGAAACTGCTCGCTATAGGCTGAGCGAGGTTGGCTGATCGCGACCAAATGAGGTTCGACGCGGGCCGCAGTAACGTCATAAGAGACGAATCCCGCGGCTCGCGTCGCCCCGGCAGCGTCCAAAGTTGCCCCAACAGCACGCGAAGCTAATCCGCCGGGGAGTGCCGACCCGCCGGGTGCATCCGCAGTGTGCGCAGTGGACGCTGAGCTCTGTACCGCATCGTCCAGGCTCGAAAAGATCGAAGAACCCTTGAACAACTCCTCTTCAATCTGGCGGGGCGTTGGAGCTCGACTCTCAGACGCCCCGTTGCGGTGCTTGGAACTTTGAGATGGCCGCTGCTTGACCGCGCCAGTCTTTGGCGAGGTGCTTGCGCGCCTTAATGCATCAAAAACTCTTCCCATGAGATTTTCTCTCCCATCCTTTTGCCCGGCATTCCTGGAAGGGACTGACCGGGCACCTGCCTTACCTTTGCTCCACCGGAACTGGAGCCGGTGTTTCCGAGTCCTCATCAGCCGAACCGGATCCGTCAGCCCACGGCTCAGAGCGGTCGGTGGCGGAAAAGGCTCTGCCTGGCAATTCTGTTACGTCACCGAGTTGAATACCCCGGCCCGAAGCAGGCAACATGTCGAAAGTCTCAGCTACTTCCTCGATAATCTCGCGGCCAATGGTGGTGTCTCCCGCGGCAAAGCCAGCCAGCAACGCGTTGTCGCAGAGATTGTTAATATTTCGCGGAATCCCTTCAGAACAGCGAAATATGTAGTCGATTGCTCCAGGCGAGAAGATATCGGTTCGTTCCGCCCCCGCCACCAGCAGGCGCGAAGCAATGTAGCGATCCGTCTCTTCCACGGTTGGCAGCGGTTTGATCACGCAGCGGAGAGCAATTCTTTGTTTGAGCTGACGAAGATCCGGATTATTGAGCACGTCGCGCAACTCCGGCTGACCGGTCAAAACTATTTGCAATTGCTTGGCGGTGTCTGACTCAAAGTTTGAAAGCAAGCGGATCTCTTCGAGCACGTGAGGTGAAAGTCCCTGCGCCTCGTCCACGATCAAAACCGTTCGTAAGCCGCGCGAGTGGCGCGATTCAAGCGACCGCCCCAGCGCCAGGAGCAGTTCAGACTTCGTCTCCCATTTTTGCACGTCGAGCAGGGTAGCCACGTGCTGATAGAACTCCGAAACTGAAAGCCGCGGATTGAAGATGTAGGCCACCAGCACGGTGCGATCCAGCCGGTGCATCATCCAGCGCAGGATCGTTGTCTTGCCGGTCCCGACTTCTCCCGTGACTACCACCAATCCTTTACCGCTCTCAATGCCATAGTGGAGGTTCGCCATCACTTCGGTGTGCGACGGGGTGAAATAGATAAAGCGCGGATCAGGCGTAAGCGCAAACGGCAATTCTTTCAGTCCGTAAAATTCTGCGTACACTATCCTTGACCTCCATGTCAGGGACGGCCGTCCATCCCTCCAATCTTCATCAGGCGCGTCCCGACACCAAAATCTCCAGCGCTTGACTAGCCCTAAGGGCAAACGCCAGCAAAGGAATACTCGCCATCGTAACGACGATCCCCGCCGCCAGCAGTAACCTGCGGCGGCGCGGCAGAGAGCGAGCCTCCTGGGCTGTTAACAACTCCGGAACTGTGACCAGCACTGGAAGACCGGTGTAATGAGCCGCGTCTTCTCTGCTCTGAATCGTAAGCAATTTGGGCACTTCAAAGGCTCCCGCTAACAAGAACCCCAGTCCCAGCCCCATTCCCAGTCCCATGACAAGTAGTAAAAACCGGTTCGGGGCTACCGGCTGGGCAGGCAGATTCGCAGCATCGATGACTTGAATACTCTCACCTTGTTGTTGTTTGGCGGCATCGTCGCCCAGAGCAATACGCTGCTGTTGGACCAGCAGCGAATCGTATGCGGCCTTCCGGGTGTCGTATTCTCTATCAAGCGCGCCGATCGCCACTTCGACTCCAGGTACTGTATTTATCCGCTGGATTACCGCAGCAACTTGCGTTTCGAAATCTCCCAGCTGCTTTTGTTTCCGCGCAATCTCGCCGTCGATAAGTTTGATCTCTGCTTCCAGATTGGCTACCACGAGGTCAGGCCGGGCGCGAAGCTTCTCCTGCCTCTGCTTGATGCGCTCGTCGCGTTCACCAATCATCTGATCCATTTCTTTCTTAACGGATTCAATCTGAGCTTGCTGCGCGATGACATCGGGATGTTTTGGCCGCAACTCGGTCAGCATCCGCTGAAGCTGGGCTTCCAGGTCCGCCTTGCGTTTAACCAGCTCGGCCCAGCCAAGGGTGGTTTTCGGATCGGTGGTGTTATCGATAATATCTTCCCTAATGTCTTCGGAGGTCTTCCTCAACAACGCGAGCTGGCCGGCCAACGCCGACCGGCGATCCTGATCTCGGCCGATTTCAGCTATGTAAGCCTTCTGTTGCTCGCGCAAACTGGACAACTGTCCCACCAGTGCCGCAGCACCTGAGGGCAGATTGCTCACGTTCTTTTGCATGAACTCCAAGCGCTGCTTATCTATCTCGTCAAGCGCTTCCTTGGCTTGCTTCGCCTGTTGCTCTATGAATGCTCTGGCCGAAGCCGTGGCATGAACTGTAGCTTTGGTCTGTTCGTCGATGTACTTGCTGGCAAGTTCCGCAGTGACTGCCTGAGTAGTTCTCGGAACTCGGCCGCGAAACCTGATATTGAATCCATTTGTGACGTCGTTGCGGGTAGTGTTGACTTCTACCTTAATATCCTGGCGAATGTTGTCGATGACCACCTCCATCGGCAAACCTCGCATTCTTTCCTCTCTGTAAAGATCGTACTTTGCCACCAGCGGCTCCAACGAGCTGCGGCTGGTGACCACCTGAGCTATGGCGTTCAACTGGCGCGTGATCGCATCCTCGCCAATGGTGGGAACGATTGAAGGCAAGGTCGAAGGCTTGACGACAATCAACGTGGTCGACTCGTAAATGTTGGGCAGGCGGTAAGCCACCCAGGCGACAGCGCTGGCTACTGCAATCGTCGGAAGGATGATCAGCCATTTGCGCCTCCAAATGAGCTTCCCATATTCACCTGGGGTTCGTTGACGGAATTCCACACTCATCGCACCACTCCTGTCGTCTTGCATTCAATCTGTCTGGTCAATGTCACGCCCGGTTCCCGGTCGTTTTCGCCTGCTGCAGGCGAGGCTTTCATCGTTCCTGAAATTCGATCATAAGGTAGCCAAAGCCTTGCGAGCTTCATCGGCGTCGGGAAATGGAACCTTGTCCGCCAAACGGAGCGCAACTCCGAGTTCCCGTCTGGCTCCTTCTGTGTCGCCCTTGGCTTTAAGCGCCAGGGCCAGGTGATACCGGTACGTCGGACTCGGAGACACCTTGGCCCGGCTCGCCGCGGTTTCGTCGAGAGAGACGGCTTTCTGCAGCTGCTCGACGGCTACCGCGTTTAGCCCCTTCTTGTAATAGACCCATCCCAGCGTATCCACGAAACCGGCAACCTGAGGGTTGCGTTGGACCGCGCCCTGGGCCAGTCGTACGGCTTCGTCAAGGTTTCCTTTGCCTTGAGCGGCATAAAGCCAGGCCAGGTTATTCGCGGCGATGACGGCGTTGGGATCTCGCTCCAAAGCCTTACGGTAGTTGTCGGCGGCCGCGTCGTAGTCTTTTAGCGCGTCATAGAGCATGCCAATGATGGTATATGCCGACGCGTTATCTGGGCGGAGCTGAATGATCCTTTGGTACTCGGCAATCGCCCTCTGCTCCTGTTTCGAGTTGATGAATAGAGAACCCAGAGCCGAATATGCAGCGACGTAATTGGAGTCCAGCTCCAAAGTCTTGCGTAATTCATTTTCGGCTCCTTGTGCGTTACGCTCGAATCCGTAAATCTGGGCTTTAAGATAATGAAGCGAAGCACTGTTGGGATAAGAGCTAAGCACCTGGTCTAATCTGGCGTGCGCTTTATCAGTTTGTTTCCGCAGAGCGTAAAGATTGATCAGGCCGTTCAAAGCGTTGAAGTCAGTCGAGGAAATGGACAACGCCTCCTCATAGAAGGTGCCCGCCTCGTCCAGCTTGTTTTCAGCAAGAGCTACGGCCGCGAGGTTGACGTTAATCTCGGGGCTTCGTGGAGCAACTTCCCGCGCAGCGATCAAGTCCCGGCGCGCCTCTACGTAGTTACCCAATTGGGTTTGTGCCATGCCGCGGGCCATTAGCGCTTTGACCCGCATTTCCGCGACGAGCTGGGGCGAGTTATCCCGGTCTGGGCCCGTCTTGCTCAGCCGATCCAGCAATTCGGTCGCCAGCCTGATCGCCGCCCGCTGATCTCCTGCGCCAAGGCTGATCTGGATTTGCATTAGCTTGGCCGGAAGGTAATCCGGATAGTTTTTTTCCAGATCAAAGGCAAAGACGCGGGCTTGATCGAGGAGTCCCAGGGCCAAGTTTGTCTGGGCCATAAAGTAGAGCCCGGTTCTGGAGTTAGGCTCCTGTTTTAGCACTTCCTTCAGGTCATCGATTGCGGCTTTGAGTTCGGCGGTCTGGCCCGTACTGGCGCGTAATCTCGCCCGGAGCACCAGCGCCTGTCGGTCGTACTGGTCCTTTTTCAGCAACTCATCTATCTGCGCGTTAGCGCCCTGTGTGTCGCCACGCGCGAGCAGAATTTCGCCCAATCGGTAGTGCGCCTGTTTAAAATCGGGCGCTCCGGCCAGGATCTCCTGATAGATTCTGATGGCCTCGTCAAAGCGATTGATAGCGGAGTAGAAATCGGCTAATGCCGCCTGGCTTTCCGGTTTGTTTTTGTCCAAATCGGCCAGCGCTTTATAAGCTGCTTCGGCTTTATCCAACTGCTTGTTAATAAAATAGTAGCTGGCAAGTACAAAATGTGAGTTGCGATTCGAGGGCTCTACTTCGACCGCCTTGCGGAGCTCGGTTTCCGCCTCCGGCATTCGATTGGACTGCACCAAAAATTTTCCGTACTCGGTATGCGCTAACGCCGAATGGTTGTTGACTGAGATCGCGCGCTTGTATGTTTCTTCGGCTTTGGTCTGGTCGTTGGTGACCAAATAGAACCGCGCCATGCTCAGGTACGACTCGACGCGTTTAGGATCGAGCTCGATGGCGTGATTGAGTTCCGCAAACGCTTTGTCGCGTTCGTTCTGAGCAAACAAAACGCTCCCCAGGAGAATATGGCCTTCAATATGATTCGGATCCTGCTGAAGGATTTCTTTAGCAAGACGCTCCGCTTCGGCAATGAATTCAGCCCGTCCCTGCCCGCCTCGGAGATAAAGATTAGCGAGCTTTGCTCGCGCTTCCAGATTGTTAGGATCCAGTTCGGTAGTTCTTTTCAGCTCATCAAAGAACTCCTGAACACGCTCTAACCCCTCGTACGCGCGCGCCAGGCCCCAATGCGCGGCGGCAAGCTTGTCGTCAATCTGGATCGCATTGCGGAATTCTATGGACGCTTCCTGAAACCTGGACTCTTTCAGGTAAGCTTCGCCTTTGCTGAGGTGTTCCGCCTTGGCTTTTTCAGGGTTGGTGCAGCCGCTAGCAGCAAACACGGCCGCCAGCAGAAAAGACAGAAGGGTTACGGATTTTAAGTAACTTCGGCACTCCATTTGATTCTAATCTCCAACTCAATTGCGAATCTGATTTCGACTCGCTCCAGTTCTCACTTCAGCTCCTGCGCCTAAGCGGGCAACGCCTGGCGCCAAATCCAGCGAGATTATTTAGAGAAAGACCAATTGCACGCGATCTTCCAAATAACTGGAAGTCGAAATGGTCATTGACCAACTTCCAATCTTCCGGCGATCAATCCGGGACAAACTCCGGAAGCACTGTCGAGACGTTTGCAGCCAACTCGGCGGCAGCCTCGACGGTCGCAGGCTCTGAGTTCCCCACTGGGACCATCACTCGGACCATCGCGCCGTCCGAGCGGCGCAGCCTCACACTATCAAGCACTGTATAGACCTTGCCCCAGTACTCGCTGGCGACAGTGCGCCCTCGCCCTTGATACCAGTAGACAAGTATTTCTTTAACGCCACCATTCTGGATCAGGTAGCTGTTAGCCTCGAACGGCGCCTTTCCCGTCGGAGCGATCGTGATCCTGCCGGGGTTGCTCATGGTCCATCCCGACCCCGGCAAACAGTTTAGTGGACTGTGATAGGTTGCGCCGTCGCGCTGGCTCGCGTAGTAACCAACATAGAAGTTGCCTCGGTAATTCTGCTCCGATCGATACTCGCGCATCAGGTAGTCAGTCGCTCCCAAAACACTAAGCGTTTCGTTATCAAACCTCTGATCGCCACCCACCTGCCGCCAGGCGCCGATCTGACTGGGGAAATCCTTTAGTGGCTTGCGCTCGATGTGCGCTTCCCCAAGATAACTCCAGGAATTAACCACAATGCCACCCGCCAGGAGTAGAATAAGCAAAACCACAAACCGCCACGAAGTTTTCATCTAGTCCGTTCCCTCCACCTGACTCACCGGCGCGTTTCCTGAAGCCGCCAACTCAGGGTGCTGATGGGGGCTGCTCTCGACACGTCGCGGCGCGCCACTTTTAGTGTTATCTGCTGGCGGCCGGACGCGATCGAGGATCCAGGCAAATCCGAATAGCATTAGAAAAGCCACGATGTAGATCACCCATCCTGAAAAAGAGTGGAAGAAACTGTCTGCCACTTCGGTTCCATAATAATGAGCCAGGACGCCTGTCCCGCTCACTCGTAGAGCATTGGTTAAGATTGCAATCGGCAGGGCCGACAAGATGATTAGCGCTGAGCGCCAAAAGCCGTAACTCTTTAAAGTGGCCCAACCACCCGTTTTTTCTCCGCCGGGCGGGTCATTTCTCGGATGAGTGAAGTAGGCAAAGACGACAGCTAACGTTACGAGTGTCATCAGCGAACGAATCCCACTGCATGCCTCGACCACTTCCAGCTTCTTCGTTTCGCGGGCGCCGAGAGGCAGTAACTCGATTACGTTTCCTTGCCTCAGCACCGGGATATCCAGCATGCTCATGGACCACACTGCAAAACGAGAAGCAAAGAGTTGCAGGGGAAATGCGATCTTGTTGAATACGATTGCCGGAATCGGGATGGCAAGCACCAAAAGCCCCAGCGGCACGAGCACTAGACGCAGCAGGTGAAAACCCCAAAAATAAATAACTGTTCCTGCCAGGATCAGCACCAGCGACATGCGCTGCATGAAAAGCTCTGCTCCGGCGGTTCCCGCCCAAAGCGCCATGAGGGCCAGCACCACGGCTGCGCCACCAAATAAAGTAGAGGGGCTGGTGCGGACTCGAGCGAGTCTATCGCGCTGAGTCCAAAGAATGTACGCAATGATGAAAGGGATCAGGAGGCCGTGAGAGTAGTTCTCGTCGTTCCACCAGTCACGCCCGAGTTTCGAGAGTACGGCTCCGTAGGTAAACGCTAAAGCAGCGGAAAAGGCGACAACTCGCCAGAGAGACTTCGTGGCCAGGACACTCATTTACCGAAAATCCCTTTTGGATGGTCCTCGCAAGAAAAGGGCAAGTTTCCCCACGAAAACCTTTGGGTCGACTCAGAATTGCGGTCTTCCCTGAAAGTAAAACGAGCTAAGCTTATAACAACTAGCCTCAAGCTTCAAATAAGAACCGCTAAACTCTGCCCGGAAGCCTGATGCGCAGACAGCGCTATTCGATAAAACCTTGAATGCCACCCATATTCCCGATAGCGAAACGCTTTGGGCCTGTGGGGCCGCGAAACCTTAGACCCCAGGAACGACCGGGCAAAGTCCGTTTATCCAATGGTTTCAATAAAATTAACCCTCCTGCTTTAATAATTCCTGACCTGCAGGCGACGATCTCAAGAATTTCTCAAGCTTAATTATTAAGACTGATCGGCGTCGCGGCAGGAATCTGGCAGATGTGAAAATTTCGCGGATTTAAGGAGACGAAGACTAGCACTAGCGATTGGCAGAGTTTAGTTTGACCCTGTTTGAGCCGAACCGTACCCGAAACCGACAACAGTATCGGCGCCGGCCGGGTAGGCGTGGGCTTCGACGGTAAGCCAAGTTACCGCAAGATCAGGGTCTGAAAGCGGCGGCGGCCTGACCACAGGGTACAGCGTGCGCAGGCGACGCATTGCCCGGTGTCGCCTTACCCTCAGGCCGCCGACCGAAACTCTCCGAGCGCTCCCAGTATCAGGGTTGAACAACAAGGGATGTGTGCGGGCGACGCCCGCGCTCCCAGTATCAGGGTGGCAAGGGATGTGTGCGGGCGGGGACGCCCAAGCTCCCAGCCATCAGGTGAGTGGAAGAACGTGGCTCACTACTGAAGACTAAGCCTGGTTTTGCTCGAGTGCTTCCGGAAATTACAATGTGAACCGATTCCGATACTCAGCCGAGGTCAGAAAAGCCCTAACCATCTCCGCTCTCCCATAATCACCGTTGAACTCGTTGAGTTTGTTCAACCAGAAGATGAAGCCGGCGCTGTCTGGATCACGGCCCAGGTAGCCGAGATACTGCATCAGTACGAAAGCTGGGTTGAGCTCAGCATCTGAGAAGTCCTGGTTTTCCACCAGCCGGCCCAGGATACTTGCTCGTGACGCTCCGCTTGCTAAATCTTGCACCAACCTGTTCCGCTCGGCGGACGTGATGGCCACACCCATGTTGGCGATCAGCGCGTCAACGTATTGAGCGTTTGTTAAGCTCGAGTAATACGCCATGAAGTCCGGTCGTTGTACCCAACTCTGAAGGAACGCTGCCTTGCTGGCGGCGAGTCTGTCTTCCCAACCAGGATCTCGGACGATCAAACCCTGAGCGACGGCGCGCGCATCCGGGATCAATTCAAGGCGCGACGGCATACGTCCAAAAGAAGACCTGTAGAGACGGTAAACGAAATAACCCGTCTGCCTAAACTCGATGGACAGGAAGAATGCCGCTGAAACGTGGATTCGATTTACCTCAATGCAAAGGCTGTCAGCTCCACAGTTGTTGATCTGATTTATCCAAAAATCAACGCCGTGAGGATCAGGCTCGCGATCAAGGAAGTCTATATAATGCTGGCGCACCATATAAGAAGTCACGTCAATCGCATTGGCGATGTTACCGTGGAAGACGAGCACGTCGCTCAATTCCAGGTGGTTAATTGCCTCTCTCAGATGAGTTCTGACTCCGCTCAAGTCGCCCTGATCGTGAGAGGTGGTGGCGTCAATGGCGCATTGGAGAGCGTAACCCAGTTCCAACGCAATCCTCGCGGCAGCGGGAAAGATGTTTTGCTCTGCGTTGAAACTGACTTGTGCTGCAATGATTTGATTGGTGAATGAAACAAGCGCATCCCGCGAGGCTGTATCCATCACAGCAGGAGCGCTGCGACCAAACGTCCCACCGGAAGCCGCAAGTTGATTGCTCAGGATCTGACCGCTGCTCTTTGCCCTCCTGACATTGGGGCCCGTCACAGTCGGAGTGGGTGTCGGCGTAGGGTTCGGAGCCGCCTGAGAGGTTTTGCCTGCTCGATCCCACGTAGCGCGCCCACCGTGCAGCGTAAACGCCATGCCATTTACAACGGCGCCTTCAAGTCCTACCAGGCTTGCCGGCACTTCGAGGCGCACCCACTGTCCGGCAGGTGGCAGCGCACCCATGAAACGACGACTGTTAGTTCCATCAACACCGGTGTTGATTAGATTTGCTCCCCAATAAGCACGGTGCTCCCATGCGGAATTATTGTCTTTCCACTGAAGCATGATTTGGTTGGGAAGATGGTTCGGATCAAGGTAAACATAGACACAAAGACTCTCGCCGGCACCGACAGCCAGAGCATTGCTGGCCCCATGGAAATAGTGCTGATGGAAACCTCCATTTATACTCGACCGGTGCGCCGAACCTCCGGAGTATGGATTAGGACCAGACGCTACCCATTCCCAGGAGTCATCGTCGGCTGCCAGGGCCGCTCCCGCTGGCACCGTGTCCTCGACCCACACCACATCTCCTTGCGGGCCCGGGGTTGGTGTCGGTGTTGGTATCGGGGTCGGTGTGGGTGTCGGTACCGGAGTTGGCGCAGGTGTGGGCGTAGGCGTTGAAGTCGGAGTCGGTGATGGATTTGGGGTAGGTGTCGGTGTTGGTGTGGGCGTAGGCGGCGGCGCAGGTGGAATTACGCCACCCATCACTGCTTCGATCAGAGAAATATCTGCACCCGGATCGGTGCCGTCACTGGCCTGCCCCTTGAAAGGGCTCGTAGACGCCAACCTGCCGTCGGCCAATAATTGAACGCCGGCCCACGTCATCGACACCAGGCTTTCGGGCGCATAATGTGACGGCGGGTAACCCGCAGCGGTCCGGTTATAGACATCGACGAAGACATTCTTTCGCGCGGCGCTTTGGCCCGTCGTATTTTGCTCCACCAGGCGGTCCCCCCATTCGAGGAACGGCCCCTGATACCACCCGACGATATTATTGTTATAGACAAAATTGTTTGGCTTAACACCAAAGAGGAAAAGCGGCTGGTTCGATTGCGTCAGCACGGTGTTGTGATTGACGTTAATGTCGCTGCCTGAGGTCAGTAATAAAAAGCCATTCTCAACGTCCTGGAACAGGTTGTGTTCGGCGGTAATGTTTGTTGCTCTGAGGTTAGTTTTCACATAATCATACAGTGACCAGTTGAAAACGCTTTCGATGTGGCGCGCAATATTGTAGCGAATGGTGATGTTTCTTGCCGTAGACCAGGGCGCGGAATATCCCTGGTTACCGGGAGTGAGCGCAATCAAACCCGGACGCTGAATCTCACTCTCAAACACGTTTCCCTCAAACAAAGTATTGGCGGCGTTCTTAATTTGCACCATCCCTTTGTTGGGTGCGTTGAAAGCAGCCCATGCGCCCGGCCGGAAGAAGTGATTTCGACGAATGATTGCGGAAGGGTTGTAGCCATTCCACTTGGCGACCGTTCCTTGCAAAGGAGGCAGCACAATTCCAGTGGGCCCCTCGGCTACGTAGCTGATTTGGTCACCTGAAACCGCAGTCACTCTTCCGGTCATGTGAAAGCCATTAAAGAACCTCCAGGTGATGCTGCCATCTTGAAATCTTTGACTCTGATACTCGTCTTTTGAATCCCAGTCAGGCTCGATACCACCCGAAACGCCTTCCTGCTCAACATAAAACATGCGGGGCTGACCCTGCCATCCGATGCCTTTATAGATAACTGTATGCCTGGCGTAGGCGGTGTTCGGACTCCAAGCCGTACTGCTCGGCCGGCGAATGTTAAAGGCTACCAAATCGCCAACCGCGGGACGCGTGCCAATGAAGTTGCTGAGCGTAGCGGACGTCGAGTTACCGTCTACCACAGTTGCCCGGTTCGGAGAATCTGAGTCGGCTCCGCCCATGTAGACATTCCACATGCCGGCGGATATAAAGTTGTTCTCAATTAAATGACCTCCAGCATTGGGAAACCAGAAGGCCGCGGAGTCATTGCCTGGCGGGTTGGCAAACTCATCGATTCTGGAGTTGATGACTGTGAGTCTCTCACCAGAAACGGCAAACGCAAATCTCGAGTCTCCAAACCTTCCAGCAATGTGACAACGATCGAAGGTGATGTCATGAGATAGCCACGAACCGTAGCTTGGGTTGGAATCGTCTCCATTTCCCATTGCGATCAAGAAGCTTGAGGCGTGCCCCATATCATAATTAACTGAGACATAAATTCCGATAAACTTATAAAACCCTGCTCCTGAATCTGGCTCGATGACCGGAAGGCCATTTCCTGGAGCAAGAACCTTGGCCATCGCCGAATCATGTAGAGGAGTCACTCGCTGACCCTCGCCAGGAATGCCGGCCAGGTTTGAGGTTTGAATGGTTATGTAGGAGGTGCTGCCGGCTCCAGGCTTATTGCGCAAACGAAAATTACCTGTGAAGCTCGCGCCGGCCTGGAGGACGATTGTGTCACCCGGCTGTGCTGCATCCAGAGCAGCCTGAAAATTACCGCCCGGAGGAACCGTGATCGTGCCCGCTTCCACATCCCGGTGGCCTGCAAGGAGGAGAACTGGAATGGCCAGACAGATAATTGCGAATCTGATATGAGAATGTAATAAGCGTTGAGTTTGGCGCACCAAAAACTCCTTTTTGAAGTGGGCCAAGCCGGGCTCGTTAAGTTTTATCCTGGTAGTGAAAGGCGGTCGGAACTAGTGAGGGAAAATGCACACATCCTGGACAGCGTGCGTGCGAGTAACCTTCAGGAAGGAAGGGTTACCGTGGACCGATGCCTTCGGCAACCAGACAATCTTCTTTCAGGCCTAGCTCGCACCATTTGAAGACTCACGGCTTTGCGTCCCTGCCTCGCAGCAGGTTTGCCTTTATCGTGTGCATTCGTACTGTTTGAAAAGAGCATCCCCGAAAATAGGGTGGCGAATATTTAACAAGTTTGGCAAATCTTTGTCAATCTTTTTATTGGTTTCAGCGATTAAATCCGTAATTCACCAAACCGCTTCGGTCACTTTCATGAGAATATTGCGACAGGAAGAGACGCTGAGGACGCCGAACGAGACTTGAATAGCCCCTATCTTACTGATTCCATAATAGAAAGCGCGGTCGGACTAATTCTGGTTGAGGCTGGGTTGCGCCGGAACGCGATGACTATCTCTTGCTTTTCAGAGGCGGCGCACCATCCTGCAACTTTATGGATTTCCGTAGCCAAAACCGCTTACTCCAACGGCTTAATCAGAGAAACCGGTCAATTTAGCCTGGCAATACTCAACGCCACTCAAAAGGAGATTGCCCTTTCCTGTGGAACACTTTCAGGCCGGGAAAATGACAAGTGCGCTTCCCTGAATCTCTATCGGAGCCGCGATGGTTTCCTCTTTCTTCGCCAGGCTCTCGCTTCTACAGCTTGTCGCGTGCGGCAAAGCATTGACATTGATGATCACACTCTGTTTGTCGCTGACATTCTCAGTGCGGAGCTGGATTCGCGTAGCGCACACTTGCGCCATCTTCTGTTATCTGATCTGAGAGGGTATGCAGGAAGTTTATGATCTGGCCCGGCAGAACCATTTGGGACACTCGAGCGCAATCAGTGTGCGGCATTATTACCGCCCGGGGTGAAGTCGATCCGGAATTGTTCGGATCCGCCTCCTTTGCGCAGTTTTCCATCTCGCCGCCTCGGGTGATTATTAATCCGAACCGCACCTATCCAATTGAGTACGCCATCCAGGAAGCGGGACGCTTCGCGATCAACGTATTACCGGCGTCGGAACATGATCTAATGGTTAAATTGATGAGAGTCCGGCGACGCCAGCCAGCCAAAGCAAATATTTTGGGCATTCAGCTAGCGGAGGACGAGCATGGCGTTCCCTTTCTCCCGCGCGCGCTTCGCGTAGTCTTCTGCGAAGTCGAGAGAACGGTTGAGACCGGTGACCGCAGGCTATACCTTGCACGGGTTTTGGAATCGCGACTCAATCCAGGCATCTCAGAGGATCTGCCGCTGCTGTTTCCGGATGTCAGCGGTGGCGACTCATCATCATTTACTGTTGGCAAATCGGTTCGTAAGATCTTGCTTCGATCCGGTTTGTGGGACCTGATGAAAAAGTTTCGCGATAGACTCAGGCCGCCGCCCCCTCCGAATATTGCACTTACCACCTATGAAGAAGCAGGAGCAACCGAGGATGAGTTGGCGAGGATTCTGAAACCCGGCGCTTTGGACTCAAGCCGTTATCTTGCCACTCCTTCTGCTCCGGCAATCTTGCGTAAAGAGCTTGGGGTCTGTGTTGTCGGCACCGGGTGGGGGGCGCTTCACTGTCGCTATCTGCGCCAGGCCAGCTCCAAGGTGCGGCTTTTCGTATGTGGCAAAAACCCGGAAAGAACGGCACATTTGGCGCGCGCCGTGGGCGCCGAAGCTCACTTCATCGGGCTTGAGCAAGCTGTCGAGGATACGCGCGTGCAGGCGGTAACCCTGGCGCTCCCACATGACTTACATCGAGCGGCGGTAAATCTGGCGGCTGCTTTCCAAAAACACGCGCTTGTCGAAAAGCCAATAGCCACCACGCTCGAGGACGCTGATGCGATGATTGACGCCGCGAGCAGAGCCGGCACGATCTTAATGGTCGCTGAGGATATGCACTTTCGCCCGGCGATCCATGAAGCCTCACGTCGCATCGATTGTGGCGATCTGGGAGAGCCGTTGTACTTTCTAGCCCATGCTGGAGGAATTCGCCGGCCCAGGGGCTGGGCGTCAGAAAAGGATCGAATGGGTGGCGGAGTCTTGATTGATATTGGGGTGCACTACATTCGCGGCTTGAGATTATTGCTCGGCGAGCCCGACAGCGTGCTTGCGACGCGGGCTATGCAGATTAATACAAAGATGTCTGAGGAAGATAGTGTACAGCTTCTTTTCTCGAGTAACGCCGGCTGGGAGGCGCACATGCTGCTCAGTTGGTCCTCCCAACGGGGCCACCTTCCGGACATAGTGATCGCCGGAGAAAAGGGAACTCTTCACTTGTGGCCTGGCGCAGGGTATTTGGACTATTACCCAGTCGCTCCGTTATTACGCACCCGGCTGGTTTCGCTTATTAGACCGTATTGGTTGCAGGAAAGACTTTTGTCGCCCACATTGCAGCGTAATCGGATAAAGCTTCGCGTCCGGGACGTCACGGGCTACCTGGGTGAGATGCAGGAGTTTGTCGCCGCTGTGACTGAGGAGCGACCGCCCGTTACTCCCGCAGTTGATGGTCGTAGAGACCTGGAAATCGTGATGCGCAGTTACGAAGCTCTTGGCACCGGCAGCCGCGCAAACATTCCGCCCATCAACCAATAAATCTTCGCCCATCATCATGTCTTTGGTTCAAACCCTGAAAAAAATATTGCTGCGAGCAGCGCCGGCGCCTTATGCCAAACTACAAGAAGCCTGGACATTCCACCGGATCAATAGAATTACCCGTGCCATCGTCAGCCGCTACGGTCTGGTAGTGTTAGATGGGCCGTTTGTAGGCATGCGATACGTACCCCAGGCTGCGTGCAGTAGCCTGCTCCCCAAGCTGCTGGGGTGCTACGAAGCTGAATTGCATCCTACTCTTGACGCCGTCATCAACTCCGGCTACAGGCAGATAGTCGATGTGGGCTGTGCTGAGGGCTACTATGCGGTGGGCCTGGCCAAAAGAATTCCTGAGGCGCGCGTCTTTGCATTTGATATCGATGAGCGGGCGCGCGAGCTCTGCTCGGAGTTGGCCAAAGTGAACGGCGTTTCGGAACGTGTCGTCGTGGCAGGCGAGTGTGGCAGTGAACAGTTAATACGGCTACTCGACGACCGAACCCTGGTAATCTGCGACTGCGAAGGTTGTGAGCTCAAACTTCTCAACCCCAACATAGTGCCTAACCTTTGCCTTACTGATGTACTCGTCGAGCTGCATGACTTTATCGATGGGAGCATTTCTCAAACAATAGTTGCGCGTTTCACTCCAACCCACGATATTTCGATCATTAACAGTCTGGACCGTGACCCTTCGTCTTGTGCAGCGTTGGAAAGCTTTAGTGATTGGGATCGGCGCGTAGCGGTTGCGGAATTCAGAGAAGACCAAATGCGGTGGGCGTTCATGAGGACGCGGCTGCACCTCACCTAATCATGGATCATCTCGCGTAAGTATCGCTTGCTTATCGTTGCAGAGTGCTAGGTGCCAATGAGGTTCAATGACTCGTAAATTCTCATTGTGTTCGCGACGACTGCGTCCACCGTAAACATCTGTGCGACGCGACTCGCGCCTCGCGCGCCCATGCTGGTTCTTAACTCAGGGTTTTGGATTAGCTCTTTCAGGGCGCCCGCCAAAGCCTCTGGGTTAAGCGGTGGAACCAGCAAGCCGGTTGCCGAATGTTGGACTATTTCGACGATGCCTCCGCTTCGGGTCGCCACGACCGGCAAGCCGCAAGCCATCGCCTCGGGAAGCACCAGCCCAAAGGCTTCACCGGTTGACGCCAACACGAAGACATCGCTGGCTTGCAGTAGTTGGCGCGGATCCGCAACATGTCCCAGCCAGTGAACCTGATCCGAAATTCCCAGCGTGTTGCTTAGGCTCTGAAGTTTTGTCTTCAGAACTCCCTCGCCGGCCACAAAAAGTCGAAAATCAAATCCCTCGCGAGCCAGTAGGCCGCAGGCTTCGATAATGGTCTGCGGATTCTTGAAAGGGTTAAGAAACGAAACCGTCGTGAGAATCACCTCATCCGAGTCGATCCCAAACTGACTTCTCAAACGCGAAGGCCCCTCGGGGTCAGGAATAAATCGCTTCTGATCAATCCCGAGGTATCTGACATCAATCTTTTCTGGGGCCAGACCACCAGCGACCAACTGACGCTTAACAAACTCAGAGATGGCTATCACGCGCGTGACCGGCTTTGTCATCACTCCCGTGCGCAGGCGTAGTAGAAATCTTTTCCAGGATCCGGCAGTGAAGGCGCCGCTGTTGACGGCCTCATAAACAATAGTCTTTACACCACGAAGCCGAGCCATCCAGGCAATGGCGCTGAAATAGTCGAAATAGCAGATGTGAACCGCCATGAGAGAATAATTTCGTACGAGGTTCCCCAGCTCTCGATAGTAATGGGCGATGCCTTTACCGTAATCGATCGTGAGGTATTCAATCCCTTTCTCTCGAAACAGAGTCGCGACCTCCGGAGGAAGATCTTTGGCGAACACGAGCAGCGAGCGCACGCCTCTTGCAGCAAGTGCCTGGCATAACCCTGCATGGTAGTCCTCGCGGCTACACCAGTTTTGCGGCGCATAATCAAGAAGGAACGCAATAGTTCCGGAAGACGCTTCCCGAGGGGCAGATGTTCTGTCAGAATCGTGCAATGTTGTCTGGATGTAATTCCTTAGTCAGCAAGGTTCGGGAGTGAACGCGACACTCCATACAATTCGAGCAAACGGGCAACGTTCTTCTGCAGGTGGAATTTGCTTTTGACTCTCTCGCCAGCGGCCTGACCCATCTGTTTGCGCAGCGGCTCGTCTCGTAAAAGCCGGGAAAGTCTTTCGGCGATTTGGCTGGGACTGCCCGGATCAACTAAAAACCCGGTCTGGCCATCCTTGATTATTTCCGGTATGCCACCAACAGTGGTTCCCACCACGGGCTTCCGGTAAGCCATGGCTTCCGCTAATACCCATCCAAACGCCTCCTGCCAGCGAGAGACCTGGCAAACAACGTCCGCCGCATCGTAGACGCCTTCGGCAAAAGGATCCTGGACCAGTCCCGCCCAGGTTACATGGCTCGCGATTCCCAACTCGGCAGCAAGCTTTTCATATTCCTCCCGGTGAGAACCGTCTCCGACCAGCACTAACTGCACCTCCTTATCCTCCGAAACCACCTGCTGCGTAGCTTGCAGAAGATCGGGAAGCCCTTTCTCGGGTATTAGCCAGCTCACCTGTGTGATCAGTTTTCGAGTTGCGGGAATTGCATGGCGTTGCCGAAATGTGGCGGCGCGCTCCGCTGACTCTGATACCCTTGATAAATCGACGCTGTTGTAAATGCATTCAAAGCGGCCGGCCGGCAAGACATCCAGCGTGGTCATGCAGCGGTAGTTAAAGTTGCTGACGCAAATCACCTTTGTGAGCGGCCAGTTGATCAAGCGCACCAGCAGCCGTTTCCAAAATGCGGCACGTCTCGGCACGTAACCTTCCGGGCGCGAAGATTGATCCGTGAAAAAGACTTGTTCGGCTGAAATCAACTTTCCCACCCAGGGAAACAAACCCAGAAAACCAACGAAGTGAAGGTGAAGAATTTTGGGCCGGTATTTCAGCAGGATTTTTCCGAGATTCTTCGTGGCCGAAAAACTCGGGCGCCACGAGTCTGCCAGGATTTCGATCGAGACGTTCGGCAAACTGAGATAATGATGCACGTCCGCGGGCGGCTCAGTCAGGAAACAGAGCACGCTGCGCCAGCCGTTTTGCGCCAGTTGAAGAGACAGCTCGCGGGCAAAGTTCTCATTTCCTCCGATTCGGCGTGGCTCCACACCGAAGACTGAGACCACCGTGTTCATTAATTAACGTTTCAGCTTGCGCTATGAAGACCTGAAAGTGTTCCTCAGCCGCACCGTGACCCGCTCTTTGTACTTCGCGGCCCAGAGTTTTGTGTTGAAGGCAAGTCGAAAGACATTTTGAAAGACTGAGTGTTCCGCAGGTCGTTCCCAGGCCGGAATGTAATTAGTCTTGTTGCCGAATCCGAGAATGCGTTGGTCTTCCTGCGACAGGCCGCCTAAAAAGCTCGCGTTGAGCAGCAGCGGATGATATCGATATAAATCGATGTCCTCCTTTTGGAGACGCACTTGCGGATCGTGATAGTTATAAAAAAAGGCTTGGCGCGGCTCGAGCATGGGAACGCCCTGCCGGTGAATACCCGAGGTGTCAAACAGGAAGGCCGTCCCGGCAGGCCCCAAAAGCTGGACGATCTCCGACACCGGCACGTCTTTCAGCTCGCTCCCTCGCACCATGCGCGGGTGCTGTTTTCGGTGGCTGCCCCGAATGTAGTTGAAGGCTCCGCTTTTGACATCCGTTAGGTACATCGCCAGCTTAACTTCCCTGGGAATCTCCGGATGATGGCGGTGATCGTACCAGGCATCGCCATGCCATCCATGAAAATCTCGCTTCGTGGGAATCGACTTCCAGCCTTTAGCCTCAGTCAGCTCAAAACCATCACCCAGGTACCGGTTCAGGATCTCTTTAACCAGCGGATGGAGGGCCACGTCAACAAAGCCCTGATCCAGCGTCAGGAGGTCCTGGACCATGTGACGATAAGGTTCAGTTTTCTCGTACCCATCAAAGTTGTTCCAACGCAGCCGCCGCAACCGCGACGCAAACGCCTGCTGCATCCTTCCAAGCTCCTCAGGCGGCAGCAAGTTTGGCAGCACCACGATCCCATTTTGCTCGAGCTCAGACACAAGCTGATCCGCTTGATTCCTGGCGCTCTGATAATCGTTCGCCGGCTTGCCGGGCAAACCTGCCGCTAACGTATTGGTGTTTGGATAACTCATCTGGTTCGATATTCTACTGATAGCCCACGGTCTGGTTTGGCGCGCAAAAACGCTCCCTCAACTCAATACCAAATGTGATTCAGCTCCCTTTTGCTCCGCTGGGCGCGAAGAACTCTGGTCCATAACCTGGACCAGGCGGTAGTCCCGATAGCGTCCAGGATCACCACTCTGATTCTCGACCGCGGCCATGATCATATTAAAGGCTTCGCGAGCGCTGGCGAAATGCAGCTTGAATTGCCGGGTGCGTTCCGCCAACTCCATTACCTCCGACCAGAACTCTCGAACCGGCTCACCGATCATCATGTCGTAATCCCAGGGGAAAAACCCATGACAGTACAACTTTATGAAAACCCAGTCTGGCCTGCCCCTGACCCCGATGTCGGCGTCACGCCAACGATTAAACCTGGCAATCGTTAGCGGATAATTAGCTGCCAGGGCGCCATCGTCAACTCGGGGGACTGGAATCCCACCAATTCGTCTCTGCCAGTCAAACACCAGCGGCCCCGTGATTATCGCCGGCAGCGTTAGCCGATCGCCTACTTTCAAATCAGGCCCGTCATGATGTGGTTTACGCTCATGAAGCGGACGCCCACATTGATAAATAGCATTAATGCGCGACGCCTGCGACTCGTCCGGCGCCGAAGGTAAGGTGAAGTCGGCGTAGCAACCGGTTTCAGCGAGTATCTCCATTTCGCTGTCAACGCCGCAGAACCTGCCGCCCGCTGAATTGGCGAGCGCCCAATTGCCGTGCACAAATCCATAACGGGGAGTGCCCGTACTTATTTCCCGGGAGAGACATTTGTGCTCTTCGACAAGGATGTTGCGGAAATCAAGCAACATCCGCCGAGTGTTTTCGGCGGTGTCTGGTTGATCGATTCCATGATGCAGATGGACCTCGACTTCACCAAAACCTTCGCTTTGCATGCCGGCCAGCAGTTCGAGCAGATGGCGGTCGTATTGTTCCGCAGGATAGAAATTCGTATGGCGAAACGGCGTACCATCGTGATCTCTAACAGCGTTGCCTAGCCGGCGGGCTTGTTGCCACCAATCCTCGACGCGTTTGACAGCCTGTTCGCCAAGACCCGGTTCGTAATGGTTGGCGACCACCACGATCACATGAGTAAATGCCTCTCGGCTGCGCACCCTCCGGGCAAACTCTTTTGCCCGCCAACCCGGATAACGAACCAGCCAGGGAAGCGACCAGCGAAGTTTTCTTAACGTGCCGGGGTTACTATTCTCCATCCGTATTTTCTTCCGAGCCGAATTTTATGACAACGCCGCGCGCGGTTCCCTGGCCGGCGCCATCAACGCTCGATCTGATTTCGCAGCTCCACTGACGGCAATCCCCTGCTCAATTTCATAGAGTCGAGTCAGGCAAACGCTGAGGGCCACCAAATAATAGACGTACCAGAGGAATGCTACGGAGGCGAAAAAGCTACACACCATGTACCCGATTAAACTCGCCTGCATACCAATGGCCAGATAATAGAAACGAGATTTCTTACGGCCTGACTCTGATTGGCGCTCGAGGGCCCGCAGTCGTTTCAAAGGGATAACTATGAACATTATATAAAGCACCATCGCCGCAATGCCGACTTCGGCGCTTACCTGGGTATACGAGTTGTGGGTTGCGAGGGCGCGATTCGAGCGGAGCATAAAGTTACCAATTCCAATGCCGACGAGCGGGTGCCTTAAGGTAATGATGAGAGACCTCTTCAGATCGTCCTTGCGCGCGCCGACCGAGCTCGCCTGGTCCTGATCGAAGATGGAGCTGAAACGGCTGGCAACTCCGCCGGGCGCAAACATAATAAAAGCGCATCCCAGAATCACCGTTGCCGCCACCACCAGAAAGCGATTACGGCGCCGCAACTTCCAGACCAGCACACCGAGGGCTAGTATCAGACCGACCAGTCCACCGCGCGAAAAGGTGACGACGATTCCCGCAATCATCAGGATGGCGCAGGCAAAGTAGAAAACCTTCATTAGCGGATTGCGGGTGCTTAACAGTAACGCAACGCTAATCGGAACCATGGTCACCAGATGAAGCGCCATGTCGTTCGGGTTCGCAAACATGTTCCCGATGCTGCCCGTGACACGGTTGCCCTCCACCATCTGCAAGCCGGCACGATAGTTTGCCAGCGCGCTTCCCCCAAGGTAACAACTAATGGCCAGCAGCAACAAAAGCAGCAACTTCCATCGATTTTCTGTCCGAATAACGTTCACCATCACGATAAAGATCAACACGACCTTCAGGAAATCAGTGAACGAATTGAAAGAGTTGCTGGGATCATCGGCGAAGGGAATCGAGAGCAGGACCGCCAGACAAAGAAGGAGCAGCAGGTTTACTTCGCGCGGTCGTGAAGTGAGATTGCCTTCAAGTCCAAGTTGAGTCGGCACAAAGACCAGGATAGTCGCGGCGGCAATCCAAAAGGCCATTGTTCTGAGCGGCATCAGCGCCGGGATCAACTCATAAGGGCGCAGGTACACCGCAATCGTGAATAGAAAGACTCCGATAAAGCTTACTGCATGGCCACGCCTCACCAACCAATTAGCATTTTTGACTGGGAATGAGGATAGCGCCGGAGGCTCAGCTTGCACCCGCTCATCGTCGTACCCATTCTTTCGTTTTTCAAATGGATCCGCAAAGAATCCTTCGCTCTCGGCAGAGTCCGGATCTTCCACTCGCCTCGCTCGCCCGGCGGTGACCGGTTCATAATCCAGAAACTTCTCTTTACTGGTTGGCATAGCTTGGCGTTTCTTTAGGGCTGCGTCTCGCCACTGACTTGACGGCGTTCTTTTTTCCTGCAGCTGCGAGTATTTAGTGGATCGATGCCTCCGTTTAAGAAAACTGATTTGAACCTTTCGCTCAAGCTCAACTCAACAATCAAAAAGCGCGCCCAAGGCGGATACCGGTTATCGAAGTTTCTTCGCAATTATAAATATTCCATCAACAATCAATTCGTCATCAGGTAAGGCCCTGAATGGCGCAGCCAGCCTCGGGCGAACCTCACTAACGAGATCCAGGGTTGGCTGCGGATAATCGACGTTCAGCTCGATTGCGGGTTTGTGCGGATGCAGGTTGCCTTTGCCGCATTCTCCCACTCCGATTATCCCGGTTATGAGCAGCTCTGTTTCGTATCCCAGTCGATTCATGATGTTTCGGTAATAACTCATCAGCTTACGATTTGGTTTTCCTGAATCTATGGCCATGAGTCGATAGACTGATTCGGAGATCGTGAGAAACGTCAACGGATTCATGCCATTCGCCCGAAACATGCCCTGATCGCTCAAATCAATCTTGTGGAGCATGTGGCCGCCCTTAACCAAAATTCGGTCCATGGCCTCAAACGCAGCGTCCGGATTGAAGATGTCCTGGATAGCGCCGCGTGAGACAACCAGGTCGAAGGGTCCAAGGCCCGCCAGCTCCCCAGCGTCCTCGACATCCTTTCCATAAATACAGGTAATCTTATCGGGATTGATTTCCACACCAGTGTTAAGGTTGACGGCTTCGTCAAAGCGCCGTTGGCTTTCAGGGTCCAGGGTTTCTCTGAGGGCGAGGTAGATCTTTCTTTGCTGATCGAGGTTCCGCTTGGAATAAAACTTGTCAAGGCAAACAACCTGCTCGGCTCCAGCGGCGATGAACTTGAGCGCGACTCCAACGTTGTCGCCGAATCCCAGCTCAAAAATTTTCATCCCGCGCAGTTGTTCCGCCTGGAGGCCCGAGTATTTCAGGTAATCCTCAAACTGAACGTTGATGTAATCGATGCTTTCGGACAGGTGTTTGATGATCGTGCTGTGGGTAGAGCCATGAAGAGACTCAAAGTTGCCGGAGCTGAATTGCCGCTTCATGCGCCAGTTCTCGTAGATCTTATGAACGATAATCGCCGTCTTCGATTTTTTTGCCACTTGTTTTAGCATCGACACCATTACCTGCCCTTAGACCCTCTTTCTTTAAAACTCGGGGCCGCGCCAAAAATCTAACCTCGATGGCCCAGCCGCACTGCTTCTGCTGAAACTCCAAAACTCTGAAAGTCGACTCCTGGATCTTTGCCGTCGGCAGCCTTGCCTTTGAAAGGGCTATCGTCCGCCAGACGCCAGTCTCCCCGAGTATAATTCACGAACTTAACGTGCTTGAAGGATGGCGGAAAGTAGTTACCCGGGGGGAAATTCCGCTCGAGCGGATAACCGGAAGCAGCAGAGTCGTTATTGTCTGCGATGATATTTCCTCTAAATGCACCAGGCTTGAAACACGACCGCACTCCACCTTCACAAACGACGCCGTATTGGTTGTGCTGCACGATGTTGTTACGGAAGATGAAATTTGTCGTCGGCTCGCCATACGTGACGATGATGTTTCCCGTGTGCTCGACAGTATTGTGTTCAACGGTTAACGAATCGGCCCCTGAAGTCTGCACGAAAAAGCCCGAGTAATCTGTGCCTACATCCAGCACCAGATTGTTCTTGATGCGGATGCGTCTTCCCTGGAGGCTGGGCTTGGGGTCTCGCCCCGAGATGTTGAAAGCGGAATGCGCGTGCCTGATGATGTTGTTGATTATCTCGACGTCTTCAATTGTGCTCCAGGGGGCGGTGCCTCCCTGATTGCCAACCACCAGCGAAAATGCGCTGGTTCGGCCTCCGCTTTCGATCAAATTGCCATCCACTGTCAGTCGTCTGACATTCTTCATCTCAAACAAAGCCTTGATGGTGGCGCGGCCAAACCACTCCGCTGGTTTGTAAATGTGATTTCGGCGCACTTCGATGTCGGACGGGACAACGCCCTTTACACTCGGATCGGCTCCGCCAAAGAAGATGTTTTGTCCGGCTCCTTCCACATAGTTATTGATGATGTGAAAAGGTCCCGGCCCGGCCCAACCACAAATTGCCTGTGTTTCATCACCTGGGCCGGCGAATCCCGATATATGTGAGTTTAAGATCCAGGTTTCTCCATTGTTGAGTGCAAAACCGCGCCGAGCCTTACCCAAACCCGTGGAGTGTACATAGCAGCGATCGAACACCAGGTGATGGGGAAACTGCGTGAGCGACTTGTAATCGTCGGAACCCAGCCACAGCACGTTGTAAACGTAATCCGAGTCAGCGGCCGGCAGGAATTCCACCCCGATGAATTTGTAATGATGCGCCTGCGGAGCGGTAGCGACAGATGAGCTATGACGGGGAGCAGTGATTTTAGGCATCGCCGCGGCATGTAAGGAGGGGCGCACTCGTACTCCTTCCGCCGGAATGCCCGACAGATTAGACGTGCGAATCGTGATGTAGTCGGCATCGGTGTTCGTGCCGGGTCCTTTGTCAGGCAGAGTGATCGGCCCAGTGAAGGTGGCGCCCGCTTCCAGCACAATCGTGTCGCCGAATTTTGCCCGATCGATGGCTGCCTGGAGATTCTCGCCGGCGCTAACATTTATGAGAGCTGATCTTTGAGAATTCTCAACCCCGGCGCGCCGTGGCCGAGAGTCTTGTGACTGGCCGGAACGTTGGGCGAAACAGGATGTGAGCGAAAGAACCAGTACAGTAATGCTCAGGCCCAACCCCACCACTGTGCGCCGCGATGATCTATTACATCTGGGATTCACGAAATTCATACTTCCCTGACTTTCTCGAATACAAATTGATTGCAACCGAGGCCCACACGGCCACAGTTGAGCTTGGTCAGTATAAATCCCCTGGCGCGATAGAAATCGAACACCTCATCCGGCGTCGAAACTTCGTAAGGATAGCCGCCTACCCAATCGACAATATCTCGCCAACGGCTCATGCCGCGCCGATGATCGTAGTTTGTCCAGGAGCGGAAGTAGTGACCCGGCTGCAACGTAACGATGGAACGGAGGATTTCTTTGGTCTCGCCGGGCGCAATTACCAGCAGGGTAAAGGGAAGTCGTAACGCGGCTGGAAGTTTATTGTAAGTGCGCTTAATCACCTTCCAGCGATCACTTTGACTCCCGGTGTCGTTATACAGCGCGATGAACAGCTTTCCGCCAGGGGCAACCGGCTCGCACACATTTTCCAGTGCTTGCCACATCTGTCCTGTGTGATGCAAGACTCCCCAGGAATAGACGACGTCAAACTTGCCGAGTTTTCTGATGTAATCAGCGTCCAGCACAGAGCCTTCCTCGGCTTTCCAACTGTTGTCGGTGGGGAAATACCTTCGGCGAAGTTCCCTGGTGCAGGCAACGGATTGCGGATCATAGTCGAGCGAATGAACTCGAGCGCCCAGGCGGCGAGCCGCCAGACTAAACAATCCGCTTCCCGACCCGATATCCAAAAAACTCTTGTTACTGAGATCCTGAACCTCGAGCATCTGCTTCAAAGACTGCTCTGCTTCGCGGATCCGACCTTCATCGAGCACGGTGAGAAACCGGCTCCAATTCCTGCCAAACTCGAAACGCTCTCCCTCGTGAACTTCGGCTGCGTGCAAACTCACACTCCTCAATGAAAGTATATTACAGGCAATTTTGGTGGTTGGATAAGCACAGCTACGGTAGGGCGATGAATCCTGGATCTAAACGTTGTCTCGGACGCAGGTTATTGCAAAACACTCCCGAAAGAGGTTCAAAGAGTTAATAGACCGCGATTACCAGTAAATAGAACTTGAGACTTCCCGACCGGTATCTTTAGTGGAATCGAAGGCGATAGTAGATCAGTTTCAGATATTCCGTCGGGACACTCTGCCAGCCGCGTTGACGAAGCCACCACGTCGCCGGCGCCGGACTTTGGGTGCCAGTGCGGGCCGGCTCTAATCCGATCCGGACTTCCGTGCCGCGAAACACCTGACGAAAGATCCACAGAGCGCGCCTCGAGTGGTAAGGCGACGTCACAATCAGAATCCTGCTCAGGCGCTGTTCATCAATGTGCTTTCGCAACAAAATGGCCTCGTCGTAAGTGCTCGAGACCTGCGGCATTAACACCTCGACTGCGTCCCTGGGAACACCTGAGCGGGTCAGCTCAGTTAGCGTACTTTCATGATAAAACGGGTTGCGCTGTTCAACGTTCGACCACGACCCTCGAAAGCCATCGTTGGTCAGGATAATTCTGGCGGCCCGGCCCTCTCGATACAGTTCGGCCGCGCGCCCGGCTCTTTCTTTGTACACCGACGATCCGCTCAGCAAGACGATGGCATCCGCTCGCTCCAGCGGTTCACTCACGATCAGAAGCCTGGCCGCAGCCCAGGCAACCACAGGCCAAGATAAGAAGAGAATTGTGAGGACATAGATTCGACGCTTGGTCATTAGTATAGGGCGTATAGGACATATATGACCTATAGCTGCGTCCTTAATTCACAATGATGAATGTCAAATGTCCAATCTCAAATGTCAAATGTAACCCCACTCACCAACAGATTCCCTGGTACGAGAGATCATCCGAAGGCCGATCAAAAAGGCGTACCAGGTCCAGGATCGTTTGGTCGCCTCTTAATTTAGACTCGATCTCGCGGAACCCTTCGCCCCGGTTTCCAATAATGATGACCTCCGAATCGGCCAATACCTCTTCAATCGTCGGGCGCATCAACTGTGAAATATGCGGTATTTCGCGCTCGATATAGTCTTTGTTGGCGCCAAAGAGCCGGGCTAGAGACACGTCACGATCATAAACTGCCAACTGATAACCTTTGCCGACGAGGGTCTCGATCAAAGTCACCATCGGCGATTCGCGCAGATCATCGGTGCCGGCTTTGAAGCTGAATCCCAAAACTCCGACCCGCTTGCGGCCGGTGCGCAAGACCATCTCGACCGCACGCTCAACCTGCAAACGATTGCTCGGCAGGATCGCGGAAAGAACCGGGACGGGAACGTCGACCTCTTTGGCTTTGTAATTTAGCGCGCGCAAGTCCTTCGGCAAACATGAGCCGCCAAATGCGAACCCCGGCATCAGATAATAGGGTGAAATATTAAGCTTGGTGTCGGCGCAAAGAATCCTCATGACATCATAACTATCCACGCCCACCGCCTTGCAGATGTTTCCAATCTCATTCGCGAAAGTAACCTTCAAAGCGTGAAAACAGTTGGAAGCGTATTTCACCATTTCGGCGGTTTTGATTGAGGTAACAAAAACCGGGGCATCGATGTCGGCATAGAGTTCGGCAACCCGCTCTTCAACTCTCTCGTCTGCGACGCCAATCAGGGTAAAGGGAGGGGAATAAAAGTCCTTAAGTGACTTTCCTTCGCGCAGGAACTCGGGATTCACACACAGATCGATATCAACTCCTACCTTCTTCCCTGAATGGGTTTCCAGGGTCGGCGCTATCAGACTATCCACTGTGCCCGGCAGCATCGTGCTGCGAATAACAACCAGATGCCTGTCCTTCTTTTCTCGAAGGATGCTCCCGATCTCCTGACACACTCTTTCTACATATTTCAGGTCGAGCGAGCCATTGGCGTTGCTCGGCGTACCCACACAAACCAGCGAAATTTCGCTATTCAGAACCGCCTCGCGGGCATCAGTCGTCGCCCGCAACCGGACTGCGGCCACTCCTTCTGCGATGAGCTCAGCGATACCTGGCTCCACAATCGGGCTACGACCCTCATTAACCAACTCCACCTTGACGGGATTGACATCAACTCCGATGACATCGCCCCGGCGTGACAGGCAAGCTGCCGACACGCATCCGACATAACCTAATCCGAATATGCTAAGTTTCATTCATGCACCCTTTTTGAGTCTTTTAGTTCGTGGTCGACACTTGTGAAAATTCAAAAGATGGCCCCGGCTGGCCCAGGGGAGACTGACGATCGCAGCTCCAAGGGAAACTCACAAACCTCCTAACTGCCACCGGCTTGCCCGGGAGGCTCATCCTTGCTATTGAAGGCGAGCGGCTAACCCGTTGAGCAAAAAGCACCAAGCGTGAATCTCCACCACACAAGGTGGCGGCATCTTGAAATACCAGTGCAGCTTTTTCGTAGCTGCCGAAGTGATGCTCCACCGGACAAGCCGGGGGCATCTTTTGATTTTTCACATAGCCTCGATCAGCGGTTGATTCCTTCATACTTTACTAAACGGTCAAGAAGCTCCTTATTCTTTGCTGTGGGCGGTATCAGGACAAAGCCGTCTTCGCCGCCAACCGATTCACCCAAGTCCAACTGCGAAAAGAGTTCCTGAAACTCCGGCCACGAAACCCGTTTATCGTCGCCTTCAGTCCAATTCCATTCCGAGCGGGGACTCGGGCTCAACGCACGCCGTGAAATCCACATGTCTCCACCACGACTCCAAGTCTCCTGCGTTTGCGAGGCGAAGCCCTGGCGCCAATCCGCTGCCAGCGTGGTGCCGGGAGTTACCAGGGCGCCGATGCGCAGGTTGCCCGCTCGGTTAAGGGGGTGAAAAGGAAAACTGCGGCTGAAGTTGATTAGCTCATCCTGCCAGGTTACCACCAGCAAACGGCTATTAGGTTTCAATCTTTTCCGAACGTCGCTGATCCTCGCGGCGGTTACCTCTTGTTGCCGATTGAGCACCGGTTTTGCCATCGCCGCCACGTTGGTAGAAATGACGGCTGCAATAAATGCGATGGCCAAATACTTTGGTAACTTCATGTGATGGTCGCTGCCCAAAGAACCACTCAGCCCGATGAAAACTGCCGGATACAGAGGCAGGTAGCGTTCGATAGCCCCGCCGTCAAAGGCAATCGCAAACAAGATGACCGGCGCTCCGCTCAGAATCAAGAGCCCCACCATGCGTTTTCCCAGGCTTGAGCGCAGCAGAGAGATCGCCAACCCAGCAATAAACAGGTAAAAGAGCGCGAGCTTCCACAAGCTCAGCCGAAGCAAATCAAAAAACGTTACCGGGTTGAACGGGTCACTTAACAGGTAGCGCTTAAAGAGTATTCCATCGTTGCCCAGGTAAATAAAAGACCGTGCAAACCCAAACACCATGCGCGTAACACCCCTAATGTCCGTATCGTGCGATGCGGCAGACATCCAGGCCTTGAATCCGGCACTCGTGTGTATGCCAAGCGCGCCGATCGCGACCAGCGCGTAGGCTACAGCGACGAAAACGCCCGCAGCTATGGCAGTCAGAAGAATCAGACGCCAACGGCGGCGTTCGAAACCAAAAAAGAATAATGGTGAAGCCAGCGCTCCGGGCATTGCGAGAACATAAGGGAACCACAGGCAGACGGATCCGGCCAGCGCCAGCCCGGCCAGAGCGCCTGTCATAAACTCATTTCCAACGTTATCACCGCGTCTTGCAAGGATGTATAAACCGAGGAGTAACATCGACAGACCCGGTATATAAGAACTGCCCGTTTGCGCAAAATTCAAAAATCCGTGCGAGAAAATAAAGCCTATCGTGACAAGGGTGGTTATCCAGGCGCGGCGGGAAAACCGGCTAATGATTCCATGTAGCGCGCCGACGCTCAGCAAGCCTGCGAGCCAACTGATGACAACGAGGATGAGCGTTACATTTAGACGCACTTCACCGCCCACAACGAAATTTGTCAGGGGCTTGCAGAGCACGTAAAGAACCCAACCGAGCGGACGCCAAAAGAGGTGGCCAAACTCCCAGAAATCGTAGTAGCGACCAGCGGCAAACGCAACGATGGAGTCTACATAGTCGTATGTGTCCGCCATGAAGTAGGCATTAGTAAAGAGCGTTGTGAGGATGTAGACGGCCAGCACTACGACGTAACTTTGCGCCGCGAGGTAGCGGCGGGTTCCGGCTCCCAACTCGCTTTCGATTTTTTCAACCTTCAGGGCCATTCCTACACTCTCAGTCTGAAACAGTCGCGAGAATTTATGGTTTCATCTCGCTGCTGAATTTGCGCAAGACCTCACGGTTCTTTTCTGACGGTGGAAGAAGCGAGAAGCCATCGTCGCCGCCTACCGATTGTCCCATTTCGAGTTTGGAGAAGAAGTTGAAGATGTCGGTCCACGACACGCTCTTGTCGTCACCTTCCACCCAGTTCCATTCCGCGTGTGGGCGTGGGCTTAGGACGCGCTTCGATACCCAGACATCGCCGCTCTGGCTCCATGCCTCCTCCACTTTGGCAGCGAAATCCTGACGCCACACCGGAGCCTGAGTCGTACCGGTACTTACAATCGCGTAGGGGCTGAAGTTGATGCGATTAACCGGATGAAACGGAAAACTTCTATTGAAGTTTACAAAGTCGTCCTGAAAAGTTACTGCGAATACGCGGCTGTTAGGTCTCAACAAATCCTGAAGCTCCCTGGCCCGGAACGCTGTTCTTTCCTGCTGCCGGGTCAAGTTAAACTTTGCCATTGCCGTCACGTTCGTTAAGACCATGGCCACTACCCATGCCAGCAGCACATACTTAACAAAAGGAAATGATCGGTTCGAACTCAAGCCGGCTGCCAGCGATATGAATACCAGTGAATAAAGCCCAAGGTAACGCTCGATATCGCCTCCTTGCCAAAAGACAGCGAGCCCAATGATCGGTACGGCGTTAATGATCAGCAGTCCAAAAATGCGGCGGTTTTCGGCCGGGCGAATGAGGTTGATTACCAGGGAAACTATGAACAAATAGAACAGGCCGATCTTCCAGAGACTAAGGCGCAAAAGATCGAAAGCCGTCACCGGGTTCAATTGATCCGCAACGAGGAAGCGCTTGAATAGCATCCCGTCGTTCCCCATGTAAATGAAAGACCGCGCAAAGCCGAAGATCATCCGATGAATCGCTTTGTCCTGGGCAGGACCTCCCGCAGTTTTAGCCATCCAGTCTCTTAACCCGGCCAGGTCCGATATGCCAACTCCGCCAACCATTATGAGAAGGTAAATCAGTGCAGTGACTACACCACAGCCCAACGCCGCGCCAATGACCAGTTTCCAACGGCCTTTGCTACTCCCGCCCAGTACGATGGGCGCAATCACGATCGCCGGTACCGCCAGCACATAGGGCACCCACATGCAGATCGCTATTCCCAGACTCAGTCCTGCCATTAGGCCCCAGCGTGCGTTAGGGGTTTCGGCTTTTCCATACCAAACCAGAATGTAAAAACCGACAAGTAGGAACGCGAGTCCAGGTATATAAGCGCAGCCGGTTTGAGTGAAATTGAGGAATCCGTGCGAGAAGATGAAAGCGACAGCAGCCAGGTTGATGATCCACCAACGGCGCATTAACTGATTCAAAATTCCGTATAGCGCAATAACGCAGACGAAACCCGCCAGCCAGTTTAATGCGAGCACAGTGTGTAAGGCCTGGGTGCGTACTTCTGAACCAACCAACAAGTTCAGGAGTGGCCCGCAAAGCGCCATTACAGCCCAGCCCAGCGGCCGCCAGAGTACATGTCCAAACTCCCAAAACCAATAATCACGACCGCCGGCATAGGCAACAATCGAGTCAACGTAATCAGCCGTATCACCCATGAAGTGGGCGTCGGTAAAAAGAGTGGCTAAAACAAAAATGGCCAGCACGGGCAAGCAGTGCCAGGCTCCGTAGCTGTCCTTCTCGAGAAGAGGAATCTTACGACTGTCGCCTACTGTCATATTTGAGCAAACGCGGGCCGGCTAATGCTTCTCAACTCTTTTCAAATTTCAGTTGAAGCCCTGGTTTAATTACCGATCTTCGTTTCCCAGGCGGCGAGTTATATCAGCCTGTATCTGCAAGCGCAGGTCGTCGGTTAATACGCGGAGCTGGTGGTCCAGTTCCTGGGATCGCCGCACAATCGTATGAAGGACCATACCCACTGTAATAGAGAGCATTCCGGAGAGAACTAACCCAACAGCGAGGACGGCAGAGGGCAAACGCGGCACCAAACCCGTTTCGATGAATTCATAAATCACGATAATTCCCGGTATCAGACCGAGCAATATCAGGAGCAGACCGGCGCTGCCGAAAAAAGTTAAGGGTTTGTAATCACGAAAGAGCGCCAGGATCGTGTTCAGGATCAGGAACCCGTCGCGAAAGATTCGAATCTTCGAGAAACTTCCCTCAGGACGCTGGGTGAGATTGACCGGGATCTCAATTATCCGGAACCCGCGGTCCAGGGCCTTGATGGTCAATTCAGTCTCAGTCTCGAAGCCGCCACCGAATAACGGCACTCCCTTTACAAATCTGCGATTGAAGGCGCGATAGCCCGAGAGCATGTCGCTGATTTTGGCTCCGAGCGTATAGTTCAAAATATGCAGAAAAAGTTTGTTGCCAAAGCGATTTGCCGGTTTGAACTGGCTGTCCGCCTGACTATGAAGCCGCGAACCAATCACCACATCCGCTTCGTCGGTTAGGATCGGCTCGATCAAACGGTGCACGTCCTGCGCGGGATAAGTGTTGTCACCATCTACCATTACATAAATGTCGGCATTTATCTTGCGAAACATCGATTGAACTACATAACCCTTGCCCTGCCGCTTTTCGTGGAAGATTAGCGCTCCGGCGGCGGTGGCTTCAGCTACGGTTCGATCCGTTGAGTTGTTATCGAAAACGTAGATATCAGCGCCGGGCAGTTGCGCGCGAAACTGCGAGATGACCTCGGCGATCGTCAACTCCTCGTTGTAGCACGGAATGAGGACGGCGATTCGAGGATTAAAGCCTCGCAGCATGCCGCTCAACCTTACCTCCTCACGCTCCTCTGTGGCAGCAATCTCTTTCATCATTTAGGTCTCCCAAGGCGGGCCAAGGAGTTAGTCATATGTGTAATGGCCCCTCTTTTCCGAGCAAATCGCGGGAGCGACTCTCTCGGCGGCTCAGCGCATGCTCGCAAGCCTCCGCCAACTTTTCGGCGGCCCTATCCCAACCGAATTGCCGCCTGACCAGGAGCGCCGCCTGGTTTCCGACCTTCTCAGCCAAAGACTTGTCCTCCAGAAAGCGAATCAACGCGTTGGCAAAATCTTCAGGCGCGTCGGCAAGCAGTAAGTGTTCCCCGTCCTGGACGGGAAGGCCTTCCGCGCCGATGGTCGTCGAGACAATCGGCTTACCCATGGCCATGGCTTCGTAGATTTTTAAGCGGGTGCCGCCTCCAATGCGCAGCGGCACCACGTATACCGCGGCGCGCTCGATGTAGGGACGCACGTCTTCGACGCGGCCAGTGACGATAATTGAAGAGTCTCTCTTGCTCAACTCAATTAAACCGGGAAAAGGATTACGGCCAACCACTGTCAGGGTCAGATCCGGCACCGACTGTTTTACTAATGGCATGATTTGCTCGGCGAAGTATCGAATCGCGTCTTCATTCGGCAACCAATCCATCGAGCCGGTGAATACGACATTGTGTAAATCCTGTGTTTCGTTACCTGACGGGCGAAAGAACTCGATATCCACGCCGGTGGGCACATCGAAGACCGAAGTAACTCCATACTCCGTTCGCAAAGTCTCACGATCATCGCGTGACACCGCAACTACACTATCAAACCTGCGGCACATCTGCGCTTCAAATCTTCTGATCTTGACCCACTGCCCATAAAGGTAAGCCTTCTTTATCGGGTTGGCTTGCACCTCGTGATGCCGCTTCCAGATCATTGCCTCGACATTGTGTTGAAAAAGGACCCCGGGAGTTGGCAAACGGGACGGAACGTTTACCGCCGGCGTCAAGAAGTCGCATACCAAAACATCAAACTCGTCGTGGTGTAGACGCGCTTTGATTTCGGCGCGCATCCGCTGCGATTTGTATTTCTGGATCGCATAAGGAAGTGGCGAAAAAAGATTTAACCCGAGTTCGAGGTAGAAAGCGGAAGTGAACTTCTCTTGCTGTGGGTGAGGTATGCAAACCAGCTCGTCACAGAATTCTGAAGCCTGAGCCCGCGCCTCGTCGCCTGCGTTTCCATCATCCAGAGTCAGGTAGGTGATCCGATGGTCACGTTTCAGTTCCCGAAGCATGTTATAGGTGCGAATCTTTCCCCCCTTGTCGAGGGGATGAAGCAGTTCAGTTTTGAGCCAGAGAATGCGCACAGATAACTCGGATCTCGCGATTACCTGACCGAAGCAAGTTCGGCAACGGGCAGACTACTGCCGCATGACTCGCCATCGAAAAATTGACGCTGCCAGATTTCGAAATTCATCAGGGCCCAGAGCCGTTCGGAGTGATCTTCTCCGCCTGCCTGATGGCGCCTCACGAGACTGCGAACAAATTCGGGCTCGAAGATGTCACGGGCCAGCGCGCGGTCACTCAGAATATATTCGTCTATCACCGAGCTGAACTCGCCACGCAGCCAGGCGCCAATGGGTACCGGAAAACCCATCTTCGGCCGCGACAGAATCTGAGGCGGCAGAATTCCCTTCATGCTCTGGCGCAGCACATACTTGGTCGTCCAGCCACGCAGTTTTAGTCGCTCGGGTAAGCCGCAGGTAAACTCAACCAGTTTATGATCGAGAAACGGCACCCGACTTTCGACCGAAGTTGCCATGCTCATTTGATCTTGTTTCATTAAGAGCTCGTGCAGATAAGTTTTGATATCTGCGTAAAGCAGGCGGTCGAGTAACGAGTCAGCGTCAGTTTGTTCCAGAACCGCACGCACGCCGGCATAAGGATCGATTGCGCCCAGGTGTTCGCGCGCGCGGGAAGTCAAAAGCTCGGGCTGCATGGCCCGAGGAAACACGGCGAAATTATCAAAATAAATGCTCTCGATATCCGGGGCCAGAGAAAGAAAAGTGCGGCTTAGCTTTTGGCCTACCTTCGACCCGGCAGGCAGGTTTCCAATCTGTTGACGAATGACATTGCGCACGACTGCGGGAGCGAGACTGTGGTAGCGGGCGCCGAGGCCCAAATTTACGAGAGTCTTGCGATAGCGCCCATAACCGGCCAGCAGTTCGTCACTCCCCTCTCCGGTCAGCACGACTTTGACGTGCTGGGCCGCCAGTTTTGACACGAAATAGAGTGCCACGCTCGAAGGGTGCGCCAGCGGTTCATCCTCATGCCAGACAAGCTCTGGCAATGCGTTAAAAAAATCCTTGGGCGTGACTACGATCTCGTGATGATTTGTCCCGTAAGCCCTGGCCACCATGCGCGCGTATGCGAGTTCGTTCGCCTCGCGTTCGGCAAAGCCTACCGAGAAGGTCTTGATCGGCTCTTGCACCATGCCGCTCATCACGGCGGCGATCGCCGAAGAATCGATACCTCCCGACAAAAACATTCCCAGCGGCACGTCAGCCATCAAGCGCAGCCGCACTGAGGTGTGAAACAGCTCGCTCCACTGGGCAATGCAATCCTGTTCGGTGCGACCGTCCTGGTTGCTTTTCGCAAAACTAATATCCCAATATCGTTTGATAAAAAGATCGCCGTCACGCCAGAGCAAGGTGTGGCCGGGCAATAACCGCTTGACCCCGCGAAACAGGGTCTCATCGGCCGAAGGTGCATGGTTGGCCAGGTAATCGGGGAGGGCTGCGAAATTGATCTCCGCTTTGATGGCGCCGGCTTCGAGCAGCGTTTTTATTTCTGACCCGAAGTAAAGCGAGCCGTCATCCGTGAGCACGTAATAGAGCGGCTTAATGCCGAGTCGATCGCGAGCGATGAAGAGCTCTTGCCGGCGCTGGTTCCAGATGGCGAATGCAAACATGCCGCGCAGGCAGGTTACGCAATCTTCGCCATGCTCTTCATAAAGGTGCAGGATCGTTTCGGTATCGCAATGTGTTTGATAAACGTGTCCCTTGGCTTCAAGCTGCGCGCGATAATCTGCGTGATTATAAATTTCGCCGTTATAGGTGATGTGGAGGGAACCATCTTCGTTAGTCATCGGCTGATGACCGCCGGCGACGTCAACGATGCTCAGCCGTCGGATGCCCAGCCCAATCCGGCCATCGACAAAGATGCCTGCTTCGTCAGGACCGCGATGAGTGATGATGTCGCGCATGCGTTCGAGCGTTGCGACGTCCAAGCTTCGCCGTGACCTGCTCGATAACGCTATGCCGTTGATGCCGCACATAAGAAATTGCCGATTTCAGATTGCCGATTTCAGATTGCCGATT
>Ga0187893_10002072_pt1 | contig 45414 bp, 37 predicted proteins | sample MA1701074metaG_FD_139574 | JGI IMG/M metagenome (GOLD analysis project Ga0187893, IMG submission 139574) | White microbial mat communities from a basaltic lava cave in the Kipuka Kanohina Cave System on the Island of Hawaii, USA - MA170107-4 metaG ... | reverse complement strand
CTCGCGTGGATCGCGCCTCGGGTCGTAGGGGTTCATCCCGTAGCCCCCGATCGCGTTGTAGTTTCCCGGCATTCCGCTCGCGACCCAGTTCGCGAGCTCGGTCAATCCCGTTTTCGCGATGAGGATTGCACCCGCCTCGCGAAGGTTCCCGGTGAGAGTCGCGTCGTAGGGCGGGTGGAATTCTTCGAAGGCGAGGGCGCCCCCGGTCGTCGGCATGTCCGTCGTGTGGATGTTGTCCTTGAGTGCCACGGGAATCCCGTGAAGGGGCCCGCGCACGCGTCCGGCGGCGCGCTCGCGATCGCGCTCCTCCGCCTCTTCGAGAGCGCGCGGATTCACGGTGATGGTGGCGTTCAAACGGTCCTCGTAGAGCGCGATGCGGGTGAGGTGCGCGAGCACGAGATCTCGCGACGTCAACCGGCCTTCGGCCAGCGCAGCTTGCATATCGGAGATGGTGGCCTCGACGACGGAAAACGCGGCGGTCGCTGACAGGACGAGTGTGACAATTGAGCTCATGGCGACGGATTGTACAACCGTGGCGCGGTCGTCGTCGAAGCCGGGTTATGATTCCGGCCTTCAAGGAGCGTCCCATGCGGATCCTCGCTTTCGCCCTGTTGCTTCCCGTGCCTCTCTTCGCGCAGCCCCAATCCAAAGAGGACGTCGAAGCCTTCCTCGACGGGGTCATCGCCTCCCAGATGCGCACGCACCAGATCGCGTCGACGACGCTCTCGATAGTGAAGGATGGCGAGCTCTTCTTCGCAAAAGGCTACGGGTACGCGGATCGGGAGGCCCGCCGGCCCGTCGATCCCGAGAAGACGCTCTTCCGTCCGGGCTCGATCTCCAAGCTCTTCACCTGGACCGCGGTGATGCAGCTCGTCGAGCGGGGGAAGATCGATCTCGACGCCGACGTCAACGGATACCTCGAGGAATTCCAGATCCCCGAAACCTTCCCCGAGCCCATCACGATGAAGCACCTGATGACGCACACCCCGGGGTTCGAGGACGGCGGGCTCGGCTATCTCCTCATCAAGGACGAGAGCGCGCTCGTTCCTTTGAGCGAGTCCCTTCGCGCTCACATCCCGCGAAGGGTGAGGCCACCGGGCACGTACTCCTCCTATTCGAACTACGGCACCGCCCTCGCGGGCCTCATCGTCGCGAACGTCTCGGGGATGAAGTTCGAGGAGTACATCGAGAAGAACATCTTCGAACCTCTCGGAATGTCCCGGAGCACGTTCCGGGAGCCGCTCCCCCCGGATCTCGAGCCCGACATGGCCACCTCCTATCGGCGGGAGATGGGTGCCTTCGAGCCCGGCCACTTCGAGCTCATCAGCAACTTCGGCCCGGCGGGGGCGCTCTCCTCGACCGCGACCGACATGGCCCGGTTCATGATCGCCCACCTCCAGCTCGGACGGTTTGGCGAGAACCGCATCCTTCAGGAAGCGACGGCCCGGCGCATGCACGAGCGCATCTACTTCCTCGACGAGCGCCTTCCTGGAATGGCGCACGGCTTCTACGAGGAACGAGTCAAAGGGCAGCGCATCATCGGCCACGGCGGCGACACCGAGTTCTTCCACTCGACGCTGGCCCTCCTTCCCGAGCACAACGTCGGGATCTTCGCCTCGAACGTGGGGGGGAACTTCCTCCCGCTGATGGAGCTCGTCGACGCCTTCGTCGGGCGTGATTACCCCGTCGCCGAAGCGGAGAATCCGAGTCCGCCCGGGGATTTCGCCGAGCGCGGAGCGCGATTCGCGGGGAGCTACCGCTTCACCCGCCAGAACTGGAGCACCATCGAAAAGCTCCTCGCCCTCTTCCAGACTCTTTCGGTATCGGTCACGCCCGAGAACGAGCTCGTCATCTCTGGCTTTCTCCCGGAGCCGATGCGGCTCGTCGAAGTCGAGCCTCTTTTCTTCCGGCAGGTGGATGGCCCGATCGAGGTCGCCTTCGAGGCCGGCGACGGCGCGGCCGCGACCCACATGTTCTTCGATTTTCTTCCGTTCATGCCCACGTACCGGGTTCCGTGGTTCGAGACGCGGGGCTTTACCCTTGCGGTCGTCATCGCCGCGCTCTTCTTCTCCTTCACCGCCATCTCCGGCGGCATTCGACATCGCTGGGAGAACCGGAACGAGGCGGCTCCCGGGCTTCTGGGCGCGCGGCTCGCCGCCGCCTCCGGACTCCTCACGCTCGCGTTTTTCGGGAGCGCCGCCGCCATCGTGACCACGACGGGAGAAGAGATCCTCTACGGAATTCCCGCGAGCCTGACCGCGGCGCTGGTCCTGCCCCATCTCACTCTGATGCTCCTGGTCGCTCTCGCGATCGTTCTCACCATCGCCTGGCGGAAGGGGCTTTTCCCCTTCCGCCGCCGCTTCCACTACACGCTCGTCTTCCTCGCGTTGGCCGGGCTCCACTGGGTCTACTGGCACTGGAACGTTCTCGGCTTCCGTTACTGAGGGTCAGGAACATGACGCACGTCGACTGGGGAAGTGTCCTTCTCGCGGGGGGCGCCAGTCTCGCCGGATACGGGTCTCTCGCCCTCAGCTCGTGGTGGAGTCCGGCGGCCCGCCGGAGCGGGAAGAGGGCGCATTTTCTCCTGGGATTCGCTCTCAACGGCATCGGAATGCTCCTGATCGGCGCGGGATGGGCGCGGCTCGCGCTCCTCCCGCCGAAGCTCGATTTTCCATTCCTCACGTGGCTCGGGGTCGCCGCCGTGGTTCTGGGCGGCGCTCTCTACGTCGTGAGTGCTTCGCGCGTCGGACGGCTGCGCGCGCTTTCCCGCTACTCCATCGATCTCGACGTCTCCGGCGTCTATTCGATCGTGAGGCACCCCCAGGCGCTCGCGCTCTCGCTTCTCGCGGTCGGGCTCGGCGGCCTCTCGCAGTCCTTGCCGTACCTGGTGCTGCTCCCCCTGTGGATCGCGCTCTGGTACCTCTACTGCTGGATCGAGGAGGCGCTCGAGCTCCGTCCCGTCTTCGGGAACCGCTACCGGGAGTACGCCCGCGCGACTCCTCGGATGTTCCCTTCCCACGGATCTCTCGCGGCCGGAACGGTCGAGCGGGTGACGCTCTTCAGAAGCGTTCCGGATTCCACGCGATCCTCAAGGCGGAGGTGATTCGCGATCGCGATTTCCTCGAGCTCTGAGTCGGCGACCCCGGAGTCGGCGAGCGCTTCGCGCGCGGTCATCGCTCGAGGAACGCGGTAGAGAACAATCCGCTGCGGCTGGACCGCGAGATCTCGGGGATCGGTGAGGCGCGAGAAGCTTCCGAAGATCCCTCGAAACGCATTCCTCATCCTGTCGAACCGGTCGGGGGAGGTGTAGGCGAAGAGCTCGTACATCAGATCGCCGTCCCGCAGAAATGCCGCTTCGCCGTAAATCGCCCCCGCCGGGCCCACCTTGCGGAACGCCGCCGAGAACGCGGGGAAGCCTCCGATGCGGAGCGACCTGCCGCTTCCCGCTTCGAGCCCGGCGCGCTGAAAAACGCGAGACGCGTGCGCGGCCGGGTCGGCGTTCGCGCCGGCGCGCGAGGCGATCATCTCGAACGCGGCATCGCTCGCGCCCGCGAGAAGCCTCTGCCGCGTGTTGGTCACGCGAAAGCCTTCGGGAAAAGCGATCTGGAACTTCAGGTCGGGATGCTTAAACACCCGGCCATCCAGGAAGCCATCCCGCGGGTTCTCTCCGAACACCATTCCCTCCAGCATCCGCTTGAAGGGCTCCTCGCCGACTTCGAGCTTCACGTCGCTCGGGGCGGTGGCATCCGCGAGCGCCCGAATCTTCTGTTCCCGATCCAGGGGGTCGGGGTGCGTCGAGAGCCAGGCCGGAATCACCTCGCCCGATCGCTCGCCCAGCCGGTCGAGAGCTCCGAAAAACGCACCCATCTCGCGTGGGTCGTAGCCGAGAGCGAGCGAATAACGAACGCCCAGCCGGTCGGCTTCGCTCTCGTCGTCCCGCCCGAATTTCAGGAACAGGAGGCCGAGGCTCCCCTGGAGGAGGTCACCGAAAGGCCGCACCTCGGGGACGAACACCATTCCGAGGCCGAGGCCCATCGAGGTGAGCTGCGCCCGCGTCAACTGCTGCGCGCTGTGGCGGGCGGTGATGTGGCCGATCTCGTGGCCGAGCACTCCAACCATCTCCGCCTCGCTGTTCATGTGGGCCAGGATCCCGCGCGTGAGGTAGGCGAACCCTCCGGGAAGCGCGAAGGCGTTCACGACGGGGGAGTCGACCACATGAAACTCCCAGGGAAGTCGCGGGCGCTCGGAAGCCTCCGTGATGCGAAGTCCCTGGGTCCGGACCAGGCTCACGAGCTCGCTCTCCGGCAGGAGCCCGAGCTCCTCGGGAATCTGACGCGCGGCTTCCCGGCCCATCTGGATCTCCTGGGCCTCGCTCACGAGCATCAGCTCCCGCTTTCCACTGACGGGATTTCGGGCGCAGGCTCCGAGAGCGAGCAACGCGCAGAGGCTGAGGGCTGTCCTCACGGCAAATATAGTCTACGCCGCCTCGGAGCGGAGGACATGGTAAAACAGGTGGCGGAGGTGCTCATGATCTGGCTCCGCATCGCTCTCCTGCTCGCGGCGTTCTCGCTCTCCGCTTCCGCTCGCGCCCAGTCATCGCTCACCGGGGCCTGGCGGCCCGAGACCTACACTCTCAAGGATGGGACGGTGAAAGAGGTGACCGGTCTCATCTTCTTCACCGACCGCGACTGGACGGTCCTGTTCTTCACCCGCGACGGCCGCGGCGGGCTCGCGCAGGGAGCGGGCGAAGGCGGCACCTATACCCTCGACGGCGATCGGCTGGTGTTCAAGCACCTCTATCACCTCTCCGGCGGCGAGACGCCGTTGAAGATGTCGGCGAAGGGCCCGGACGACGCGGATCTCGAGCCGTGCCGAATCGAGCTCTCGGGGGAAGATCTTACGATCTATTTCCCGAGCGGGAACCAGATGACGTTCCGGCGAAGCTCGGGGTGATCAGGCCCGGTAGCGATCGAGGAGCTCCAGCGTCGGCTGCGCCGGCTGGGGGCGGGAGATGAGGTATCCCTGAAATCCGTCGCAGCCCTGGAGGAGGGCGAGCTGGGGCTCGGTCTCGACGCCCTCCGCCACCACGTCGAGACGGAGGTTGTGGCCGAGTCCGATGATCGCTTCCGCTACGGCGCGGTCGTCGGCGTCGGTCTCGATATCGCGGACGAAGGACCGATCGATCTTCAGGCAGTCCAGAGGGAACTTCGTGAGGTACGCGAGCGACGAATATCCGGTTCCGAAGTCGTCGATCGCGATCCGGATCCCGTAGAACTTGAGCTCCTCGAGGATGGCGCGGGTGCGCTCGATGTCCCGCATCAGGAGACTTTCCGTGATCTCGAGCTCGAGCTGCGTCGGAGGAAAGCCGGTCGCGTCGAGCGCCCTCACGATCTCCGTGACCAGCTCCGAGCCTTCGAACTGGCGCGCCGAGAGGTTGACGGTGAGTCTCAGGCTCGGAAAGCCCTGCTGCTGCCATCGCCGAACTTCCGCGGCCGCCGACTCCAGCACCCATGCGCCGACGGTCTTGATGAGGCCGGTGGTCTCGAGAAACGGCATGAACTTCGCGGGCGGAACGAGGCCGAACTTGGGATGGTTCCAGCGGACGAGGGCCTCGACCGCCACCAGGCTCGTTCGGTCCATCGTCATCTGCGGCTGGTAGAAGACGACGTACTCGTCGCGCTCGAGGGCGCTGCGGATTCCGCTCTCGAAGCGCAGCCGCTCGAGCACTCCCGACCGCGACTCTTCCTGCTCGTCGCTGAAGAGCTCGCAGGCGTCGCGGCCGTTGAGCTTCGCGCGGTACATGGCCTTGTCGGCCCGACGCAGGATCTCTTCCGCCGTCTCTCCGTGATCGGGATAGAGGCAGATGCCGACCGAAGCCGTCACCACGATCTCGTAGTCGCCCAGTCTCGCGGGCGGGGTCAGCGCCTCCAGCAACCGCTGGCCTGCCCGAAGGGCCGCGTCCCCGCCGTCGACGTGCGGAAGCAGTATGGCGAACTCGTCACCTCCGAGCCGGGCGACGACGTCGCTCTCGGAGACGTTGTCACGAATGCGCTCGGCCACGACTTCGAGCAGCCGATCGCCGATGCCGTGGCCGAGAGACTCGTTCACCGTCTTGAAGCGGTCGAGGTCCAGAAGGAGCACGGCGAAGCTCGAGCCTCGTCGCTCCGCTTCCCGAACGGCGATCTCCAGCCGCTCGCGGAAGAGCCGCCGGTTGAAAAGACCGCTCAGGGGATCGCGATGGGCGAGGTACGAGAGCTTCTCCTCCGTCTGCTTGCGCTCCAGAGCGTAGCGGAACGATTGCCGGATCACGTATCCCGTGAGAGCCGCTTTCGGAAGATAGTCCTGAGCTCCCGCGCTCAGGACGCGGTGCCGCAGCTCCTCGTCCTCGAGCGTACCGAGGGCGATGAGCGGAAGGCCGCCGTGGGCCCTCCGGAGCTTCTGGATCGAGCCGAGCCCGCCGGCCGGCGCCCCGTCGAGGTCCACCACGGCGAGCCGGACGGACCTTCGCGACAGGATGTCGAGCGCTTCGTCGGGGGTGAGGACGACGAGGACCTCGACTTCGGGGAGCGACTCCGCCATCAAGGCCTGGACCCTCTTCGCCGCGTCGGCGGCGACGATCAGAACGGACGAATCGTCGATCGTCATCTCGCCCGTTGAGGGAGCGCGGCCGCGGTAGCGGTCGATCGCGCGCCCGAGGATGCTCGAGAGATCCTCGAGCTTCCACGGCTTTGCCACGATCTCATCGACCAGCGGCTCTCCGTTCTGCCGGGGAAGGTCGAGATGGGTCGCACCGGTGACGATGAGGTAGCTCGCATCGGGCCACTTGGGCCGCAGGAGCTGGATGAGAGAAAGCCCGTTGAGCGTGGGCATCCGCAGGTCCGTCGCGATCACCGCGTAGCGGTTCTGGCTCGCCTTGGTGAGGGCTTCACCACCGCCGTCGGCGGTATCGACGCGAAAACCGAGCTCATGGGCGGCGCAGGCGAAGGCCTCGCGCGCTTCGCGCTCGTCGTCGACGTAGAGGATTCTCTCGGAGGAGGTCGGGGACGGACGGTTCAACAGGGGATCTCCGAGAAGACGTATCGGCGGAGGGCCCAGCGTCTTTAGAGCAATCTCACGGGCGTAGGGAAAGACCCTCGAAAGCGCAGGTTGTATGGGGACCGCGCCTCTTGCTATTCTCCGGGCCGCTTCCGAGGGTTCGAGCTCCGATTCGACACACAATATAAAGATGATGAAATCGCTCGACGAGCTTTGCGTCAACACCGTCCGCACTCTGTCCATCGACGCCGTGCAGAAGGCCAACTCCGGACACCCGGGCCTGCCGCTCGGCGCCGCTCCCATGGCGTACGTTCTCTGGCAGAACTACCTCCGGCACAATCCCCGGAACCCGCGCTGGCCGGATCGAGACCGCTTCGTACTCTCGGCCGGCCACGGCTCGATGCTCCTCTACTCGCTGCTCCATCTCACCGGGTACGACGTCACCATGGAGGACCTGAAGGCGTTCCGGCAGTGGGGGAGCAGGACGCCGGGTCATCCGGAGTTCGGCTTGACCCCGGGTGTCGAGGCCACGACCGGTCCGCTCGGCCAGGGGACGTCGAACGCGGTGGGCATGGCCATCGCCGAGAGGGCGCTCGCCCATCGGTTCAATCAGGAGGGCCCCCCGATCGTCGATCACTGGACGTATGCGCTCGTCTCCGACGGCGATCTCATGGAGGGAATCTCGTCCGAAGCAGCCTCTCTCGCGGGGCACCTCCGCCTGGGAAAGCTCGTCTACCTCTACGACTCGAACGACGTCACCCTCGACGGCCCCGCTTCCTTGAGCTTCACGACGGAAGACGTGGAGAAGCGCTACCAGGCATACGGCTTTCAGGTGATGCGGGTGAAGGACGGGGACCGCGATCTCGACGCGATCGGAAAGGCGATCGCCGAGGCGCGCGCCGACACGTCGAGGCCCTCTCTCATCATCGTCCACACCACCATCGGCTTCGGCTCTCCCCACAAGCAGGGAACGGCCGCGGCCCACGGCTCGCCTCTCGGGACGGAGGAAGTCGCCTTGACCAAGAAATCCCTGGGCTGGGATCCCGAGGCGCAGTTCCACATTCCCGAAGAAGTTCTCGCCCGGTTCCGGACGGCGGTCTCGAAGGGCGAAGGATTCGAAGCCGAGTGGAACGAGCGGTTCGCGGAGCTGGGGAGGCGGCGTCCCGATCTCGCGGCCGAGTGGACGCGACGGTTCAAGGGCGAGCTTCCCACGGGCTGGGACGGATCGCTTCCACGGTTCAAGGCGGGCGAGAAACTCGCGACCCGTGAGGCCTCGGGAAAGATCCTGAACGCCATCGCGGCGGCGGTACCGGAGGTTCTGGGCGGCGACGCCGACCTCTCGTCGTCCACCAAGACCTCGCTCGAGGGCGCCGGCTCCTTCGACGGACAGAGTGGATCCGGCCGCAACTTCCACTTCGGGGTCCGGGAGCACGCGATGGGTGGGATCGTGAACGGCATGGCGTATCACGGAGGCGTGCGCCCGTATTGCTCGACGTTTTTCTGTTTCTCCGACTACATGCGCCCCTCGGTACGGCTCGCGGCGCTCTCTCACCTTCCGGCCGTCTACGTCTGGACCCACGACTCGATCGGCGTCGGAGAGGACGGCCCGACCCACCAGCCCGTCGAGCACCTGATGGCGCTCCGCGCAATTCCGAACCTGCGGGTCATCCGTCCCGCCGACGCGAGCGAGGCCGTTGAAGCGTGGCGCTCCGCGCTGGAGCGGAGGGACGGCCCGACCGCTCTCGTGCTCACCCGGCAGAAGCTCGCCAACATCGACCGTACGGGCCGAGGCGACGCTTCGGGCTCGCGGCGAGGCGCCTACGTTCTCGCGGACGCTCCGGGAGGAGAAGCGCAGGCCATCTTGATCGCGAGCGGCTCCGAAGTCGAGATCGCTCTCGAGGCGCAATCGAGGCTTTCTCTCGAAGGAATCCGCTGCCGGGTGGTCTCGATGCCGTGCTGGGAGCTCTTCGAAGCCCAGGACGCGGCGTACCGGCAATCCGTGCTGCCGGCCTCGATCCCGGCTCGCGTGTCGATCGAAGCGGGAGCGACCCTGGGCTGGAGTCGGTACGTCGAGAGCCGAGGGATCGCAATCGGTGTCGATCGCTTCGGCGCTTCGGCGCCGGGAGAGACGATCTACGAGAAGCTCGGGCTCACGTCCGAGACCGTTGTTTCCGCGGTGAAGAGCTTGCTCTAGCTCCATGCCTCCGGTCCTCGAGGTTCGAGACCTCTCGAAGAGATTCGGGGATCGGGAGGCCGTGCGCTCGCTGAGCTTTTCCATCTCTTCGGGCGAGATCTTAGGGCTCCTCGGTCCCAACGGGGCCGGGAAGACCACGACCATCGGCATGATCGGTGGCGTCCTCCCATCCACGGCGGGCTCCGTTCGGATTCTCGACGGCGACACCGTGGCTTCGGACCGCTCGACGCTTCGTCACCTCGGGCTCGTTCCGCAGACCGTGGCACTCTACCCGGCTCTCACCGCCGAGGAGAACCTGCGCTTCTTCGGAAACCTCTATGGCATCCCGGGAGAGCGTCTCCGAGGACGGGTCGAGCAACTCCTGGAGCTCGCGGGTCTCTCCGCGCGCAGGAGCGATCCCGTCTCGAACTTCTCGGGCGGGATGAAGCGCCGGTTGAACCTCGTCTGCGCCCTGGTGCACGAGCCGAAGCTCCTCCTTCTCGACGAGCCCACGTCCGGCGTCGATCCACAGTCGAGAGAGCGGATCTATGAAGCCCTCGGGGCCCTCGCCGAAGCGGGGCTCGCCCTGCTCCTGACGACGCACTATCTCGAGGAGGCCGAGCGTCTGTGCCATCGAGTCGCGATTCTGGACGAGGGGCGTGTCGTCGCGGATGGCACCATCGAGCACTTGCGGGCGATCGCGGGCGAGGAGCCGACGGTGACGCTGGTCTTGTCCCGTACGCCCGGACCGGAGCTCGCGTCGAAGCTCACCGCTTCCGAATCCCCTCGGCGGTTTCACCTTCAGAGTGCGAACGCCGAGCGCCTCCTTCCCGAGATCCTCGCTCTCGCGTCCGCGGAGAAAAACGAAGTAGAGGAGCTCCAGCTCCACCGGCCCAACCTGGGAGACGTTTTCCTCCGCCTCACGGGGAAAGAGCTTCGGGACTAGCGCTCACACGGGCTTCGCGAGCTCGCTCCGGTGTCTTTCGAGCCAGTCGCGCACGGCGGTGGCGGCCGTCTTCTCGACCTGTCGGACTCTCTCGCGCGAAAGGCCGAGGACGTCTCCGATCTCGTCGAGCGTGCACTCCTTCGGGGTGTCGATCCCGTGGCGCATCGCGAGGATCCTTCTCTGCCGCTCGGGAAGCTCGTCGAGAACGTCTTTCACGATGCTTCGCATTTCGAAGTCGACCGCCTCCTCTAAGGGGGAGCGCCTCCCGCAGTCGGCGAGCGTGTCGGACAGGAGCTTGTCCGTCGATGGGATGGGTGCGTCGATGGACTGGATCGACCCGATGGCCGGAAGGAGCTCCTCCACTTTGGCGACTTCGAGGCCGCAGTCCTCCGCGATCTCCGGGGCGCGCGCGGCCCGGCCCAATTGAGCGCTGAGGCGCGCCCGCACGGAAAGGATCCGGCGAACTTCGGGAATGCGGTTCACGGGGATCCGAATCGTCCGCGCCTTCTCGGCGAGCGCGCGGCGGATGCCCTGCTGGATCCAGTGCGTCGCGAACGTCGAAAAGCGCGCGCCCACCCGGGGATCGAATCGGTCGACGGCGCGTATCAACCCGAGGCTTCCTTCCTGGATGAGGTCGACGAAGTCGAATCCGCGCCCCCGGAAACGCTTCGCCACCCAGACGACGAGGCGGAGGTTGTGCTCGACGAGGCGGCTCCGGGCCGAATCGAGACTCGCGAGCGACTTCACGAGGTGCCCGCGAGACACTCTTTTGCGCGAGACTCTCCTCTCCAGGATGTCTCTCGCGAGCCTCTCGACGCGCGCGAGCCTTCTTCGAGTCGATGGGCTCGCGGGCCGAAGTCCGAGCGGCGCCTCGTGAGAAGAGCCGCGCAGGATGCGCAGGATGCGGGAGCGCTCCGCCCACAGAGTGAAACCGAGCTCTCGCTCCTCCTCCGCACCGAGGAGCGGATACCGTCCTGCGGTCGTAAGGTAGTATGCGATGTCGCTCTGCGAGGCGTCTTCCTCTTCGAAGCTCGCGTCCTCCTCATCCTCATCGATGTCCTTGAAGGTGAATGCCTCTTCGGCGACGTCAAGGGTGGGAGCGACGTAATCGAGGACGGTGCGCGTGCTCATGCGAACCCCCTGCTGGACGCGGCGATCTCCACGATCTGCCGGCGGGAGTCGCCCTCTCCCTGGAGCAGCAGAGCGAGCGGGAGGCTATCGAAGAGCTTCTGGATGTGGTAGTTGACCGTGCTCCACACCGGCCTCAGTCCGCAGTTCTTGTGGTGGACGCAGCGGCCTTCGTCTCCCGTGTATCTCTGGCAGATCGCCGCGTGGGTGAGAAAGCTTCCGAGAGCGCGGACCGCGTCGCCGACAGTGACCGACGCAGGGTCTCGCGTGAGGCGAAACCCGCCCTTCACTCCCCGAACGGACTCCGCAAGACCGCGCTTGGTGAGCCGATGGAGGAGCTTCTCCGCGTACGCGCGAGAGATTCCCTCGTTCGCCGCAATCTCGCGCACGGTCAGAGGGTGGGTGCTCCCGTGCTTACTTGCGAGCTGGAGGAGGCAGCGGAGACCGTACTCTTCCTGAGCCGTGATCTTCATCGTCCACGCTCCAACGAGGATTGTGATGAAACATGACTTTTTTGTCAAGTATTGGCTGGGTCCGAAGCCTGTTATACTCCTTCGGCCGATGGCGCGGGCGCTCTTCGTATTGACTCTCAAGGATTTGCGGCTGCTCCTCCGCGACCGCTGGGCTTTGCTCCTCCTGTTCCTGGCCCCCCTGGTCGTGATCTCCGCGGCCGGGTTCTCCCTTTCCACTCTCTATCGGAGCTCGAAGCACGTGATGCCGGTCGTCGACCTGGACCGGGGTCCCATCGCGGAAAAGCTCCTCGAAACCCTTCGGGACTCGGAAGGCGTCGAGGTGGAGCTCGCGTCGGAAGACGATGCGCGCCGGCTCGTCTCCGACACTCCTCGCGCCGGGGCCGCCCTCGTCATCCCCGAAGGGTTCTCGGAGTCGCTTCGGAAGGGCGAGCCCGTGAAGCTCGTTCTCTGGATCGATCCCGTGAAGCACCTGGAGGTCCTCAAGATCCGGGCCGCGGTCGAGAGAGCGCGCGCTTCGATTGCCACCGCGCGGGTCGCCGCCCGAATCGCGGTCGTGCAGGTCCTGACCTACGGAGGGGAGGTCGACTTCGAGTCGCTCTCCGAGGACTCGGCTGCCCTTGCCGAAAAAATCGCCGAAGGCACGGTCGCCCTCGAGGAGAAGAGCGTGTTCCCGGGACCGACGGAGTTCAACACCTTCGATCAGAACGTCCCGGGATTCAGCGTGACCTTCCTTCTTCTCGGAATGCTCTTCGGCGTCGGTCTCGGCCTTCTCGACGAGCGAGAGTGGGGAATGGTGTACCGCCTGTCCGCGGCCCCCATCCCGCGTTCTGCCCTTCTCGCGGGGAAGATGCTCTCCCGGTTCGCGGCGGGCGTCGTCCAGATGGCGCTCCTCTTCCTCTTCGGGCGGCTCGCGTTCGGCATCACCCTCGGACCTTCGCTTCCCGCGCTCGGCCTCACCATCGCGGGAATCGCCTTCGCGTCGGCGGCGTTCGGCTTCCTCGCCGCGGCCCTCGCGCGAAGCCGCGACAGAATCCTTCCTCTCGGGACCATCGCCGTCGTTGCCATGGCTGCCATCGGCGGATGCTGGTGGCCCATCACCATCGAGCCGGTGTGGCTCCAGAAGCTCGCCCACCTCTTTCCCACCGCCTGGGCGATGGGAGCGTTCAACGACTTGATGCTCCGGCAGCGCGAGATCCCGGCGGTCCTTCCGAAGATCGGAGCTCTCGCCGGCTTCGGTTTCGCCTACATCGCCCTCGGCGCGCACCTCTACCAGTCGAGGTGGAGTCCGTGACCGCGATCGCGGCGATCCTGCTCTTCCAACTCTCGGCGGGGGCGGTCGTCGCGCGGGTGAAGGAGAATGACACCAAGCTCGAAGACCTCGATGCCGTCGTTCGGCTCGAGATCCGGGAAGCGGGTAAGGTGAGGACGCGCGTGTTCGATCTGTTTCTCCTGCGCGAGGAGAAGACGTTCGGATACCGCGCGCGGATCCGACTTCGGGAGCCGGAAGAGATGCTGGGAACGGAGTTCCTGATCCACGCCGAGCGCGGAAAGCGAAATCGCGAGTGGGCATACTTTCCCGACCTCGATCTGGTCCGGGAGATCGCGGGAAAGAACGAGGACGATCCCTTCCTCGGGTCCGACATCACCTACGCCGATCTCGCCGGGGGCGCCCATCTCGACGACCTGCGTCATCGGCTCGTCGGCGACGCGGAATTTGGAGGCGAGCCCGCGTACCTCCTCGAGGGAGTTCCCAAACACCGTGTCGCCTATGGAAAGCTCCGGGGCTACGTCCGGAAGAAGGACTTCGTCGTTGTGAAGGCGGAGTTCTTCGACCACGAAGGCGGGCTCTTGAAAGAGGCGCTTCTCTCGGACGTCCGCGAGCTCGGTGGCGTGCTCCTCGCCCATCGCATCGAGGTCCGGAGCGCGGAGCCGAACCGAAGCACCCTTATGGTATTCGAGGTCGCGAAAGTGAATCTGGGGCTTGCCCCTTCCGCCTTCATCCCGGAGGCACTCGGAACGACGGTGCCAAATTGAAGGTCGCCGGGGTCGCGCGCGCTTTTCCCGAGCACTACTACTCGCAGGCTGCGCTCTCGGAGGCGTTGAAGAAGCACTGGGCGAAGAGGCACTTCAACCTCGACCGCCTCGATCAGCTCCACCGAAACGTACTCGTGGACGGGCGCCATCTCGCGCTCCCGCTCGAGGAGTACGAATTGCTCGACTCGTTCACGGCCGCGAACGACGCGTTCATTCGGGTGGCGGTCGACGTCGGCGCCCGCGCCATCGAGAACGTCCTCGAAGCTTCCGGGCTTTCGCGGGAGGACGTGCGCCACCTCGTGTTCGTGAGCACCACCGGAATCGCGACTCCTTCCGTCGACGCGCGCATCATGAACCGTATCGGTCTTCCGAGCGACGTCAAGCGCACTCCTCTCTTCGGCCTCGGCTGCGTCGCCGGGGCGGTTGGAATCGTGCGCGCCTCCGATTATCTCCGCGCCTTTCCGGATGAGGCCGCCATCCTTCTTTCGGTCGAGCTCTGCAGCCTCACCCTGCAGCGCCGGGATCTCTCGATTCCCAACATCATCGCCACCGGCCTCTTTGGCGACGGTGCCGCCGCGGTGGCTCTCGTGGGGGCGGACCGGGAAACCTCGGGCCCGCGCGTCGTCGCGAGCCGCTCGATCTTCTACCACGACACCGAGCGGGTGATGGGCTGGGACATTACCGCCGACGGATTCTCCGTCGTGCTCTCCGCGGAGATCCCCGATCTCGTGAAGTGCGAGATGCGCCGCGACGTGGACTCGTTCCTGGGATCGCGCGGGCTCACTCTCGGGGACATCGAGGTCTTCGTCTGCCATCCCGGCGGGCCGAAGATCCTCGAAGCGTTTCAGGAGGCACTCGGCGTACCCGAGGACGCCCTCGCTCTCACCTGGGACACGTTGAAGCGCGTCGGGAACCTCTCGTCCGCCTCGGTCCTTCTGGTTCTGGACGATACCCTGAAGACGAAGTCTCCTCCCCCCGGCGCGTACGGACTTCTCATGGCGATGGGCCCCGGGTTCTGCTCGGAGCTCGTGCTTCTTCAATGGTAGTCCCTTACCTTTTCTTCCTCGCTCTCGTGGCGTCCGAGAGATTCTTCGAGCTCGCTCTCAGCCGGAGGAACGCGGCGTGGGCGTTCGCGAACGGAGGAGTCGAGGCTGGCCGCGGGCACTTTCCGGCGATGAAGCTCCTGCACGGAGGCCTCATCGTCGGCTCCGCTCTCGAGGTCGTTTCCCTGGGCCGGCCGTTCATTCCCTCTCTCGGCTTCCCCATGCTCGGGCTCGCGCTCGGAGCCCAGGCCCTCCGCTATTGGGCGGTCACCTCTCTCGGGAGGAGATGGAACGTCCGGGTCATCACCATTCCGGGAATGCCCCCTTCGACCGCGGGGCCGTACCGCTTCCTGAGGCATCCCAACTATCTCGCCGTCGTCCTCGAGGGATTCGCGATCCCCCTGATCCACACGGCGTTGCTGACGGCAACGGTGTTCACCGTGGTGAACGCGTTTCTCCTTCGCACGCGAATCCGCTGCGAGGAGCGAGCTCTCGGGTACCGGGCCCGGAGGGCGCGTCCTCCCCGAGCAGAGCCTTCAGCTCAGAGCGGTGGGGGTGGGGCCCCACCGCTTTGATCGAACGTCGAGGGGAGCGAGCGAGCCGAAGAGGCGGGCGAGCATTGATGATGGAGAGAGAGGCGATTCTCGATGGAGTTCGGCAGGTTTTCGCCGACGAGCTGCGGATACGCGAGATCACCGAGGAGACTCACCTCCTTCGTGATCTGAAGCTCGACTCGATCCAGCAGCTCACTCTGGTCGTCGAGCTCGAGAATCGGTTCCGCGTCGCCTTCGGGGAGGGAGACGAGACCGGCATCGAGCGCGTGAAGGACGTCGTCGATCTCCTCGAGCGCCGTCTCCTTCGCTCATGAGCGAAACCCTTCTCTCCTGTCTGGAGCGGGCGGCGCAGTCCGGCGAGGGCGTGCGGTTTCTCGAGCGGTCGGAGGAGCGGTGGGTGTCGTACCGCGAAGTCCTCGAGAGCGCCCGCGTCGTCGCTGGAGGATTGAGAGAGCTGGGTATCGATGAAGGCGCGCGGGTCGCGGTGGCTGTCGCCACCGGGCCCTCCTTCTATCACGCGTTTTTCGGCGTCCTCGCCGCCGGTGCCTCGCCGCTCTCCCTTCCGCTTCCGCCTCGATTCGGGGCGGGACGCTCGTTTCGCGAGGAGCTGTGCGCTTCCGTCCAGGCAGCGAAAGCTCGCCTGGTCCTGACCGACGTCCCCGGCCGCGTTCGCGTCGAGGACGTTCCCGTCGTCGCGCTCCCCGAGCTTCCCCACGCCGCCCCGCTTCTCGTCGACAGAGACGCCGACTCGCTCGCTCTCGTGCAGCTTTCTTCGGGGACGACCGGTGCGCCCAAAGCGGTCCCGCTCACGCACCGACAGATTCTTTCGAACGTGCGCGCGATCCGCGATCGAATCCTCGAAAGCTACCCGGCGGAGCGCCACGATCACGGCGGGGTCTCCTGGCTTCCGCTCTACCACGACATGGGGCTCGTGGGCGCGGTCCTGACCGCGCTCGCGGAGCCGGCCCCGCTGGCGTTGATGAAGCCGGAGGAGTTCGTCGCCCGGCCCGCGCGCTGGCTCCAGGCGATCTCGCGGACTCGCGCCACCATCAGCGCCGCGCCGAACTTCGCCTACGAGCTCGCCGTCGACAAGGCGCGCGACGAGGAGCTCGAGGGCGTCGACCTCTCCTCGTGGCTTCTCGCGCTCGTCGGCGCCGAGCCCATCACGGCGTCCACCCTCTCGAGGTTCTACGAGCGCTTCCGCGCCTACGGTCTCAGGCGGGAGGCTTTCACTCCCGTGTACGGGCTCGCCGAGGCCTCGCTCGCGGTGACGTTCTCCGACCCCGGGGCGCCGTTCACCTGCCGTTCGTTCGCGAGCGACCCACTCGCTGAGGGCAGAGCGATCGAAGCGGAAGGAGGGACGGGCATCGTGAGCTCGGGAAGGCCCTTGCCGGGAATGGAGGTCGAGATCGCGGACGAGAGGGGAGAGAGGCTTTCGAGCGGGCGAGTCGGTCGCGTTCTCGTGCGCGGCCCCTCGGTTACGAGCGAAGGCCTCGGCCCCGACGGCTTTCTCGATACCGGCGATCTGGGATTCTTCTGCGAGGGCGAGCTCTACCTTTGCGGACGAAGCCGAGACCTCCTCATCCTCCGTGGCCAGAACTATCCTCCGGAGAGGATCGAGCGAGCCCTCGACGGCATCCCCGGGCTGCGAGCGGTCGCGGCGGTGTCATGCGACGGAGGTTTGTGTCTTCTTGCGGAGCGCTCGCCCGAGCTCGACCTGCAGCGCGCGATCGAAGAGATCCGGACCCGTGTCCTCGAGTGCTGCGGGGTCGACCCCGGCGTCATCTTTCTCTCCGTGGGTGCCCTCCCGCGTACGTCGAGCGGGAAGATCCGCCGCCAGGAGGCGGCGAGGCTTTTCGCCGGCGCCGGACTCTGAGATCATGGATCATGTCGCGGATCGCGTCCTATTCCGTGCAGGAGGTGTCGGCCCTGCGATCCCGCATCGAGGCGGAGCTCAAGCAGTGCCTGAGCTTTCAGGAGGCGTCTCAGAAGTTCGTCGATGTCCTCTATCAAGAGCTGAGGGGCTCGGCTGTGCTGTTCCGCGTCTTCGCCACCGTCGAACTCGATCAGCTTCCGGATAGGGAAAAGGATTTTGCTCGCGAGCTCGCACGGGTCCGCGGGTTCCTTCCGGAGCTCGACCCCAAGACCCCGGTGCTGACGCTTCTCGGAACTCGGGGCAGACACCTTCCCTGGAACGACCGCCTTCGATCGGAGCGTCACCTCGCGATTCCTCTCGGGAGTGCGAGCTTCATCAAGACCATCCCCATGGTGACCCGCCTCATTGGAGACATGGGAACCGGGCTCGATTGGGTTCAGAAGCAGCAAGGCAACATGATCGTGAACTCGATGGGGCGTATGGCGCGCGTTCTCTACGTCGAAAACGCTGTCAGCGCCCGAACCGCGGACGGCTTCTACGTCGTGCCCGACCGGGACTTCGTCGCCGGGAACGGCGTGCGAACGGTCGTGGGTCTCGGCGGAGCCTACTTGAACGGCACCCTCGTCGCCGTGGTTCTCTTCACGAGCGAGCTCGTTCCCGAGGATCGGGTGGAGCGGCTCATGCCCGTCCTCCACGGATTCAAAGTCGCGACCATGAAGCTGGTGATGCAGAGGAAGCTGTTCTCCTAGGCGGCTATCCATCCATCGGGAAGCGAACGTGGAACGACGTTCCGGACCCCGGAGAGCTCTCGATCGTCATCGTGCCCCGATGGCGGCGCACCGCCTCGCGCGCGATGGCAAGACCGAGGCCCGTGCCTCCCGCTTTGGTCGAGAAGAAGGGCTCGAAGATGCGGCCGAGGACGGCTTCGTCCATTCCGTGCCCGTTGTCCCGAACCGTCAGCCGCAGCTCATGGGGAGATTCGATCTCGCGAACGGCGATCCAGATCTTGCCCCCTTCCGGCGGGAGAGCTTCGACGGCGTTCTTGCACAGGTTCAGCACCATCTGCTCGAGTCCCACGGCGTCGCCCACGAGACCCGCCGTGGACAGCGGGGATTCGAGCTCGACGTCGAGGCCGGGGTGCTCCGTTCGCAGCCAGGAAACCACTTCGTGAACGAGGTCGGCGACGACGACGCGCTGGGAAGGGCCGGCGGCTTTGCGCATCCTCTGGAGGACGCTCTCCGAAAGCGCCCGGGCTCTCTCCGCGGCGATCAAAATCTGCCCGAGGTAACGATGCGCGGCAGTCTCCGGTGCCATCTCGCCCCGCGCGAGCGTGGTGTACGCGATGATGGGTCCGAGCAGATTGTTCACGTCGTGGAGGAAGCCGAGTGACGCAGCGATGAGCGTCTCGCGGTCCTCGCTCGAGGCATCCAGGGGATGGGCGACGAGAGTGAAAGCGAGATTGCCCTCGCCGAGCCGGTGGCTGATGAGATGCTGCATGACGGGAATCGGGTCTCCTTTTCGGGGCACGAGCTCTCCCGGTCCTCGCCAGCGGCCCGTTCGCGCCGCCTCCGGCAGCGCGTCCCGGAGGAGACGTTCCGCGGCGGGCTCGGAGAGCAGATCGGAGAGGATGGTGGTTTCGATCGCGCGCTCGTCCATCTGGAGGCGGTCCCGTCCCGCGGCGTTGAGGTAGACCAAACGGCCGTCTCCATCGAAGCTCGCGACGATGGCGGGGAGGGATTCGAGAACGAGCGCGAGCTCCTGGATGTCTCGCGGACCTGGATCGGACTTCTTTCGAGAGCTCATAAGATGGCGACGAAAAAAACGAAGAGCGAGCTCGGTGGTGTCGTTCAAGCTGCGGTGCAAGGCGAGCTCGCTCTCCGCGACGGCCTCGCCGCACCCGCCCCTTCCCTGTTGTCTCGGCCTTGTTGTGGCGGGCGCCGCGGGGCCGGGCGTAGAATCGCAGCGCTCCCTCTTCCGGGGAAGTAACTTACCGTTTCGTAACCGCGACCGCGCGGCCAAGTCAAATCATTGCTGAATTTTGCGGGGTGATGGCGTGGAAGGTTCCTTGAGCGAAGGGCTGGTTCGGGACGAGCTCGAGCGCGTTCTCGGGAGCGAGACGTTCGCTCAGTCCGAGAGCCTGAAGCGGTTTCTGAGGCATGTGGTCGAGGCGAAGCTCGGAGGGCGCGAGGGCGAACTGAAGGAGCAGGTGCTCGGAGCGGAGGTTTTCGGCCGCGGCGCGAGCTACGACCCGCGGATCGACCCGATCGTGCGGGTGCAGGCGACGCGCCTCAGGAGCAAGCTTCGCGACTACTACCTCGCCGAAGGCGCCCGTTCCGAGCTCATCATCGAGCTTCCGAAGGGGAGCTACGTTCCCTCGTTCGCGAGGTCCCGACCGGGCGACGAGAAGGTGCCCGGCACGAGAAGAACGCCGCTTCTCGCCGCCGCCGCGGCGCTCGCGCTCCTCGCGCTTCTCGCAGGCTTCTGGCTCTCGAAAGGGAGGCAACCGCCGCCATCGCCGGCTCCCCGGTCGATCGCTATCCTCCCTTTCACCGACATGAGCCCCGGGGGCGGTCACGAGTACTTTGGCGACGGACTCGCCGAGGAGATCACGACGGCGCTCGCTACCGTCGAGGGACTCGAGGTCGTCCCGCGGACCAACGCCTTCCGATTCAAGGGGGAGAAAGCCGACCTCACGACCATCGCCTCCGCCCTCGGGTGCGAGGCCCTCCTTCAGGGGAGCGTGCGCGTTTCCGAGGAGAAGCTCCGCGTGCAGGCGCAGCTCCTTCGCGCCGCCTCGGGCCGACAGCTCTGGACAGAGACCTACGACCGGCCGCTCGAGGACGCGTTCGCGGTCCAGGAGGAGATCGCGCGCGCGGTCGCCCGCGCCGTCGAGAAGAACCTGTCCGATCCCGGAAGCGCTGGCGGCGAGGAGCCCCTGCCCCGGGCATACGACGTTTACCTCCGAGGGAGGTTCGAGCGGGAAAAGAACACGCCGGTCTCGCTCGCGCGGAGCATCCAGCTCTTCGAGTCCGCGATCGAAGAGGATCCCGACTTCGCGCCCGCCCATGCCGGGCTCGTGCAGTCGTATGTCCTGAGCCTCCTCTGGGGCTTCGCCCCGCCTGCGGAGACGCGCGAGCCCGCGCGAGGGGCCGCCGAGCGCGCCCTCGCCCTCGGAGGGGACCACCCGCAGGCGCTCGCCGCCGCGGCTTCCTATCGGCTTCTGTACGACGGGGACGTCTCTGGCTGCGAGGCCCTCCTCGATCGCGGCGAGGGCGACGAAGTTCGGCTCGTCCGAGGGGTCGCTCTCGCGGCTCGGGGGAAGCTCAACGAGGCCGCGCGTGAGATCGACCGGGCCCGGAGCCACTCGCGGCAGAGGCCTCTTCCCCATCACCTCGGCGCCGTCATCGCTTTCCAGCGAGGCGAGTCCGAATCCGCCCTCGAGCGCGCGCGCGCCATCCTCGACTGGGCGCCCGATCACGCCCTCACCTGGCTTCTTCTCGCGCGCATCCAGGACCGTCTCGGCCGGTTCGCGGAGGCGGAGGCGTCCCTCGCTCGCTTCGAGGGATACGCGGACACGCCCGCGTTCGCGAGCGCCTACCGCACCATCTTCCTCTCGCACCAGGGCCGGAGTGAGGAGGCGGCGGCGGAGCTGGAAAAGCTCGAGGAAATGCGGGCCCGCGGCTACGTTCCGCCGGCCCTCCTCGCGCGCGTCTACGCTTCGCGAGGCGAGGAGGACAAAGCGCTCAAGGCACTCGAAGCCGCCGAGGCCGAGCACTCCTTCAGCCTCACCTTCCTCGCGGTCGATCCGGACTTCGAGCCTCTCCGCCCCAATCCGCGCTTCCGCGCTCTCGTCGAAAAACTGGGACTGGTGGTTTTGTGAACAGCAACCGACGTTTCATGGAGGCGGCGATCGAGGAGGCCTACCGGGGCATCTCGAAGGGCGACGGCGGTCCGTTCGGAGCGGTCATCGTGTCGAAGGAGGAGATCGTCGCCCGCGCCCACAACGAGGTCCTGAAGCGGGGCGAGCCCACGCGCCATGCGGAGATGTGCGCGATCTCGAAAGCGGCGCCGTCCTTCGGCTCCCATCTCTTTCTCGGCGGGACGATCTATTCCACGACCGAACCCTGCGTGATGTGCTTCGCCGCCATCCATTGGGCGCGCATCCGTCGGGTCTACTTCGGCACGACCGTGGCCGACGTGAACGCTCTCGGCTTCAACGAGCTCACCATCACGAACCGCAGGCTCAAGACCCTCGGGCGGAGCCCGGTCGAGATCGTGCCCGGGCTCCTCCGCGAGGAGTGCCGCGAGCTCCTCCTGCACTGGCAGCAGCTTCCCCATCGGAAGACGTACTAAGGTGCTAAAGTAGGGTTTTCAGCCCGAGCGTCCGCCATGAACCTTCGAAGCCACCCGTACGCCGACTTCGTCCACCGGGTAGCGAAGCCCGCCCGCTACCTGGGCGGGGAACGCTTCGCGGTCGCGAAGGACTGGAGCGGCCTCACGGCAACGATGGCCCTCGCCTTTCCCGACGTCTACGACGTCGGGATGAGCCATCAGGGCACGAAGATCCTCTACTCCATCGTCAACAAGGAAGGCGACCTGTGCCTCGAGCGGGCGTTCTGCCCCTGGCCCGACATGGAGCTGGAGCTCCGCGCGCGCGGGCTTCCCCTCCTGAGCCTCGAGACCCACCGGCCGCTCTCGGATTTCGACATCGTCGGGTTCTCGCTGCAGTACGAGCTCACGTTCACGAACATCCTCACGATGCTCGACCTGGGAGGCATTCCGCTCCGGAGCTCGGAGCGGACCCTCGCCTCTCCGCTGGTCATCGCCGGAGGACCGGTTGCGACCCAGCCCGAGCCGATGGCGCCCTTCATCGACCTGTTCCTCGTGGGCGATGCCGAGGAGCGGCTTCCGCGGCTCATGCGGCACTACGCCGAGCTCAAACGGGAGAAGGGGGATCGGACCGAGATCCTGATCGAGCTCGCGAAGGAGGGAGGAGTCTACTGCCCCGCCCTCTACGAGCGCGAGATCTGCGAACGGTCGGGCCTGATGTACGTCTCCCGGCCCCGCCACCCGGAGGTCCCCGAGAAGGTTGATCGCGCGTACCTCGCCGACATCAACCGCTACCCCTACCCGGATGACTCGCCGGTGCCGGTCGCGGAAGCCATCTTCGATCGCATGGCGATCGAGATCGCGCGCGGCTGCACGGAGGGCTGCCGGTTCTGCCAGGCGGGGATGATCTACCGGCCGGTGCGCGAGCGCGACCCCGGAGAGGTGGTGTCGACCCTCGTGACGGCGATCGAGAAGGGCGGATACGACGAGGCATCGCTCACCTCCCTTTCCACCGCCGACTACTCGTGCATCTCGCCCCTGATCAAGAACGTGATGGCGAAGCTCCGTCCGGAAAAGATCTCGCTCGGGATCTCGAGCCTCCGGGCTTACGGCCTCGACGAGGATCTGCTCGACGACATCGCCTCCGTCAAGGCGACGGGCCTCACCTTCGCCCCCGAGGCCGGCACCCAGCGCATGCGGGACGTCGTCAACAAGAACATCACCGGGGACGACATCTTCACCACCTGCCACCGCGTCTTCTCCCGGGGCTGGAACCGGATCAAGCTCTACTTCATGATCGGCCTTCCGAGCGAGCGGGACGAAGACGTCGAGGGAATCGCCGCGATGGGAGGACAGGCGGTCGAGATCGGCCAGTCGTACCACCGGAAGAAAGTCGCGGTGACCGTCTCGGTCTCGAGCCACGTCCCGAAGCCCCACACTCCGTTCCAGTGGTGCGCTCAGGACACGATGGTGGAGATCGAGCGCAAGCAGTCCATCCTGAGGGGCTCCGCCCGGAGGCTGGGGTTCACTCTGAAGACCCACGACCATCGCGTGAGCCATCTCGAGGGGATCATCGCCCGGGGCGACTTCCGGACGGGAAGCCTCATCGAGCGGGCGTATCGCAAGGGCGCGCGCTTCGACGGCTGGGACGAGCACCTTCGATGGGACCTCTGGCTCGAGGCGCTCGACGAGTGGGAGAGGGAAGAGGGTGTTTCACGGAGCGCGTACTTGAAGACCCTCCCCGTCGACGGAAGGCTATCCTGGGACCACATCGACGTCGGGCTCGAGCCGGGGTTTCTCGCGAGAGAGTACCGGCGGGCGCTCGAGGGGCGATTCTCGCCCCCCTGCGGGAAGCCCGTCCACGCCAAGGTCCACCATACGAACCTCGAGGACGCGCGAGCCGACCTGCGAAAGCTCGTCTGCTATCACTGCGGGGTCGCCTGCGATCTGACGGCGATGCGCGAAGAGCGCCTCGTGTTCCTGGAAAGGATGGGGGCGAAGGCGAAGCCTTCGAGGGCGGAGGAGCCGAACGTCCGCGAGCGTGCCCATGCGCGTGTCGCCCGCGGGCTCACTCCTCACGATTTCTCGCAGGGCGAGCCGATCCGCTATCGCCTGCGGTACGGAAAGACCGGCCCCATGAGCCTGCGGGGCCACCTCGATTTCATCCGGGTCATCACCCGGGTGCTCCGGCGCGCTCGACTTTCCCTCTTCTACACCGAGGGGTTCTCGCCGCGGCCGCTCGTGAGCTTCGGACCCGCGCTCGGGCTCGGGCTCCAGTCGGTGGCGGAGTATGCCGACGTGGCCCTCACGATCGACCTCGAGGACGGGGAGCTCGTGGCGCGTTTCGCCGACGCGTCCGAGCCGGGGTTGACTCTGTTCGCCGCCCGCAAGCTGGACCCGGGTGAGCCCGCGCTCGCGAGGAGAATCGACGCGTCCGACTATCTCGCCGCTCTTCCTGGAGAGGCTGGAGAGGCTGGAGAGGCTGGAGAGGCTGGAGAGGCTGGAGAGGCCGGGGAGGCGCTCCCGTATCGTGCGAGGATCGACGCCTTCCAATCGGCCACGAGCTTTCCCGTCGAGGTGACGCGCAAGGGCAAGCGCCGGACGGTGGACGCGAAGGACGTCCTCCTCGAGGTGGAGTTGAGAGCGGCGGGAGAGAGTGCTTTGCTTCTCTCGATGGAGCCGGGGGAGGCTGCGCTCCACATGCGCGTCCGCGAGGAGAGCGGGCTCGCCTCTCTCCGGCCGTTGGAACTGGTCGAGGCCATCCTCGGAATTCCGCTTCCGCCCTCTCGGCTGCTTCGCACCGCGTGCGGGGCAAGAGAAGGCATCTCCCTTGCCGACCCGCTCCGGAAGCCCGCGGCTTTTCAGTTGGGAAGCGGGATGTTGCCCGACTCGGTCACCGTCAGTCCGACGACGTAGTCGAGAGGAGCGATCGTCACTCCCGCCTGGGCGTTCGGGCGGACTCCGAACGCAGTGATCGTAAGCTCGTCGACCACGATCTCTGCCGTTCCCTCCGGCGGGACTTCCAGGGAGACGTCGTGGACGTTCAGTGCCGTCTGCACGCTCAGGAGCACGGTGGCCGAGCCCGCGGTGATGCACTCCACCTCGATCGGGCAGCGGCTGTCCTGAAGGACGCCGCTGAAGTGGACGAGATCGACGGCGACCGAGGTCAGGACTCCCGCAGTCTGTCCCACCTGAAGCGTGAACGGCTGGCCGGAGTTCACGTACTTGTCGGCTGGCGGAAGCTCGAAGCCACTCTGGGATGTGCAGGCGGCGAGAACGACGACGAAAGGGAGACCTGCGAGGGAGCGCATCGGCGCTCCGATGCTAGTACGAATCCGGGAGCCTCGCAAACCGTGGCACGAGCGTTGCATTGTCATGAAGTATCAGCTCGGAACTCTTCCGATCTGGTGGAAAGCTGTTCCGTTCTGGAACGACCTGGATTCAGAGTGAAACAGATCGAAGCTGGGGGGAAAGCGGTTTCATCGGTATGAAGAGACAAGGATCACAGGAAATCGGGGGGGGCAGCGTGTCGGCACCCACGCTTCTTCACCGTTCCAGTGAACGTGCCGGGGGGGATGCATCTGGGAGTGACACCTCGACCCCCCGGCACTCCTTGCACGAGCTGGCCCTGGACTCTTAAGCATTCGGGATTCATGCCAGGGGTTCGACGAAGGGCGTGCCCTCCGAGGTGAAGAGAGACGGAACGCTCGGGGGGTACGCCCATTCCTCGTTTCCCGATGTTCTTCGGCCCGAAGGCCGATTTCCAGCCGCGTTGAGCCTACCCTAGCTCGCGCAATCCGTCCACTGACACACCCCTGTTTGCGGGACCGGGTTCCATCGCATAGCGTTTACGTCCGTGCAGGACGTCTTGATCGTCGGGGGCGGTCCCGCGGGGCTCGCGACGGCGATCTTCGCCGCGAGCGAAGGCCTGTCGGCGACCGTCCTCGAGCGGCGGCGCTTTCCCATCGACAAAGCCTGCGGAGAAGGCCTCCTGCCCGGAGGCGTGCGCCTTCTCGAAGCGATGGGAGCGCGCGTCGAGAGGAGCTACCCGTTCGAGGGGATCCGATACGTCGACGGTGGAAGCATGGCGGAAGCGCGGTTTCGAGAGGGCCACGGCCTCGGGATACGGCGCCCCGAGCTTTCGAGGGCGCTCGTCACACGGGCGCGGGAGCTCGGAGTCGAGGTACGAGAAGAGACGAGGGTTACGTCGATCGTTCGATGGCGCGAGGGCGCGAGCGTCTCCCTCGGGGGAGGCGTGCTCGACGCGCATTGGGTGGTTGTGGCGGATGGATTGGGAAGCCTCGTTCCTGGAGCTTCGGACCGCCGGTTGAGGCGCTACGGGTATCGGCGGCATTTCCGCATCGCTCCCTGGTCGCCGTTCGTCGAGGTCCACTGGGAAAAGGGATGCGAGGCCTACGTGACGCCGGTCAGCGACGAAGAAGTCGGGGTTGCGCTTCTCTGGCACGAGCCAGCTCCGTCGTGGGAGGCCATGCTGTCACGATTCGAATCTCTCTCCCGACGCCTTCGCGGTGTTTCCGCAAGCTCCTCCGTTCGTGGCGCGGGGCCCTTCCGCCGCCGGCCGGGCCGCGTCGCCGTCGGACGCCTCGCCCTCGTGGGGGACGCCTCCGGCTACGTGGATGCCATCACGGGCGAGGGAGTTACGATTGCCTTCGCGTGTGCCCGCGCTCTCGCGTGGGCGCTTGCGAGTGGCTCCCTGGAATCGTACGAACGAGCCCATCGTCACGCAATGCTGTGGTACCGGGGAACGACCGAAGTCGTGCTCGCGCTCGCGGCCTTCCCCCGATTTCGTCGCGGGATCATCTCCGCAATCGCGGGGCGGGAGAGCGTGTTCGAGCGTCTCCTCGACCTCACGCAGGTCGTGTAAAATACCCGTCCCTTTAGGAGGAGTCGATGTTCCGCAAGACGCTTGTCGCCCTCATGACGCTCGGGCTCCCTTTTTCCCTCACCGCGGCGGAGCGCGAAGACGACATCAAGGACGCCGCCGCCGCCCAGGTCGGTGAGATGTCGAAGCTCACCCAGATCATGGTCGACAAGATCTTCAGCTTCGGGGAGCTCGGCTTTCAGGAAGTCGAGACTTCGCGCTACCTCATCGCCCTCCTGAGAGAGCATGGCTTCACGATCGAGGAAGGTATCGCGGGCATTCCCACCGCCTGGATCGCGAGCTGGGGCTCGGGAAAGCCGGTCATCGCGTTCGGGAGCGACATCGACGGAATTCCCAAGGCGTCGCAGAAGCCGGGAGTCGCGTACCACGACCCTCTCGTCGAAGGGGCGCCCGGCCATGGAGAGGGGCACAACTCGGGGCAGGCGGTGAACGTCACCGCCGCCATCGTGCTCAAGCGGATCATGGAACGCGAGGGGATCCAGGGCACCCTGCGGCTCTGGCCGGGAGTGGCGGAGGAGCTCGTCGCCTCGAAGGCGTGGTTCATCCGCGCGGGCTACTTCAAGGACGTCGACGTCTGCATCTTCACCCACGTGGGGAACGACCTCACGACGCGGTGGGGGACGGGGAGTGGCAACGGCCTGGTGTCGGTCGAGTACACGTTCAAGGGCGAGACGGCCCACTCCGCGGGCTCTCCCTGGCGGGGGAGGAGCGCCCTCGACGCCGTCGAGCTCATGAACACCGCGATGAACTTCCGGCGCGAGCACCTCCGGCTCTCGCAGCGGATGCACTACGTCATCACGAACGGCGGAGACCAGCCGAACGTCGTGCCTTCCGAGGCATCCGTCTGGTACTACTTCCGCGAGCTCGATCAGCCCGACATCAAGAAGCTCTACGAAATCGGGAACAAGACGGCGAAGGCGGCGGCGGAGATGACGGATACCGAGGTGAGCTGGCGCATCCTCGGGCACGCGTATCCGCAGCACTTCAACAAGGTCGTCGCGGAGACGATGTGGAAGAACATCGAGAAGGTCGGCCTTCCCCAGTGGAGCGAGGCGGACCAGAAGCTCGCGAAAGCGCTTCAGAAGGAGCTGGGAGTCAAGGAGGAAGGCCTCAAGACGGAGCTGGGAAAGCTCGAGGAGCCGGAGCCGGAGGACAAGCGCATGGGCGGAGGATCCGATGACATCGGGGACATCACCTGGGTGGTTCCCACCGTGACATTGCGGTTCCCCTCGAACATCCCGGGCGGCCCCGGCCACAACTGGGCGAACGCCATCGCCATGGCCACCCCCATCGCCCACAAGGGAGCGACCGCGGGCGCCAAGGTCATGGCGATGACCGCGCTCGACCTGTACCTGAACGAGGATCTGGTCGCGAAGGCGTGGGACTACTTCAAGACCGTTCAGACGAAGGACCACCAGTACACGCCGTTCATCACCGAGAACGATCCGCCGCCCGTCTGGCTCAATCGCGAGCGCATGGCAGCGTTCAGAGAGGAGATGCGGAAGTACTACTACGACGAGACGAAGTACGACACCTACCTCGAGCAGCTCGGGATTACCTATCCGACGGTGCGCGAGGAGGCGAAGAAGGAGAAATGAGAGGACTCAGCTCTTCGTTTCGTTCCAGAGCGGTCTGAAGTCGAGCTCGACGGCTTCGAACGGCTCGGCGCGAATCGGCGTCTCCCCGGTGTGGACGGCGGCGACCATCCACTCGCCCCCTTGAAGTCGCAACACCTCGAGTGTGCGAGCGTCCGGATTCAGGAGCCACAGGTGAGAAACGTGCTCCCGCGCGTAGATCCGAAGCTTGAGACCCCGATCGATGCGTTCCGTCGAAGGCGACAGGATCTCGCAAACCCAGTCCGGGGCCAGCTCGAGTCGGGCCGCATCCGGGACCACGGGAAGCCGCTCTCGACGCCACCCGGCGAGGTCGGGAACGACGTAGTCCTCAGCGAGACGAAGCTCGGGCTCGATGAGGATCCACCAACCTCCGGGTCCGCCGCTTCCCTCATGAAAAGGCGGGCCAAGTCGTCGATCGAGCCACCCGGTTGCCTGAGCATGCCGTAATCGAGGTCGAGGGGACGCGTACAAATCCCCGTCGAGGATTTCCCCTACGAAGCGATCGGAGAGCGCCTCGATATCCGCATAGGTCGCTCGCCTCGAAACCCGTGCGCTGGGAGAACTCATCGACACCCCAATTATAGGCGCTTCTTCACCTCATCATCACTTCGCTACATCGGAGGAAGGCGAGCTCCAGCGTCGGACGGGCTGACAGCCGACTCGCGGAGGAGAAGTCTCACGGCTGGAACACTTACGCGCCAGGACGCGATCGCCGCACGTCGGACTCCTTGACAAGGACTTCTGCACGTTCACCGGAAGTCGTTCAAATTCCTGGGATTCCTGGTCGCGATCCCCCTGGAACGGGAATTGCAGATTTCAACGTTGTTTGGGGGGATCATGAAATCACGTCTTCTTCTAGCGCTCGTCCTCGCGCTCGTCACCGCGCCTGCGTTCGCGGGCTCCATCTTCGTCACCGGCCATGACCCGATCTGGCACGCGAACTTCGGCGGCAACGCTCTCGGCGCCAGAAACCTCGCACTCACCGGCATCAGTTTCGCTCGAGGCGGGAGCTCGCTTCCGTTTCTCTTCATCGAGTCGAACGACCCCGTTCCCAGCGGCAACGCGTACGAAGAGCCGTTCCTGATTTCGGCCCTGGGGTTCGCCGCGGGTGATTTCGTGGCCATGGACGCCGCGGGCCTGCTCGCTCTCCCGGACTTCCGCACGGCTCTCGACAGCTACAGCGCCATCGTCGTCGCGAGCGATCACGGCGGAATGCTCAGCGCGGACGAGCTCCTATTCCTGAACGCGCACTCTGCCGACATCATCGATTACCTCAACGACGGCGGCGGTCTTTTCGCAGGAGCCGAGAGCAACGCCCGAGGGTTGATCGGCGCCACGCCGAGGTTCGGATTCCTGCCATTCCTCGTGTCCAGCACCGACTTCCAGTCGCCGGAGGTCGCAAACGTGGTGACGCCCTTCGGTCTCGGTCTCGGTCTTTCGAACGCGGACGTGAACGGCAACTTCTCCCACAACTACTTCGCGTCCACGGGCGGGATGAACCCGGTGGATCTGTTCAACGGGCTGACCGATAGGCCGCTCACCCTTGCTTTCCGCGGGCGAGTCGGACCCGAGGGCGTGCCGGAGCCGGGAACGGCGTTTCTTCTTGCCGCGGCGCTGGGAACGCTCTCATTCTCTCGAAGACGCAGGCGCTAGCTCTCCGCCTCTTCGTCCCTTCGCCACATCTGGATCCTCTCCCAGAAGTGCTCCGTGAACTGCTCGTGCTCGTGGGCGGGGAATAGCGCCTGGACCTTGAGCCGCACCGCGTGCTTCGCGGTCTCGGTCCCGAAGAACTCCCACGCGATCTCGTCGAGGTCTCCCATGTGGCGGGCGCAGAACTCGTCGAAGCGGTCCTTGTCGAAGCGCTTCCTCCCCTCGTCGGCGTAAGCGGCGAGCGCCTCCCGGTAGGGAAGCTTCCTCTCGCGGATCGCATAGTAGGGCGACCAGTCGAGGGTCCTTCGCATCGGCCGTCGGGTAGCGGCGCAGAAGAGCGCCCACCGGAGCTTCGCTTTCACCAGCCACGGGAAGTGGTAGTGGAGGGACGTCACCTGGGAGTCGGGGCAGGCGTTCGCGAAGTCGATCGGATAGTGAACGGAGTCCTTCCTCAGCACCTCGCAGGAGTTGAAGTCCCAGCCGAAGAACGAATTGATGGTGAGAGTCATGTCGTAGAGAAGCGACTCTTCCCCGGGGGGGAGAAAGCTCCGGTCGAGCCGGTAGCGCTCGTGAAGAGGTGCCGAGGGCTCGTAGCGCAGGAAGCGAACCTGCGGACCGACTCCGAGGCAGCGCTCGAAAAGATCGAACGGGTCGATCGCCTTCTGCAGGTGCATGATGCGCGTCCCGCTCTTGTCGTACGCGTCCTTCAGCTCCTGTTCGTTTCCGATCTTGCTCACCCCGACCCACGCGCCTCCGTCGTAGGGCTTCATGAAGAACGGATAGCCGATGCTCCCGCCGACGTCCCCCAGATCGAAGAGCTGGGCGTACCTCTCGAGCGTCACCTGCAGGTCCGGCGCGGGCTCGTACTCCTTCGGAGGGACCATCCACGTCTCGGGCACGGGAAGGCCGAGGCTCATCATCGCGCAGTACGTCGAGTGCTTCTCCATCGCCTGGATCGACCAGGGATTGTTCAGCACGTAGAGGCCGTCCATGAGTACGGCTTTCTTAATCCACTCCCGGCTCGTGTGATACCAATGGGTGAGGCGATCGAGGACGAGATCGTAGGGACAGGGCTTCTTGAGATCGTACGGCTCGATGGTGACCCGCTTCACCTCGAACCGGACGACGTCGTCGCCGACGGGAAACGCCGGGCTCCACGTCTTGAGGATCTCCTCGAAGCAGATGGGCCAGCAGAGATCCGCGCCGAGGGAGAGTCCGATGCGGCGGGTGAGCTGGGCCATGGCGGCCCAAGCTTACATCAGCCCCTGGACGGTGGCCTCTTCCCGGTCTCGACGTTCTCCCTGGGCTCGGGACCGAGGCCGCCGTGGACCGAGGCGAGGAGGCCCTTGTCCTCTGCTCCCACCGTGAAGTCTCCCCAGCAGCACACCCGGTTCTTTCCGAGCGCCTTCGCCTCGTAGAGCGCGCGGTCGGCCCGCTGCAGGATCTCCTCCGGCAGATCGCCGTCTTCGGGGAAAGAAGCAACGCCGATGCTGGCCGTGATGCCGAGGGGCGCTCCCAGCTCGTTCTGGAGCCTCTGGATTCCGTGCCGCAGGCGATCGGCGACGAGGCGCACGGCGACCTTCTCCGTCTCCGGGCAGATCACCACGAACTCGTCTCCTCCGATCCGCGCGGGAAGATCGATGCGCCGGATGCGCTGGACGAGGAATTCTCCGACGTACTTCAGCACCTGCGCACCCGCGAGGTGGCCGTCGCGGGCGTTCACCTCGCGCAGGCCGTCGAGGTCGAGGAAGATGAGCGAGTAGCTCCGACCGAACCGGGTCGCGCGCTGGTGCTCGGTCTCGAGCGAGCGGTTGAAAAAGCGCAGGTTGTAGAGCGACGTGAGGTCGTCCTTGACCGCGAGCGTCCGGAGCCTCTCCACCTCGGCTTGAGCGCCTTCGAGGCGCTTCACCGCCCTCGCGCCCGCGGCCTTGAATGAACGGCCGCCCTCGATGACGCTGAGGACGAGACGGATCTGCGGAATGAGCGTCGGCCCGCGAAGGAGCACGCCGTCGAGCTTCTCGGGGATCGAGCGAGGCTCCCGGCTTCGGAGCTGGAACACGACGAGGTCGACGGTGGGCTTGAGCTCGGCGAGCGCCCCCAGGAGGTTCTGGAGCGGGCGGTCGAGCGACTCCTCGTCGATGACGACGAGTGCGGGGGCGAGGGCCGCGACCGATCGCGCCGCTTTGGGCGATGCCGGCTCCCAGTGAAGCGGATAACCGAGGGCAACCAGCTTCCTTCCTACCGTGCCTCCGGGAAGCCCGGAGCCTCCGACCCAGAGAAGGGGCCTCGATTTCCGCTCCGATCGTTTCTGCTTCGTGCTTTTAGAAGGCATAGCGCGCACTCGCGACTCCAAACTCCTCGGGGTCGACACAGTGAAGGATCGCCCGTGGTTCCTCTCCGGGCTGGGAGAGATCGGCGAGGACGGGCGCGACCGGACGCCTCGCGGCGTCGGTCACGAGCCGGATCCGGGGTTGGTGGAGATGGTCGGGGTCGGGATTGGACTCGACGACGACGGCGAGCTCTCCCGTACGGAGCACCACCGTCGAGCCGACGGGAAAGATGCCCATGCAGTTGATGAACGCCTTCACCAGCAGCGGGTCGTAGCGGGTTCCCGCGCCCTGAATCATGACGGCGATCGCCTCGTCGGGAAGGTACTGCCTCTGGTAGATGCGCTTGGTGGTCATGGCGTCGAAGGTGTCCACGATCGCGGTGATCCGGGCGTACAAGCTCTGCTTCTTCCGGATCCGGAGCTTGGGGTATCCGGTTCCGTCGTGGCGCAAATGGTGCTGGAGCGCGGTCAGGATGCGGTTCACCGTCGTCCGATCCACCACGATCAGAGGGAACAGCGTGCGGGCGGCGTAGATGGTGTGGTTTCCCATGAGCGCCCACTCCTCTTCGGACAGGCCGGTCTGCCGGTTGAGGACCTCGAGTGGAATGTGGAGCTTCCCCATGTCGTGGTAGAGCGCGCAAAGCCCGAGCTGGGCGAGCGAGTGACGCTGAAGCCCGAGCCTCTGGCCGAAGGCGATCGCGAGCACGCAGACGTTGACCATGTGGTTGAACGTGTAGTCGTCGTGGGATTTGATGGCGGCCATACCGGCGAGAGAGAAGCCGTTTCCCTCCTCGTAGCTCAGATCGACGAGCTTCTGCACCGTGCGCTTCGCCCGGCGCACGTTCACTTGGGCCGGGGAATCGACGGACACCATGGACTCGCGGATGAAGTCGAGGGCCTGCTGATAGGCGTTCAGGGCGCGCTCCCGCCGATCCGAGGGCAGCTCGCTCTCCGCGATAGGCGCCTCGTCCCGGAGGGGGAGAAGCGCGATGCCGCGGACCTCGCGCTCGAGTAGCTCCTCGTTGAGGCGATCGAGCAGGCTTGCCGCCTCGGTCTCGCTCTCACGAGCGCGGCAGAAGACTTCGAGAAAAGCCGTGACGGTCGGGACGGAGGGCCGGGTCTCGAACGCGATGCCACCGATCCCGCGCTTTCCCAGCTCGTTCAGCACGTACTTGTACGCGTGGAGGCTCCGGAACTCCATCCGGATTCGGTTTCCGTTGGCGAAGAACTCCTCTCCCGCCCGCTCCAGGCGAAAGCTCCCTTCGGTTGCGACGAGATGGCCGATGGACTGCGCGAGCTTCTCGAGGGGCTCCTCGAACACCTGGTTTCTCAGGTCGTGCAGATAGGAGTTCCGGATGAGGACCGCGAGCTGCTGGAGCGCTTCACGCGACCGTTCGAGAAACGCGCGCGCTTCGGCGCTCGTCGTCTCCCGGGGAGAGGCCGCTGTCACGGTCACGGTCAGATTCGCCCCGCACTGAGCTCTTTGACACAGGCGGCGTGCGCGAGCTTTCCACCCCTCTGAGCTCCGTCCTCGAGGATCCGCTTCGCCCGGGGACCTCCCACCATGCGGATTCCGTGCGCCACGGCCTCGGCGATCTCCCGGTCCCTCTGGCGCGCGAACCAGTGATCCACGCCCGCGTTCAGCAGGCTCTGAAAAGCCTCGAGGGAGGATTCGCCGGAGAGCTTCGCGACCGCGGCGAAGAGACGCCTCTTCTCGAGGAGCGTGAGCTTCTCGAAGCGTTCGCTCGCGAGAGAGCGCTCCAGGATCGAAAGGCCGGTATCTCCCCGGCCTCTCTTCACCAGCGTATCGAGCGCGGCCGTGCGGACCTCGGGGTCGAAATCGAGGATCCGATCGAGGCTCGCCGAGAGCACGAGCTCTTCGGGGTAACGGCAGAGGGCCAGGAAGCTCTCCCGGCGCGTTTCCGGATCCGGGGAGGCAAGGAGCCTCGAGAGGAGCGGAAAGGCGTCCTCGAACCGATGGCGGCCCACGGCGTGAACCACCTCGCGCACGAGCTGCCGGTGCCGGAGGCGATCCGGCGGCTCGGCGGGCGGCGGAGCTTCGGGGAGTGCATCCGTCAGGACTGAAAGGCCGCGGTCCTCGAGAAATAGAAGGGCCGAAGTGACGGCGCGCCGGTAGGGAGGGGACGAGAATCGCCCCATCCACGGAAGGAGCAAGGGACCGGCAGCGGGACCGAGCCGGGCGAGAAACACGGTGAGCGCCTCGGGCCTGGGCGCGTGCACCCGGTCGACCCTGTCGAGGAGCCTCTCGAAGCGCTCGGGCTCGGTGAGCGCCCGCGTGAGCTCCGAAGAAAGCTTCAGCGTCGAAGGGGCGTCTCGGAAGACCATGGTCGCGAGGCCTTCGATGTGCTCGTGCATCCCGATGAGGTCGACGACGTCGCCGTCCGCGATCAGACGGTCCGCGATGGTGACGATCTCCTTCGCGATGCCGCCGTCGTCTTCATGCAAGACGAGCTCGAGCGCGAGCTCCGAGACGAGCTGCCGGAACGGCGCCCGCTCCTCTACCAGAAGCTCTTTCTGCAAGGCTTCGATCTCGGAGCCGTCGAGCCGGCAGGCCTCGACCGGGACCGTCGACAGAGGCTGCTTCAGATCGAGGCTCACGGCTTCCGCCGGCTCGCCCGCACCGCCGCCGGCGCCGGTCGCGAGCTGATCCGAAAGCCGCGGGTAGGACTCGTTCCGCGCGAGCTCCTCGATCGCGAAGTACCGAATGGAGTGAAAATCCTGCTCCCAGAGGAGCGTCACCAGATCCTCCTGGTCGTTGGTGAGGAGCGCGACGCGGCCGAGGCAGCGCAGAAACGCTCGCAGCTCCTCGAGCTCGAGGCCCGGGGCGAAGGAAAGGCGCCGGATTCCGTCGCGATAGAGGAGAAAGGCGAGGCTGTCGGCGCGGTCGGAGCTCTCGAACACCACCTGATCTTCCGAGCGCAGCTGGGATTCGAGGACGACGAGCTGGACCTCGCCTTCTTCCGCGATGAAAGCGCGGAGGCGCTCGTAGAGGTCGAGCTCGAGCCGCTCGGCGACCGCGTTCCTGGAGTCGTAGAGCCTCTGGGCTTTTTGCGTCTTGACGAGGAGGCGAATGAGCTCCCGGACTCCCAAGACCTTCCGGCTCTCGATTTCTTCTCGGTGCAGCTCGGCCTTTTCCGCGGACAAAAAGGGCTCCTCTCGGCTCGGGCGCTCCCGCGAACCGGTTTCTCGGGATCCGTTCGAAAGTGGTTTTAAGGATTATCTTACGGGGATTTCGTCCAAAGTTGGAGCGCTTCTCCGGAGGCGGAACCAGGAGACGGCGAGGGACGAGGCGACGAGGAGGAGGCTCAAAAGGCTGAAGGCGGCGCCGGCGCGAAGAGATGCGGGGCGGTACGAGAAGACGACCTTATGTTTTCCCGCCGAAACGCGAACCGCTCGAAACGCGGTGTGGGCTCTCAGGACAGGTATCGTCGCCCCGTCCACCGTCGCCGACCAGCCCGGACGATAGGTGTCGGAAAGGACGAGAAAGCCGTCCCGCGGCGAATCGGTCGCGAGCTCGACGCGCTCCGGCTCGTAGCTGACGATCTCGGCCGCGTCTTTGCGAAAGAAGCCCGAGGCACCCTGGCCTGTCTTGGGGTCTTCCACCTGAACGCCATGGTGAACGCTCCAGCAGCCCAGGGTCTCGGCCGTCTGGATCTCGCTCGGAATCTGGGACGGTACGATGAAGTAGGCACGCGGAAGCGCGTGCAGGTTGATGCTCATCCCGTCGAGCTCGATAAAGTCGGCCTTGAGGCCGATGGGGTTGAGATCGATCTCGATGTCGTCGATGCGGATGCCGGGATTCCCCTCGTTCACGAGAACCTGGAGCTCGGAGAACGCCCTCGGCTCTCCGAAATCGACGGCGAGCGGCTGGCCTTCGACGAGCTCGTGCGAGCCTCCTCCGATCTCGACGACGCCCGTTCCCCCGGGACCGAGAGGAGCCCAGTAGAGCACGACTCTCGAGGCTTCGATCGCAGGAGAGAGCGAAAGCTTCGCCGGAGTGAGGGAGCGCGGGAGGTCCACGAGGGGAAGGGGAGCGGCGTAGCGGGCGCCGCACCAGGGATAGGCCGACACCGGGCCGGCGCGGGCGACGAGCTTCACGTTCAAGATCGAAAGCGCGTTCGCGCTCGACTTGGCCCGCTCGAGGAGCGCGTAATATCGGGAGTCCACGAGCGGCGCGTGTCCGCCGGCGAGGTCCGTACCGAAGAGCATGGAGTAGCTTTCCAGATTGGACGCCGTGGCATAGCGGAGCTTCGTTCCCTGGGCGTTCAGAAAGCGGTGGGCGGGCCGCTCGTCCGCCCTTGCGAGGGTTTCGAGGGGATGCTGCCCGCGATCTTTGACGAAGGCCGCCATATCGAGGCCGACGAGCGCCACCATCGCGGGAAGGACGTAACGATCCTGCCGGCGCCAGAGCAAAAGAAGGAAGAGGAGGAAGTGAAGAGCTGCGAGCAGCACCGCCCAGTGCGCCGAGCCAAGGACCCGCTCCACGTCCCGGGGCTCGAGGCCGCCCCCGCTCGAGAGCAGTCGCACGTGCAGGAGGGCGGCCCAGAGCCAGAGGGCGAGCAGGAGCATGAAAGCTCCCTGCGCCACGGTTCGAAACCGCAGCCGGTCCCTGCGCGAGGCACTCGCCATCGCTTCGATCCCGAGACCGGCGGCGACGGCGCACGAAAGCCCCCAGAGGCCCAGAAGGCGATAGGGAACGCGGAAGCTCGCGAGGCCGGGAAGGCCGGCGTAAAGGAAGTCGTAGAGCGGTGAATCTTTCCCGAAGGACAGGAGAAGCGCCACGAGGGCGGTCGTCGCGAAGAACAGCCGGGCGCGGCTCTTCGAGAAGACAAAGCCGATGAGAGCGAACAGAAGCGCCCCGATGCCCGCGTAGACATGGAGGGGTGCTGCGGGATCCTGCCCGGGAAGAGGCATCTGCCCCCGGGGCGAGACAATCGCCGACAGGAAGTACGGCGAGAATCCGAAAGACGTCGAGTACTCGTATCCGAGCTCCATCCGGTTCGACTCGGAAGCGAGGAGGTACGTGGGAAGGAGCTGAACGAACGCGAGACCAATCCCAAGGAAGAGAGCGGGGAGGAAGCGAACGAGAGTCCCTCGAGCTCCGCCTTCGAAGAGCGCGTACGCGCAGGCGAGGAGGATCCCGTAGTACGCGATCTGGGGATGGCCGGCAAGAACCATCATGGCGATGGCAAGGGCGAGGACGACGGACCGCCAGGCCGTCGGGTGTTCGAACGAGCGCCGGATCGCGAGCAGGACCCAGGGAACGAAGCTCGCGGTGAGGACGATCGCTTGATGTCCCGCGGTCGTGAAAAAGCCGGTGAACATGAAGACGATGGCGGCCGTGAGGGCGCCCATCGTGCCCGCGCCAAGGGAGCGCAGGAAGAGGAGCATGCCCACTCCGGCGAACGCCTGGTGCAGGAGCTGGTACGCTTCGAGCGCGACGTAGGAGACCGTGCCTTCCGAGTGGAAGGGCAGGAGAAGGTACGTCGGCGGATAGAAGATCCCGACCTGGGGGTTGGCGTGAAACGCCTCGCCTCCCAGGATGTGCGGATTCCAGAGCGGAAGATCGAGAGCCTTTACTCTGGAGAGCGCGTAGCTCTTCCACACGTAGTGCTGGTTGAGGAAGTCGCCCCGGAAGATGAGCCTCTCCTCGGGATTCGGGTGGAAGAGCTTCCAATAGAGAAGGAAGGGGAGCAGGACGACGACGGCGAACGGTAGGAGTTTCTTCAATCCGCTGGACTTCTCGCGGGCTCGGACAGCACGCGCCCGACCTCGTCGGTATCGAAGCGCGGAAGCGTGAGCTTCTCCGTCCCGCGGACCAGGACGACACCCTGCTCCTTCGAAACGACGCGTCCGATGACGAAAGCGTCGGTGCCCTTCCCGGCCATGGAAGAGATGAGGTCAGAGGTCGCGGGCTCGGGCGCCGTCAGAATCAAGGCCCCCGAGCCGATCGCCCCGAGAAGGTCCATCTGAAACCGGTCCGCGATGCGGGTCGACTCCCAGAATCGGGGGATCTCAGATTCGATGACGACCATCCCGGCTTCCGATGCTTCCGCCACTTCCCAGAGCGCGTTCGCGATCCCACCCTCGGTCACGTCGTGCATCGCGGTGACCCCGCCGGCCTCGACCGCGGCGGCGCTCGCGGGCAGGACGGAGAGCCCGGGGTCGGTGAGAAACGCCGCGGATCTCTTCTGAAACTCCTCGCCGAACGACTCCCGCAGCTCGCGAGCGCGCTCCTGCGCGAGGATCGCCGTCGCCTCGATGGCGATGCCCTTGGTAACCAGCACCATGTCCCCCGGCTTCGCCCCAGCGGAGGTGAGGAGCTTTTCTTTCTCAACTTCTCCCACCATCGCCCCCGCGACGACCGCTTGGCGCACGCTCGCCGTCACCTCCGTGTGCCCTCCCACGGCGAGAACCCCGAGCTCGCGGCACGCGCCCGCGATGTCCGAGAGAATCGCGCGCGCCATCTCCTCCGTCGCTTGTCCTGACGGAAGGAGAATGGTCGAGAGGAAGTACTGCGGCTTTCCCCCCATGGCGGCGATGTCGTTCGCGTTCACCTGCACCGAGTACCATCCGATGCGCTCGGGGAGAAAGGTGATGGGATCGGCGGCGAGAAGGAGGTAGTGATCGCCCCGGTCGATGGCGGCGGCATCCTCGCCCACGGCGGGTCCGACTTTCACGCGAACATCGTCGATGGCGAGCCGCGAGAGAAGCTCCCGGAGCAACTGCACGGGAAGCTTTCCATCGGGAAGGAGCGTCATCTGGGACGAGACTAGAGTAAGGCCGGCGGCTCCGTCAACCGGACGTTGAGGGACCCGCGATCCACATCACGTCGTTCGCTGGAAAGTGCCCGAATCCGTCCAAGGACGTACGCGAGTCAGATTTGGAAGGGCGCTGTACTACATAGATTAATTTGTAGTAAAGTATGAATCATGGACAAGATCATCGGGGTTACGGAGCTTCAACGCCGGTTCAAATCGGTCATCGATGAGGTCGTGAAGAAGAACACGGCTTATATTCTCACCCGCGGCAGCCGTCCGGAAGCGGTCATGATTCCCTACGAGAAATATCAGAAGTACCTGCGGGCGGATGCCGACGAAGTACTGGCTCGGTTCGATCGCTTGCGGCTTCGGATGGCGGAGGTGAACGCGCGCTATTCGGACGAGGAGGTCGAGGCGGACCTCCGCGAAGCGCAGCGCATAGTTCGTTCGCGCAAGCGCTGATCGATGCGCGCCGTGATCGACACCAACATCATCATCCGGGCGATGATCAAACCGGCGGGTACGGTAGGGCCCGTGCTCGGCCGTCTCCGGAATGGAGAATTTGTCGCCGTTTACTCCGAGCCGATTCTGGAAGAGATTGCAGCGAAGCTGGCCTTGCCCAGAATCAGCAAGAAGTATCAGGTAGGCGAGACCGAGGTCGAGGGTCTGTTCGCGCTCCTGGCCGTCCGGGGTGAGCTCGTAAAACCGGGCCGGTCCGTGCGGATCTGCCGAGATCCCGACGACGACATGCTGATCGGAGCGGCTCTGGAAGGGAAGGCGGAGTGGGTCGTGACCGGTGATCGGGACTTACTGACTCTGGAGAAGTTCGAAGAGGTCCGTTTCGTGACCCCGCGCATTTTTCTCCAGGCGTTCTGACGAACCGATCAGCTCTCCGGCGGCGCTCGCCGCAGCTTTACTCCCTTCTCGACCGGTTTTCGCTTCAAACTTGCCGACGGCGCCATTCCGGTCACCCCGGCCAGGATTACCGCGAATAGAGCGGCATTCGCCGGCAGATGCAGCCCGAAGTCCGTGAAGCTGTGAAGCGCAGCGGCGAGAGCGGCGGCGCAGTAGCCTGCGTGGAGCTGAGCGAGAGAGGAGCCTGCTTCGACGAGCTCGCGCCTCACCGCGCGCGCCCGGCGGGCAATGGCGACGGCGAGGGCCGCGACGAGAGCGAGCCCGGGAAGGCCCAGCTCGATCGCGAGCTGGAGGTAGTCGTTGTGGGCCCACGAAAAGAAGAGCCTCCCGCCGAAGCTTCGGTACATGGGGTAGACGTACTGGAACGAGCTCGCGCCCGATCCGGTGAGCCAGAAATCGGAGAGCGCTCCCAGGCTGTCGCGCCAGACCGTCATGCGACCCGTTCCGCTCGCCAGCTCTCCGGGGATGACCTCGAGGCGCGTGACCACCGGGTCGATTCCGATCCAGAGAGCGGCGGCTAGAAGCGCCCCCGCGAGAGCGAGAAACGTCTTCCGGGCTCGCCTGGTCAGCGCAAGGAAGAATCCGCCCCCGAGTGCTGCGAACGCGATACCCGAACGGGAGAGCGAGAACAGGACGCTCAGCCCGACGAGCGCGACGCCGAGCCCGACCATGGACGCGCGGGCTTTTGCCTCCTGGGCCTCGACGCGATCCGTGGCCGCCCGCGGTTCGTGCCACCGCATGGCAAGCCATCCGATGGCGACGAGGAGAAGCATCTCCTGAAAGAACGCGTAATGATTTCGGTTCCCGAAGCTTCCGCTCGCTTGGAAGTCCGCGCGCGCTCCGCCGGCCGCGAGAGCGGTGAGCCACTGGACGAGGCCGTAGCCGCCCGAAGCGACCCCGACCAGAAAGAGGCCCAGGGAGAGACGCCTGACGCCTCTCCGGGATGCGACGGCATGATGGGTGACGATGAACAGGAGCGCGAATGCGATCCAGAGGAGGAGGTCCTGAAACGTCAGGTAGGGTGTGAGACTCCACGGCGCAAACGAGACCTCGCGGCCGAGGAGCGCTTCCGCCTCGCTCCGCACGGCGAGGGACTTCGGCGAGAGGATCGCGAGAGCGGCCGCGGGCAGAGGAACGAGAGAGAGCGCGAGCCAGACGGTCGCCGCTACCAGCAGCAGACCCACGCCGTTGCGGCGAAAGGGGTACCCCATCCAGTAGAAGGGGTCTCGATAGGGAACGCTGGCGGAACGGCTCGAAGAGGGCTCGAGAATGTCCACTTCGATCGTACCGCGCTTCTGGCTCTTTCGGATCGCGAGGAAGCGCACGCGATCATCCGGGGACGTGCGAAAGACAACGGAGAGAAGGAAGATGCCCGAAAGGAGCAGCGCTCCCATTTCGAGAAAGAACGAAGCCCAGGGCTCGTAGCCGCCGACGCCCCAGGCGGTGACGGCGACGATCGCGGCCACGGCAAAAGGCGACCAGAACGCCAACGCTAGGGCCTCCCGGCGCCGAGCCTCTCGATCTGCCGGAGCTCGTTTTCGGCGTCCACGTTCGACGGGTCGAACGCCAGCACTTCCTCGACCTCGCGGCGCGCGTTCTCGAGATCACCGAGAGCCCGATAGTTTCTCGAGAGGCCCAGGTACGCCGGGGCGTAGTAGGGAGAGAGGGCGACCGCTTCGCTGTAGAGACCCTGCGCCATCGCGCCCTGGCGGCGCCTCAGGTACTCATCCGCAACGAGGCACAGGAGCTCGAGCGCGTTCTCGGAGGGTAGGCTCCGGGCCTCGATCGTCGATATCGTCTCCCGGAGAAGACGATACGCGTCCTCCGAGTCGTCCAAATCGAGATGCTGTCGCGCCGCTGCGACCGTGGCTCGAACGATATCGCGGCCTTCGTTTGCCGCGAGGGCCGTCTCCCGCCACTTCGAAGCTGCCTCGAGCGCGAGCGCCGGTTGTGCCCACCGCTCGGCATAGAGGGCGAGCCGCCGGGAAAGCTCGAGCGTCGAGGCCACCCGGAGGTATTCGCGAAGAAGCTCCTCTCGTTCCTCGGGGCCGGCGGAAGAGCGGTCCGCTGCATCCAGGATGAGCACCTTCGTGGATTCAGAGGGGGGAAGCCGGCTCTCCCATTCAGCAAGAGGCACCTGAGCTTGGAGCAAGAGGCCAAGGGCCTGCTGGGTCAGATCCGGCTCCAATGCCGTCCCCGTTTCGAGCCGGTCAAGCGCAAGCTCTCGGGAGTCGGGTCCCGCTTCACGCCGAAACGCGCGATAGGGAGCGGTCGCCCGCGGGGTGAGGAGCCACTGGGCGTACGTGAGATGGAGGCGGCCATTCGTGGGAAAGCGCTCGAGCGCCGCTTCGAAGCTTCTTCGGGTCAGATCGGGACGCTCGAGCCGATTGGCGTAGAAGGACGCCATGAGGAGCGGCCCCTGGTAGAACGATGGGGCTTCCTCGAGGGAGCGCTCGAGGTGAGGGATGAGCCCGTCCGCGTAATCGTTTCCCGCGATGGCCTCGCGGAGGACCCGAAGGTTCGCCTCGGGATGCTCGAAGCCCTCGGGGGGAAGAGTCGAGGCACCCTCCCGCGCACCCAATTCTTCTCGATAGGAATGCCACGCGGCGCCCGTGTAGAGCGCGCTCGCGGACAAAAACAGAGAAAGCAGCGCGAGTCGCATCGCGCGTCTAGAAAAAGCTCTCTTTCACCACGACGACGTCGCCCTCGCGGAGAACGACGTCGGGCTTCTTCCCGGAGAGAATGTCTCCGAGATTGACCTTGATCACCGTTTCCTTTCCATCGGCCTCGGTGCGCCTGATCTGGATTCCCTTCTTCGACGCTCGCTCGTTGAGACCGCCGGCGAGAGCGATGGCTTTCAAAAGCGTGGCCGCATCACCGACCGGGAGCTTGTGCACCCCCGGCTCGCTCACCGCGCCGAGGATGGTGACGGCGATCGCCTCCTCGGGAGGGACGCTGATCACATCTCCCGGGTGAAGCAGAACGTTCCACCGGGGATCGCCCTGGAGCAGAAGCTCGTTCAGCGGCACCGTGAGCCTGGCGCTTCGCCCATCTTCCGTCTGGCGGAAAATGTAAAGCGTCTTCCCCGCCGCCGGTCCCAGGCTCCCGGCTTCTGCCAGAAGCTGCAGGAGACGCCTTTGTCCGGAGAGAGGGTACGTCGCCGAGTTCGCCACCGCTCCCAGGAGCGAGACTTTCTGCGACTTGAACTCGGTGACGAAGATGCTCACCTGGGGGTTCTGCACGTACCGATCGCGGAGCCGATCCGCGATCTGGGCCGCCACTTTGTTCGTCGTCAATCCCGAGACGTCGACACTTCCAACGAGAGGGAGCTCGATTCTGCCGTCTCCCGACACCCGCACCGTGCGGTTGAGCTGGTCGAGCTCGAAGACCCGAATATCGACGACGTCCTCCGGCCCGAGCCGGTAGTCGCCGGCGTTCGGTGTCGAAGCGTGGAAGAAGAAGCTCACGGGAACGTCCGCCGGCTCGATGGCGACCCTCGGCGGGACGAGAGGGTCGTACACCTCGGCAGACGCTTCCGGCTCCAGCGCAGGCACCACGTCGCTGTCGGTCTCGCTGCCGTCCTCGTTCTTCGCCCCCGTCAAAGGAGCCGCCTTCGGACCGGATTCCTCGGTAAACGTCACCCGAAGCTCGTTCTCTGCGGGGTCGACTCGATACGCCACGGCGCCCTTCAGCTCGAAGACGATCCTCGCGAGCGGTCCGGTGCCGCTCGGATTGGTCGCTGGCGGGTACTCGTACATGAGAATGCGCTCGATGAACGGGTGGTTCTCCGGGTAGTAGTGCCGCAGAGGGTTGGAGACCCCGAGAACGTCGAGAACGAGCCGCGCGCCCGGATTCTGCTCCTCCACGACCCGGTGCTCCATGGGCCCGTCCGCTTGGAGAACGGCGAGAAATCCAGAGTCCTGGGGGAGAAGCTTCAAGGCAAGGAGCTTCGTCGCACGCGCCTGTCCATCGGCCGGACCCGAGGCGAGCCCGAAGAGGAAGGGCCAGATGGCGAGCGAAACGATACGGTCCATTTTGATTGATGCGGGAGCAGCGCGACTGTGAATCCAGTCTAAACGGGGTAGTCGTTTGGTGTCAAAGACCTAGCACGTCCTAACGTGTGCTTTCATCCCCCCTCGGTCCGATGACCGCACCAAGGACGCGGCGGCGATAGTCGTCAGACAGCACCAACTTGGGATGACGCACAGCGCAACCCAACCCCCCGACGAGTCTTCGCCATCGAGGCTCGCCATCGGCGACGGACGCGCTAATCTCTGGCAAGAACCGCGTTTGATACAGCCAATTCGCCTGCAGACGCAGCCGTGTCGCCCACGGAATCGGGGCGGTCGAATCCCATATCAACTTCTGGACCACGCCAAGCATTTCCATCGCCGAGCGCTCGTGTTGGTTCGACTTCTGAGTCGAGGTGATACGGAAGGCCGCCAACTCTTCTTCCACGGTCGCGACCTGTCCGCCGGCCCGCAGAATCCTGGTCCAGTATTCGTAGTCCATCACCATGAACAAGTCCGTTTGGAAGGGCCCAATCTTGTCGGCGATCCTTTTGGTCCAGAACACTTCCGGCTGGACGAAGTTTCGCTGCTTCCACCAGACACCCCAGACGTCGACGATCTCGTCGAAACGCGTGATGCTTGCGCAACGTCGCCCAATAGTCCGCCCCTGTTCGTCGATCACTCGGCAGGCGCCATGGAATAGATCCGCCTCGGGAGCCTCACGATAGGCGCTGGCCACACGTTCGAGCGCACCGGGGAGATAAATGTCGTCGCTGTTCAAATACCCCCGCAGTGTTCCGGTGGCGCGGGCCATGCCTTTGTTGATGGCATGTGTCTGTCCGCTATCCGGTTCGCTCACCCAGAATGCCAGATGGTCGGCGTACTTGCGGAGAATATCGACTGAACCGTCGGTGCTTCCACCGTCGATTACGACGTATTCGAGATTCGGATAACCCTGATCGAGCACAGAGCGAATCGTCGTCTCCAGGTAGGGCGCCTGGTTGAAGGAAGGAGTGACAATCGTTATCCGCGGAGCATCGCTCACGTCTGCTACTGCCTCTCCTGACCGACTCATTCTTCCTGCAGGCGGGCTTCGACCCAGCCGCGGTTCTTGACGGCGAGGAGGTTGACGTTCGGGTAGCTCGTCCGCGGTGGGAAAGGCTCGAGGAGCTTTGCGCCGGGAGAGGGCAGGAACATCTCGTAGCCGTACGAACTCAATATCTCGTAGAGTTCCCGGCAGCTCGAACTCGCGTTCGCTGCCGCCTGCTCCGTGAACTCGACGTGAAGAGGCGGCGCATCGTCTCGCGTCAACGTTCTCCTCGCTCCCCGAAGGACGCGAGATTCCCAGCCTTCTACGTCCAGCTTCATCATCGTCACCCTGCCGATGAGGCCGTGCTCGGCGGCGAACTCGTCCCAGAAGATGGTTTCGACATTCTCGCGCGCTGCCTCGTCTCCCATGTACGGTCGTCCCAAAGAGCTCCAGGCATCGAAACCGCCCCCGGCGGTTATTATCGCCAGCTCACCACTGGCGTCCGAGACCGCCAGGCGGAATGGAAATACCTGCGAAAAACCGTTGAGTCGAATATTTTCCTCGAGTCGCGTGTAGATCCGTGATACG